>Ga0073934_10000221_pt1 | contig 173279 bp, 151 predicted proteins | sample LarsenN4metaG_FD_76834 | JGI IMG/M metagenome (GOLD analysis project Ga0073934, IMG submission 76834) | Hot spring sediment bacterial and archeal communities from British Columbia, Canada, to study Microbial Dark Matter (Phase II) - Larsen... ... | reverse complement strand
TCTGGTTTGGTCAGCAGTTCTTCCGGCTTCGCGCCCTGCCGGGCCGCCAGCGATTCCAGCCATTTGAGCGCATCATCCTGCTCCGCTTCGCTCGTACCGGGCCCAAAAACAGGCGCCGAGAGTTCTGTCGGTGGGTTTTGTACTTCACCCAACCAGGCTGGAGCGGACTGGCGGCGAGATTCGGGCGGGGTGATGAGTTCTTCGGGTTTGGCGCCCTGCTTTTCAGCCAGCGATTCCAGCCACTTGAGCGCATCATCCTGCTCCAAAGGGCCGGTACCAGGCGCTTTTGAGACCGGAGAAAGTTGCCCCTGGAAAGGCTCTGCGTCGATTTCAATAGGCTTTTCGGGAATATAGGGCGCGGGCGCAGAAGGCGCAGGCTGAGACGGAGTTTGCCCCACCTGCTCAATCCAATCGGGCAAGGCTTCGATGCGCTCTTCAGGCCTGGTGAGAAGTTCTTCCGGCTTTGCCCCCTGCCGGGCGGCCAGCGACTCAAGCCACTTAAGGGCTTCATCTTGTTCAGATTCGCTTGTGCCGGGGCCAGAAGCCAGCGCAGAAAGCGGCTGCTCTTCCGCAGCAGGAGTCAGGTCTTTCAACCAGTCGGCAACTGGCTCAGGTTGAGGAACAGATTCCTGGGCTGGCGGAACCAGGCCGGTCAGCCAATCGGCATTCGATTCCGCAGCCGATGGTTGAGGCTGCGATTCGCCCAGCCCACTTAACCAGTCTGGAATCGTTTCTTCAGCAGGTAGCGCAGATTCGACTGGTAATGACTCAGGCTGCGATTCGCCCAGCCCGCTCAACCAATCGGGAACTTCGGCAGGAGGCGCGGTTTGTGGTTCGGCAGGTTTCTCTTGCTGTGGCGCGCCCAGCCCGCTCAACCAATCGGGAACGGCTTCATCCGCCGTCGGTGCGGGCGCGGCGGGTTGCTGCGCTGAAACACTGCCAGCCAGCGGGCCGCCCAAACTGGCCAGCCAGTCGAGGTCTTCGGCGGCGGGGGCTTCATCAGCAGGCTCGCTTACGGAGGGGGGAGCCATTGCCTTGAGCCAATCTGGAATCTCTGCTTCGGCCAGGCCAGAAAGCGGGGCTGAAGCAGCCGGAGGCTCCGGCTCGTCAAAATTGACCGGGCCTTCCTGAAATTCGCCGGTCGAGGGTCCCCAACCCGCCTGCCGCATCCAATCGGGGAGGTTTTCAGCAGAGGGCTGAATTGCAGGAGCGACGGGGGTTTGAGTAACGGGCTGCCAGCTGGTTTCCTGGGCAGCAACATCGTATTCCAGCCGCTCAACCGAAACCGCCGCATCGGGGACGTTATCCACCTCGAACAACGAACCAGTAACAAGGGATGCATAGGGGTCAAGGGCCTGGACGCGCTTCTTGTACTGTTCCACGCTGCCAGCCAGGCTCGTGCCAGGCAAAATATCCACCAGAATTCGGTTGGCGTCCAGGTTGTAAGGATAGCGCCGAAGTAATTCCGTGCAAATTTCCGTTGCTTCGACTTTCATTCCGGCGCGAAAATAGGCGCGTGCCAGCAAGGTTTTCAGGTCATTACGGGTCGGGTCTTCGGCCAGCACCGATTTGATTTCGACAATCGCCTGCTGATATTGCCCACCCTTGTTATACATCTGCGCCAACGCGCCGCGCGTCAGGCGGATTTTGGGCGGTTCCAACCCATCCCGACGGCCATACAAACGGCGCAGTTCGTTCTGCACCCCGGCATTCGAAGGAGAAATCTCATAAGCGCGCTCCATGTGCCAGATGGCCCGGTCCAAATCCTTCTGCTCATCACTCACGATGCTCATCCCAAGGTGAGAGATAAAATCATCCGGCACGGCCAGGAGTACGCGCTGGAAAATATCGGCCGCATCAGAGAAACGACGTGCTTCGAGATAGGCCTTGCCGAGCAGGCGATAAATTTCGAGATATTTCGGAAAGATTTTGAGTACGTGTTGGCAGTGGGCAATGGCCTCATCAATGTGTCCCTGGTCAATGAGGGTTTCGATGTCACGGTTGTAAACACGCAAGGCAACTTTACTCATGGGCGGTCTCCGCGGTTGGATGCTCTTGGCCGGCTAGCAAAGGGCAAACAAATATGACCAAACTGGCATTCAGGGCAGTATACAGTAAGTATGCACTAAACCTTAAGAAAAGGCAAGACAATTCACCTTAATTATAGAACAAATGGGGCAATTAATGGCAAAGTGGCGCAAATTTGTAATTCTAATTCGCGCCACTCCAATTTCATTCGTAGAAAAGCGGTAAAGGCGATACGGGCGATTGGCTGAACCTGTGCGCCGCCAGAACCGCCTGCCGGGCGCGAGCGAGTTTCTCGCTGTCGTTGGCGTGAATGACAAACAACGGCTGTCCCGCTTCCAGCCAGTCGCCCACTTTGCGTAAAATCTGGAACCCGACAGCGTGGTCGATGGAGTCGCCTTTTTTGGCACGTCCGGCTCCCAAATCCACCGAGGCCTCGCCAACCGCGCGAGCGTTAATTTGGGAAAGGAAGCCGGATTGGGGCGAGGGGACGGTTTCGATAAACCGGGCATTTTCCATTTTCTGGGGCGAATCCACATAGGACACGTCCCCGCCCTGGGCTGCGACCAACCGCCGGAAGGTTTGCCAGGCTGAACCATTGGCAATTGCGCTCTCAGCCATGCTGCGCGCAACTTCCAGGCTTCTGGCGCGCCCGCCCAAAACCAACATGCGCGCCGCAGCGTGGAGACAATGTTCGCGAAAGTCTTCCGGGCCGCTGCCACGCAGAGTTTCGATGGCTTCGCGCACCTCCAGTACATTGCCAACTGCCTGCCCCAATGGCTGATTCATATCTGAAAGCAGAGTCTCCACTTTGCGCCCGGCCAGTTTGCCAATGGCGGTCATCAGGTCAGCCAGTTGGCGGGCTTCTTCAAGGGTTTGCATAAACGCGCCTAAGCCGACTTTGACATCCAGCAAGATGGCAGTGGCCCCGGCAGCAATTTTCTTGCTCATAATGGACGAGGCAATCAGCGGAATGGACGGCACAGTTCCGGTTACGTCGCGCAGGGCGTACATTTTCCCGTCGGCAGGGGCTAAATCGGCGCTTTGGCCGGTGAGGACGATGCCGATTTCGCGCAATTGTTTCTTGAACTGCTCAGTCGTGAGATTGACGTTGTAGCCCGGTATCGATTCGAGCTTATCAAGCGTGCCACCACTGAAACCAAGCCCACGCCCCGACATTTTTCCACACGGCAGGCCGCAGGCCGTTACAATGGGCAGGATGGCCAGGGTGGTCTTATCGCCCACGCCGCCGGAGGAATGTTTATCGACGGCGACTTCCACGACGTCCGAAAGGTCCAGCACTTCGCCGCTTTCGGCCATGGCCAGGGTCAGGTCGGTGGTCTCTTGCGGGGTCATGCCATTGAGCAAGACAGCCATTGCAAAGGCTGCCGCCTGGTAATCGGGGATGGAGCCATTGGTGAAGCCTTGAATGAAAAAACGGATTTCTTCGGCGGCGAGAACTTGTTTGTCGCGTTTTTTAATGATGATGTCTACTGCGCGCATGGTTTGACTCCTTGTGTTTAACGAGTCTATTGTAAACCATAAAGTAAAGGCGCGGAGACCGCGCCTTTACTTGACCAATCTTGGCCCTTCGGGAGTATCCTGCACCGTCCAGCCGAGGGAGAGAATCTGGCGGCGGTAGCCATCGGCGGCGGCCCAGTCTTTGCGGGCGCGGGCGGCCTGACGCGCTTCGGCCAGGGCAATCACTTCAGGAGGGGGAGATTCTTCCATCACGGAAGCAGGCGGCGGGGCGTGGGCGGCCATCTCCCAGGCTGCGGCAGAAATTCCACTCGAAAGTGGTTCGGGCAATCTGAATGTCCCAATTTCATCCATTGGAATTGTCGAACCCGCCGGAAAAATATCGGGGTTACAGGCGCGCACCAGCGAGATGGAACTGACACCCATGACCTGACATTCCCGTTTCTGGAAGTCAAAGACGATGCCGGTATGCTCATCCAGGCCGAGGGTGGTGTGGTTGCCGGGGAGTTGACTGCACCACTCGTCGAACCGCTCGCGGCCCATGAAACAGCGGCTGGTATCAACATCCTGACCGCCATCGGTGTTGTTCCAGTGCGGGATGAAGGAGAGTGGGACTCCAAAATCATCGAAGATGCCCAGCCCGGGAACGGAATGGACATCCTGCCCGACTTTGTAGATTTCATAAACCGGAAGGCCAACTTTGCCGACGGCGATGGTGGCGGCGGAGGCAAATGCGAGGGCCGCGCCCAGGCGATGACGGGCGCGAAGCAGGTCCCAGGCCAGGCTGTCTTTCAGTTGGCGAATGGCGTAGGTGGGCGAACCCGGCCCCATGAAAATCAGGTTGGCGCGCAGGAGTGGCGCGCAGGTTTCGGGGTCATCGGGGCTGTAGGGGGTGCCGCGTTTGCGGGCCGGGATGACATCCACTTGCGGTTTGTAGTTGGCAAGACGGGTTTTGAGAAACTCTGCTACGCGCCCGGCAACTTGCGAAGCGTTGAGTTCAAACCCGGCAGGCGTTTCGAGAACGGCAATGCGCAAGGGTTCGTTGATTTGGCGGGCAAGATGCTCAAAGATGCGTCCGCCAGCCAGGGAGGTTTCACCGGAGCCGAGAAAGGCGATAGGGCCGATTGTAGTCATCAGTTATCAGTCATCAGTTATCAGTTATTGCTCTGTGGCAAACAGGATATTTGTGTGCAGTTTCCCATCACCCCTGCCCCTCTCCCAGTGGGATATGGATTGGGGGTGAGGAAAATCCAACGGGAAAGCGCGGAAGCAGGTTCATCTTTGCAACAAAGCAACCAGTTATCAGTAAATCATCTTGACGATTGACCGATTTTATCGAGCAGGGTGAGCAGCAGCTCGTTTTCGGGAATGTCTTTCATAGAATCGCTGTAATGCTGGTAACGAATGAGACCAGCCTTATCCACAATGAGCAGGGCCGGAATGCGCCCCATTTTGAAGAGATTCCATTCCTGGCCGTACAGGTTGGCCACCCGGTGCCTGGGGTCAGGCAGGCCGATGAAGGGCAGGTTGTTCTCTGCCCAGTAGCGGCGGTAGGCATTGGGGCCATCGGGCCCAATGGCGAGAATTTCCGCGTCACGCGCGGTGAAGGCCGCGTAGTCATTGCGCAACCGCGCAAGATGAGCGCGGCAGTGTGGTCACATGAAGCCGCGCAGGAAGGCCAGAACAACATTTTTCTGGCCGCGAAAGGCAGAAAGCCGCACAGGGTTGCCGTTGAAATCGGGCAGTTCAAAGTCGGGGGCAATGTCAGTCATCAGTCTCCAGTTGTCAGTTATCAGTTGGCAGTTGCCGGTTTTCAGTTGTTCGTTTGGCTGTTTACTGACCTGCGAGAAATTCGCGCACGGCCTGCATGAATTCGGCGGGTTTTTCTTCGTGGGGAAGGTGCCCGGCATTTGGAATGACCACCAGCGCCGCGCCGGGAACATCGCTCCCCAAACGAATGGACTCTTCGGTCGGGACGATACGGTCGTCATCGCCGGTGATGACCAGGACGGGCAAAGCGAGTTCATTGAGCCGGTCGGCCAGGCCGAGCGGGCGGCTGGCGGCGGTCAGTTCCCACAGGGCGCGGTCCCAGTGATGGGCGCGCAGGGGTTTGCGGTAGCCTGCCAGAATTTCGGGCGTGACGAGCGAGGGGTCGTGGAAGGCGGCGCGGATAAAGTCATCGCCGTTGGTGGCAATTTGACGCGCCAGGAGCGGGCCGAGGTGACGCATTTGCGGGGTGGACAGGAAGGGGCGCGCCCAGGCAGGCGAGCCGCCGCCAGTGTAGATGGCGGCATCCACCAGAATCAGGCCGCTGACGCGCTCCGGGTAGGTGAGCGCGGTATAGACGGAGACCGTTCCCCCGGCGGAATTTCCAACCAGCCAGGCTTTTTCCACGCCCAGCGCGTCCATCAGGCCAATGACGATGGCGGCCTGCGATTCGGGGCTGTAGGGGTTTTCGCCCTGCCACTCACCGGGCATGGGGCGGCTGGTCAGCCCAAAGGCGGGGCGGTCATAAGCAATAACGCGCCCCAGTTCAGAGAATGGCTTCATCACTTCGCGCCAGGAAAAGACCGAAGCGCCAAAACCGTGCAGGAGGATGAAAACAGGTTGGCCGCTGCCACGTTCTTTGTAGTGAACCGTCAGTTCGCCCACCGAAATGAACTGACTATCGGGGTCGGCCAGTTCACGTTCGCTGACGGTATCAGTCAGCGGGGGGACGGGGACCAGGAAAGGGCCGACCAACACGACCAAAAGGAGAACTATCAGAATGCCCAGGAGAAGTTTTTTCCAGCGTTTCATAGGAAGTAAGAGAATCAGGGGGTGAGCGATTGGAGAAAAGAGACCGTTGCCTGTGCGGCCTGCTGCCACTGCGTTTCGGCAGGGATGGAGGCCGGGTTATCGCTGCTCTGAAAGCCGTAATCGCCAAACTGGGCGTGATTGCCGCCTTCGATGGGGACGAACAGGGTGGCTGCGGGCAGGAGCGCGCGCGATTGGTCAATGCGGTCGGGGGCGGCCAGCCCATCGCGCGTGCCATACACCGAGAGCGCAGGCAGACCAGCGGCTTTGAAGCGCTCATCGGCAGGGTAAGAAGCCCAAAAGACCACGCCGCGCACCTGGGGGTGATTTTGGGCGAAGATGGAAGCCGCCACCCCGCCCAGGGAATGTCCACCCGCTGCCCAAACATCAATGCCTTCGGTGGTTTGGAGCAAGGGCGCGCCTGCTTCGATATCGAAAAAGGCCAGGTTCAGGCGAACGCGCGCCAGAAAAACGATGACGCCCTGTTCGGCAATCTTGCGCAATGCCGGGGCATAGGCGCGGTAATCTACATGCCCGCCGGGGTAGAAAATCAACGCAGTGATGACGTGCGGCTGGCCGGTGGCGTTCTCTTCGGCAATTTGGGCTTCGCAAATGGCCGGGTAAAAGACAATGTGGTCTTTGCGCTGGAAGACGTACACAAATTCATCTGATTCAAGCGCGGCCAGAGCCGCCGGGCCGGGGCGGGCGGGGGTTTCGGCCCAAATGACAAAGCCGCCCACAGCCAGCAAGAGAAGAATCAGCACGGAGAGAAAAGCAAGTTTCAGAAAACGTTTCATGAGATGAGAATTGCGGATTAAGAATGATGGATTAGGGTTGGTCCAACAGGATTTTGGTTTTACGCCAGATTTCATCAAACATTTCGACCGTTAACCGGCCGGTGAGGGTGTTTTGCTGACTGGGGTGGTAGGAAGCCAGTAACCAGTGAGCAGTGTTCAGTATCCAGTGGTCAGGATTCAGTATGCAGTGTTCCTGAGAAAAACGGTAAAACGCGCCGTGCGCGAACTTCCAATTGGAATTTCTGACCGAAAATATCCGTAATATGCTCTCAAATGCTATCCGACCGAGGACAACGATGACTTTCGGGCGGATGAGTTCCAACTCGGCTTCGAGGTACGGCTGGCAGTTGGCGATTTCTTGGGCGGTGGGCTTGTTTTCGGGCGGGGCGCAGCGGCAGACCGGGGCGGTGTATACATCAGCCAGGGTCAGGCCGTCGAAACGGGAGACGGATTCCGGCTGGCTGGCGAATCCCGCGCGGTAGAGGGCCGGGTAGAGAAAATCGCCCGACGCGTCTCCCGTAAACTGCCGCCCGGTGCGGTTCGAGCCGTGCGCGCCAGGAGCCAGCCCAACCACAAAAACCCGCGCCTGTGGGTCGCCAAAGCCAGGGACAGGTTTGCCCCAGTATTCCTGGTCACGGTAGGCCTTGCGCTTTTCGCGCGCTACCTGTTCGCGCCAGGCAACCAGGCGCAGGCAGCGGCGGCACTGGATGAGTTCGGAGTTTAACTTTACAAGATTCATAAGTTTGATTGTATCAATTATCATGCAACTATAATAAAATTTTAGTGTGCATATCAATACCGAGGCTGGCCCGTTAGTGGAGACCAAACATGAAAAAGTTGTTGCGTTTTTTGCTGGTCATCATTATTGTGGGGGGCGCGTTTCTCTCGCTTTTTTACCCACTCTCGCGTTCATCAGCGCAGCCAGAACACGCCATCAACTACAAGAACGGCATTCGCTTTGAGCGGCTGCTGGTGGAGGACGGCTTGCCGAATGCCACCGTGCTTTCCATCCTGCAAGACCGCGATGGTTTCATGTGGTTCGCCACCGCTGATGGCCTGGCGCGCTACGACGGCACCGATTTTACTGTCTTTCGCTATATTGAAAACGCCAACAGCCTGAGCAACAACAACACCTTTTGCCTGGTTCAAAGCGCCGACGGCTTGCTCTGGATTGGCACCGACCCCGGTGGCCTGAATGTTTATGACCCGCAGACGGGCCAGTTTGGCGTCTATCGCAATGACCCCAATGACCCTGAAAGCCTGCTCAACGACAGCGTCTGGTCGCTGATGGAAGCCAGCGATGGCAAAATTTGGGCTGGCACGCGCAACGGCTTGAGCGTGCTGGACCGCGCCACCGGCAAGTTCAAAAACTATCAAGTCGATAGCGAAAACCCACGCGCCCTGGCCGCGGCGGTGGTTTATCGCATTTACCAGGACAAATCTGGGACGATTTGGGTTGGCACGCGCGGCGGCTTGCAGCGCTATGCGCCCGAGACGGATGATTTCGACATTTTTACGCACAACCCCGATGACCCCAACAGCATCAGCAGCAACAACATCTGGGGCATGTTGGAAGACAGCCAGGGCAATTTCTGGATTGCCACCCGGGCGGCGGCCTGAACCGCATGGACCGGCAAACCGGCACCTTCAAAGCCTACCGCTTCAATGCCGATGACCCCTCCAGCCTGAGCAGCGACCGGGTCTGGTTCATCTTTGAGGACAGCGCGGGCAACCTGTGGGTGCTGACCGAAACCGCCGGTCTCAATCTGTTTGACCGGCAAACCGAAACCTTTACGCGCTTTCGCTACAATGCCAGCGACCCGCTCAGCCTGAGTAACGATGACCTGTTCTGGATGACCGAAGACCGCTCCGGCGTGCTGTGGATTGCCAGCCGCTATGGCGGGGTGAACCGCCTGGCGCCCATGTCGCAACGTTTCGGCCTGTATCGCAGCATCCCCGGCGACCCCAAGTCGCTCTCGTCGAGCAGCGTTTATTCGGTGCTTTCTGAAAAAGACGGCACGCTGTGGGTTGGCACTTTTGGCAGCGGCCTGAACCGCATTAACCGCAAGACAGGCGAGGTGACGGTTTTTCGCAACGACCCCAGCGACCCAACCAGCATTTCGAACGACAAGATTTATTACATCTACCGCGATAAGCAGGGCATCTTATGGGCGGCCACTTCGGGCGGAGGCCTGAACCGAATGGACCCGCGCACGGGTCAGTTTACCGCCTATAAGTATTCGCCAGACAACCCCAACATCATCGGCACCAGTTTTTTGACCGTGATTGAGGGGGCCGATAAGGGCCGTTTGTGGGTCGGCACGCTTGGCTATGGGCTAAACCTGTTCAACCCAGCCAAAGGCGAAATGGACAAGGAATATTTCAATGACCCCGAAAACCCCAATTCGTTGAGCGAAGATACCGTTTATGACCTGGCAGTGGATAAAAATGGCCGGGTCTGGATTGCCACCGCGCGCGGCGGGCTGGAACTGCTGGACCCTCAAACCGAGACTTTCACGCATCACCGCCACAACCCCGATGACCCCAACAGCATTTTGAGCGATACCGTCCACGCCATTTATCTCGATGAAACCGCTGGGGTCATTTGGGCCGCGACGCCCAGCGGCCTGAGCGGCCTGGAAATTGCCAGCGGACAATGGCAAAATTACACCACCAGAGACGGCCTGCCAACCGATACCCTGATGGGCGTCTTGCCCGGAAAAAATAATGACCTGTGGATTAGCAGTGGTAAAGGCATCAGCCATTTCCAACTCGACAACAAGACCTTCACCAACTACGATTCGCGCGATGGCTTGCAAGGCGACCAGTTTGAAATTGCCGCCGCGCACCTGGGGCCAGATGGCGAGCTGTTCTTTGGCGGTTCTGCCGGGTTGACCTACTTCCACCCAGAGCAGATTACCCCCAATCTCTATACACCCGCTGTCGTCCTGACCGATTTCCAACTGTTCAACAAGCCTGTGCCGGTTGGGAGCGAACTACTACCCCAGCCGATTGAAAAAACGAAAAAAATCATCCTCAAGTACGACCAATCCGTTTTTACCCTTAAGTTTGCGGCTTTGAGTTACCAGATTTCATCCAAGAACACCTTCCAGTACAAAATGGAAGGCTTCGATAAAGACTGGTCGCCGCCGCGCGCGGTCAACCAGGCCACCTACACCAACCTGTCGCCGGGGAACTATACCTTCCTGGTGCGGGCCGCCAACCATGATGGCGTCTGGAACGAAGAGCCAGCCCGCCTGGAAATCGAAATCCTGCCGCCCTGGTGGGGAACCTGGTGGTTCCGCATCAGCGCCTTCCTGATAGCGGTGGCGGCTATTGTAGGCGGCGTGCAGTTCCGCATCAACTCCATCCGCGCCATCAACCGCGAGTTGGAAAAGCGGGTGGACGAACGCACCCGCGAATTGCAAGAAGCCCAACAACAGCTCGAAAATGCTAACGCTGAACTCAAAACCCAGCTGGCTGAAATCATCCAACTGGAGCAAAAAGTCCGTGAACAGGCCATTCGTGACGCGCTGACAGGGCTATACAACCGCCACTATCTGTCCGAAATGCTGGAAGGCGAACTGAGCCGCGCCCGGCGCGGCAGTTACACCGTTGCCTTCCTGCTGGCCGACCTGGACCACTTCAAAAACATCAACGATACTTACGGACACCCCGCCGGTGACCAGGCCCTGGTTCAAGCCGCAAAACTGATTAGCGAACACACCCGCCGCAGTGACATTGCCTGCCGCTACGGCGGCGAGGAATTTCTGATTGTCATGCCAGAAATTCACCGCGAAGACGCCCTGAAACGCGCCGAGCAACTGCGCGCCGACATTGAAGCCCTGTCTATCGAATTCGAGGGACAAAAAACCCCAATCACCGCCTCAATTGGCGTGGCGGTCTATCCCCTGCATGGCGAGGACGCCAGCGCCCTGTTCTCGGCTGTCGATTCGGCCATGTACCAGGCCAAAAACAGCGGAAGAAACCGGGTCGTGTTATCCGCCGCCAGAGCAGCCAGCGAAAGATAATTTGACCCTGCCGCCAAACAAAAAGGCTGGAGAAACTCCCAGCCTTTTTGTTTTCTGCTCTTTGCCTTACCCGGCAGTTTTGCGGGCGAGATACGCCTGGTACAGCGTCCCCAAATCCTCATACATTCTCTTGCCGTAGTATGCTTCTCCATCCAGACCAGGAAATCTGGCATAGTCGGGAATCGGTTTGACCTTTGGATGGGTGGCTGCAAACTGCTGGATGACCTGGGCGTGGGGCTTGAGCGAGCCATCGGGCCGGACGAGGCCAAAATGCCGCTCGTGGCGCGATTCGCCGCACGGCGGCACGTTCCACAGTTCCTCGGCATAATCGGCAAAGCACCAAATCATGGCCCCGGTCGCGCCCACGTCATGGATGTTGGGCAACACCTGGCGAATATATTCGGCAAAATCCTGCTCCGAGGCCATGAACTGCGTCCGGTCGAGGCCATAGGCCTGCCAGGCCCAGGTTTCGGAAGGCTGACCCGGCAGATTGGTACAGCCGCCGAACTCCTCCATCAGCGCCGGTTTGCCCGCAAAATGAGCGGTCAGGGCCGTCATGAAGGGAACATGGTCGGGGTCGAGCGGGCCGCGCACCCATTCGGTGTACATCGGGTAGGCGTGCATCACGGCCGCATCGGTTTCAGCAAAAACATCATGCACGCGCAAACCGGTATCCGATTCGAGGTCGGCGCTGTGCAGCCCAACCGTGACCGGTTTGGCGTCGATGTCCTTGATGAGGCCGGTCATCTCGCGCACCCAGGCGCGGCCCTGCGCGGCGTTCTCGGGCCAGGCAAACAGGTCGGGTTCGTTGCCCAAATTCCACATCCAAACGCCCTCATGTCCCTTCAGCGCGCCGACCACCGTTTTGAGCAGTAAACGCTCCGCCTCCAGCGCCATCGGGTCGGTGAACATGTTGCGGTAATTGCCATTCGGAACAATTTTGCCCTGGCTGACCACCTGCCGCATGAAGCCAAAATAAGGCGAGGGCCAGCCCTCGCGTTCCTGAAGCAGCCAGCGCGGGGCCCAGTTGGGGCCGCTCATGTGGCCAGTGAAAAAGGTCACATCCAGACCGAGATGATGTTTGGCGGCCAGGTCGGCCACCTTCACCAGGTTCGACAGAGCGGTTCTATCCACCGCCGTCGGTTCGGGCTGAAAATCATCCCAGAGCAAAAAAATGCGGGCCACGTTCAGGCCCAGCGACTGAATCAGGGCGAAATCGTCATCGACTTCGGCGGCGTCGAAATTCGACCACCAGTACATCGCCTTGCGGCGCGGCCAATAGTTAACGCCAAGAGTAAAAGGTTGAGACATGGAAACTCCTTAAAGGAAAATTCGATACTCGTTATGCGTAATTCGTAAACACGACGGCAAATTACGAATAACGAATTACATAATCAACATTGCATCGCCGAACGAAAAAAAGCGATACCCCTCCCGCTTGGCCGTTTCATAAGCATTCAGCACCGTCTCGCGCCCGGCAAAGGCGCTTATCATCATAATCAGCGTAGATTTGGGCAGGTGAAAGTTGGTCACAATGGCATCTACCGCGCGGAACTGGTAGCCGGGCAGGATATAAAGGGAGGTGGGGCCAGAAAAACCAGTCATCAGGGGACAGTTATCAGTATTCAGTGAATCTTGAGCCGCGCTTTCAAGAGTGCGGACGGAGGTTGTGCCCACGCCAATCACCCGTCCACCATTCCTTTTGGCCGCGTTAATTTTTTCGGCCACTGCGGGCGTCACCTCGCACCATTCGGTGTGAATTTTGTGCTGACGCGGGTCCTCCTCCGTCACCGGGGCAAACGTATCCAGCCCCACATGCAGGGTCACTTCGGCAAACTGAATGCCTTTGGCGCGTAGTTCGTCCATCAGACGCGGCGTAAAATGTAAGCCAGCCGTTGGCGCGGCGGCAGAGCCGGGCGTTTTGGCGTACACCGTCTGGTAGCGTTCCGGGTCGGTTAATTTTTCGTGGATGTACGGGGGGAGGGGCATTTGCCCGTCTTTCGAGAGATGATTCTCCACCGGTTCCTCGAACCGCACGATGCGGCGCGAACCTTCCAGGCTGGAAACGATTTCCGCTTCCAGACCGTCTTCCAGCCTCAGCCGCTTGCCCTCGCCCAGGCCTTTCCCACCCACCAGGCATTCCCACACCGTCTCAGATTCCCTTCGCAAGAGTAGAATTTCTGCCTTGCCGCCGGTCTCCTTGCGGGCTGGCAGCCGGGCAGGAATAACGCGCGTCTGGTTCACCACCAGCAAATCGCCGGGGGTCAGGTAGTCGCCAATCTCGCGGAAAATGCGGTGTTCAATGCGACCGGTTGAGCGGTTGAGCACCATCAGCCGCGAAGCATCGCGCGGCTCCACCGGCGTTTGAGCGATGAAAGATTCGGGCAGGTCGTAATCAAAATCGGAAGTTTTCATAAAGCCTTCAATCGTATTCAGATTTCCCAAACGGAAAGCCCAGCCTGGGCAATAGTCACCACTCGCCAGGTGGGGTATCGGTTAGCACTTATGCCTTGCTTTTGAGTTTTTGTTTGCGTATCCAACCCGTCACGACCACCCCTAGCAACGCACCCAGGTTATCGTAAATCAGAACGTCTTCAACCGAGGAACGACGTCCCGGCGTAAAGGACTGGTGAAATTCGTCGGTGGCAGCATACAAAACCGCCAACAGCCAGGCCAGCCAGCCTGTTCTGGAGGTAAAGCGCAGCCAATACCAGTAGGAAAACGCAAGCAGGGCATAACCGAGGACATGTCCGCCTTTTTTAATCAGCACATCCCAAAGGCCATAATCGGGCAAGTCGGAGGAGGGCGTCGAGGAAAAGATGAAAATCGCTGCCATCAAGGTCGTGGCAGGCAGCCAGCGGGGAATTTTGACCATTAACCCAAATCCTTCGAATGGTAAACCGGCTTTTCTGTTACGGTCAGCGCCTCGTTCTGACCGCCCGCGTTATAGACCAATTGCAAATCGTGAATTTCACGATACAGCCCACCTTCGGCCAGCAGTTCCTCGTGCGTACCCATTTGCACAATGCAGCCCCTATCCATCACCACAATTTTATCGGCGCGGCGGACGGTGCTCAGGCGATGAGCAATGACAAAGGTGGTGCGGCCTTCCATCAGCCGGTCGAGAGCGCGTTGAATGAGTTGCTCGGTTTGGGTATCCACGCTGGAGAGCGAGTCGTCCAGAATAAGAATGCGCGGGTCCATTAGCAGCGCGCGCGCAATCGCCACGCGCTGACGCTGACCGCCAGAAAGCGTCACGCCGCGCTCGCCCACAATGGTATCGTAGCCTTTCTCAAAACCCATGATGAACTCGTGCGCCTGAGCGGCCTGGGCGGCGGCGATGATTTCCTCGTCCGAAGCATTGGGGCGGCCATAGGCAAGGTTGGCGCGGATGGTATCGGAAAACAGGAGCGAAGTTTGCAAGACAATCCCAATCTGACGGCGCAGGCTGGTCAGTTCCACCTGGCGCACGTCCATCCCGTCCACCAGCACCGCGCCTTCGGTGACATCGTAGAAGCGCGGAATGAGATTGACGAGCGAGGTCTTGCGGCTGCCAGTTGGCCCAATCAGCGCAATTAACTGATTGGGGCGCACGTGCAGGTGAATGTTCCGCAACGAGGCCTTCTTCTCGTCCTGATAGGTGAGCGAAACGCCGCGAAATTCGACTTCGCCCCGCAGGCAGGGCAGGACGGTGGCATCAGGCGGGGAGGCAATTTCAATGGGCGTATCCAGCACTTCGAAGACACGCTGGGCCCCGGCGGAGGCTTCTCCGGCAGCGTTGACCAGCCACGTCAGCTGCTGGGCCGGGGTGGCGAGCATCAAAACATAGGCATTGAAGGCCACCAGTTCGCCAACCGTCATCGTTCCATTCAAAACCATTTGCCCACCGAACCAGAGAATCAGAATCGTGCAGAGCGTGACGAAGAAATCGGTGGTAGGCATGACCTTAGACCAGGTGTTGATGAGGCGTATGCGGGCATGGTAGTAGGTGCGGTTGGTTTCATCGAAGCGCTGCATTTCATACTCTTCGCGGGCAAAGGCGCGCACCACCTGCGCGCCGGTCACGTTCTCTTGCAGGCGGGAAGACAGATCGCCCAGCACGGTATCAACTTTGAAAAACAGAGTGGTGATGCGGTTGCCGAAATCGAAGGTCATCCACACCAGCGGAAAAATCGGCAGGATGGCAATCAGGGTCAGTTTCCAGTTGGCGGCCAGCATCACCCACAGCACGCCAAAGAGCAGCAAAATCAACTGCGAGAGTTCCACAATTGAGCTGCCAATGAACTGCTGTACTGAGCGCACATCTTCAATACAGCGCGAGATGAGTTGACCGGTTTGGGCGTGGTCGTGAAACGAAAAAGAAAGATGCTGGATGTGGTTGTACAGCCGATTACGCAGGTCGTAGCCGATGTGGCCGCTTATCCACTCGGAAAGATAACGCTGAAAGCCATTCATGGCGGCGGTTAGCAGCCCCAACCCCAGCAGGCGCAGCGCCGAGCGAACCAGAAAGCCGCTTTCGGCGCGAATCAGGCCCTCGTCAATCACATCGCGGATGATGGCCGGGATGTACAGGTTGAGGGCGGTCAGCGCCATCAGGTTGAACATACTCACGAGAATTTGGGGCAGGTACGGTTGAATAGCAAAACGCAGACGCAACAGGGGATGGTTCATCATGGTTGTTTGGCGACGTCGAAAGTTTTTTGCAGGATGTTCATGGCGGTCAGCAGGGTGGACAGTTCATCGGGCGGCAAGGATTGGAATTTCTCCCGCAACCAGGCTTCGGCCTGGTCATACACCGCTTCCAGCAGGCGTTGACCTTCATCGGTCAGAGTCAGATGGACGTGGCGGCGGTCTTTTGCATCCACCAGACGCGAAACCAGACCTTTGTTGACCAGCGCATCCACCGCCTTGCTGACCGCCGGGCGGCTGGTGCGGTTGGCCTGGGCCAGGCCGCTGACCGTATCCACCCCTTTGCGAATGCGCCGCAAGACCTGGAATTGCCCCACCGTCATGTCAAACTGCTCAACGGCAATGCGCCGGATGGTTTCGCGCGTCTCTCGCCAGGCGGGGGGAATGCTCTCCCAAAACTTTTCGATGAGTTCCTCTGCGGTAACAGAACGATTTGACATGAATTTTCCCAAATAGTTAACTCAAATAATAGTTAAACAAGGAAACGAATTGTATCCGCCTGGAGATAAGTTGACAAGAGGAAGGGCCTGAAGACCATCCATTCTAAAGGCAAGTGATTTTCGTCAATTGCGCAAGCAATGTATTTGTCCTATACTGAAGCAGGACGAGAGAATATCTTGCCCTATATTTTCACGAGGAGGCTTGAATGACGGACGCACGCAAGAAAATCACCCTGCCTTATCTGTTCGATAAAGTGAAGAAAGGCGAACCCATCACCTGGCTGACCTGCTACGACTACCCCACTGCCTACCTGCAGGAACAGGCCGGAATCGAGATGATTCTGGTCGGCGACAGCCTGGGGATGACCATGCTCGGCTACGATTCGACCCTGCCGGTGACGATGGACGACATGATTCGCCATGCGCAGGCTGTGCGGCGCGGCGCGCCAACCGCCTTCCTGGTAGGCGATATGCCCTACATGACCTATCAACCCTCGGTGGAGACGGCCATTCGCAACGCCGGGCGCTTCATGGCCGAGGCTGGCTGTGACGCCATCAAACTGGAAGGCGGCGCGGCCATGGCCGACCGCATCAAAGGCATTGTGGAGGCCGGCATCCCGGCCATCGGCCACCTCGGGCTGACTCCGCAATCGGTCTCCGCCCTCGGAGGCTTCCGTGTGCAGGGCAAGAGTGCGGCGCTGGCCAAGAAAATCGTAGATGACGCCAGAGCGCTGCGCGATGCGGGCGCATTTTGCATCCTGCTGGAGCTTGTTCCCGACCGGCTGTGTAAACTCATCACCGAAACCGTCAGCGATTGCATCATCATGTCGCTCGGCTCTGGGCCAGATGCGCATGGTCAATTGTTGATTTACCACGATATGTTTGGTCTCTACCCCAAGTTCACGCCAAAGATGGCAAAGGTCTATGGCAACGCAGGCGAGGTCATCCTCAATGGCCTCAAGGCCTATCACGATGAGGTCATTAGCAGGCAGTTCCCCCAGCCCGAAAACTGGTTTGGCATGAAGGACGATGAGTTTGAGGAACTCAAAAAAATGCTCGATTAGTGGATACATAGACTAAGTACACAAGGAAAATCTGTTTCCCTATCCACCCGTTTACTCCCTCCTGGAGACAAAATGACCAATCTAAGAAAAATGCTTTCCATTCCCCCCAGCCGCCTCGAGGCCATCAACGCCGTTCTGCTCGACCCCGATTCGAAAGTCATCAACAACTTCCTCGAGGTGGTTGCCAAATATGGCACGCCGGAGGAAATCAACCGCAAACACCGCGAAGCGCGCAAACTGGAAAACCTGATGAAACAGGTTGAAGCGCGCGCGCCGGGCCACGTTGCTGACCTGAAATGGCTGATGGAACAGCGCGACCGTGGCGCATTTGTCTCGGTGGCCGATTACCGGCGCAATTTGCTGGGCGCGAAAGCTGATTCGATGGCATTCAAGGACGAGTTCGCCGTTACGCTCGAAGTCTCGGCCCTGCAATACTTCCCCTGGGTGCGCGAGATGTGCGAAAAAGCCATCCAGAACAAGACCCTGGTTCCGGGCCGCTTTATTGCCGTACGCAAGATGAAAGAATCGGAAGCCGATGGCGACCTGCCCGCCATTGTGGCCGCGCTCGACATCATCGGCGCCTCGTTTGTAGAAACGCTCGACACCAAAGGCACCGATGGCTCAAACCCGCATCTGGGCGGCCCGGCCACCATCACCGGCTATTTTGGCGGCATCGGCCAGCCCAACGAACATGCCCTGATGTGGCTGGATGAATTCCTGTACTATTACACCAACTACGGCGTTCAGCACGTCTTGAATTTCAACGCCGGAACGATTCTGCTCGGATTCCTGCTCTACAAACTGGGCGTGGACATCAACTTCAAGATTTCGGTTTTCTTCGGCTCCGATAACCCCTACCACGCCCTGTGGATATTGACCGCCGCCAAACTCTTCAGCCGTGATGACGGCACCTCCCCGCTGATTGGCTTCAACTGGTCGAACTCCGTCAACAACCAGACGATGGAACTGACCGCCCAATTCCGCAAGGCGCTCGGCTTTGAGGAGGTGGTGCGCTTTGAGCATCACATCACCGAAACCTGGAAGAGCATCGTCGTCCAACCCTACGACCGGCGCGCCGAACTGGTGCAACTGGCCGACCACGTTGCCAACATCAGCGCCAAGCACGAGGGCGGCCTGCCGGAGACCGAGCAAACCCGCGCCCATCCCTCCGACATCCTCGATTACTTCCGTACCAAAGAGGAAGTCATCGCCAGCGGCGATTGGGACAACCTGAAACAAAACTTCCTCGATAAAGTCGATGCCTGCAACTCCAGCGCGCGCATGTTGACCGAAGCCGGGCTCAGTTTCGTGGCGGCCCGGCATCTCCACAAATAAACCAAACCGCGTGCTTTGCGCCATTTGAGCGGCGCATTTTCCTCACCTTCCCCTCTCCTGGCCGGAGAGGGGTTTTCTCTTGCCTCTAGCGAGGGCTTTTGTTGGTACAATCAATGCATGTCCGAGCTCAAATTCCTGTTTGCCATCTGGAAGGCCAACCTGCAATCCGCAATGGAGTACCGCGCCTCGTTCCTCTCACAGATGATTGGAATGATGGTCAACAACGCTATCTACTTTCTCATCTGGGTCATTTTCTTCGACCGGTTTAAGGAAGTGCGCGGCTGGGGGCTGACCGACATGTACGTCACCTTCGGAATCACGGCCAGCGCCTTTGGGCTGGTTTCCATCCTGTTCGGTAACGCCTTCTTCTTAGGCGACATCATCACGCGCGGGCGGCTGGACTACTACCTGTCGCTGCCGCGCCCGGTATTGCTGCATGCCCTCGCCAGCCGCAGCATTTCCAGCGGGGTTGGCGATTTCACGTATGGATTCATCAGTTTCGCCATGTCAGGCGTCTTCAGCGGGGAGGGCCTGCTGCGCTTTGTATTGGCGGTCCTGCTCTCGGCAATTGTGTTTGGCTCTTTTCTGGTCATCGTTCAAAGCCTCGCCTTCTGGATTGGGAATGCCGCCAATCTGACCAATATGGCCGTTAACGCCATCATCACGTTTGCCATCTATCCAATTACGCTGTTTGACAGCACCGCAAAAATCATCTTATTCACCATCATTCCCGCTGCGCTCATGGGGGCGGTGCCAGCCTCGTTTACGCGCATGTTTACCTGGCAGGTGCTGGCCCAATTGCTGGCCGGGGCGGCGGCCTTCTTTTTCCTGGCGGTGGGCATCTTTCGGCTTGGGCTGAAACGCTACGAGAGCGGCAGCGGCATCCAGGTGGAAGTGTAAAAAAATGGGAGCAGCACCGATGAGCATTGAATTCTCTCCCGAAGCCCAGGCCTTCCTGTCCCGCCCCTTGCTTGGACGCCTGGCCACCGCCTCGCCCGATGGACAGCCGCACGTCGTACCGGTCTGGTTCCTGTTTGAAGATGGGGTTATTTGGGTCAGTGCCTTCCGCACTACCCGCAAGGTCATAGACCTGGAGCGCAACCCCAAATGCGCCATCGTCATTGACATTGAACAAGGACAGGAATCCCTCTCTGCGGTGGCCATCGAAGGACGCGCCGAATTAATTCGCACGCCTTTTCTGGAAGTCCGTCAGCGCGCGCAGCGCATCTATGCCAAGTACCTGGGGCCAGAAGGGGTGCTGGCAGCCGACCCGCAAAGCTGGCTTGATTCTCCTGAAAATCTGCTCATCAAAATCACGCCTGTGCGCGTCAAGACCTGGTAAAAATGGCAGCTAAACTTGTGGCTCTCGTTGGAGCGAGCGGCGTTGGCAAAACCAGCCTGGCTCGCGCCCTGCGCGCCGCCTATCCCTTCGCCCTCGGTCTGGAACAACACGCAGAACGCCCTTTCCAGGCACTATTCAAGATGGATACACGCTATGCATTGGCCAACCAGGTCGATTATCTGCTCTTGCGCGCCGAACAGGAACGCGAACTGCGCCGCGCCACCGAACCTGGGCTGGTGGATGGCGGCCTGGACCAGGATTTTCACGGCTTCACCCGTCTGTTCCGCGCCCGCAACGCCCTCACCGAAGCCGAATTTGACCTGTGCCGCCGCCTGTATCTCACCATTCGCACCAGTCAGCCCCTGCCCGACCTGGTCATTTCGCTCAACGCTTCGGAGCAGGAGATTCGACGGCGATTGGCCGGGCGCGACCGCATTAACATTGCCGGCGTCGAAGACATCTCCCTGCTCAATTCATTCCTGGAAGAATGGCTGGCCTCGCTGACCCCGGAGCGGGTGTTGCGCCTGGATGTCTCGGCGGCGCGCCCCGATTACAGCGACCTGCTCCCCGCGCTTTTGAATCAGATTCGAGCGCGGCTGGGGTTAGATGCGGGAACTTACGACACCGAGTATATTCCGTAATTCAAACGGGCGAGATTGCTCTCGCCCGTCATTTTCTAACAATATTTTGACATCAAACTATTTGACATTCCACCTTCGGGCCAGTAAAATAAGAGAGATTTAGTCGCATTCACAGGCGGAATAAATTCCGCAGTATGGTTGAGGAGATTTTTATGTCAAAAATTCGTGAGGTTAAGCAGGTCATTTCGCCGCAAATGGTCATCGAAGGCGCGGGCGTGTTGTTGCGCCGGTCATTTGGGCCGCACAAGAGCAATCTGTTCGACCCGTTTCTGCTGTTTGACCATTTCGCTTTCAACGACCCGACGGAAGGTCCCATTCGCGGCTTTCCCAATCACCCACATCGCGGCATTGAGACGGTGACATACATGCTGGATGGAATCGTCCGGCACCGCGACAGCCTGGGCAACGCAGGTGAAATTGGCCCCGGCGATGTGCAGTGGATGACTTCCGGGCGCGGCATTTTGCATGAGGAAATGCCGCGGCGCGGCCCCAATGGGACGATTTACGGCTTTCAGTTGTGGGTCAATTTACCGGCGCGGTTGAAGATGTCGCAGCCGAAATACCAGGAGGTGACTGCCAGTTCCATTCCGATGGTGGAACGAAATGGGGTGAAGGTGCGCGTGGTGGCAGGTGAGTTTTTTGGGGCAAAAGGGCCGGTCACGGAAATCGCCGCCGAGCCGATGTATGCGGATGTGCAGGTCGCGCCAGGCGTGGAGTTCATTCAATCGGTACCGCATGACCACACGGTCATAGCGTATGTGTTCGAGGGGCGGGGCGCGTTTACCAACGGCGAGACCGGCTCCAGCGTGGATGTTGAAGCCGTCTCAATGGTGGAATTCGGCCCGGGCGAGGAAATCCGCATCCGGGCAGGCGCATCCACCCCCATCCGCTTTATGCTGATGGCAGGCGCGCCGTTCAAAGAGCCAATCGTCCCTTATGGGCCATTTGTGATGAACACGGTTGAGGAAATCCAGCAGACGTTAATCGATTTGCGCAACGGAACCTTTGTTCAAGGGTAAAATCAATGGGCGGATAACCGCCCATTTTTTATTTGCGGAGGCTCCATGGCAAAAACGCAGGTCATCTATGGCGAACGGATTGCGCGGGAAGGGAAAATCCGCCTGGGATGTTCGGCGGCGATTTTTGACCAGTCACGCCAGAGAGTATTGCTTACACAGCGCAAAGATAACGGTCAATGGTGCATGCCGGGCGGGGCGGTTGACGCAGGCGAAAGCGTGGCGGAGGCCTGCGTGCGCGAAGTGTGGGAGGAGGTTGGTCTGCGGGTGCGCATCCTGCGACTGGTAGGGGTGTACAGCGACCCGAACCGGCTGGTGGTGTACCCGGATGGGAACAAAGTTCAGACGGTGGCGCTGCATTTCGAGGCAGAAATTGTGGATGGTGAGCCACATTTGAGCAATGAAGTGACCGATTTCGGCTATTTTGGAGTGGAAGAAGCACAGGCGCTAGAGATGCTGGGAAACCATCTCGAACGCATTCGGGATACGATGACCGGGCAGGCGGCCGCGGTTATCAAATGAGAATCGATGGAGCAGGCGCACCTTACAAGCACAAAGCCCGGCATATTTTCAAGATAAAATCAGGGTAAGTTGTTTCAAGAATGCGGAATAAATATGATGCGCAAGGCTCTTCTGCAATTTTTTAAAGTTCCCCACTTCAACGATGATGAAAAAAATCGCGTTGCGAAGTTTTTACATATCATCATTCTGACCATCATTGGTATTGCGCTGACCTCGGGTGCAATTACGCTGGCACGCGGCAACATCATCTCGACGGCAGCAATTGTGGCGTTGCTTGCGCCAACGCTCATAGCGTATTGGGCAAATGGCGCAGGGCAAACTGAAATTGCAAGTTACATCGTTTTGTTTGGCGCAATCGTGGGGATAACCACGATACTGGCAGTTGGGCAAGGGATTCATGATATTGCCATCATCAACTATGGTCTGATTCTCATCATTGCAAGTTATTTACTGCGCAATTGGGGAATTCTCCTTATCACCTTCGGGTTGATTATTTCAGCTGCAGTGGTGGTCTTTGGGGAGTTTTACGGCTGGCTGCCGGTGCAAAATACGCCCGAAAAATTTGCTCCCGAACTTTCAGATTTTGTAATTGTTGCGCTTTTTCTCATTTTGGGGGCAGTTGCCATCCAATTACTTTCCAAAGCCCTGCAAGAATCGCTCGAAAACTCCCAAAGCGCCGAGTTGCGCTGGCGCTCACTGGTCAACAGTATTCCCGATGTAGTCGCCATGATTGACCAGAAAGGGGTCATTCAGTGGCTGAATCACGCCACCCCACAGATGTCTGCTTTTTACATCGGCAAATCGGTCTTCGAGGTGCTGCCTGCATCCGAACAGAATTTCTCACAGGCCGAGTTGGAGGATGTCCTGGCCGGGAATATGATTCAGACCGAGGCTCAATTGTTGATTAGCACGGGCGAAACGCGCTGGTATTCCATCAGCATGGGGCCGATTCTGCAATCAAACGGCAGCGTCAGCGGCATCATTGCAGTTATCAGAGATATTCAGGAGAGAAAAGACGCAGACGCAGAGATTCGCCTGGGCCGCGAATCACTGCGCGCCCGCACCCAGCAGTTAGAGACCCTGCAGAAAATCAGCCGCAGTATATCCTCTTTGAACGATTTGCCAGGCACGCTGCGCCTGGTATTGGAACAGATTCAGGCAGTCCTGCCGCTAGATGGATTTGTCGTAACATTGTATGACCAGGAGACCAACTTGTTGTCTTTTCCCCTGGTTTATGATGATGGGCAAATTTACCAGGAAGAACCAACGCCTTTGTACCCGCAAAATGTCATCGCAGACGCCATTTATTCGCGCAAAACCCACATCCTCAACCGCAGCGAAGAGCAAATTCAGAACCCTTCCATCCCTAACTCCAAGCGTTTGGGGACGAAAAAAGTCTCGACTTCCATTCTCACTGCGCCAATGCTTGTTCATGACCGGGTGATTGGAGCTCTATCCGCGCATTCGTATTCACGCAACACATATAATGAAGAACATGCCACCATCCTGAACGGCGCGGCATATCAGGTTGCGATTGCCATTGAAAATGCGCGCCTGTACGAAACGAGCCGAACCAAAGCCGAGCAATTAGCGACCCTGAATGAAATTGGTCGGTCAATTTCGACGCTGCGCGACCTGAATGGCGTGTTGGAAAGCGCTTATCACCTGCTGCGTAACATTTTGCGCCTGGATGCCTTTTACATCGCCCTGTACCATCCTGAAGACCAGACGGTTTCTTACCCAATTGTGATTGACTGTGACAAAAAATGGAGTGAAGAACCAACCGGGCTCATCCCCGATGCGCAACTGACGAAAACGATTTTGAACGCCGAACCATATCTAATCAATCGCAGCAGTGAAGAAGTTATCAGGTGGCAGGAGAATCTGGAATCTCAAAACATGCTGGGGGCGGCGTCAAAAATATCGGCATCGCTTATGATTGCGCCCCTGCAATTTGGTGGAAAAACGCTGGGAGCCATTTCGGCGCAAAGTTACCAATTCAACGCCTATAGTGCTGACGACTTAGAGTTGCTCGTCGGCGTTGCCACGCAAGTCGCGACCGCTCTCGAAAATGCCCGGCTTTACACTGCGCAACAGAAAGAACTGGCCGAGCGCAGGCGCGCCGAAGCAGAGGTGCGCAATCTGAACAGCAGTCTGGAAGCGCGCGTCCTCGAGCGCACGGCAGAATTAGAAGCCGCCAACAAAGAGCTGGCCTCTTTCACTTACACCGTTTCGCACGACTTGCGCGCGCCCATTCGAGGCATTCACGGCCTGACCCACATCATTCTTGAAGACTTTAAGAAGGATTTGCCCCCTGAAGCCATCCAGTACGTCATGCGCATTCAGTCAAACGCCCGCCAGATGGGCCGATTGATTGATGAACTGCTGGCGTTTACCCACCTGGGCCGCCAGCCCATAAGCAAAATAGACCTGGATATGGAAGCGCTCACCCATGCGGTCATCGGAGAGTTGATGAAAAACGAAATCCGCAAGATTGATTTCACCATTCAGCGCTTGCCAAACGCTTATGGCGATGTTACCCTGATTCGTCAGGCGCTCACCAACCTGCTTTCCAACGCCATCAAATTTACATCGAAAACAGAACATCCACACGTCGAAATCGGCAGCCTGCGCCAGGGCCAGGATACGGTCTATTTCATTCGTGACAACGGCGTCGGGTTCGAAATGGCTTACGTCACAAAGCTATTCGGTGTGTTTGAACGACTCCATCGTCAGGATGAATTCGATGGCATTGGCGTTGGGCTGGCTATCGTCAAGCGTATCATCACCAAACACGGGGGGCGCATCTGGGCGGAAGGGAATCTCAACGAGGGCGCCACCTTTTTCTTCACGCTGCCGCCCCAACCAACCAAAAAGGAAAAACAAAAATGACCAAACCACTCTCCCCTTCCGCGCAAAAAGTTCAGGATGCCCTCAATGCGCGCGGATATTCGTTCACCGTCATCGAATCCGAAATCCCAACAAAAACTGCCCAACAGGCCGCCGAATTTGCCAGATGCCTGCTGGGACAAATCGTCAAATCGCTCATCTTCCAGGGAAAGCAGAGCGGCAAGCCCATTCTGGTCCTGACCAGCGGCGCAAACCGGGTTGATGAAGCCCGCATCAGCCAATACGCCGGCGAACCCATTGGCCGCGCCGACCCCGAATTTGTGCGCGCCGTAACCGGCTTCGCCATCGGCGGCGTGCCGCCGGTTGGGCATGCGCAACCCGTAGAGACTTATCTTGATGAGGACCTGCTGCAGTACAAGACCATTTGGGCCGCCGCCGGAACACCTAATTCTCTGTTTGAACTCACTCCCACTGCGCTGCAAAAAATGACCCAGGCCCGGGTGGTCATTGTGCGGCAGGAGCAGGGTCAATGAGCAAACAACGCGCCGCATTAAGTTTGCTTCTGCCAGCAATTTTTGCCCTGTTCTGTGCAAGCTGGCTGCTTTCCATCCCATCAGACATTCAAAACAGCCTATGGCTGGGATTTTCCGCCAGCCGCCTGGGGATGCTTGGCATATTCGCGCTTCTTGCGGCTGGGTTTGGTCGCGCTGCCTGGCTGGCTTTTTACGCCCCCTCAACGGGACTCCATCTCTTCCTGAACAAGATGGAACAAAACACCGGGGTTTCAATCCTGCTATTTTCTCTCATCTTATTTTTCAGCGCCTGCTTCCTGCTTATACCGCAAGAATATCTCAAACAGTTCCAGGCATTCCACCAACGGCTCATCCCCATTGCCGTCTGGGTTTTCTATACCGCGCTGGTATTTACGATAAATCTGATTGCAGCGCGCCTGCAAAACACTTCAAACAACGAACAACCACCCTTCCACGCCCTTTTGCCGGGCTTTGCCTTTACCCTGGCCTTCTTCCTGTCCGTCTGGCTGTTCATCGCCATCACCGGGATAGGAATCGGCGCGCCACAAGACTTTTGGTCGAGGCCGTCCGTCCCCATTTTATGGCCGCAAACCCTGGCCGCCTTACTGGTTGGCCTGCTTGTCATCAACTTCGCGCCCCGCCAAGCCTGGATGGAATACACCCTGCTGGCGGCACTGACCATCCTGGCTTTCCTGGCCTGGAGCCGCCAAAGCGACCTCCCCGGCGCATTCAATACGCCACCTGCGCCGCCAACCTACGAAATTTTCCCCATCAACGACTCAGAAATTTACGACACCGCCGCCCACCGTCTGCGGGCCGGGCATGGCATGGACAGCGCTGTTGCCGACAAACCGCTTTACATTGCCTACCTGGCCCTGCTGCACCACCTCGACGGGGGAAGTTATGCGCGTTTCTACCTGTTACAAATTGCCTTCTTTACCCTTATTCCACTGTGCGGCTACTGGCTTGGCAAGGAAATCCACTCCCGCCACCTGGGCCTGGCCTTTGGACTCCTGCTCATCATCAAAGAACAAAACGCCATCGCCCTCACCAACTACCTGTCGATGTCCACCACAAAAATGATTTTAAGCGAACCGCTCACCACCCTGGGCGTTCTTACATTTACCCTGGCGTTTGTAAAATGGCTCAAGAATCCGCGTCTCAACCATCCTGCCCTGTACCTGTCAGGCGGCCTGCTTGGCTTAACCAGCCTGGTGAGGCTTAATTCCGTCACCATCCTGCCATTGGCCATCCTGCTCATTGGTCTGGCGCTCCGCTTTGAATGGAAAAAATGGCTGCCTGCCTCCCTGGCAATGGGCCTATTCGCCTTCCTCACAATCAGCCCCTGGATATTGCGCAGCGCGCTCAACACCGGCAACCCCATCAGCTTCATCACCGCCAAAACCGAAGGCGTGATATCCAATCAACGCTACGACCCTATTCTGACAACCAACCTCCCACCAGCCGCCTCGCCCACCACGTCTGACAAATACCTCCTCCTCGGACAAAAAATCGCTATTCACTACCTCCACAACCTGGTCAGCATGAGCATCATGCTGCCCCCCAGCCCACAACCCTATAACCTGTTCGACATCATCCGCAAACCATATTGGAAAATGGAATGGCGCGGCGAACTCACTACCCTCGAAACCTTGACTTTGTTTTCCACGTTCGCCATCAGCGCGCTTGGCCTCTCGGCTTCCACCTGGCGCTGGGGAGCCGCCGGACTTGCCCCACTGGCAGTTGCCCTCGGCTACAATCTATCCACCGCCATCTCGCTCACATCAGGGGGGCGTTACCTGATACCTTTTGAATGGGTGCTGATTTTTTACTACGCTACAGGATGGATGAACCTCTTCCAACGCCTGAACTTCCTGCGCCCCACCCCAGGCTTGCCCTCCACCCCATCATCGTCTGACGCCGCCGAGACCGCATCGCCGACAAAAATCCTGATTCTGGCTGGCAAGGTCGCCGCGCTGTTCATCTTCCTTGGAGCCACCCCCGCCCTCATCGAGAACCTCTCCACGCCCCGTTACAGCCAGCCAACCAACCTGCGGCAACTTCCCTGGGCAGAAACCCCTCCCGCATTTATCTCCGCGCTCGAAGGACAACCATCCACCCGCATCCTGCACGGCATGTTGCTCTACCCGCGCTTCTATTTCAGCGGCGAAGGCCTGGTCAATGAACCCCAACTACCGCTCCTGACCCGATTGCCCTACGCCCGGCTGACCTTTTCCATCACCGGCCCGGTTACCAGCAATTTCATCCTGCCCATCCAGCAATTGCCGCCCCACTTCCCCTCAGTGACTGATGCCTGGGTGGTTGGCTGCCAGCGCCAGGGATATATCGAAGCCGCAGCGATACTCCTTCCAACCAGCAGCGGCTTCCAACCACTCATCACATCTCAAACCACCTGTCCCTAACCGATGACACTCTCATCAATCATCAACTTCCTGCAACTGGACCACGCTCTCTACACCAGCGGGCAGCCAACTGCGGCGCAATTTGACGCCATTGCCCGCGCCGGAGTTCAACTCGTCATCAACCTGGCCCTCGCCACCTCCGACCATGCCCTGCCCGATGAACCCGGCCTCGTCCGTTCACTGGGCATGGAGCATATTCACATCCCGGTCGTCTGGGAAACGCCCCAACCCGCCGACCTGGAACGGTTTATGGACGCAATGGACGCCAACCAGGGCAAAATTATCCTTGTCCACTGCGCCATGAACTACCGCGCCACTGCCTTTACCGCCCTGTGGCGCGTCTTGCGCCAGGGCTGGAGCGTGAACGATGCCTTTGCCCCCCAGCGCAAAACCTGGAATTTGGAGGAGTATCCGGTTTGGAAGACGTTTGTCGAAAAAACGCTGTCAAAAAAATAGCACGGGATGTTCTCTCGTGCCACACTGATTACTGATTACTGTTTCACGCTTCTTCCAGCGCTTCCTTCGTTTTCTTGGTCTGCTTGCCGCGTTCTTCGGTGTCGAGAATGCGCTTGCGGATGCGGTAATTGAGCGGGGTCACTTCGAGCAGTTCATCTTCGGCCAGGTATTCGATGGCTTCATCCAGCGACATCTGGCGCGGCGGCGTCAGGCGGATTTCCATGTCGCCGCGCGAGGAACGCATATTGGTCAGGTGCTTCTTGCGGCAGACGTTGATGGCAATATCGCCGGGGCGTGAGTTTTCGCCGATGACCATGCCTTCATAAACCGGCACGCCCGGCCCATAGAACAACACGCCGCGCTCTTCGGCGCTTTTCAGGGCATAGGCGGTGGTATCGCCCGCTTCCATCGCCACCAGCGAGCCGGTCGAGCGGGTGGCAATCGGCCCGGCCAGTTCGTCGTAGCCGTGAAACAGGGTGTTCATCATCCCCATTCCACGCGTGGCGGTCAGAAATTGGTAACGGAAGCCGAGCAGGCCGCGCGTAGGGGCAATATAGACCAGGCGGACATGACCATCGCCGGTATCGTGCATCTCCATCATCTTCCCGCGCCTCGAACCAAGCATCTCCACCACCACGCCGACCGTCTCGGCGCTGGTTTCAATGTGGACTTCTTCGTAGGGTTCGAGCAGCGCGCCATCCTCGGCTTTGTGAAAAATCACTTCAGGGCGCGAAACCTGGAATTCGTAGCCTTCACGGCGCATCGTTTCGATAAGAATACCCAGATGCAATTCGCCGCGCCCGGAGACGAGGAAATTTTCCGCCGAATCGGTCTCCTCCACGCGCAGGGAGACATTGGTGCGCAGTTCATCGAACAGGCGCTCACGCAGTTTGCGTGAGGTACTCCACTTGCCTTCGCGCCCGGTAAACGGCGAGGTGTTCACGCCAAAGGTCATGCGCACGGTGGGTTCTTCCACCTTAATCGGCGGCAGGGCCACCGGGTTGGCCGGGTCGGCGAGCGTTTCTCCAATGGCAATCCCTTCGAGGCCAGCCAGCGAGATGATATCGCCCGCCGAAACTTCATCCACTTCCACTTTGTTCAGGCCCTGGAAAGTGTATAGATAACGGGCCGATTCGGGCAGGTTCTGGCCGTCCACCGTCAGACGGGCCAGTTTTTGCCCGGCTTTAATTTTGCCAGCAAAAATGCGCCCAACGGCAGTCACGCCGCGATAGTCATCATAGCCCAGCGTGGTGACAAGCATCTGCAAGGGAGCGTCTTCATCCACCTTTGGGGCGGGGATGTGGCGCAGGATGGCATCGAAAAGCGGCTTCAGGTCGGGGCCAAGCTCAGGCGTCAGCCCGGCGCGCCCGGCGGTGGCTTGCGCGTAAATGACGGGGAAATCGGCCTGCTCATCGCTGGCGCCAAGTTCGATAAATAAGTCAAACGTATCGTTCAACACCCGCGCCGGTTCCGCATCGCGCCGGTCCACCTTATTGACCACCACAACAGCCTTGTGGCCGCGCTCGAGGGCTTTTTTTAGCACAAAACGGGTCTGCGGCATGGGGCCTTCGGCAGCATCTACCAGTAATAGAACGCCATCCACCATATTCATAATTCGTTCCACCTCGCCGCCAAAATCGGCATGGCCGGGGGTATCCACAATATTGATTTTGACGTTCTGCTGGGTCAGTTCATCGAACAACGTGATGGCGGTATTTTTTGCAAGGATGGTGATGCCGCGTTCGCGCTCCAGGTCGTTAGAATCCATCACGCGCTCAGCCACCTGCTGGTTTTCACGAAAGGTGTGCGACTGACGCAGGAGATGGTCAACCAGCGTGGTTTTGCCATGGTCCACATGAGCAATAATCGCAATATTTCGGAGTTCGGTTCGTTCTTTCAGCATACCTGTTTACCTGTTTACTTCTTTACCTGTGTACTTGCATCCATCTCTTCCTGCTCTTACACACAGAAAAACCCCGGCAAGGGGGACCGGGGCTTGCGTTTAATGGGAAGTTCCGGCTTAGGCATGTTATTTTACCAGACTCACTCCACTTTGGGCAGGGGTGTCGTGGAAGTCCAGCGGTGAAGTCAACCACCACTTCATCCACGCCTGTCTTGCTCTGTGTTTTTGAACGGGCTGCTGCTTTTAGCGCCACAGAGCCAGCTTTGTCTTTTGGGGCAGCCCGATTTCGCGCTATAATGACAGAAGAAAATCAGGAGTGTTTATGTCCAGAATACTTGATTTAACAAAACGCCATGCTTCCCTTGCGCCGGTTCGCAAACGTGGCGTAGATGTGTTCCCGGTAAATATTCCGCCAGGAGAAACGTTTTATCAATGCCGCCTGACTCTGCTGGAGGCGCAGCCCGGCGCAGGGGCGAGAATTGCGGCGCAGCCAGAAGTCCATGCCCGGGGACAAGGGCAGATTTCGGTGGAATGGTATCATGCGGGGGCGGCGCGGTTGCGCTATCAGTTGGAGGCATTTTCCAGCCCGGGGGAAACGACTTCCAGCCTGGTCTCGCCAAGCGCGGTGCTGACCGGGTTTGACCCGCTCAAACACGGTTTCCACTTCAATAACGCCTTCCCGCCCCATCCCCATCTCCAATTGGCGACCCCTTTTGGGAAAATCCGAATCGGGAATGCGAAAAATGGCCTGTGCGGTGGAATGGTCTTTGCCGCGCTTGATTTTTTCTATGCCGGGCAGCCTGTTCCCGATACAAGAAAACCACCCTCTGGCGACCTGCTGTTCGATTATATTGTGAAGCGCTTGTATGACAGCTTTAACCTCCCCTTTGGCATTAGCGGTTATATCGAGATGATGCAGCCAGATTTGCCCGACTACGCCAGTGGGTTCAGCGCCGTTGGCAGCCGGGCCTGGCGCACGGTACGGCAGGAGTGGCCGCTCATTAAAGCCCTGCTCGATGCCGGACAGCCCTGCCCGCTTGGTTTGGTGCGCGTCAAATCGACCGATTTACGCAAACTGGGTGAGAACCACCAGGTGATGGCCTACGGGTATGATGTGAAGGATGACCAATTGACGCTTTTTATTTATGACCCCAATTATCAGGAGAATAAGAATATCCAAATTACGCTTAATCTTTCGAACCCCGAAGGCCCGACCGTCATGAAGTATTCGACCGGCGAACCGTTATATGCGTTCTTTCATGTCCGATACCGTTTCAACCCGCCTCCGGCTGAGAGCGCGGCGAGAGGGCGAATTCTTGTATTTGAGGGCCCAAATTTCGAGGGGCGCGCGAAAGATATTTCGCTCGGCAGCCCCAATCTTGCGCTGAGCGAGGATGGTTTTTTCAACGACCAGGTTTCATCGTTCATCATTGCCAGCGGCCACTGGATGTTCTACAAACATAGTGGATTCCGCTCACCGTATATGCGCGCGGGCGAACCACTGGTCCTTGGGCCAGGGCAATACCCCAGCGTGGAAGCCCTTGGCATCCCGGAGAATGATATTTCATCGCTGCGAGCAGTGAATTTGCCGGTGAATGGAGGATGAGTTAAGGGACAAACACTTCGCAGAACCCGGCTTTGATATCGCATAATCCAACTTGCTGGTTTTGCCACAGGACGCGAAACTGGTCGCTGCCGGTTTGCTCTGTCCAGAAGATGAAGTTGTTGTCGCTGGCAATGCTGCGGGTGCTGAGATAATAATTTTTGCAGAGGGGCGGGTTGAGGTAGTTTCCAGGGTTGTTCTGGATTTCGATGCGCATACAGCGGCTTGGGTGCAGGGTGGGATAAAACTCGGCCCAAACGAATCCATCGAAACGGTTGGAGCCATCGAGCCGCTCGAAGGCTATGGGGGAGATGGAACGGTTGTCAGAGGAGGCGTTGTAGATGTAAAAACCGTACCGGTCGTAGTAGAGCCACATCCGCTTGAGGTTGGGGAATTGCGGGGTGGTGGTGGGGGAGGGAGAGGCGTTGGGAGGCGAACCCGGCGTTTCGGGCGTGGAGGTGTCAGGGATGAGCGGGGAGGGCGTGGAGGTCAGCGAAACAGTAACGGTTAATGCAGGCGTAGCAGTAAGGGTAGATGTTGGAGTGACGGAGGCTGTTTGGGTAGCGGTTGGCCTGGGGGTCGTGGTGTAGGTGGGGGGCAGGGTGGGCGTTTCAGTGAGGGTCTTGCTCGGGGATGGCGAGACGGTGGCAGTGGGGAGGCTGGTCCTCGTGGGGGTGAGGGTGGTTGTTTGGGAGAAGATGGGGAACAGCGCCGGGAATCCGCCCTTTAATTGGAGATTTCCCCAAAGAATAAGAGAGAAAAGAGCAACAAGCAAGAAAAACAGGAAAAGCAACCAGCGGTTTCGTTTGGGAGCGGCTTTTGGGAGGGCAGGCAAGACTTTGCGGGTGATGGTGCGGGTTTTGCCGCCAATCACAGCGGCTGGCATGGGCGGCAGGGGCAAAATGCGCTCTCGACTGGATGCAGGCCTGCCCAGGGCTGTTTCGAGGGCATGGATAAGCGCAGCGCCGTTTTGGTAACGTTCTTTAGGGTTTTTGTTCAATGCCCGCAATAAGACTTCTTCTGTTTCTGCGTTAAGTTGCGGGTTGAGGCTGCGCGGCGGGGGCGGGGGCTGGGTGAGGTGCTGAAGAGCAACGCTGGCAGGCGAAATGTCGTCAAAGGGGACGACGCCGGTCAGCATTTCGTAGAGGATGACGCCAAGCGAGTAAATGTCAGATTGTGGGGTAGCGTCGGTGGAGCGGCGTGCCTGCTCAGGTGAGATGTAATGCGGGCTGCCAAAGGCTTCGCCTGCTGAACCCTGGCTGGCATCGAGCGCCAGTCCGAAATCTCCCAGGACAACGCGGCCATCTCGAGAGAGGAAGATGTTGGAGGGCTTGACATCACGGTGGATGACGCCATGTTTATGGGCGTAATCGAGAGCGGAGGCGATTGCCTTGCCGATGCGCAAGATTTCAGAATGTGGCATTTTTTCGCCGCGCTTGGCATGGGCGCTCAGGATGCTGGCCAGGTCAGGGCCGTCAATATATTCCATGACATAGTAGTACAAACCTTCCTGGTCATCTGCGTAGTAGATTTGGATGATATTTTCGTGCCGCCAGCGGGCAACTGCGCGCGCTTCTTTGACGAAACGTTGGGCATAGAGGGGATTGTCGCGATAGCGGGCGTCGATGACTTTGATGGCGACCGGTCGCTGAAGTTTGATATCTTGCCCGTAATAAACGACGGCCATGCCGCCGCGTCCGAGGACGCGTTCGATGCGAAAGTTGGCGAGCTGTTTGCCAATGAGAGGGTCGGTCGTCATGGGAATTTTACCAAGCGCAGAATGTTATTTTTCGGGTTTGGTTTTGCGGCTGGCAAGGGTGATACGCTGCAGGTCAAAAATGTAGTTGTTGAAGCCTTTGACGTAGGAATCCAGGTAATCCTGCACAATTTCGCGGGCTAAGTCGGCGCGGCCAACGGCTCGTAAAGCGGCGACATGCGGACGAAAATCGCGCAGGCTGATGTGCATGACCCCCTCCGCGTCGGTGATGACGCCCCAGACCAGTTGTTTCTGTTCGTTATCGTCTTTGGCGGTGACGAAGCGTCGGAGGGTGCTGGTGGAGACGACTGCGCCGACGTTGGAGAAAACTTCGCGCCCTTTGATGACGTTATTGAGCAGTTCAAAACGTCCGGGAATCTGGTCCAGCAGGCGTTGCAGAGGCGGTGGGATGTGCGCCAGGGCCTTAATGGCTCCCACGCTGGCGCTTTCGCCCTGGATGGCGATTTGTTTGAGACGGTCAAAAATGGCGCCAAAGCCGGCCAGGGCGGCGAGGTAGGTGCGCTGGGCTTCATCAAATTGGGCATATAAAGCAGGCCGCTCGCCTTTGTAGCCTTCGTAGGCATTGAGGGCTTTGATGGCGCGCTCGTGCAAACCAAGCAGGTCGAGTTCAGCCAGGGGAACTTCCATGCTGAGGGGGTAAAGCCGGTCGCGCGGAGAGTGGCGACTGGCATCCATTGGGATAAGCATGGAGGGGTTCTGTCGGCGAGATTCATCAATTGCAGCCCGGATTTGCTCGGCAATAGCGCGGGTGGCGCGGTCGGATGCCAGCTTCTTGAGTCTGTTTTCCAACTCAGGCGAGGGCTGATAGCGCACAGCATGGATGGCGCGATATAAAACCAACAGGTCGTTGACGGTCAGTTTGAGAGCATGATTGCGTTGTTTGAAATAGTGCCGCAGGTTGAGACAAGCGCGCAGGTTGACTTTGTCCGATTCCGCGCCTGTTTCAACGGTGACGCGCGGCGCGCTGCGAATTTGTTCCCGGTCGGCGGCGGTCAGCGGAAATGCCAGGACGCTGAACAGCCGCTGGATGGCCGGGCGAGCGGCAGGCAGAGTGTTGAGGTAAACTGCCCAGGAAAGGGCTTCGTTGGTGATGATTTCTGCCAGGGCTGCGCCCAGAATTCCATCAAAAAAGATGTGAGATTGGTCGAATACAGCGGTTGATTCGGTCTGGAAGATGGTAAGCGCATGACTGCCAACGCCGCGTTCAGCCTGGCGCAGTTCGGTGAGCGGCAGGCTGGAGTGACGCGCATCAGCATTGATGATGATGGGGGCATATCTGAGACGGGAGAGTTCTTCGACAACCGCTGGAGAGAGTTTGCGAAAGAGGGCGGGGAGGGCAGAACGCTTGATGCAAGCCAGGTCCATTAAGGGGGCTGGCGCCGCGCCTGGAAGCGCCAGCAAGGCTGCAATTTGGGCGCGGACGGTTTCGGCGTTGAGTGGCTGGTCACTGCCTGGGGCGCAAACAGGCAGCAGGTAGTAATTACCGCGCAGGATAAGTCCAACTTTGGCTTGTTCAAAGTTGTAGGGAACGCGCGTTTCTCCGTATTGTCCCGGTTCAAGGTAGGCCAGGATGGACATCTGCCGCTGGTAGGCGGGCAAGTCTTTTTCGGCGGCCTGCATCTGGCGCTGCCATTCCGCGCGCAGGTCAGAGGGCAGGTCACGCATAGCCTCCTGCAAGAAATGTTGAAATTTGAGGCGGCGGTAATCGGGGTAATCATAACTGGCAGCTTCAGCGCCGCGCCGATAGGGGCGTTGGGTTTCCCATTCGCGGTAGAGGGTGGCGTACCTGGACAGGTCTGGTTGGGATTGCGTCAAATCGCGCAGGATGGATGTGGAAATGCGTTCACGCCATTCGATTTCGAGCAGGGCGTCGTACTGGTGAATGACGCTGATGGCAGCCATCGTCCAGGCGGTCAACCGGTCTAGTTCGTTCAGGTGGATGCCATGTTGTTGCAACAACGTCTCAAAGCCATGCGTTTCGATAACGTGCCGGGCCGTGTCCTCGCGCAGGGCATAATCAACGTAGAATTGCCAGATTCCCTCTGGAAAGGCAGATTCGGGGTCTTTGCCAGCCAGTTTGAGCAGGTGCTGGTAGCCCCAGATAACGGCGGCGGGCGCTACTAAGATTGCGCTGGATGCCACCTGGTCGAACAAAAAATCGAGACTGCTGAACAGGGCGGTAATGTGTTTCTGGACGGTTTGTTGCGGCAGGCGCTGGCCCCCAAGGCGCGTCAGCCCGCTTAAAATCATGCCGGGGATGTTGCCTGCGGGGATAATTTGGGAGGTGACATCCACCACTGCGTCGATTTCCGGCAAGCTCAAGCGTGATAAATCGCGTACCGGCGGCGATTGGGCAATCGATTTCAGGTCGGTAGCGGTTTCAATCGTGGCTTGTTCGAGTTTAGAATTGGTCATAGTTGGCGAAGCTCAGTGACATTGAGAAGTATTATACAACAGTTGGCTTTTTCATTCGCAAATACAAAAAAGAGGGACGCAATTTTGAGATTGCCTGTCTCATCCCCCTCCACAGCGCATATAATAACAATATGGAAAATGACAAGGCAGAACCATTAAACCTGCTGCTGGTCGAAGACAGCGATATAGACGCGCATCTGCTGGCTTATGACTTAAAACAAGCGGGGTTCAATGTGCATATGCAACGTGTTCAAACGGAAGAGGAAATGCGCGCGGCCCTTGCGCGCAATCAGTGGGATGCAATTATCTCTGATTTTCACCTGCCTTCGTTTAGCGCTTCGGACGCGCTCAATGTATTACATGAAAGTGGACTGGACCTGCCTTTTATTATTGTATCGGGCGTGATTGGCGAGGAAACCGCCGTACAGATAATGCGGGCTGGCGCACATGATTACCTGATGAAGGGAAATCTGAATCGATTAGGAGAAGCCTTGCGGCGAGAAATGCGCGAAGCGCGCGTAAGAAAAGAACGCCGCCAGGCAGAAGTTGCGCTGCGCGAGAGCGAAAGTCGCTTTCGGATGCTGTTTGAGCGCTCCAGCGATGCAATTTTCGTCGTCGAAAAAAAGTCAGGACGGTATCTCGATGCTAACCATGCTGCTGAGGAACTAACCGGGCGAAGCCTGGACGAAATCAGGCGCTTGCGCACATTTGATATCACCCCCAAGGGGGCGCAGGAACGGCTGGAGCAAATTGCCGAATCTGACCAGACGATTGAATTTGGCGAGGTCGAATATTTGCGCCCGGATGGTTCAGTTCGCATCACGCAGTTGACCTCAGTGCCTATTAACCACGAGATTGTCTTTGGCATTGCGCATGATATTACGGAATCACAACAGGCGAAGGCTGCGCTGGAACGCCGCGCCCGCGAAATGGAGGCGCTCTACAAGACCAGCCTGGAAATTAACGCCCAAATTGACCTGATGACCTTGCTCAACACCATTGTGAAAGAGGCCGCCAGCCTGCTCAATGCGCCAATGGGTGGCATCTACCTGATGGAGCCAGATGATGAAACCTTAAAACTGGTAGTTGCTTATAAATTGCCCCCCAACCTGCTGGGAGTTTGTTTGCGCATCGGAGAAGGCCTATCCGGACGGGTTGCGCTGAGCGGCAAACCCCTTATGGTTTCGGATTACTCGGCATGGGAGAATCGCGCCGATATTTTTAATCAAATCGTTTTTCGGCGGGTTTTGGGCGCGCCGCTCAAGGTGAAAGATAAAATCGTAGGCGTTATCAATGTGATTGATGATGCGTCCACCGAGCCATATTCGGCGGATGAAATTCGCATGTTGCAATTATTGGCCGACCAGGCTGCCATTGCGGTAGAAAATGCCCGTCTGTTCGAGACCGCCCAGCGCGAACTGACCGAGCGCAGACAAGCAGAAATTGCCTTGCGCGAAAGCGAGGAGCGTTACCGTACCGTCGTGACCGGGGCAGATGTCGTTTCATTTATGTTGAATAACCAGGGTGTTTTCACCTTTTCAGAAGGAAAAGGCCTTGCCCAACTTGGCTTGAAGCCCGGGCAGGTGGTAGGCGTTTCCGCGCTGGAAATGTATCGGGATTTCCCCAGTATTGTCAACTCCATTCAACGCGCGCTGAAAGGGGAAACCGTTCGGAGCGAAGACCATATTGGCGAAATCATTTTCGATACAACTTATGCGCCTTTTTTCGATGAGAAGGGAGCAGTACAGGGCGTCATTGGCGTTGCGGTCGATATTACGGACAGAATCAAATCTGAAGAGCAACTGCGCGAAAGTGAACGCAGTTATCGCGGCTTGTTCAATAGCGTAACGGACGCCATTTACATCCAGGATAAAGACGGGCGATTCCTTGATGCCAATCAGGGCGCGGTAGAGATGTATGGGTATCCGCGTCACTATTTCATCGGCAAATCTCCCGAGGCGTTGGGCGCGTCTGGCAAAAACGATTTTGACCATATCCGACAGTTAATCAGCAAAGCCTTTCAGGGCGAAACGCAAACTTTCGAATTTTGGGGACAGCGCAGTAATGGAGAAATCTTCCCGAAGGATATTCGCTTGTTCAACGGAACTTACTTTGGAAAGGCGGTTGTAATTGCCCTGGCCCGCGACATTACCGAAAGTAAACGCACTGAACAAGCCCTGCATCGCCAGTTAAAAGAACTGACCCTGTTGCATGCAATTGCCGAAATGGCAATTCGCGCCCGCGCCATGGACGAATTGGTGGAGTTTGTGACTCAGGAAGTCGGCAAAGCCTTTTATTCCGACAATTTTGGGTTTGGATTTCTGGATGAAACTGAACAATTCATCCGCCCTCATCCCTCCTACCAGGGTTTGACTATCAACATTCCCCCTTTGTATTCAGTACAAAACAGTGTCTCTGGCTCGGTTGTTCTCAGCGGCAAGCCACGCCGCATTGGCGACGTCACCAAAGAGCCAGATTACCTGATGATTAATCCAGATATCCGCTCCGAGTTATGCGTGCCGATAAAACTAGGTGAACGCAGCATTGGCATTATCAACGCTGAAAGCAAAGAGTTGGACTTTTTTACTGAAGAAGACGAACGGCTCATGTTGACCATTGCCGGGCAGATGGCAAATGCCATCGAACGCTTCCGATTGTTCGAAGCCGAACGCAGCCGTCGCCTTGAAGCCGAAACACTAAAAGAAGCAATCAGCGCCCTTTCGTCATCCCTGGAATTAGAAAAAGTGCTGGAAATCATTATGAATTCTATTGAACAAGCAATTGCCTTTGACAGCGCCAGCATTTTTCTGCTTGACGGAGATTGTTTGCGCATCATGATGATGCGCGGCATCACTAACCCGGAAGAATTGAGGAACAAGACCTTCCCGGCGGATGACGCACTGTTTGCAGAAACCATCCGCAATAAGCAACTGGTTATTCTCGAAGATGCTGCCCTGGACCCTCGCTTTAAAAAATGGGGCGAAACAAATTATGTGCATGGGTGGATGGGCATTCCGCTCATTGCCCGAGGCGAAGTTATCGGCTATATCACTTTGGATAGCCGAAAACCAGCTGCCTATTCACAACAACAAGCTAAACTCGCACAAGCCTTTGCTAACCAGGCTGCCATTGCCATTCAAAATGCCCGTTTATTCGAAAGAATCCAAAAATCCCTTAAGGAACTGAACGAAGCCTATGAGACCACCATTGAAGGCTGGTCGCGCGCGCTCGACCTGCGCGACCGTGAAACCGAGGGCCATACTCTGCGCGTCACCGAGTTGACGCTCAAATTGGCCGAGGCGATGGGCTTTAGCGAAGAAGAACGCGTTCATATTCGGCGCGGCGCCCTCTTGCACGATATGGGCAAACTCGGCGTCCCCGACCGCATCCTGCTCAAACCCGACAGTCTGACCGATGAAGAGTGGGAAATTATGCGAATGCACCCACTCTACACTTACCAAATGCTCGCTCCCATTGAATATCTGCGACCGGCACTGGAGATTCCACTCTCACACCATGAGCGATGGGATGGCAGCGGCTATCCGCGCGGGCTGAAAGGAAAAGAGATCCCGCTCGTGGCGCGCATCTTTGCCGTAGTAGACGTATGGGACGCCCTGACCAGCGACCGGCCTTACCGTCCGGCCTGGAGCCAACAAGCAACCCTGGGGTACCTGAAAAAAAACGCCGGGACTCAGTTCGACCCTGAAGTTGTCAAAATCTTTTTGCAATTGTGGGAACAAGGAATCATCTCATAATTTGCTTTTGCCACTATACTAAACGCAAGGAGTTTCAATCATGGATATACGCGAAGAATTGATTGCCCGACTGGCGCATTCGCGCGCGGCGATGCTTGCCCACCTTGACGAAATTGATAGAAACCGCAAAATTTACCCGCTTTGGACTGTTCGCGAAATCCTGGCGCATATTTCGGGCTGGGATGACGCGACGATTGCTTTCATCCGCACCATCCTCAAAGGTGGTCAACCCGGCCTGACCCTGGCGGCGCAGGGCATCAACGTTTACAACGCCGAAACGGTCTCTACTCGTGAAGGATTGGACTATGACCACATCTACCGTGAATACCTGGAAACGCGGAGGATTTTAATTGAACTCATTCGTCAAATGCCCGTCGAACAGATGACACAACAATATGTTTTGCCCTGGGGAGGTTATGGCACGCTGGTAGATATGGTCAATATCTTCGCCCCTCATGAAGAAGAACACGCCGAAGATGTGCGAAAAATCATAACAGATGCAACCTGAGGCGAAATCCATTCCGTAACCTGAATCTTGTAAGCAATCATTCTCTATAAAGGAATATACGATGGCAAACGTCCTCGTCACCGGGGCATTTGGAAATCTTGGCTCGTATGTAATCGCGGAGTTGCTGCGTCAGGGTCATGCCGTGCGCTGTTTCGATGTCCGAACCCCAAACACGGAAAAAAAAGCCGCTCATTTCCCCGGCCTGGTGGAGGTTGCCTGGGGTGATATTCGCAACGAGAAATTAATCCGACAGGTTGCACAAGGGCAGGAAGTTATCCTGCATCTCGCGGCCATCATTCCTCCTGCCAGCGATGAAAACCCAGATTTAACTCGTTCGGTCAACATTGAAGGCGCGCGCAACCTGCTGGAAGCCGCCAAAGCCCAGAAAACCCCACCCCGTTTTTTCTATGCGTCTACTTTTGACTTGTTCGGGCATACCCAGAACCTGCCGCCGCCGCGCCGGGCCGATGACCCGATTGAAGTTTCCGATGTCTATACCGAAACCAAAGCCGCTGGGGAGCAAATGGTGCGCGAATCGGGCCTGCCGTATCTGATTTTTCGCTTCAGCGACATGCCGCTGATTGCCCTGCGTGACGCTCACCCGATTATGTTTGAAATCGGGCTTCACAACCGTATGGAAACCATGCACCCCGCCGATGGCGCGCTGGCGGTTGTCAATGCCATTGCCCACCCCAAACTGTGGACAGGGCGTCTCCTGCTTGTTGGCGGCGGCAGGCAAAATGGCTGCCAGATTACCTACCGCGAATTCTTCAGCGGCCTTCTGACGGCCATGGGAATTGGCATGTTGCCTGAAGAAGCATTCTCCAAAAAAGAATACGTCACCGACTGGCTGGATACTGAGGAAAGCCAGCGTCTGCTCCAATACCAACGCCACACCTTCGATGAAATTGTAGCCGAAGTAGCCGCCCTGCTTGGCTGGAAACGTTTCCTTGTTCCATTGGCGCGGCCTTTCGTGCGCCGCTCCATCCTGAAACTCTCTCCCTATTGGAAAAAATGAGCAAGGAGTTCCATGAACCAGGCAGACCGTCATGCGCTGATTATCTTTCCCGTCCTCATCCTGGCCGGTCTGGGCCTGGCCTGGGCCGGAAGCCAACATGGAGCGGTTGCCTTCGGCCTGCCGCTATTCAACCTGGCGGTAGGACTGACCTACATCATCCAATGGATTGTGTTTATTCCATCCTTCCTGCAACAGACTGAAAAATTGTTTGACCTGACCGGCAGCCTGACCTACATCTCCACCTCCCTGCTCATCATTTTTCTCAGCCCGGCCCAAAATGCCCGCTCCTTCCTGTTGCTGGCGCTGGTGCTTATTTGGGCCATTCGGCTGGGAACTTTCCTGTTCCGCCGCATTCACCAAGCAGGCAAAGATGACCGTTTTGACCAATTGAAGCCGTCCTTTTTCCGTTTCCTCAATGTCTGGACCATCCAGGGGCTGTGGGTCTCGTTTACTGCTGCTGCAGCCTGGGCAGCGATGACCTCCCCAAACCAGGTCGCGCTGGATATTTTTGCGCTTTTCGGGCTCCTGGTCTGGGTGGCAGGATTTGCGATTGAAGTCGTCGCTGACTGGCAAAAAAGCCGCTTCAACGCTGACCCGGTCAACAAAGGAAAATTCATTCAGAGCGGGTTGTGGAGTCGCTCGCGGCATCCAAATTATTTTGGCGAAATTCTACTCTGGACGGGAGTGGCGATGATTGCCCTGCCAGTGTTGCAGGGATGGCAGCGGGTAGCGCTGATTTCCCCCATCTTCGTCGCGTTGCTGTTAACGCGAGTGAGCGGCATCCCGTTGCTGGAGCAAAAGGCCGATAAAAAATGGGGCGGTCAGCCGGACTATGAAGAATACAAAAAGAAAACGCCCGTACTGATTCCGCGGCTACGGCGATAGGATAGATTTTTATATTTTTCTGATAAAATTTATCTAAATTAATGCTATAATTCTTTACAATGAGTCTCACAGGCTCATACCCATCCTCGCACGCCCAGATTTTATTTACATCTACTCAAGAGGCAACCCCATGACCACTCGCACATCCTCCGCAGAATGGAAAGGCACGCTCAAAGAAGGCGCTGGGACCATGAAACTCGCCAGCGGCGCATACGAAGGCCCGTTCACCTTCGCATCGCGCTTCGAGAGCGGCCCCGGCACCAACCCCGAAGAACTCATCGGCGCGGCGCACGCCGGATGTTTCTCCATGTTCCTTTCGGCGCTGCTCAGCAAAGAAGGCTTCACCCCAACGCGCATCGCCACCACCGCCACCGTTCACCTGACTGAAGGCCCCACCATCAGCCTGATTGAACTCGACTGCCAGGCCGAAGTGCCGGGGCTAAGCGAAGAGACTTTTCAAGAGAAGGCCGCTGCTGCCAAAGCGGGCTGCCCGGTCTCGAAAGTGCTGGCCGGGGCCGAAATTCGGCTGACGGCCAAACTTCTCTAACCTGTCGAACTCCGCAGCCCCGCCTGCGGAGTTTTTTATCGGCCCGCTGGGCTTCTGCCTGCCTATTCGTCTAGTCGGAGGCCACCCGTTTCGGTGATGCGCAGGAAACAGGAAACGAGTATGCTTTGTAAAACGAACAAAGGAGACAAGATGTCAAACATACTGGTAGAACTATCCAACGCCTTCGCCGCCGCCGTCGAAACGGCTGGCAAATCAACCGTTTTGGTCAATGCCCGCCGACGAATGCCCGCCAGCGGCATTGCCTATGCTGCCGACCTGGTTCTCACCGCCGACCACGCCGTCGAGCGGGATGAAGAACTCAGCGTCATTCTGTTTGACGGAAGTGAAATTCCTGTCAGCCTGGCCGGTCGTGACCCCGGCAACGACCTGGCTTTACTGCGACTGGAGAGGCCCATCGCTTTCCCGGCATCACCAGCCGCTGAAACGAAAATCGGGCAACTTGTCCTGGCCTTAGGGCGTCCTTCTACCGAAGGGATTGAGGCCAGCCTGGGGGTAGTCAGCGCAACAGGCGGCCCGCTGCGCACATCGCGCGGGATCATCGAGCGATACCTGCGCACCGATACAACCATGTTTCCTGGCTTTTCTGGCGGTCCGCTGGTCGATGCCGAAGGGCGCGTAGCGGGCATCAATACCTCGTTTGGGCGTGGAATGCCCTTCACCATCCCTGTCAAAGCAGCCTGGAAGTCGGCAGAGCAACTCGCCTTGCATGGGTCAGTCAGACGAGGTTATCTTGGCATTCGTTCACAGGTGGTTGAAATTTCATCCGCCGGGCAGCAGGCTCTTAAGCGACAACAGATAACCGGCCTGCTGGTGATGGGAGTCGAGGCGGATACCCCCGCGAGCCGGGGCGGTCTCATCGTCGGCGATATTCTGGTCGGTCTGAACGGGCATCCCATCGGCGACCACGATGAGCTCTTTGGGCGGCTGACGGGCGAGGTCGTCGGCCAATCCACCCCGGTCGAAATCTTGCGCGGCGGGCAGCCCCAGGTCTTGCCAGTAATCATTGGCGAAGCGCCACCTTCCGAGACGCGCCGAAACAGCCACCATCACGAACACGGCCACGGCAGAGGCAAATAAAATTGAACGCGGAGGCTGGATTTTGATACGGGTTGCCGTCGTTGCGCCATCGCTGGCGCTGCGCGTGGGATTGCGGGAAGTGCTTAACAGCCTGGCAGAGGTGCAGGTCGTGGCAGAGGCATCTCGCATGGATGACTTGCCCTGGCAGGCAACCGATATTTTGGTTATTTCTGCGTCAAAAGAACTCACTGCACTGGCGGATTTAACCGAAATCCTCCCTCCGCTCCTGCTCCTGACCGACGATCCCGCCGAGGCGCGCATATTCCCTGCCCTGAATACACCCGCCTGGGGCCTGTTGCCGTTGAATGCGCAAGAAATAGAACTGGAAGCGGCGCTACATGCGCTGGAGGCAGGGCTATCGGTGGGCGCGCCTTTCCTGTTGCGCGGCCTGTTGCGAGAGGCGGACTCGCTTGATGCAGACGCTTCATCCCCTCTACCCGACCCATTGACCGGACGTGAAATTGAAGTCTTGCAAATGATGGCGCAGGGATTGACCAACAAACAAATTGGGTTGGCATTGAGTATTAGCGAACATACCGTCAAGTATCATCTGTCATCGTTGTACGCCAAGTTGCAGGTGAACAGCCGCACAGAAGCCGTCCGCGCTGGAGTGCGGCGGGGGCTGGTGGGACTGTGAGGCAAAAGAGCGAGGCAGAGAGGGAAGACAAACCAGGCAGTCAGGAATCAAAAAATCGGGAGCGGGCCCGATTTTTTTGTTGCTGCAGGGTTTGCGGCCAGGGTTGATTATGAAATGCGCAGCTCTCGCAGGCGAATCACAATTGCAGCCACAATCACCGTAAAAATCAGGATTCCCAGCAAGGCAATTCCATTCGTATCCCCGGCCGGGCCGGTCGCCACGACGGACGTCTCGATGGTGGGAGTGGGAGTCACATCCTGAAAGAGCGGAGCAGACAGGCTCGAGGCAACATTAATCAAAACCAGCGCGCCCAGCGCAAAAACGGAAGTCAGCGAATACAGTTTGAATTTCATAGGGATTTCACCAGAACGGGTGATGAAGTTTCACCCTAGTATAACATGCCAGAAATTAAGGCAATTCTTATCAAATATTAAGTTGTCTTGTATAATCTTTGCGGGCTGGGAGGCTCAAAATTATGAGGAGAGATGCCAAGATGCGAAATTCCATTCGCTTTTTTTTCGTCTTGATGGCCCTGGTTCTCTGGGGCATATCTTTCGCGCTTTGGGGCCAAAACGCAGCCAGCGCGCGCGGAATGACGGCGACCACCGCAGATGAAATCACCAGCGGCGCGCTCTTGTACGACAAATGGTACGCCGCTCTCGGCCAGCCTGCCCCGGCCGGCGACATGCCGCTCTGGAAAGAACAGACAACCAACTCTCGCTCTGGGGCGGATACCTGGCGCTGTGTCGAATGTCACGGCTGGGACTATAAAGGCAAGGATGGCGCTTATGGCAGCGGCTCGCACTATACCGGCTTTCCGGGCGTCTTCGGCACGCAGGCCGATGTGGTGGCAGCCCTGCAGGGCGCAACTGACCCCGCTCACGATTTCTCGGCCTATCTCGATGAAACCAGCATGAACCAGCTGGCTGTGTTTATTAAAAGCGGACTGATTGATGACTCCCAATACATCGATACCGTCACCCTGAAGGCCAAAGGCGGCGATTCGTCCAAAGGGAAGACGCTCTACGATGCGAACTGCGCCAGTTGTCACGGGGCGGATGGCGCGAAAATCATTTTCCGCGCCGAGGGAATCAACGAAACGCTTGGCGCGGTTGCCAATCGCGACCCATACCGCTTTCTGCACCGCACCCGCTTTGGCGTGGCCGGAACCGAAATGCCCATTGGCCGCGACCTGGGCTGGACACCCAAAGATGGCGTAGACGTGCTGGCCTACGTCCAAACTCTGCCGACCGGCAACGAGCCGCAGCAGCCGGGCAACGTGGGTGAAAGTTCAGGGGCTTCCCCACAGGTCGGCGGCCCTCCTGCAGGCCTGGCCGGCGGCATCCTGACTGGCATCCTGGCTTTCCTGGGTACGTTTGGCGTGAGCGCCTTTTTCCTGTTTGGGCTGGTGGTGCTGGGTTTCCTGGTGGTGTGGGCCCTGCGCAAGCGAAAATAGATATGGACTTAAGCGATTTACCGCTTGAAGTCCGTTTTTGAGGAGAGAATCGATGCAGAGAGTGTTCGAACTACTGAAGCGGAAAGAAATCCAACTGCTCGTATTGATTGCTTTCATGGTGGTCATCAGCGGTGGGGCCTGGGCCTTGTATCAGACCCAAATCCCACCAGAGCAGCCCATCCTGTTCCCTCATGATATTCACGTTCAGCTACAAATCCAGTGTCTGTATTGTCACCCTGGCGCGCAGCGGCAGGCATCCGCAGGATTGCCTACCCAGCAAAAGTGTTGGGCCTGTCACGGGCAGTTACGCAAGTATACCGACCCTGCCGCGCCCGTTCCGCTGGAACAGTGGCCAGTGGAACTGCAAAAACTGGCCGGGTATGTGGAACGCAACGAACCGATTCCCTGGGTGCCGGTGTATATCGTCCCTGACCACGTGCATTTCAATCACCGCCCGCACATCGCCGCCGGGTTTGCCTGCGAACAATGTCATGGAGATATGAGCAAGCAGAAAGTTGCCGAACTCCAGCAGACAGTGAACATGGGCTGGTGCATCACCTGTCACCAGCAAAACACCGTCAATGACCCGGAAAAGCGCATCAAGTTGATTGACTGCGGGACATGCCATTATTAGTGCTTCGTCATTCGTTATTCGTAACCTGAAATTTCCGTCAAAACGGCTGACTTCAAAAGCGAAAGCGAATAGCTGTACATAGGAGAGCGTTCAATGAGTGAAAAACTTTCCCGGCGCGATTTTCTCAAAGTGGTTGGCGCAGGCGCGGCTGCAACAACGGTACTGACAGGTTGCGGCCCAGCCTCTCGGTATGTAACGCGCGAACCTTATGCCAAAATGCCGGAGTACAACTATAACGGGCAAAGTACCTACTTTGCCACCACCTGCCGCGAGTGCGCGGCGGGGTGCGGCCTGGTCGTCCGCACCATGCAGGGACGCGCCATCAAGACCGAGGGCAACCCCTACAACCCGGTCAATTTGGGCAAAACCTGCGCACGCGGGCAAGCCACCCTGCAAGGGTTGTATAACCCTGACCGTATAAAGAATCCTGTTCGGAATGCGCGAGGCGAGAGCAACCCAGAAGGCGAACGCGACTGGACCGAAATGGATTGGAACGCGGCAATTGGGATTGTCGCCGACGCCCTGAAAGACCCTGCCGGAACGCAATTTTTGCTTGGTCTGGCGCCCGACCATCTCTTCGACCTGGTAAGCGACCTGTGCAAGTCCATCGGCGCTCCGGCGCCCATCCGCTTTGGCGCCTTGGGGATGTTCGAGGCGCGCGTGACGCTCGGAGAAGCTGCCCGCGCCGTGTTTGGACGCCCCGATACCCTTTTCTTCGACCTGGCCAACGCCGACCTGGTCATTTCCTTCGGCGCGAACTTTCTGGAAACCTGGGTTTCGCCAGTGGCCTACACGCGCGGCTACGCACAGATGCGTAAACAGCGCAGACGTGGCATTCTCGTTCAGTTTGAGCCGCGCCTGAGCCAGACCGCTGCCAAAGCCGACTCCTGGCACGCCATTAAACCTGGCGCGGAGGGACTGGTAGCTGCCGCGCTCGGCAAACTGTACGCGGAAGAAAAGTTCGGCTCTGTGCCTGCCACCTTTGAAGCGGTAGATGTGACCGCCACCGCCGAAGCCGCCGGGCTGGAGGTGGAGGCCCTGGAAAACCTGGCCGCGCTTCTGCTCGATGCGGAACACCCGCTGGTCATCCCAGGCGGGGCAGCGTTGGCGCACGAACACGGCCTGGAGACAGCCAAAGCCATTCTGGCGCTCAACGCGCTGCTAAACAACCTGGGCAAACCCGGGGGCGTGTTCCACACTCCGGCTTCTCCGCTGGGCGAAGAATATCGCCGCCCGGCATCTCTCAAAGAAATGGCTGACCTGGTGGAACGGATGAACGCCGGAAAAATCAAGACCCTGCTGGTTCATGGCGTCAATCCGGCCTTTGAGTTGCCCAAAGCGCTCGGCTTCCAGGCCGCGCTTGCCAACGTGCCGACCGTCATCTCTTTCGCCACCTTCCCCGATGAAACCGCCATGGCCGCCGATTACATCTTCCCTGACCATCACGGCCTGGAATCATGGGGCTATCAGCGTGTGACCGATGGCACAGGGCAATCCATGCTCTCCGGCGCGCAGCCGGTGGTTGCGCCCTTCTATAACACCAAATCCACCGTGGATGTGCTGCTGGCCGCTGCCGGTTTGCCCTTCAAAGACGAGGTGGAATATCTTCAGGGCAAAGTGACCCCGCTGGTGGAACAAACCGGCGGCTTTTATGGCGCGGCCGACCTGCCCTCCTTCTGGGCGCTCTTTCAGCAATTTGGCGGTTGGTGGAAGAACGAGAACGGGCTGGGCGCACCGAGTGGTTCATCGAAACTCTGGGACAAACTGAACCTGGAAGCGAAATCTGACAGCGAAAGTCATGATGAGTTCCACCTGCTGGTGTATCCCTCGCCCATCCTGGCCGAGGCGGGCGCCAACAAGCCCTGGCTGCAAGAAATCCCCGACCCGATGACAACCGTAATGTGGAACTCGTGGATTGAAATTAACCCGCACACGGCGGAAGAACTCGGCCTGCATAACGACGATGTGGTGCGCGTGGTTTCTCCCTACGGGGCAGTGGAAGTTTCGGTATACCAGTACCCCGCCATCCGCCCGGATGTGGTGGCGATTCCGTTTGGGCAGGGTCATACCGCGTATGGACGGTATGCAGAAAACAGAGGAATTAATCCAGCAGATTTGTTCGAGGCAAAAACGAATGGGGCCGGGGACCTGGCCTTCGCCGGGACCAAAGTCCGCATCGAAAAAACCGGGAAAAAGCGCGAAATTGCGCGCCTGGAAAGCAAATTGGGTGTATACGGCGAAGGCCTGGAGGAGCATTAGAAATGGCGAGTTTACCGAAGATTCCTGAGTACAAAGCCGAGTGGGCCGAAGGCGAAGAAGGCCGCTGGGGCATTGCGATTGACATGGATTTGTGCACGGGCTGTCAGGCCTGCGTGGCAGCCTGTTCCATGGAGAATAATATTCCGTTTGTCGGCGAGGAAGATGCCGCGTACGGACGGCAGATGAGTTGGATTCGGGTGGAGCGTCTGTGGGAGGGCGAATATCCTGAAGTGAAGGCTACGCCCTTTCAGCCGGTAATGTGCCAGCAGTGCGGTTCCGCGCCTTGCGAATCGGTTTGCCCGGTCTTTGCCACCGTTCATAGTCAGGCTGAGCAAATCAACTTACAGGTCTATAACCGCTGTGTTGGCACGCGCTATTGCGCCAACAACTGCCCCTATGTAGCGCGCGTCTTCAACTGGGCCGATTACGAACGCCCCGAACCGCTTTCCAACCAACTGAATCCCGATGTGACTGTGCGGCGGCGCGGCGTGATGGAAAAATGCACATTCTGCATTCAGCGCATTCACAAAGCCAGCGACCAGGCCAAAGCCGAAGGCCGCGAAGTGCGGGATGGCGAAGTGCAGCCTGCCTGCGCCCAGGCCTGCCCGGCAGACGCAATTGTCTTTGGACGCCTGGATGACCCCGAAAGCCGGGTGAGCAAACTCTCGAAGGACAAACGCGCCACCCACCTGCTCGAAGACCTCGGCACGCAGCCGCGAGTAACCTATCTCAAAGGAGGCTATCATGGCAATCTCGGCTAGTGCTTTGCCGCACGCCCAATCAGAAGAACACGCGCACCCCGCTTCTCACGGGACAGGCGACCATGAAGCAGAACTGCGCAAAGAACACCTGATGCTCGACCCCAGGCCACGCGGCGAAATGAACGCGATGGTGATGGATTCGATGACAACGACTTCGTGGAAGTTCTGGTTGGTGGCTGGTATCCTGGCGGTGATTGTGGCTGTGGCACTCTTTGGCGCCTGGGGCTACATGATTTCAGAAGGTCTGTATCTTTCGGGCAAGAACCGCCCCGGGTATTGGAGTTTGTTCCTGGTTCACACGGTGTTCTGGGTAGGCATCAGCCATGCCGGGACCTTTGTTTCGGCACTCCTGCGCGTCTTCAAGGTGGAATTCCGCCGCCCGTTCACCCGCGCCGCCGAATTGATGACCACTTTTGCGCTGGCGCAGGCCGGTATTCAGATTTTCGCGCATATGGGGCGCGTCTGGCTGGCCTACTGGATGTTCCCCATCCCTAATCAGCGCCAATTGTGGGTCAATTTCCAGTCGCCGTTGATGTGGGACTTCCTGGCGATTAACACCTACCTGCTTTCTTCAACCATGTATTTGTTCCTGCCGCTCATCCCCGACCTGGCGATGGCGCGTGACCGCTCGACCGGCTGGCGCAAGTCTGTTTATCGCATCCTGGCCCTGGGCTTTCGCGGCACTGAAGCCGAGTGGACTCACCTGCGAATTGCGCTCAATATTTTTGCCTTTGCCATTCTGCCGGTCATGTTCTCGGTTCATACCATCGTCTCGTGGGACTTCGCGGTTGCGATGCGTCCCGGATGGAGTTCGACCATCTTTGGCCCATACTTCGTTATTGGGGCCTTGCAATCTGGCGTGGCGGCAGTGGCGATGGTGGTTATCGCCATTCGCTACACCATGAAGCACATGGATTACTTCATCCGCAAAGAACACCTCGATGCGATTGGCAAACTCATGCTGGTCATTTCGATGGGCTGGGCGTATTTCTTCTTCAACGACTACATGATTCAGTGGTACGGCGGTGATAAATTCACCGATGCCCTGTTGCACTTCCACGAGGCCGGCCCCGGCGGCTGGATTTGGTTCATGATGCTGATTACGAACGTCGCCATCCCCTGGCTGGTCTTGTGGAACAAAGCCTGGCGTCGCAACCCGGCCATTCTTTTCTCGGTGGGCCTGCTCATCAATGTTGGCATGTGGGCTGAACGCTACATCATCGTGCCAGTCTCGCTCCAAATCAACCGTATGCCCTTCCTGTGGGGGCAGGACTTCAAACCCGGCATTGAAGTCCCTATTTTCATCGGCACCATCGCCTTCTTTGTCCTGCTTTACATGCTGGCTTCCCGATTCATCCCGCTTGTGCCGGTTTGGGAAGTGCAGGAAGGTCAGATGGCGCACTCCATCCGTAAATACGGTAAAGAGCCGGTAGTCACGGTGGCGGAGCTGGAATAGCGATATTCGATACTCGATTATTTGATGTCTGGCATTGGCCGCCGAATATCGAATATCGAACCTTGTGGAGTCATTATGACAGAAAAGAACCTTCTTCTTGCCATCTTCGAGGATATCGACCCTGCCGCCCATGCGGTGGATAAATTGCGCGAATTGGGCGTGACCGACACGCATGTGACCGTCATCTCTGGCACGCCTATCACCGAAGCCATGCTGGGACGCAAGCCACAGTGGAGCAACGTCACCCGCTTCGCGCTGGGCGGCGCGTTCCTCGGCTTGTGCGTGGGCATTTTCCTGGCCTATGGCACGCCCAACCTGTATCCAATTATCGTGGGAGGTCGCTGGATTGGCGTCCCACCAACGATTGTGGTGATGTTCGAGATGACCATGCTGGTGATGCTGATTAGCACCTTCATCGGAGTATTTCTCGACAGCCGCTTTCCTAACTACACCCCCACTCAGTATGTGCCAGAAATTAGCGATGGCCGTATTGCGCTACTGATTGAGTGCGGCGGGGAACTGGAAATCGCAATTGAATCAGCCATGAAAGCAATTGGCGCGGAATCAGTCAAACGCGCCCAGGCAGAGGCCCTATGAGTTTGTTCCAGCGTCTGATGGTCGTCATCTCTGTGGCGATGTTACTGCTCGGAGTCGTCTTAATTTTCACCATGGACATCGTCAAAATTGAGTGGATTTCGTTCATGGAAATCCAGCCTTCTTACAAACCAATGGAAAAACCCTTGCCCGTAGCCATGCGCTCCATCCCTGTTGAGGGAGCGGCTTACATTGCTGGTCAGGGTTCGCCGGTTAACCCAGTCCAGGCAGATGAAATTTCTATCGAGCGCGGGCGGGTGCTGTTCCAGCAAAATTGCGTCCAGTGTCACGGCCCGGCCGGAGAGGGCAATGGCATCATTGGCGGCGCGTTGGTTAATCCGCCTGCCAACCTGACCAGCGAGGTGGTGCAGAGCAAAGCCGATGGCGCGCTGTTTCTTACGATTTCGAATGGAATTTTGGGAACCGGCGGTCAGATTCGCATGCCTGCCCTCAACGAAAACCTGACCGTGCGTGACCGCTGGGATGTAGTGAACTACGTCCGCACTCTCAAAGCGACCGTCACCCCCACGCCCGCGCCCTGAATGGAGGAGAACCGATGAAAGACCTGAAAGGAATCGTCTTGGGCATCCTGGCCGGTTTGCCAGCGCTGGTGATTGCGTTTGCTTTTGGCCTGTATTTCTTTGGCTGCCGCACCAACAACACCTGTACCGGAATTGCCCTGCCGGTCACCACCCCTATCCCAACCCTCATTCCGGCCACCCTGCCCGCTCCCAAAGTTGGCGCCGAGGCAGTTGCAGCGGTTCCGCGCTGCCGCGTAACCGCTGCCGACCTGGTAGCCGCCTGGATTGACGCAGGCTACCCCGAAACCGAAACATTCCCCTTTACTGATGTCAAAGGACAAACCTGCTCAGCCACCTTCAAGGAAGATGTGCAGAAATTGTTCCTGGAAGCCAACCTGTGGTACGATGGCGCGCCTGCCTGCACAACCTGCCACAACACCGATATTGCGAACAACCAGAAAAACATGGATTTGAGCAGTTACGCTGGTATTTTGGCGGGTTCTAACCGCGTGGGCGAAAAAGCCGCAAAAGGCGATGACATTCTGGGCGGCGGCGATTCTCAAAAAGCGCTGCTCTACCTCATGCTCTACGCCCCCGGCGGGCAAACCACCATCAATCGCCCGGCCATGCCGCTTGGCCGCCCGGCTGCTGTTCCAGAAAAAGGCCCGGTCATTTCCGCTGGAACCCCGCCGGAACAGGCTGCCGCGCCCTAAACAAGAACCTGGCAGAAAAAATCCCCGGTTGCGCCGCATCGGGGATTTTTTTTGTATTAACTTCCCTGTCCTTGTTGAAAATATACTTCCTCATACGGCTGCACCACCACCCAGCCACTGCCGTCAAATTTGAGTTGCAGCGACTCGCCGCTGCCCCGCCCCAACAATGTGCCGAAACTGATATCGGTGCGAATATCAGGCGAGAGCGAGCCAGACCAGGCGACAGTGGCGTTCGGGTCGGTGAACAGCGGCTGACCCGGGGAAACTTGCAAAGTCAACGGTTCATAATGCGTGGTGATGGCAACCATGCCCGGCCCGGTCAGGCGAATATTGAACAGACCACCGGTCAACATCCCGGCCATGCGCCGCATCATGGTAATATCCCATTGGACGGTATCCTCAAAAGCCAGCAGGTCATTGCCGTTGACGAAAATCGTCTCTTTTTGCAGGTTGAGCACACGCACTTTTTTCCCCTTTTCGGCCAGATACACGCGCCCCTGACCTTCCACTTTCATCAGGGTAGTTCCTTCGCCAGTCAGCATCTTTTTCAACATCCGGTCCAGGCCATGTTCTAAAACACCCTCACGGGTAAACTTAACCTGCCCCGTGTACGCCACCATCGAACCGGCTTTGGCCCATACGCGCCCTTTCAGGTTGACTTCGAGCAGATGAGGGTTTTCCAACTCAAACGGCCGGTTGGCGGCGTTATCCTGCGCGGTAGATTTGACAAACTCTTCAACCGAGTAGCCAGACATGTTTTCTCCTTGTGATTTCAACAGAATGATTTAATAACGCTTTTATATACGACAAACTCCCCGGCCTGGTTGCACAAGCGGGGAGTTTGCTCTGGTTTTGGAATTTATTTACCCTTTCGTCTCATCCTTCCAATCAGAAACCGCAGCAGTCTCATCTTTTTTCTCCTGGCGCGTCAACACATAAATCAGGATAAGCGCCAGGCCAAAGAAAGTTGGCAGCAAACCAGCCAACATCCAGGGCCCAAAACCAAACGGCAGGTCCGCCCCCAGCAACAGGCCAAGCGGCCATAAGCCCAGCGTAGTCGCCAGCCCAAGCGCGGTGATGATGATTCCCCAGACCAGCGCCCCCTTGCCATTGCCACCATTGCGCGCCGGTTTGACCAGTCCTTTCTCGGCCAGAGCCAGCGTCTCTTTATACGATATGAAACGCATGAGCAGAATGAAACCCAACACCAGGCCAATAAAAACCACGCTGCCAGCACAGAGAACAAAGGCTTCCATACGTTTTACTCCTTGTATTTTGAAATTTGCAGACGGATGTTGCCGTTTTGGGTCGAGACAGTCAGGCGCGAACCACCGCCGTTGATGTTGCCTTTCCAGTGCTTTTCGTCCAACTCGCCAGAAAGGGTCACAGGGAAATCAGACCAGATTTTCCCGAAGTCCGTTTTCAGGTCGAAGGTCAGCGCAGAATCGGCAGGCAGGTTCAGATAGATGTCGCCAAAATTGCTGTTCAGAGTGTGGTCGCCCTCATCCAGCGAACCGGTAAATATCACTTGACCGTTGTTTGAGGACAGAGTCAGAATGGCTTTTTCAGCGGTGACCTCCACATCACCATAGTCAGAGTGAGCATTGATTTTGCCAGCCACGCTTTGTGCGCGAATTTGACCATTTTGCGTCTTAAGCGAGATTTCGCCAGCCTGCACCTTTTCCAGAGTCAGGTCGCCAAAATTGCTGGAAAGGTTCACTGCGCCGCTGAACTGCCCATCGCGGCCGGTTATCTTGCCGTTGGCAGTGTCAGCCTCGAGCGACAAACCGCTGAGCAAGTGAAATTTCAGCCACCCAAACTGACTGCGCATCTTCAACGCGCCTTGGGCATCCGCATCTTCCAAAACCAGGTTGCCATTGGAAGACTCCAGCGCAATTTCTCCTGCGGAGAGCATGCGCGCCTCGATATCGCCAAAATCGGTTTTGAGAGCAATCGCCGCTTCGCCTGCCTGGATATTTTGGACGGTGATTTTGCCGGTGGACGTAGAAGCAGAAAGCGCGCCAGTCAGGTCCGAAACATCCACCTCCCCAAAACCGGTACTCAAGACTGCATCGCCACGCGTACCGGAGAGCGCCAGGTCGCCATTTGCCGAGGACAAATCGACGCTGGTTTCTGTCGGAACGGTGATGGTAAAGTGAACCTGGTGACCGCGCGGCCCAATGTGAAAGGGGCTGACTTCCACCACTGGCTTGACCCAGACGCGAATTTCCCCGGTTTTTTGCTCAACCACCACCTGAATATCGTCCAGCGCCTTCTGCGCCTCGTCCTCGGTGCCGCCCCAGGCCGTTTTTCCGATGATGAGTTGTACTTCATTGACCGCGCCTGTATTCACGCTCACAGAACCGTAGCCGTTCTCCACGGTCAGGCGCTGCGGACCATCCACCAACAGTTTTTTTTGCTCGGTTGCGTTTGCCTCCAGCCGGTGGAACGAGCCGGTGCGAAAACTGAACCCACTCGCCTGCACTATCTGCACCCCCTGCCAGACGGCAAACACTGCTCCAGCGCAAGTTGCAACCATAGCCAGGACAAGAATTGTGGCTATAATCCATTTACTTTTCATTCGTCGAAACCTCCGTTTTGTGTTTTCAGAGAGTTTGACCAGTGAATGCGCAAAAAGTTTCAAAACAAGCACCGAATTTCGCAAACTTTTTTCCTGGTGATTCTATGCCCAAATTGAGTGAAACTTTTGGATGGTTGCCCTGGTCTAACTCTTGAAGGATACCCACCGCCGTGAACGAGCAGGAACTCATCCTCCGCGCCCAGCGAGGCGACACCAACGCTTTCGCCGACCTGCTGACCCTGCATGAACGCTTCGTTTACAACCTGGCCATGCGCACCCTTGGCGACCCCACCGAAGCCGAGGATGTAGCCCAGGAAGCCTTCGTGCGCGCCTGGCAGGCCCTGCCAAACTTTCGCGGCGGGTCGGCCTTGCGTACCTGGCTATACCGCATCGTCATCAACCTGTGTTGCAACCGCTTTCCACGCCTGCGCCGTGAGTTGAACGAGTTGACCGATGATTCTTCCACCAATCTGCCCGCCCCTCCCTCTCTCGAAGCCAATCCTGCCCTGTATAGCGAACTGCGCGAACGGCGCATGCTGCTCCATCGTGAAATTGAACGCCTGCCAGAAAGTCAACGCTTGCTGATTGTTCTGCGCTACCAGGATGAACTTTCGTATGAAGAGATTGCCAGCCTGCTCGAACTGCCGCTCGGCACCGTCAAAACCGGCCTGTTCCGGGCCAAAGAACGCCTGCGCCAGGCGCTCTCGGTTTATCAGGAGGAACCCGCATGAACGAACCTCATTACGATAATCTGGAAGTGCTAGAGGACGCCCTACGAAGCTGGCCGCGCGCCCAAACCCCGCGCGGATTTTCCAGCCGGGTCTTGCAACGCATCGAAAGGACTCCGCGCGCTGCCATCCAATTTCACTTAACCTGGCTGGATGTGGCCCTGGGGCTGTTTACAATTTGCATCCCCCCGGTAGTGTTTTTTATCTGGAATAGCCTGCCGCTGCACATTCTGATGCGCCTGCAATTTCAAATTTCCGCATTCCAGAACATGCCCTGGGCCGGAGAAATTCTATTTCTGACGGTTTTGGGGGCCGCTGCGCTGCTGATTTTGCTGCTTCTTGCGGCATTTCTGTTTGTCTTCCCCATGCGCGTAGAAACAGAAAATCCCGGTTAGCCGGGATTCTTCTATTCATCAGAGATCGATGCGAATTTCGACCGCTTGTTCAGGCCAGCCTTGCGCGGCGGCCCGCCCCAAAAGTTCGGCAATCGGCGGCGGGAAGAGATTAATATTCCCTATCTCGCGCAGCGGAATCCAGACTGGAGTGTAAGTACCGCGTTCGGGCGGGTACTTGCCGGTCATCTCCGGCCCGGCGCCCGTGCCAAAGTGCCCGCCGGTGGCGCGCGCCAGGAAGTAGTATTGTTCGCGGCCATGGAAAATGATTTTCGCCAGCAGCCGCTCAATGGTAATCGACAGCCCCAACTCTTCGCGGCTTTCGCGGATGGCAGTCTGTTCGGGCGTCTCGCCCGGTTCCATGCCCCCACCCGGAATCACATAATATTCCTGCCCATCGCGCTGGCGCTTGATGAGCGCAATATGATTCTTGCGAACAATAATTGCGCGGGAGCGGAACATGAGAGAATGTACCGAACGATTACAACTTATACCCAATCATGCGCAAGAAACCCTTGCGCCAGCTCTTGCCTTCTTCATCTTCCACGCCTTTGGGAGAAGAACCATCAATAATGCCCAAGATACCGCGCCCCTGTTCAGATTCGGCAACCAGCACCTGGGTCGGGTTAGCCGTTGCGCAGAAAATCCGCGCCACTTCTGGCACGTTCTTAAGCGCGTTCAACACGTTGATAGGATAGAACCCCTCACCCAGGAAAACAATAAACGAATGACCAGCGCCAATCGCCAGGGCATTTTTAATCGCCAACTCAAGCATGGCATCGTCAGTACCGCTGGTACGCACCAGACATTTTCCGCTCGCCTCGCAAAAGGCAATCCCGAACTTGATACCTGGCACAGCGTTCACCAATGCTTCGTGAACATCTTCAACCGTTTTAATAAAGTGCGATTGTCCCAGGATGAAGTTGATAGGTTCAGGTTTTTCAATTTGTACAAGTTTGATTTCCATCATACACCTCCAATAATTCAGGCAGATTCTTGGGTATTGGCATCCGCCTTGTAATTTGCGCAAAACGTACTCATCTGGAAGGATACTGCCCTGGTAAAAACCATTTCAAGCAACCCTGCCGAAAAGATTATACTCGAATCTGTTTTATTCTCTGCCAGAGGGATTTTCAAGCATGGCCGCTATTTTTTACCAGCATGTTCCGGTTCCTATCCAGCCGTCAACCTTCCTCTGCCCACGCGTTGCGAGACATTGTTATGGATTAGAATAGAGCAAATATTTTAACCAACAGGAGAGTGAACATGACCAAACGACGCGAAGAGTTCAGGCGGCAAAGGGAACTGCGCGCCCAAACCATCCAGTGGGTCGGAATCGGGATTGCCGTGATAGTCATCGCGCTAATTGTGTGGATGTCTTGGCCTCAAGAGCCATCGTCTAATCCACAGGGCGGTCCGTCCGCGCCCCTTGCCATCAAACAATATGACGCCCCTCCGCCGATGACGATTGACGTGAATAAACAATATTTTGCCACCTTCAAAATGGCCAAAGGTGGTAAGTTTGTCGTGCAACTTTACCCCGATAAGGCCCCCATCACCGTTAACAGTTTCGTCTTCCTGGCACGCGAGGGCTACTTCAATGGCGTCACCTTTCACCGTGTCTTGGACGGATTTATGGCCCAGGGTGGTGACCCAACCGGAACCGGCATGGGCGGCCCCGGTTACCAGTTCCAAAACGAAGACAACGATTTGACCTTCGATAAAGCCGGGGTAGTTGCCATGGCCAATGCCGGGCGCGATACCAACGGTAGTCAGTTTTTCATCACTTTTGGCCCAACCCCGCATCTGAACGGCGGATACACCATCTTTGGGCAGGTGATTGAAGGCATGGAGGTCGTCAACAACCTCACCCGCCGCAACCCAGAGAACAATCCAGACTACCTGGGTGATGTCATCGAAAGCATTACCATTTCAGAACAATAGGGCGGATGGCGCATCCGCCCTACTTTATTACTCGACCGCCCAATCCAGGCTATAAATATCCTCCACATCCACCGGAAATTGAAAGTGGTAATTATCGGTTCCATCGGGGCGCACCAGATAAAGTTTACGCTCGTATAAAGCAATATAGGCAATCCACTGTCCGTCCGGCGACCAGACTGGCCTCCACGATGGAGTTTCGTTCTTTGTCAACTGACATTCGCTACTACCATCGACAGCCATAATATAGAGGTCATAATTGTTCATCGCGATGCCACTGCCGCGTGTTGAGGCAAATACAATCCAGCGTCCATCGGGCGACCAGGCAGGCTGGGTGTCATTGGCAGGGTGATTGGTCAGACGACGGATATTTGAGCCGTCGATGTCCATCAGATAAATATCCTCATTTCCGTCCCGGTCAGAGACAAACACAATCTGTTTCCCATCCGGCGAAATACGGGCTTCTCCGTCGAAACGCTCCGAACCGGTCAGGCGGCGCAGGCCGCTCCCATTGACGTTGACAAAATATAATTCGGTATCATTAACGGTTGCCTGACCAGTAAAGAGCAACGCTTTGCCATCGGGCAGCCAGGACAATTCTTCCAGTTTTGTTTGTTCATCCAGTAACGCCGGGCTAACTTGACCCTGCAAATCAGCCAGATGCAGAGCAAAGCGCCGAGTCTGGAAATCCTGCGAGACAAACGCAAACTGCCTTCCTTCGGGCGACCAGGCGGGCGAACGGCCCCAATAGGCTTTGTCAAGCCGAAACAAAAGATTCCCTTCGGGCGCAAGCACCAGAATAGTGCGCGACTCGAAGTCGCTATCCGCCGGGACTTTAACCGCCAACGCCATTGGGCCATTGGGTAACCCGGTCACGCTTTTCGGGTCGGGCAATGCCTCGCAGCGATTGAGAAAATCCACCCGGAACCAATTCACCCCCAAAATTCCAGCAACGATAAGACCACCGGCCCAAAATACTACCAGGGTGCTGGTCAACATCCCTTTGGCAACGGGCAAAACAGGCTGTCCACGCAGCCCAGATACCACCCAACTGATGAAAAAAAAGATAAATACGCCAGCCAGGTAAATCAGAAGAGCACCAACCGTTAACGGCACAATCCCAATCGAAGTCCAACCGATGACGGTGATAATCGCATAGAGCGTGCCACAAAACCCCTCTGGCATGGAAGCCCCGCTCATCTGGCAACCAAGCGCTTCCGACACCAACCCGGCAACCAGCATGATTAGGAAGGGCAGTGCCGCCAATAAGACCAAAGTAAAGAGAAGGACAAGGTTAAGAATAATCCCGCGTTTCACATATCCTCCAACCATAAGTTTTACAAGAAAAGGGCCTGCGTGGCCCTTTCTATTCACACTCATTTTATCCGATTTTCACGCTGCAGGGTCTTTCAAATGTCATCCCCAGCGATTTCCTGAATGGTATCATTCCACAATACGCAACGATTGCGTCCAGTCTGTTTGGCGTGATACAGCGCCCGGTCGGCCCGGTTGAGCAGGGTGAGCAAGTCGGTGACATCTGGGGTAAGAGAGGCTATTCCAAAGCTGGCGGTAACAAAAGCAGGCGCAGTATCTGTTTCAACCGGGGTAGATGCAAGTTCATATCGCAGGCGTTCAATCAAATTGAGACCCTGCTCTCCATCGGTTTCTGGTAGCAGGATGACAAATTCCTCGCCCCCATAGCGGCCAATCGTATCTGGGTGGCGCACGCTTACGGCGCAGCGCTGCACCACAGCGCGTAAAATCTTATCGCCGCGCGCATGACCAAAAGTATCGTTGACCTTTTTGAAATGGTCCAGGTCAAAGATGACGACCGAGAGTGGACGTTTGTAGCGTATCGATTCGCGGAATTCTTTTTCGGCAATTTCAAAGAAATGGCGGCGGTTGTAAATGCCGGTCAACGAGTCGGTGACAGCCATTTGGCTGATTTGCTGGTGCAGGCGTGCATTGCGCAGCGCAGCAGCAGCATGGGCGCTAAACAATTCAAGCATCTTCAGGTCGTTTTCGATAAAAGGCTGGTCCGAAAAAACAAAAATGACGCCCAGAAATTCGCTCGCCCACATGATAGGCGCCCCAGCAACTTTCCCCCAATACGATTTTTCCAGGTCGGTGGTGCGTCCGGTATGGTAGTCATCCAAAAGAATGGATTTTCCCATTTCCCAGACGCGCCCGGCCAGTGATTCGCCCCGGCGCGTATATTTTTCCAATCTGGGCTGGTTATCACCCAGGCTAATGGCCAGTTCCAAATAGTCTTTTTCTGGATTATACAGGTAGAGAGCCATCGCATGCCCGTTGAGCAATTCTGCCGCGCGCGGAGCAATCATCCAGATGAGCGCGTCTAACCCAAGTTCGGCAGAAATTTCTAGCCCGGCCCACCGCAGTGTCTCCAATTGGCGGGCATAACGCTCCAGGCGTTGTTCTCCCTGCTTGAGTTGGGTCATATCACGAGCAATCATCCCAAACCAGCGATGCTTTTCGGTGCGAATGGGAAACGTAACTGCGTGAACCCATTTGCGCATCCCGGTACTATGCTCCACCGGTCCTTCAAAGACGCGGGAAAGACGGCTACGGGCAATCAGTGGCAGGTTGCGGGTTAATTGGTCGTGCGGAGAATCCCCTGAGTCATTCAATTTCCAGTCCACGTTATCGAACAGGGCAGGAAATAAATCGGCCAGGCGCTTGCCAACTGCTTCAGCACGCGGAATTCCAAGAAGCGTTTCGCAACCCTGATTCCAGTCCAGCACAATCCCCTGGGCATCGAATATCAAAATTCCATCTCCAGCCTGTTCGACCACCGCGCGGAATTTGGCGGCAGTGAATTTCCAACTTTCGTCCACGCTCTGGATATCGTTGAGGTCAAGGTAAATATTGAAAAGACTATGGCCCTGATGTGTGGGAATGACATAAGTGGCTGCCAGCAAGATAATTTTGTTACCATCTACTGCCTGGTATTCAATTTCGGAAAATTTTCCCTGGATAGGATGGTTGCCATTTATCAATATCTCCTGACAGGAAGTTTGCAATTTTTGGAAATTTTCAGGGGTTTGCAGTTCAGGAGACATTAACTTAAACTGAATATCCCAAAGGGGTTGGCCCAACACCCGCCTGGATGGAATCCCAAGCATCCGTTCGAGAGCGGCATTCCAAAACACGACTATACCGTGCTCATCAGTGGCAGAAATCCCCAGGTCAATTTGCTCCGCAAATTTTTGGAATAGGCCACGCCGAAGCGGCCTGGTAGGTGTTTCTTTAACTGCGCTTTCGGGTTTAATTTCTTTGGTATTCATAATTTCGAATTGTGGTTAGCAGTTTTCCTGACAACCGATTTCAGTTACAATGATAAAAATCTGCTTCTACAAACTCCGCGGCAGATTGAAAAAAGGAATTCCAGATGGAAATTGGACAACTTTTTGCCAAAGATTGGAACGGCCCGGCATTTGTTCTGTTCGGCCCGCCGCACCTGGCGGCACTTCTTGTTATTATCCTGTTAAATATCGGATTATTCCGTTTCAAATACACGACAGAAACGACTCGTCACTACCTGCGCTGGACGATAGCAATAATATTGTGGCTCAATGAGATTGGCTGGCACATCTGGAACTACGCAACCGGACAATGGAGCATCCAAACTATGCTGCCTTTGCATCTATGTTCAGTGCTGGTATGGGGAGGGGGGCTGGCATTGGTGACGCGCAATTACAGCATCTACGAATTCATGTACTTTATGGGAATTGCAGGGGCTTTGCAGGCGCTCCTGACGCCAGATATAGGAATGTACGGTTTTCCACATTATCGCTTCTGGCAGACGTACATCTCTCACGGACTGATTGTTACGGCGGCAATTTATATGACAGTTGTAGAGGGTTTCCGTCCAACCTGGAAATCAATGGGGCATGTTTTTGTCTGGACGAATGTGTATATGGGGATTGTTTTCGTCATCAACATGCTCATCGGCTCAAATTACCTGTTCATTGCCCGCAAACCTGATACTGCCAGCCTGCTAGATGTTCTGCCTGCCTGGCCATATTATATCGCCTACATTGAAGTCATAGGATTGGTGATATGCCTGGTTTTGTACCTCCCATTTGCCCTCAAAGATTGGCGGGCAAGACACATAGTTACACCTGCCGCGTAATCGACCCGAAAAAGTTGCGCTCATCTGGTTGATTGGTTCGAAAAATGTTTTTCAGATAGGCTCTTAATAACGAGAATGCCACCTTCGCAGGTGGCATTCGGTTTGGCGCAGTGGCTTCCTTGGGATTAACCGAGGAGGGATGCCACTGCGCCGCGTTGGATACTGTTACTGTCCATGCGAGACATCACCTCCTCCTTTCTAAAGGATAGCAATGAATAAATGATTTGCCCTCAATAAGTAAGCAAGAGTATGACATAGAAATAATCGGATGTCAATAGACTGGTTTGAATTCTTATCGAGTTATAAGCATTTGAGGCTATCAAAGCCTTTCTGATAGTATGCGCTAGCAAAAACCAACTATTCTGTAAAAAACATGGAGGCACAATGAAAAAATTTCCTGCTCAATTCTGGATGGTTGTTCTTTTGCTCGGCTGGCTGTTTGACATCCTCTTTTGGGGACACGAACCAGGTGGAATCTCGTTTGCCATTTATGTGCTTGCAACCCTGCTGGCAGGTTTTTTCTTGCTTTTACGAGAGGGGATTCACCCCGCAAGAAAAGCCCTCATCCTGGTTCCATTCATCCTCCTGTTCGCAGCGTTCACCTTCCTGCGCAGTGAGCCGCTAACAGTCTTCCTGTCGCATACCCTGACCCTAGTGTTGATGGCCGGTCTGGTGGTTACCTTTCGCGGCGGGCGATGGATGGAATATAGCCTGGCTGACTATTTTGCGCGCAGTTTTGACCTGCTTGCCAGCGCCCTTACCCAAGCGGGGCTATTCTCCATTGAGATGCGCCGCATAAAACTGGAAGCAACGACCAGCGAAAAAAAACGTCCCAGCCCAATCTGGTCAGTCGCGCGCGGCGTTCTGCTTGCCATCCCGGTCGTGGCCTTTTTCGCCGCTCTGCTTTCCTCCGCCGACCTGGTCTTTGCTCAACGCCTCGATGACTTCATCACTCTGTTCCGGCTCGAAAAGCTCCCCGAATATACCTTGCGCGCCATATTCATCGCAATCGTGTCCTACCTGCTGGCCGGGGTCTACCTGCATGCCGCCGTGCGCTCGGCGGACGGAAAACTACTCGGCCTTGAAAAACAGATTGTGCCGCGTTTTTTCGGTTTCACCGAAGCTGCCATCGTGCTGGGCAGTGTCCTGATACTCTTCGGGGCGTTCGTCGCCGTCCAATTTGGATATTTCTTCGGCGGGCAAGCCAACATCCGCCTGGAAGGCTTCACCTATGCCGAATATGCCCGGCGCGGCTTTGGTGAACTCGTGACAACCGCTTTTTTTGCCTTGCTCTTGTTTCTGGGATTAAGCATGGTTGTCCAACGCCAAACAGAGACCCAACAGAAAATCTTCTCAGGATTAGGAGTAACATTGACCCTGCTTGTGGGCGTTATGCTCATTTCAGCCTTCCAGCGGCTGATATTGTATGAAACCGCCTACGGATTCACCCGCCTTCGCATCTACACGCACGTTTCCATGGTCTGGTTGGCCTTCTTGCTGGTCTCTGCGGCCATCTTGGATATTTTCCAACGCCAGCGGCTGTTTGCCCTGGCAGCCTTGCTGACATCCGTCGGGTTTGCACTGTCACTTGCGCTGTTGAATGTCGATTCTTTCATCCTTCAACAGAATATCCAGCGCTTTGAGCGGGGTGAACCGTTGGATGTAGGCTATCTGGCCTCACTCTCGGCGGATGCGGTTCCCGTCATGGTGCATCTGTACCAATCTGAAAACGTACAACCAGCGACCCGCGAACGGCTAGGCGCAGCCCTGGCCTGTTATCAGATCCGGGCAGGGTCCCGAAGCGACACTGCCTGGCAGACCTTCCATGTCTCCAATCAGCGGGCATGGGCAGCCCTGGAACAGATAACCAGCGAATTGACCAGGTACCAGGTTGATGATTCGGCCGCGTGGCCCATCATTGTCACATCCCCTCAGGGACAAGAGTTCGACTGCTACAGTTCCACCTTCGATTAATAAAACAAAACGTCCCGAAGGCTAATCAATCTTCGGGACGTTTGCATCTACGCAACAGGTTTAAGCCGCGCCGACATATCACGCAGTTGAGCGAAGGTGATGGGCTTAATCAGTACGAAATCGGCATCATCGCGCAGCGATTCGCCCATAATTGCATCAGCCGTTGCAATGACAACAATGGTTTTCTCAAAACGCGGTTCAGAACGGATATATTCCAGGATATCTTTGCCTGAAACCTCAGGCAAGTGCAAATCCAAAATGACCAGGTTGGGCGTCACGCCATGTAAACGCTCGAGGGCAGCGCGCCCATTTAATACAAATTCTGTCTCAAAACCAGCAGCGTGAACGGCTTCTGAAAAAATATTAGAAAGGTCTGGGTCGTCTTCAATAATCAGACCAAAAGGCTTTTCGGGGGTCATTTTTCTCCTTCTTTCTCTTCCTGGCGCGGCGGTTCAAAAGGCAGAATAATTGTAAATGTACTTCCCTGCCCGACAACGCTTTTTAAGAATATCTGCCCCCCCATCAGTTCTACCAATCGCTTGACAATTGCCAATCCCAGGCCAATGCCGCCATGCGAGCGAGTGACCGTGCCTTCCAATTGACGAAACGGGTCAAAAATGTGTTTCTGGTCATCGGGAGCAATACCCTGGCCTGTGTCAGTAACATCAAAGCCCCAGTGTCGCTCATTAACTTTATAGATATGAACATCAACTGTGCCTTTATCGGTAAATTTTACAGCATTATTGACCAAATTCACCAGGACCTGTTGTAGACGATGGGAATCGCCAATGATTTGTTCAGGCATATTGGCATCGATACGAGAAGTGAGTTCCAGACCTTTATCGCGCGCAAGTTTATCCATCACGCTGTGCAGGTTATCGGTCAGGTCGCTCGTATGAAACAGTTTATAGTCAAATTTTAGTTTGCCAGCTTCAATACGGGCCTGGTCCAGCAGGTCGCTCACAATATTCAACAGGCGGCTGGAATTGCTTAAGATACGGTCAGCAGCATTCGATTGCTTTTCATTAACTGCGCCGTAGAATCCATCTCGAAGCATTTCGGAATACCCAAGAATGGCATTCAGAGGGGTGCGCAACTCATGAGAAACCATTGCCACAAATGCATTTTTCATTTGTTCCACTTCGGCTTCGCGGGTGAAATCGCGCATCACTGCCACATGACCTATCGCACGGCCTTTTTGGTCACGCACCGGCGCAGAGATGATAGAAAGCGTTCGCACGCCCCATTTGACACGGATGGGCGCCAACGTGGCCTGGTTATAGCCGACCGACCTTAATATCAAATCACGTTCTTCGTCAGAAATCTTAGTAGATTGAAGCACTTCTGCCAGATTTCTATTCAAAATTTTATCGAGCGGCAACTCTAACAGACGTATCAGCGCCGGGTTGGTCAATATCACCTTGCCCTGGGTATCGAACACCATCACGCCATCGGCAATGCCCTGCAAAATGGCCTGACGCTGGCTGGATTGTTCCGATTCGCGCCTTAACGCTTCGGAAAGTTCGCGAGTGCGCTCAACCACGCGCTGGTCCAGTTCTTTGTTGATGGCGCGCACTTCGCGCAGGGCCTGTTCCCTGTTGCGGGCCGAAAGCCACGAGACCAGCGCAACCAGAAAGAAGCCAATGGCCGCAAAAGTGTTATACAAGGCTCCAGCTTTTTCTGCCAGATACCAAATTTCAAGTGCAGATAGCCCGGCAAAAATAAAACTGGCCGCCGGGTAGAGCAAGAGGCTGGCCATGATGATGGGAATGGTGAACACAAACAGGCTGCGGCCGCCTGCCATCTGTTCGGGAGTGTCAACGAACATAAACAAAATTAGTAGAAAAACCAGAAAGGTGCCAGATACCGCCCAGCCAGGAAGAGATGGCCTTCGATTACCCCAGGCAAATAAGAATATTCCCAAAAGTAATCCAATGGCCCCGGCCCACGCATTTCCATCAAGTACACTCTGCCGGCCAATAATGGATATAGAGAGTAAAGTAATTAATACTAAAAAATTTAGGCTGCCCGTGCCAATTAAAATTACGTTCAGGAGCTTGCGGCGACGAGCATCATCAGGGTCTGCTGCCGAAACATCTAACAGCAAATTAGAAAATCGTATCAGGCGTTCTCGCATTCACTATTCCTTTGCCAGAGCCAGCGCAACCGCAATTGAAGATTGGACAACCAGTTCCGGGCAATAGAGCGCTTTGCTAATCCATAAAGGCGGATAAGGACCACCGGCATGTTTTTCCAGCCAGTTGACAGCCATCTGGATATGTTGTTTAGGCACTTTACCACCAAAACGGTCCCACAAAATTAAAGATTGGATGCAATATGCTGTCTCCTCTGCGGCAGGGAAGCCAAACGAACCCCATGAGCCATTTTGGTTTTGGGTACGGAGCATCCAATCAACTGCGTCCTGGCATAATCCATTATCATAGTTCATAGCAGAAATCACCATGTGGGCTGTAATGTAGTATGGGGAAATATGCCATTTATCTACCAAATAACCGTCTTTGTGGCGCGAATTGCGCAGAAATTGCACAATTTTTTTTACGCTGGGGTGGTCAGCATCAAATCCATATTGTCGCAATGCGCCAAGCATGTGCACGTTTGCCCCTATGGATGGGTTGGCTTCGAGATGATAGCAACGAAAATATTCTTCGCCTTCGTAAGAAAGAAGTGTTTCAACATCCAGAAAAACGTCAAACCGTGCCAGGGACTCAGCCAACACGCTGGTATCATCGCCATCGCAGGGGGTATAAACATTTGCAAAACCAACTCCCTGACCAGGGTTCCAGGAATCTTGCAAGAATTGGAGATGAGGCTGGCAAGCATCTCGAATTTGTGGGTCATTTACCAGCGAAGGAACCAGGGCAATGTTCCACAAAACCCAGGCGCGCTCAAAGACATTGAAGGGCGTGGCAAATGGAGCGCCCCCTCCTCGCCCATCCAGCGCCCAATGCAAGTATTTCAAGCCTTGCTCATCCCCAACCTTGACCTGCGAGACAAAAAAAGCCGTCGCTGAGGGACTATTTGCCACTGAACCATTCACTTCCTGCAAGTTTTCCAGGTCAATCAATTCTTGCCGGTCAGTACCAACCATCTCAATAGAAAAGGCCGGCGTAAGGTGGCGGGAAATTTTAATCCCTTTCAACTTCTCCAGTTTGCGCTCACGCAGGGCTTTCATCCGTCCGAGGATGCGGTCGCCCTGCCTTTTGATAATACCCAGTTCTTCGGCCTCGTGAATCAAGGTCGGAACAATCAACTCGAAGCCAACCGTTGCGCCATTCGGGTCGGCAGCCAGCCCGCGCGTTGCCCCTGCTGTAATCTTTTCGAGGGCAACCAGGCCCTTTTCAATTTGCCATTTGTCCGAAGCACGCCGACCCCGCCGGGTGAGAGCCAGCATGGCCGCCAAAGTAGAAATAACCCGGTCGTGATAGTACATCACACGGGATGCGCCCCAACTGCCATCGGGCTGCTGGTTTTCACAAATCCATTGCAAAGCCTCCAGGCTCATCTGTTCTTCGATGTCGTGAAGGCGGGCAATCCAGGAGGTGTCGTAGGCCGTGTTATTCATATAGCCTGCGCCCATTTTTTGTATGATTTCGGTGATGGTGAGCATGGTATTCATTAGAAAATAGGATACCAGACCTGGTCTACCAGTTTCCCAATACCCAGAGTCTGTTTGCGATGTTCAGTGTAAAATTTTTTCATGTATGCCAGGCTGTGGGCAGACATTTCGGCATAATCCGGATGGTCCACCTCGCGCGCGAACAGGTGGTCGTACAGGATGCGCCGCAATTGGGGTTCCGACAGGTAAAGCACCGGCGCAACCATGAAATACAGGTCTTCTTCTCCAGAACTCAGAAGCGGGTAATCAAACACCCAGAATTTATCGGAACTGATAAACAGGCTGGCCTGCTCGACGTATTCCCCATAATACATTTCGACAATTTCGCGCCGGGAGGGCGGCTTGCCATGTTGAGCGTGATACTCTATTGCAAATTCGGCCACCGCTTCAGCGGCATCGGTGGCAAACGCGCCCCAAAACAAACGGCGGCTTGAATGTTGAAGGGTGCGCCGGGTGGCCTGGTCGAACAAATCCGAAAGACTGCTATAAGGCGTATCCTGTAAGAATTTGCGATACTCCCCATAAAAACGGACGCGGATTTCGTTCTCATCATAGAACGACAGAAAGTCAGGATGCGTTGCCAACCGCGCCAGCCCCTCCGCGCCAATTTTTTTCATATAATCATCACCGCGCCGAAACAACTCAGCCCCAAATACGGGCGAGAGGATGGTATCGATGCCATGCTCAAACAACAATTTATAAACGCGCAGGTGTTCCCGACCAGAGATTTCCATGTAAGCCGCAACAGGGTCATCGAACTTCTGACCACCGTACTCCATGACAAACCAGCGGCGGGTGTTGTTGATGGGAATGACGCAAACCTGCGGCCCGGCGGCGCGCGTAATTTCCGCGACTTCGGGAGTAGGCAACGCAAGGAAAGTTTCGAGGTCAATGGACATACTGTTTCACCAGTTTCATGAGCGCGTTGAGGAACGAGCCGCGTCCGCGCAGCATCAAAAAATGATTTAACTCCAGCTCAAAGCCGAGTTGCCGTTTTACATCGTATGCGCCGCTGCCCCAGCGCAAAGTCTGCAAATGACGCTCCAGGGCCAGCTGCAAACAAGAATACAACAATTGAAGATAAACGAAAGGAACATCTGGGGCCAGCCCAAGCGCGGCGGTCAGTTGGGTTTGCTCATCTTCCAGGACCAGGCCGCAGCCCACCAGCCGGTTGGCTATCTTCGCTTCCAAAAAAATTCCGTCAACCATTGGCAGGTATTCAAGCATGGCGGCCGCCCAGGGGTTAGGGGGCGAACCATGCCGGGCTTCCACATGGCGGATTAATTCTAACGCATCGTGTAGATTTTCGACAGTTAACTTTTGGGAAATTTCGATGCCCAATTGCCGCGCCTCGCGCAAAACGCGCTTGTAATGCTGACGGTCTTTTTTGTTGCCAGAGGCCAGATAATCCTCGAAACTCTGCCAGCGATTCCGCAGAATCGTTCCAGGGTCAGAGACCTGGAAAGGCACAAAATCGGCGGGCCAGCCGGGAAAGGCCGCTTCTGTCTCGGTCAGGTAATCGAAGAGCAGAAACGAGCCGCCCTGTTGGTGAAGCTGCTCCCGCGCCAGGCGCGCCAGCGTCTCCAGAGCGGGCGCGCGCAAAGGCGGCTCCGGCAACGCCAGCCCGGAAGAATTCGAGAGTGGCGAACGGCAAATAATAAGCGGCCAACGCCGAAACAAATCCTGGACGAAAGCACGCACTTTACCGGGCGGCAGGGGCAGTGGTTCGTTCTTCACCCGCCAAAGCGTGGCGCGGGCAACCGCATCCCCGCCCAGACGCAGGACGATATACGTCGGCAGGCAATCGGCCATGACGCGCTGGCCGTAACGATACCAGCGATAACTCTGGAAGGGGCGTCCTGCGCTTAACGCATCCCAGTCGCGCGAGTCGAACGCTTCCAATTGATGAGAAATTTGAACTGAAAAGGAAGGTACTTCTTGCATATTTCGATTGTACAATGCTGTGTGTATCGTATATACATCAAAAAATCTGCAAAAATGTAAAGCGCGAAAGCCGTCTTTATCTGGGTCGCCTGCTGAGTGAGCAGGCTATAATCTTATGCGAGAGGAGTCATCATGAACGAGATTAAAAAAATCTGGAAGCAATCAAAATCCTATCGCGCCTGGTTGATGCTTGCGGCAGTTTATTTCCTCTTGCGGCTGGCGGCACAGGTATATTTCATGATGCCAGGTCAGGCTGCTGAAGGAAATGTAGGAGAACAACTGGGAGCCGATATGCGGCTATCATACGTCAGAGCAGCGGCAAGTTTCCAGGCCCGAGAGGATATGTATCTCAAAGGTTCTCTAGAGCATGTCGAGGAACATTATCTATATTCTCCAGCCTTCGCATTCGTTTTTAGCCCAATTTTCTTACTGCGGGCAGATATTTTAACAGGTTTGATGGTCGTTTTACGCCTGCTTGCATACACACTCATGTATATCGCCTGGTTGCGCATTTTTAATCAAAACAAGTTAGAAAATATAACTACGCTATGGGTCAAATTCTTACCCTTATACCTGGTCTTTTCACCCTTTTGGGATGACCTGGCATATATGAATACTTATATCTTCATGGCGTTGTTTGCGACGCTCTTTATAGAAACAATTTTGAAAGAGCAGACTGGCTGGGCATCTTTTTGGCTGGGGGCAGTTATCCTACCCATCAAACCGCAATGGGCTTTCGCAGTGTTGGTTCCTCTACTGCTGGGAAGATACCGATTTTTCGCCCGTCTGCTTATCGGTACAATTATTGCTTACAGCGCAATTGTCCTTGTCACCATCACTGGGGGTGGTTTTGAATACACGTTCTCGCAATACAGAGATTATCTGCAATTTCTTGGGCGATTGGTACGCGATTACCCCTGGTGGGGCCCCGATAAACCCTTCCTGGGCTATAACCACTCTGTTATGCAAGTTATTCTTTACATCTTTGGTATTTCACCGACCATATTCAATCTTGCGACCGGATTTAAACTGCTCCTGCTTACTCCTCTAGGACTGTTCAGCCTGCGCGCCCTGCGGAATCCTGTCAGAAAAGCAGGGTACGAGACCCCGGAATTCGCTCTTGGACTTTGTTTTGTATTCTATCTTGCGGCGTTCATCTGGCTGGATATGCTTTGGGAACTGTCGATGGCGATGTCGGTCTTCGTATATTTATGGGCCTCTATTGAAAAATACTGGAAAAAACTAGTTATTGGAATTCTGTTCCTGCCCTACGCCTTCATTGACGTATGGCGACTTTTGAGTTATCTCATCTGGGGGGAGACAGTTATTTATAATGCTGGATACGTCCTCACCGACCCGCTCGTCTACATCCCCGTCATCCTGCTGGTGTTGCTGGTCTTTTACTTCTTCCTGTTAGAGCGATTGTGGAAATCGCAGAAAGCAGCGGAACATGCGCTTTGAAACGATTATCCACTCAGACTATGAGCGCGAACCAACAGCCGAAATTCCGGCGGATTTAACGGAAATCCTCACCAGGCGCAGGGAGATGCTTCAGCGGCGCATCCACTCACAAAACGGCGACCCGAATGCGGCCTGGCGCGAGCGTTCCTTTCCGGTACTATCCATCCTGGCCCCGGTCATGTCCACCCACGAGGAAAAAATCGAATTCCCCGGCGACCCAATGTGCCTGTATTCGGCCTTGAGTTACGCCGTCGCCCAGGCCGTTGAATCACATCAACGCGGCCTTGACCCCAACTCGCCCTACAACGACCTTTGCCCTGGCTGGGGTGAACTGCCCTCGCGTGAATACCGTCTCTCAGTCGAAGAAAGCGGCATCCGTCAGTACAACGCGCTGCGCCCCAACACCGACCAGACCGTGTTCGACCCACGCGTATGGAACGCGCGCGTCAAGAAATATTTTGTAGAAGTCGTACTGGCACATGTCCAACCGCGCGTGGTATTGATAAGCGCCGTCTCGCCCGCGCACCGCTACGCCATTGATATTGCCCGCACCGTGAGAGAGCATTTGCCGGGCTGCATCATTGTGCTGGGCGGACGCCACGCCGATGAAACCTGTCACTATAACCACCTGACAGGCACTCTCGATTTCAGCCCCACCAGCCCGGTGACGAAAATTGCGGAGGGGGCAATCCAGCCGGTTTTCGATTTCATCATCTCTGGTCAGGGCTACTACGCGCTCGACCTGTTGATGAAGTGCATTGCGCTGGCGATGGAGGTAGAGACCAAAACCGTCCGCGCTGCCGATGTGATAGGTACGCTCTCGCGGTTTGCGCCGCTCTTCCGCGACCTGCGCGGCCATGCCTTGATATTGGGCCTGAACGGCGAAACCCTGCACGCCTGGCCGCTCACCAGGCAGAAATTAAATCTGGCCGAGTTGCCCTCGCCTTACCAGGCCTTTGCCATCCGGGCGCGCTTCCCGGTCTTCGAGCGGGGGGGCCGCGTTTTGCGCACCGCGCATTTCATGGTGACAAACTCCTGCCCATATCACTGTTATTTTTGCTCCGAAGGCAGCTCAGTAGTTGGCGAATTTCTCTCTTTCAAGGCCGGTCATTTAGCCAGGGCGCTGGCGCGGGTGGTGGAATACCTTGATTACGGCGCGGAGGCCATCTTTTTCGACGATTCTCTCTTTTGGGGCGGGAATGTTGGGCATATCATCAACTTTTGCAAAGAATGGATTCGCATCCGCGAAATGGCATTGCACGCCCAAACGCCCACGCTCACCCTGTTCGGGCGCGACATCCCGCGCGAGGCCATCCTGGGCCTGGTCTGGGGCGCGCAACTGACAGTAGATTTCATCGTCTCGCGCAACCGCCCCGAGGAAGGACTGCTGGCGCTGGAGAAAATGCGCGAGGCTGGCTGCACCTACCTATATGTTGGCATTGAAAGCATGGCAGAGGCTGTTATTTCCAGGGTTCACAAAAACGTCAACCAGAAACTACCCTGGGACCAGCGCGTGCGCATGGCATTGGGAACAGCGCGCTACGCCGGTATCCGCGTTGGGTCATCCGTTCTGTTTGGGTTAGACGGCGAAACGCCTGAAACCATCCGCGAAACAATTGACAAAGTGGAGGAACTGCTGGCCGAAGACTTGCTGATGATTGCCAGCCCCAACATCCTGACATACCACCCCAATACCGAAATCACCCGCCTGCACGAAATGGAAGCGCGGCTTGATTATCACTCTCTCAATTTGGAGAACCGCCCGCCTTACTCCTACTTCGAGGAAGCCTTCCCGTCAGTGGTTACGCGCAATTTGACGGAGGCTGACATCTGGAACATTCACCAGCAAACCAGGGAACGCTGGGGCGTGAAACGGAATGCCAACCCCATGCCGCCAACCATCCTGGAAGACGCCTGATATGACCCCCTCCTCCCATCCTGGAATGCGACATTTCACCGCCCTGTGGCTGGGGCAGGTCATTTCCCTGCTCGGCAGCGCCATGACCTGGTTTGCCTTCACGCTCTGGGCCTGGCAAAAAACCGAGCAGGCCTCCACCCTGACAACCATCAGTTTTTTCGCCTTTTTGCCAACCGTGCTGCTGACCCCCATCGCCGGGACGTTCGTAGACCGCTGGAATCGCAAACTGGTGATGCTGTTCAGCGACCTGGGCGCCGCGCTCGGCACGCTGGCGGCTTTGCTCCTGCTGTTGGCCAATAAATTAGAAATCTGGCATGTTTACATCATCAGCCTGCTGGCTGGTTTCTTCACCGCCTTTCAGTACCCGGCTTACAATGCGGCGATTGCCACCATGCTCCCCAAAGACCAATATATGCGCGCCGAAGGGATGCTCGGTCTGGCCCCCGCCATTTCCACCGTCTTTGCGCCGCTGACTGCCGCGGCCTTGCTGCCGCGCATCGGCATCATCGGCATCATGAGCCTCGACCTGCTGACCTTTGGCGCGGCGTTCACCTCGTTGCTGCTGGTTCGCGTTCCACAGCCCGCCGCCAGCGAAATCGGAGCGCAAAGCCGCGGCTCGTTCTGGCAGGAAACCGCATTTGGCTTTCGCTACATTCGCCAGCGCGCCAGTCTGCGCGGCCTGGTCATCCTGTTTATGGCAGCCAATTTTTTCCTGGCCATTGGCGCAACGTTAATGGCCCCGCTGATACTCAGCCGCGCCAACCACGGCGAAGCAGCCCTGGCAAGCGTTCAATCGGTCGGCGCGGTCGGTGGGCTGGTCGGCGGCGCAATCCTCAGCCTGTGGGATGGCCCCAAACGGCGCATCCATGGCATCCTGCTCGGCGGGGCTGGGGCCTGCCTGCTGGGCATCACCTGGCTAGGGATGAGTTCCACCCTGCTGATGTGGAGCATTGGCAGTTTCTTCTTTTCGTTTTTCGAGCCGTTTGTCGAAGGCGGCAACCTGGCGATGTGGCTTGCCAAAGTAGAAGCCGATGTGCAGGGGCGCGTCTTTTCAGCCCGTCAACTGCTGGTACAACTTCCCTACCTGCTCGGCGCGTTCGCATCTGGCTACCTGGCCGATTGGCTGGGGCTCTCCTTCATGCTCGTGCTGGCCGGTCTCGCTGGGCTGGCGATTTTCCTGTTTGGGTATGGAATGCGGGTCGTCCGCCAGGCAGAAATTCTCTTACCCGACCAACCTGGAGGCTGAAATGTGGTGGATTGCTGGGACGATTGTTGTAGGAATTTTGCTCTACCTGCTCGACCGGGAAATTTACTTTTACGAAGGCACGCACCTCGGCCCACGCGTGCAAGGCTGGCTGTATGACCGTTGGGCAAAAAAATACGATTCAGGGAAAAAAGAAAGCCAGGCGCAAGATGCAGAAATGCTCGCCCAACCCGTCCTGGCCGCGCTCAAGGAGATTTCCTCCCCGCTGGTGCTGGACCTTGCCACCGGAACGGGGCGGCTGCCCCTGACCCTGCTGCGCGAACCAGACTTCGCTGGAAACGTGATTGCGCTCGACGTATCTACCGGAATGCTGGAACAAGCCGCCGCCCGGCTGGAAAAATACCGAGAAAGAGTAACTTTTCTACGGCTGATAGATTTCCCCCTGCCCTTTCCTGATTCCTGCTTCGATATCGTCTGCTGTATGGAAGCGCTGGAAGTCATGCCCGAAATGGAAACCCCGCTGCGGGAACTGTTCCGCGTCCTCAAACCGGGCGGAATGCTGCTCTCTTCGCGCGCCACAGATGCCTCGGGCCGCCGCGCCAAAGTCCGCAGCGTGGAGCAGTTTTCGGGTTTGCTCAAACAGGTCGGCTTCGAGCAAATCGAAATCGTCCCCTGGTGGCGCTGGTTCGACCGGGTCATCGCGCGCAAGCCAGGGCAATTCGGCTCACCCGCCGACCAGAGCATAACCAATCTCTTAAAATGCCCTGACTGCGGCAAACTGCGCTTAAGCCCTGACCTCCGATGCGAAAATTGCGGCAGGCAACTGGTCAAAAATCAATCGGGAGTGATTTTATACTAGAACGCGCAATTCAAACTAAGGCTCGAATCGGTTGTGGAAACAGTCATACTCGTTCAAATAGCGTCGAACTTTTCTCGGGAACTTTTTTGGGACACGGATTACGCGGATTACACGGAATCTCGCGCCCCCTACGGGGCAGTCTTCCGAATCCGTGAAACTTGTACTGAGCCTGTCGAAGTATCCGTGTACGAGTCTCTAAACTTCGCGTAATTCGATGCTACACCGGAGAAATTATGCCCGAAAACCTGCTGGCAATTGACAACGGCACCCAGAGCGTCCGCGCCCTGGTCTTTGACCCGCGCGGCAACCTGCTCGCCAAACAGCGCGTTCCCATCGAGCCATATTATTCCACGGCTCCCGGTCTGGCCGAACAAGACCCCGAAGTATTCTGGAAGGCCGTCTGCGAAGCCTGCCAGGGCTTATGGGCGCAGGGCGTGGAGAAATCGAGCCTGGCGGCGGTGGCGGTCACCACCCAACGCAGCACTGTCATCAACGTGGATAAAAACGGCCAGCCGTTGCGCCCGGCCATCGTCTGGCTAGATAAGCGCCGTACCCAGGGACTGCCGCCAGTCGGCGGGCTGTGGGGCGCGGCCTTTAAGGCCGCAGGCGCCTCGCAAACGGTGGCCTACCTTCAGGCCGAGGCCGAAGCCAACTGGATTCGTACCCACCAGCCCGAAATCTGGAAATCCACCCACAAATACCTGTTCCTTTCCGGCTATCTCACCTATCGGTTGACCGGGAAATTCGTCGATTCGGTCGCCTGCCAGGTCGGTTATGTGCCGTTCGATTACAAATCCCAGGCCTGGGCCAGGCCCTGGGACTGGAAATGGCAGGCCGTGCCGATGGATAAATCTCTGCTGGTGGACCTGGTTCCGCCCGCCTCGCGCCTGGGTGAAATTTCGCCCGCCGCAGCCGAAGCAACCGGCCTGCCGGTAGGATTGCCGCTGATAGCCGCCGCCGCTGATAAAGCCACCGAAGTGCTGGGCGCGGGCTGTCTCGACCCATACATTGGCTGTCTCAGTTACGGCAGCGCGGCCACCATCAACACCACCCACAAACGCTACATCGAAGTCATCCCGCTCATCCCGCCCTACCCGGCGGCCGTGCCGGGCGCGTACAGTTTCGAAATCCAGATTTATCGCGGCTACTGGATGGTGACCTGGTTCAAGCAGGAATTTGGCCTGCGCGAACAGGGGCTGGCCGAAGCGCGCGGCATTGAACCCGAAGTTTTGTTCGATGAACTGGTACGCAGCGTCCCGCCCGGCTCGGAGGGGCTGGTGTTACAGCCGTTCTGGTCGCCGGGGCTGCGCTTTCCCGGCCCCGAAGCGCGCGGGGCGGTGATTGGATTCAGCGATGTGCATACCCGCGCCCATCTCTATCGCGCCATCCTGGAAGGATTGGCCTACGCCCTGCGCGAAGGCGCGGAACGCACTGCCAAACGCAGCGGCGTGCCAATTACCGAACTGCGCGTGGCAGGCGGCGGCAGCCAGAGCGAGGCCGCCATGCAGTTAACCGCAGATATTTTTGGCCTGCCCGCCTCGCGCCCGCATGTCTACGAAGCATCCGGGCTGGGCGCGGCCATAGACGCGGCGGTCGGCATGGGTTTGCATCCCAACTTTGAGACCGCCATCCGTGAGATGACCCGCCGCGGCGCCACCTTTGAGCCAGACCCCCAAACCCACGCCCGCTACGATGAACTTTACCAGGGCGTGTATAAGCAAATGTATAAACGGCTGCAACCGTTGTATCAGATGATGAAGAAAGGGTAAAAACAATCGGGCGTCATGCGCCCGATTGAATTCAACTAGCCAAATAACTTCGGCAGGCCTTTCAGCCCGGTCTTTTGCAGAGTTTTCATCAACTTCTGCGTCTCGCGGAACTGTTTCATCAGGCGGTTCACGGCCTGCACGTCATTACCAGAACCGGCTGCAATTCGGCGACGGCGCGAGGCGTTAAGCAGGTCAGGATTGCGGCGTTCAGCGGGCGTCATCGAACTGATGATGGCCTCGATTTGCTTAAAGTTTTTCTCAATGTCGCGCGGGTCTACCTGTTTAGCGGCCTGCCCCAACTGCCCCGGCAGCATTTCCAAAATCTGGGCCAGCGGGCCCATCTTACGCATCTGACGCATCTGTTCCAGCCAATCTTGCAAATCCAACTCGCCCTTCAGCATCTTTTCGGCCTGTTTTTGAGCCGATTGCGCGTCAAAGGCGGCCTCGGCTTTTTCTATCAGGCCAATCACATCGCCCATGCCCAGGATGCGCGAGGCCAGGCGGGAAGGGTCATACGTTTCAAGGGCATCCAGCTTTTCGCCGGTTCCCAGGTACTTAATCGGCACCCCGGTTACAGAGCGAATGGAGATGGCCGCCCCGCCGCGCGCGTCGCCGTCCATCTTGGTCAGAATCAGGCCGGTAATCGAAACATTATCCCGAAACCCTTCGGCCACGCGCAGCGCTTCCTGGCCTATCATCGCATCCACCACCAGCAGCACTTCCACCGGTGAAATCTTTTTCTCGATAGCCTTGAGTTCTTCCATCAGGGCATCATCGAGTTGCGAACGGCCAGCGGTGTCCACAATCATCACGGTATAACCGCCTTTTTGGGCCTGCTCGAGGGCATAGGCGGCCAGTTCGGGCGGTTTCTTTTTCAAATCGGCAATCACCGGTACATCCACCCGCTCGCCGAGTTGTTGCAACTGCTGAACTGCCGCCGGACGGTAGGGGTCGCCCGCCACCAGCATCACCCGCTCGCCGCGTGAACGAAGCAGTTTGGCGAGTTTTCCAGCATGGGTAGTCTTGCCAGAGCCTTGCAGGCCCACCAGCATCACCACGCGCGGCTTCGGCCCGGAGAGATTGAGCGGAGCCGCCTGACCGAGCGTGCCAATCAATTCCTCATGTACAATTTTGATAACCTGCTGCCCCGGATTGAGCGCCTTCGAGACCTCCGCGCCCACCGCGCGGGTTTTCACGCGATTGACAAAATCCTTCACAACACTGTAATGCACATCGGCTTCGAGCAGGGCCAGGCGCACCTCGCGCATGGCGGCGTCCACATCCGCTTCGGAGAGCTTTCCCCGGCGGCGCAACTGGTCAAAGACCTGGTTCAGGCGGTTGGTCAAATTCTCAAACATAGCGCGCAGATTTTAGTGTAGAAAAAGGGGATGGTCAAGGACAAGATTATAATAGCCTCACCCACCAGGAGCGCGCCATGAAACCCCTCAAATTCAGCATTCTCAAAGGCCCCTTCACCATCCACCGCCTGAAACCAGGCGCGGGTATTCCCAAAGGCGTAACATCCAGCCCGTTTTACAGCATCAGCGGCTCAAGCGAGGAACTCTCCATCGTCGCGCCAGAAAACATCAACATCGAAAGCGAAAAATCTGAACCCGGCTGGAGCGCGCTCAAAGTCCTCGGGCCGCTCGACTTCAGCGAAACCGGCATCCTGGCAGGCATCGCATCCACGCTGGCCGCCGAAAACATTTCCATTTTTGCCATTTCCACTTTCGACACCGACTACCTTCTGGTCAAACACGAACAACTTAAAGCCGCCAAAGCCGCCCTCGCCGCCGCCGGACACAAATTCGCGCGCCCTGCCCAAGTGGAAGAAAAAGCCACCGCCCCGCTCAATTACGCAGCCTACGCCACCCTGCTTGAAAAACAGATTCCGCTCATCAAAACTCTGCTCATTGAAAAAATCGGCCCGGCAGCCCTTGCCACGCTGCGCAGCGAAACAACTCTGGCCGCCGCCATTGGCGGGTTATACGAATTTCTGCCCACTGCCATTCGGCTGATGGTCAATCGAGACATTTTCGTCAATTTCTGCGTGCGCAACCTCGACCGCATCCTGCCCGAAATCCCAACCGCCGCCAAAAAGCAACCCGCCCGCAAATCCTCATGACATATCCAACCCTCTTCGCCATCTGGACTGTTCAGGGTTTCCTCGCCTTCCTGTGGTTAATTTTCCTGCCCAGCAATACGGGCAGTTTTTCCACAGGAAGATGGATACTCCTGAGCATTTCCCTGACCTTGAGCGCCTTCTCCGCCCTGGCCTGGCTGCGCTTCCGAACAAGAAGTACCCCACCGACTCTTGCTCCTGTGACTCACAACATTCTCTACCTCCTGGCGCTCGCCGCTGCCCTGACCGCCCCGCTGACCCTGCTCACCCTCCACGCTCTGGGGCAAGTGAACTACACTTACTCTGCCTACGCCTCGCGCCTGACCCCTCTCGCGGCCTGGTTCACCCTGTCTGGATTGGAATGGCTCTACCTGCATCGCCCCAACCGGCCACTCCCAATCCAAGTCCGTCCGCTGCTCATCATTCTTTTCTCGCTCGCCCTCATCGCATTCCTTATCGCTATCACTGGCTGGGGTCTCACCCCGTCCCATGATGGCTCTTTCGGTCACCCGGCCACGCCTTTCCTCGAATGGCAGATACTTCTCGCCCTGGTCATTGGCATCGCCGCAACCTATTTCCTGCCGCGCCTGTCCCCAACCCGCCTCGACCAGTTTGCTTTTCTCCTTGTCTATCTGTTTACCTGTCTCCTCTGGTTGTCCGACCCCCTCATCCCCGGCTTCTTTGCCACCCCGCCGCGCGCCCCCAACTTCGAGCCATACCCATTTTCTGACGCGCTCATTTACGCCCAATATGCCCAACAAGCCCTGGTCGGCGAAGGCCTTTTGTGGCCCGACATCCCCACCCGCCCACTCTACGTTTCCCTGCTCGTCTGGCAGCACACTCTTGCCGGGCAAAATTATCACAACATCATCACCCTGCAAACGCTCTGGCTGGCCTTCTTTCCAGCCTGTTTGTATCTTTTGGGAAAAGAACTTGGCTCGCGCCCGCTTGGTTTGATACTGGCAATCCTGGCCGCCTTGCGCGACATCACAACAAATCACGCCGCGCCATTCGCGCTCAACTACACCTACTCCAAACTCTACTTTTCTGAAACGCCCACCGCCCTTTTTCTGACGCTTTTTGCATTGCTGGCAATCCGCTGGGTGAAATCTCCCAAACCCGGCTGGTATGCGCTGCTGATGGGTGGAATTCTTGGCGTCGCCGCCCTGATTCGCCTGCAAAGCGCCATCTTGCTGGCCCCGCTGGCCCTGGTCAGCCTCGTTCCGCTCTGGAAAACCCGCCGCGTGGAGTGGCTTCGCGGCCTGGCCTGGATGACGCTTGGCCTGGCCCTGGCCCTGGCCCCCTGGCTGACGCGCAATTACTTCGCCTCCGGTGGACTGGTGCTGGATAACCCCATCTCACAATCGATGGTGCTGGCACGGCGCTGGAGCGGTAGCAAAGGCAACGAAGGCATTCCCCGCCTGCCCAATGAAACAACCGCCCAATATGTCCACCGCCTGAACCAGATGTCTATTGAACATCTCAAACGCGACCCAGAACGCATCCTGAGCGGAGCCATCAACCATTTCTTTAATAATCTCATTACCAGTCTCCATGTCTTCCCCGTCCGTGACCGGTTGACCGCGCCAGGTGAATTAATCTGGCCCGCGCGCGCCTTCTGGCAGACGGATTTCCGCCCGACACCATTGACCATGCTCTATCTTATTTTATTCGCCCTCGGATTGACTGCCGCCTGGACGAGCCTGCGCTGGGCGGGCCTGCTCCCCCTGGCCTTGAGCCTGTTCTATCACGCCTGGACGGCGCTCTTCCTCAGTTCCGGCGACCGCTTCCTCGTGCCAATCGACTGGACCACTTATCTGTACCAGGCCTGGGGCTTGCTGCTGCTGGGACAACTGGCAATTTCAGGGCTGCGGGATAACCCATCCGCGTGGCAAACCGCCCCCCTTAACGGCGAAACGCCTGCCAGCGGAGTCAAAATCCCGGCCTGGGGGCAGGTAACGCTCACAGCCGCCAGCATCCTGCTCGTTGGCGCATCCATCCCACTCACAGAAGTCGTCTTCCCCAAAAAATATTCCGATAATGCGTCTTGTCCATTTACGCCGCCAGCCAATGAAATCTGTGTTCAGGGCCGCGCCATCTACCCGCGCTACTATAAATCCGGCGATGGTGAACCAGGAACGGCTAAACTGGGCTACGAAGTTGGCGATGAGGCGCGCCTCGTCTTTTGGCTGGCCGGCCCCCAACCGGGACTGGTCATTTTCCCGCTCGAAACCGACCCAGCCTTTTTCCCGCACGCCGCCGATGTGTGGATTGTCGGGGAGATGGACGGGGATGCCCTACGGGCGAGTGCGGCACAGGTGAAAAAAAATGGGCAAGTGTTTGTAATTCGTAATCCGTGATATTCGTTATGTTTTATTCGGTTGTCGGGTTGTCGAGGTGTCCGCTTCTCCGCTTCCTCCGTTGTCCACTCCGTTCCTAAAACTATGCGCATCAAAGCCGACCTGACTCTCTTCGCCATCGCCATCATCTGGGGCACGGCCTTCATCGCCCAAGACGTGGCCGGGCAATACCGCGTGGCCTACCTGTTCAACGCCGCCAGCTTCCTGCTGGGCGCGCTCGTCCTACTTCCCTTCATCCCGCGCGGCAAACCGTTCCCAGCCGGACAGTGGAAATGGATGGGCATCGCCGGACTCATCTTATTCGCCGCCGCTGCCTTGCAGCAAGTCGGCATTTTCTACACCAAAGTAGCGAATGCCGGTTTTCTCACCAGCCTATACACCGTCTTTACGCCCTTCCTGCTGTGGATATTCTTCCGCGAAAAGCCACGCTGGCTCGATTCCGTTGCCGTCACCGCCGCCGTCGCAGGAGCCTGGTTGCTCTCCACCGCCGGGCAGGGACTGAACTTCCAAAACGGCGACGGCCTGATTTTCCTGGGCGCGGTCTTTTGGGCACTGCACTTCGTCGTTCTGGGAAAATTCGCCTCGCGCTACGAGCCGGTCTCATTTGCCGCCGGGCAATTCCTCGTTTGCGGCCTGCTCAACCTAGCGGTCGGGTTGTTCACAGAACCCCTCGCGCAACTCATCCACCTGCCCATGCTCGGCGCCATCTTCTACCGGGGTTTGATGTCAGTGGGGGTGGGCTACACCCTGCAAGTCTGGGGACAAAACCACACTCCGCCCACCGATGCCGCGCTTATCCTCAGCCTGGAATCGGTCTTTGCCGCCCTGGCAGGCTGGCTCATCCTGAGTCAATTCCTGTCGCCGCTGCAAATTCTTGGCTGCGCCGTCATCTTTGTTGCCGTCATGCTCACCCAATTCAAGAGCCTGGGATGATGAACCAGCCGCCCGTCACCGAACTCATCCGCCGCCGCTTTTCCTGCCGCCAGTTTGCCCCGCAATCCATCGGGGTCAACAAACTGCGCGAACTGCAAGCCGCCATCGATTCGCTCCCGCCCGGCCCTTTTGGCAGCCGTCCACGCTTCGGGCTGACCGCCGCCAGCGAAACCAACAACGCCGCCCTGCGCGGTCTCGGCACCTACGGCTTCATTCGCGGCGCGACCGGCTTCCTCATTGGCGCGAGCGAACCCGCCCCCAACCACCTCGAAGACTTCGGCTACCTGATGGAATGGCTCATCCTGCGTGCCACCGGCCTCCACCTGGGAACCTGCTGGCTGGGCGGCACATTCACCAGGAGCAGCTTCGCCCGCAAAATCGACCTGCAAACCTACGAAACCATCCCCGCTGTAACGGCCCTGGGAGAATTTACCAGCCCGGAGCAAGCCCGCCGCGGCCTGGTCAGCGCGCTGGCGGGCGCAACCCGCCGCCTGCCCTGGCAAGCCCTGTTTTTCGAAAGCGATTTCAGCCATCCGCTCGACCCTTCCAGCGCCGGGGAGTACGCCCTCCCACTTGAGATGGTTCGCCTTGCCCCTTCCGCCTCCAATAAACAGCCCTGGCGCATCATCAAAGATGGCTCACACTGGCATTTTTACCTTCAGCGCACACCCGGCTACCGCGCCGACCCGCTCAAAATCCTGCTCGGCCTGTGCGACCTGCAAAGGCTCGACATGGGCATCGCCCTCTGTCACTTTGAACAGACCGCCCGCGAAACCGGCATCTCTGGCCGCTGGACGCTCGACCCCAGGCGCGAATCTCCCCTCGGCGCGCAAACGCGCTATACTGCAACGTGGGTGATAGAATAAAGACATGAGACGCCTCGCCTGGCTCCTGCTGGCTCTCCTGCTCGTCTCCTGCCAGCCGCAGACTGGAGACCCAATCTCCGTCTTTTTGTTGGACGGAGAAACGCTTTACACGCTTCAGGCAGATTCCGCTACCCCGGCCTCGTTCGCCGCCCGGGCTGGCGTTCCGCTTTCCCCAACCGACCGTTTCTTGCTCAACGGACAGACTGTCCCGGCGGATATTCCCCTGCCGACCGGCGAATCCTACACCCTGCAAATCGTCCGCGCTGTGAGCGTGACCCTGCGCGCGCCCGCTGGCGAAACCACCTTCCAAAGCGCCGCCCCCACCCTCGGCCAGGCCCTCGCTGAACAGGGCCTCATCCTCTATGCGGCAGATTTCCTGGCCCCGCCGCCCGAAACCCCGCTGACTGCCGACATAACAGCCATCTACCGCCCGGCGCGGGAGTATGTCATTCGCGTGGACGGCGAATCCATACCGGTCAAATCCTCCGCCGAGACGGTGGGGCAGGTCCTCGCCTCTGCCGGGGTTCCGCTGCTCGGGCTGGATTACAGCCTCCCCGCCGAGTCCGAATCCGCGCCCCAAGATGGGGCGATTGAAATTGTGCGGGTACAGGAATCGCTTTCCGTGACCCAAAACCCCATCCCATTCTCCACCCGCTATGAATATTCGTCCGAAATTCCGCTCGGCTCCGAAAATCTCATTCAGGCTGGCGAACCAGGGCTGAGCGTCAGCGCCATCCGCATCCGCTACGAGAACGGCGTGGAAGTCTCGCGCGTGACCGAAGCCGAAAGCGTGGTACGCTTGCCAAAAGAACAGGTGATGGGGCGCGGCACGCAGGTCACGCTGCAAACGCTGGAGGTGCCGGGCGGGCAAATCCAATACTGGCGGGCCGTGCAAATGTGGGCAACTTCCTATTCCCCCTGCCGCTCTGGAACTTCGACCTGTCACTACGGCACGGCCAGCGGACTGCCCGTTCAGCGCGGCGTGGTGGCTGTGACTCGCGTCCTGTTCAATGCCCTGCGCGGCTCGCAGGTGTATATTCCAGGCTATGGCGTGGCGACCATCGGCGATGTGGGCGGCGGCTTTCCCGATGGCCGTTTGTGGATTGACCTGGCCTACAGCGACGATGACTGGCAAAACTGGAGCGGCTGGGTGACGGTTTACTTCCTGGCCCCCGCCCCGGCTTACATTCCCGCGCCGCTGCAATAATCTTATGTCCTCCAAAGAACGCTCTGCCTTCCTGCTCCTCCTGCTCATCGCCGCCGGTTTGTGGGCGCTGGTTGCCTACCGCTTTTATCATGGCGCCTGGCAGCAGCCACTTGGCCCCGCCCTGGCCTTACCCATCTTCAAACCGTCCGGCGCAGGCAATTCCGCGCCTGCCGCGCGCCCCACCGGGCCAACCAGCACCACCCTACCCGGCCAGCCCACCCGCACCCCCTACACCCCCGAAGTGAGCGGCCAACCCAAATGCGGCGGGCCGCTGACCATGACCATCCTGGCGGTCGGCTCCGATTCGCGCGGCAGCGGCTACCTGTATGGGCTGGGAGATGTCATCCGCTATGCACGAGTCGATTTTGCAACCCCGCGCGTGACCGTGCTGGAATTCCCGCGCGATATCTGGGTCGAAATTCCCGAGCTTGACCCCAAACATGGCATTGACCACGGCAAACTCAACCAGGCCTATCTTTACGGCAACAAGGGCATGGGCTACTATCACGGCCCCGGCGAAGGCCCCGGCCTGCTGGCGCGCACTCTGCTGCACAACTTTGGCGCGGCGCCCCAACACTATGTTGCCGCCAACATGCAAACCTTCGTCAAACTGGTCGATTCCGTCGGCGGAGTAGATGTGGTTCTACCCCACAGCGTAGACGCCCGCAAAGCCGACCAGCCCAAACGTTATGACCTGTACTTCAAAGCCGGGAAACACCATCTTAACGGCAGCCAGGCGCTCATGCTGGCGCGCATCCGCCAGCAAAGCACCTTTGAGCGCGCCGACAACCAGAACATCGTTCTGTGCGCCCTGCGCGACGCCCTGCTCAAGCCTGCCAATGTTGCCAAACTGCCCAAAATCATTGATGCTTTCGATGGCGCTGTGCAAACCGACCTCAGCCCGCAACAAATCAGCCAGTTGGCTTGCCTGCTGCCCTTGCTTGAACCCCACAACATCCAATTCATCACCTTCCCGCCAGAGTACCTCACCGCCACCCGCACCTACGACAAAGGCGTGAACAAAGACGTATACATCTTCGAGGCCGATTTCGAGTCCCTGCGCTTGCTCGTTTCCCAATTCGAACGCGGGCAGTGGCCGCCGCGCGCCATCCCCTCTCCAGTTACAGTCACGCCCGGCAAATCCACATCCGAAGGCGGTTTCATTTGTCCATGAGTCATCATCTGCCCCCGCTCAACAGCGCCGCCCTGCTGCGCCAACACGGCCTGCGCGCCGATAAATCCCTCGGCCAGAACTTCCTCCAGGACCCCGCCGCGCTGGAGAAAATTATCCAGGCTGCCGAAATTTCCAGGGATGATTCGATTTTGGAGATTGGCCCCGGTTTGGGGAGTCTCACCCGCTACCTGGCCGCTTCCGCCAAAACGGTGACGGCGGTCGAACTGGACACGAGCCTGGTTCCGGTTCTCCGAACTGTCCTCGCATCCCATCCAAACACCCGCATCATCGAAGGCGACATCCTGCATTTTTCACCCGCCGAATTATCCCTGCCCGAAGGCTACCTGGTCGTCGCCAACGTCCCCTACTACATCACATCCGCCATTTTCAGGCATCTGCTCGAACAGCATCCCCGCCCCCAGCGGATTGTCCTGACCATTCAAAAAGAAGTGGCCCAGCGCATTTGCGCCGCGCCCGGCGAGATGAGCCTGCTGGCATTGAGCGTGCAAGTTTATGGACAGCCGCGCATCGCCGCGCATATCCCCGCCGGGGCGTTTTACCCTGCGCCCAAAGTCGATTCCGCCGTCATCCGCGTGGATTTGTACCCCCAGCCGCTCGTCCCCCTCCCTCAGTTGGAGCGATTCTTCCAACTTGCCCGGGCCGGATTCAGCCAGAAACGTAAAACCCTGCGGAACAGTCTCTCCGCAGGGCTGAGAATCTCCATATCCGAAGCCGCCCGTCTGCTCGAAAGCGCCAGAATTGACCCCATGCGCCGCGCCGAAACGCTCTCGCTCGACGAATGGCGTCTCCTGGCCCAAACCGAATAACGAGTATCGAATTACAAATTACGAATTACGACTCTTCCCGCTTCCCCTTTGGCGCGCAAATCGCGGTAATTCCACTTCACCTGCCAAACCCGGAAGGCGGCTTCCATCTGGATTTTGAGCGACATCTTCGACTTGCCAAATTTGCGGTCGGCAAAATAAATCGGCACTTGTGCCACGCGATACTTGAGACACCAGGCAATATACGCCATCTCGACCAGGAAAACATACCCGCTGGATTGAATCCGCTCCAGCGGCAGGCCCAAAATAGCCTCACGCCTCCACAGGCGGTAGCCGGTGGTCACATCACGCAGCGGAAAGTCAAGAATAGTGCGGGCGTAGAAATTGCCAAAGGCCGAAAGACTCTTCCGCCATAACGGCCACTCCTTATCCACGCTTCCGCCGGGGACGTAGCGCGAACCAAAAGCCACATCCGCCGTTTGAAGCGCAGCGGCCATCTCCACCAGATTAGCGGGGTCGTGCGAAAAATCAGCATCCATCTGACCAACGGCCTCAGCGCCTTCGGCGATTGCGCGCCTGAAGCCTTCCAGGTAAGCAGTGCGCAACCCCAGTTTCCCAGAACGGTGCGTCACAGACACTTTACCGGGATGTTGCCTGGCCAGTTTGTCGGCAATCCGGCCCGTGCCGTCGGGACTGTTGTCGTCCACAACCAACAGTTTCAGGTTTTCGAGTGGAAGCGCAAATAAAGCGGAGACCAGTTTTGGAAGGTTCTCCGCTTCATTGTACGTCGGTACAATTATCGTAACTTGCAAAACTGATTCTCCTACTTCTTACGCGACAATAACTCCATTTTCATTTCGTCGATTGTCTTGAATTTTACTTCCCCGTGAACAAGATGCCCGCTTTTGACAGCCAGCCGCTTTTTGTGGGTTGCCGCCTGGTCGCGGTCTTTGATGGGGTAGAAATAATCGAGCGATTGTTCCAGCCGCGTGCGCACGCGCTCTTCCATCGTCCCGGCCAGGCCCGCTTCCAAAACCAATACAAAATCAGTCGGGGAAATATGACCCAGGAAACTATCGGGGCTGGCCAGTTCCCGAATTGAGTTTTGAATCATCAGGCTGACGGCACGCATGACATCATCCGATGCAACAAAACCATAATATTCGCGGAAAGCGTCCAGGTTTTCCAGGGAAATAGTAACCAGCGCCCAGCCTTCCTGTCTAAGGCATTCCTCCAGTTTTTCATCCACCAGCCCGCCTTCGGGAAGGCCGGTAACAGGATTGGTTAAGGTATCCTGACTGGCGCGCCGGAGAGCATTCCGCACCCGCAAGCGCAGTTCCTGGACATCGAAAGGCTTGGTAATGTAATCGTCGGCGCCCAGTTCCAGGCCATGCAAGCGGTCAGCGCGGTCGCGCTTTTCAGTCAGAAAAATAATCGGGATGGCGCTTGTGCGACGGTCGGAGCGTAAGCGGCGCGCCACCTCGTACCCATCGATATCTGGCAATCGAATATCCAGAATGATTAACTCTGGACGCGCCGTGCTGGCTGCCCGCACGCCATCTTCGCCCCAATTGACGGTCAGAACTTCGTAGCCCTGCACGCGGAAATATGCATTGAGCATATCGGCCACGTCCAGGTCATCTTCGACGATGAGGATTTTTTGTTTCGGTTCAGCCACAACGCGCCTCGCCAGGATAATGATGTCAAGCAATTGGTTCTTTTTGGATGATGAACTCACAAACTTCATCACCCAGGGCAACGCATCTGGATTCGTTGACGCGGAATTCGTTTCCGCCGGAAACCCACTTCAGACCTTCTTGCAACAAACCCACCGCAATGAAACAGACCGGCTTATCAACGCCAGAGCGTCCCCAACACACGGGACATTTGTGGATGGTGTAAACAAACTCGTTTTCACGCTCTTCAACCGTGCTGTACTGGTCGCTGACTTGCGAAAAGATTTTTGCCATCGCAGGAATACCAATACGCATTTTAGCCTGCAGAGGCAAAACTTTGAAAGCCAGGTCGCCCGCGCCCGCTAATGCGCCAAAATTGCGCAACGCATCGGCAAACGTGGCGCGGCCAGCGCGCAGGGCCAAACCACGTCCTCCGCGCGGGCCATACATTTCTTCCAGCGCAATATTGATGGAAGAAAGGTCGGCAAAGTCGAACGTCTTTTCCAGATTGTCGGCAGGATAGTTGTCGACATAGTGGTTGAGACCCGCAAGATTTAGAATGGCATTCAGGCCATTCTTGCCCATAACATCTTCCAGGGCTTTAAGAGTAATGTAGCCAAACTTACTCGGGTAATACAAGCCTGCTTTTGGGATTGGGCTCATAACGGTCTCCGCCTTAGATGAGTTTCTCGAGGTCTTCGGTAGCGCGGCGCATGTCAAGGAAAATCAGGCCAAGTTTAGCCTGTTCCCGGGCCAGGGCAGTCAAAACTGCTTCCTCGCCCACCGACATAAGAACAACAAAGCCTTTTTCGCCTTTGATATACACCTGCTCCAGCGAGCCGCGACCAAGTTCCGTTGCAATCCGCTCGCCCAGTGAAAGCATGGCAGCAGACATGGCCGAAACCCGGTCTTCTTCAACGCCCTGGGGTAGGGCTGATGCAATGCTCAAACCATCAACGCTAACGATGGCTGATGCTTCAATATCAGGCGATGAGGCCTGCAACGCGCGCAGGCGATCCACCATGAGTTGTGTACGTGACTTGGACAAGACAGCCCTCCTGACATAAAATGCAATCACCCATGCACATGCAATGGTTGATTGAAAAGGTTTTAATATTTTTGCTACTTTAGCACAGCGGTTTTTTTATGTCAAGTTTCGCATGACGCTGTTATTATAGCATGAGACTTACAAAGCGTTTACACTTCTACGCATTAAAACCTGGGGAAAGCATGTATAATTTGCCCGTCCTTAACGAGAAAATATGAAACGAATTTCAACATTCTTACCTGTACTGTTTTTGATTCTCGCCCTGACCCCGGCCCGGCCTGTTTCAGCCGAAAGCACGCCTACGCCCGAAGATAATAGCGGCGCAGTGCTTTGCCAACCAGGCATTTACCTGGAGACGCCCGGAGATTGCGCTCCACTGGGGCCATCCGAAACCATCACCCGCCTCGCGCAAATTGGAATGGAGTATCCCCTGCGTTCGTTGCCGGCATCCAGGCCAAGCCCAGAACTGAATTCTCTGCCTTACCAATACTACAAAGTGGATGCCAACACTGGCACAAAATTTTATCCCAGCCTGGAAGCAGCCATTGCCAAACAAGGCCCCAGCCGCATCTTGCCTCCCGGTCGACTATTGTACGTTGTTTATAACTCTCGTATTGATACTGAACGGCAAGGAACTTATTTCTTGCTTCCTTCAGGAAATTACATGCCTGGCGACGGTTCAACCGCCCAGGTGGCAAGCTCATTTCAGGGGCTGGAGTTCCATGCCACACCCCGCCATGCCTTTGGCTGGGTTATTTCGCCTTCCGGCGCGCCGGTTCATGAACAGCCCAACCATCTTGCACACATCAACCCACCCTTGCGTACCCTATCCCGTTTTGATGTAGTGCAGGTCTACTCACGACAGAACGTTGAGGGAGTGGAATGGGCGCTGATTGGACCCGATGAATGGGTTGAGGAACGCTTGCTTGGCATCGTAACCCCCACCCGCCTGCCGCCGGAGGGAGTGACGAATGGCCGCTGGATTGATGTAAACCTGGCAGAACAGACCCTTGCCGTTTACGACAATGGCCGCATGGTGTTTGCCACCCTGGTCACCACCGGCGTGGAACCATTCTACACCCGGCCCGGGTTGTTTCCCATTTACAAAAAGTTGGAAATCGAGACCATGCAGGGTGCCTTCGAGGCCGACCGTTCGGATTTTTATTACCTGGAAAACGTGCCGTGGACAATGTATTTCGACAAAGCCCGCGCCCTGCACGGCGCCTATTGGGGAACGCTGTTTGGCTATTCTGCCTCGCATGGTTGCGTCAACCTATCGGTCGGTGATTCAAAATGGCTGTTCCTATGGGCCAAAGAAGGCGACTGGGTTTGGGTGCATGACCCCAGTGGAAAAACCCCAACCGACCCATCTTTCTACGGGGATGGCGGCGCGTAAGGGAACTTGCCCCAGCAATTTGTTGCCGGGGCAAGTTTCTTACTTCAATACTTCTATAAAACCTGTTTCAAATTCCTGCTCGCTCACATAACCATTCCAACGCCTCACAATGTTGCCGTCCGCATCCAGCAGTACGAAATATGGCTGGTACTGGAACCCGTATTCGCGTTGAAAATCCCCGGTGGCTGGGTCGTCGGCATCAAGGTAGAAGAAATTGACCCGACCTGCATACTTTGCTTCAAGCCCATGCACCATGGGCGCCATCGAGCGGCAGGTGCCTCAGGTAAAACGGAAAAATTCGAGCAGAACGGGTTTACCTGCTCCAACCTGCACAGTGACCGGGTCACTGGCGACTAATTGAGCGCCACGCGAGGTAGCCTGGGGAACGGGTTGAAGCGTTTCGGTGGAGGTGGGCGCAACAGCCAGAGACTCTGGGGTCGCAGAAACCGATTGTTCAACAGTAGCAGGCGGCAGCAAAGTCACAGCAGGAGATTCCGTTGGGGCCGCGCAGGCGGCCAGTGTCAAGGTCAAAGCCAAAACGAAGTGTGTTTTCATCGGTATTCTCCTTAATATAAAAACCAGACTGATTTTATCCGGTTATATTCGAGGCGACAATGCAAACCGCAAAATCAGGATTCGATGCGCTGAAAGAGATTGTGAAAACAGGCTCAAACATGGAACGCGGTATAATTAACTTTTAAAGAAATCTTTGACCTCTCTGGGAGAATTGGCATGTCCACACCACTTATCAAACCAATTAAGCGCGTTGCCATCAGCACAGGCGGCGGCGATGCGCCCGGCCTCAATGCGGTGATTCGGGCCGCTGTCCTGACCGGCATGAAGCGCGGCTGGGAAATGTACGGTATTCGGGATGGGTACCATGGCCTGTTGAGTCCTGAACAATATCCTGAAGGCGGTATCATTCGCTTGAATCGCACCCGCGTGCGTGGAATTACCCATCTCGGCGGCACCATCCTCGGCACGAGCAATCGCAATCACCCCATGCGCTATCCAATTACTATGCCCGATGGCACACAAGAAGAAGTGGACCGCACCGATGAAATCGTCCGCGCTTTTGCGCTGCATGGGCTGGATGCGCTCATCACGGTTGGCGGCGATGGTTCGCTTGAAATCGCCCAGGTGCTGGCGAAAAAGGGTTTGCGCGTGATTGCCGTCCCTAAAACCATCGACAACGACCTCGACAAAACCGATATTACCTTTGGATTCGACAGCGCAGTTGCGTTTGCCACAGAAGGCATTGACCGCCTGCACTCCACAGCCGCCTCGCACGGGCGCGTGATGGTTGTCGAGGTGATGGGACGCTATGCTGGCTGGATTGCTCTCGAAGCCGGCATTGCCGGCTCCGCCGACATCATCCTGGTCCCTGAAATTCCGTATGACTTGCGCAAAGTCTCCCAAAAAATTCAGGAACGCGAAGAACTGGGGCGATTTTTCACAATTGTAGTGGTCGCCGAAGGCGCCAAACCAGTTGGTGGCACGTCTTCGGTGATTGGCAAAGAAGCCGGACGCGCTGAACGACTGGGTGGGATTGGCGAAAAGGTTGCCGCAGAAATCACCAGGCTGACCGGCAAAGAGACCCGCGTGGTGGTGCTGGGGCACCTGTTGCGCGGTGGTACGCCAACCGCTTTCGACCGCGTAATCGCCCTGCGCTTTGGCGCCGCGGCGGTGCGCGCCCTCGAACAGGGACTTTCCAACGTGATGGTCGCCCTTGATGGACAAAATATGAAATATGTCCCCATTGAGGAAGCCTATGGCAAAATGAAATCCGTGCCGCTCGATAGCGACATCATTCAGACTGCCAAAGACCTGGGCATCAGCTTCTGCGAACCCGATTAGCCATTCACAAAGAAAAACCGGAGGGTAGTTCAGCCCTCCGGTTTTTTTGATACTACAACTCACTCGCGCGGCGCGAGATTCGGTCTCTGATTCGGGCCTTGAACTCGGCCAGGGGAATGTTGTTGACCTGGGCTCCATCGCGCATTCGCAGAGAGACAACCTCAGCGGCAGCCTCGCTGGCGCCAAGCACCAGCATATACGGCACCTTGAACAACTGCGCGGCGCGGATTTTGGCGTTCATCCGCTCCGAACCCAGGTCAGCGCTGACCCGAATTCCATCCGCCTTGAGTTGGGCCGCGACCTGGGCAGCATATTCATTTTGGGCGTCCGTAATAGGAATGACGCGCACCTGCTCCGGCGAGAGCCAGACCGGGAAGGCTCCGGCGTAATGCTCAATCAGGAATCCGACCATGCGCTCGTGCGTGCTGAGCGGCGCGCGGTGAATGCACAGGGGAATTTCATCCTGCCCGTCTTTATTGACAAATTTCAGGTCAAAGCGTTCTGGCACGGCGAAATCGACCTGGTTGGTTGCGAGCGTGAACTCGCGCCCGATTGCGCTCCAAATCTGGACATCAATTTTGGGGCCGTAGAACGCGGCTTCGTCCTGCGCTTCCACGAAAGGCACGCCGCCATTCTGCATAGCGCGCCGCACCATATCTTCCGTCTTCAGCCACAAACGCTCGTTATCGACATACTTCTTCCCCAAACCGGCTTTAGCGTGGAGAGACAAGCGCATGACATATTTGCGAATGCCAAACAAGTCAAAGTACTTTTTATACAGGTCAACCACGCCCATGAATTCTTGCTCAAACTGTTCCTCAGAGCAGTAAATGTGGGCATCGTTCATTTGCATCGAGCGCACCCGCATCAACCCAAAGAGTTCACCCGATTTCTCAAAACGGTAGCACGTTCCATATTCGGCCAGGCGAATGGGCAATTCACGGTACGAACGTGGCCGCGCGCCGAAAATTTTGTGGTGCATCGGACAGTTCATCGGCTTGATGTAGTACTTTACGCCTTCTTCCAGTTCCATCGGCGGGTACATGCTTTCTTTATAGTAGGGCAGGTGACCAGAGCGAAGGAACAAGTCTTCCTTCGTCAGGTGCGGCGTTCGCACGCGCTGATAACCAGCCCGTTCTTCCATTTCCTTGGCAAGTTTCTCCAGCTCTTCGATGAGAATACCGCCGTTCGGCAGCCACAACGGCAAGCCAGGACCAACTTCATCATCGTAGATGAAAATTTCCAGTTCCTTGCCCAACTTGCGGTGGTCGCGCTTCCTGGCTTCTTCCAACATGGCCAGGTAATTTTTCAAATCTTCGGGCTTTTCCCAGGCCGTACCGTAGATGCGCGTCAGCATCTTGTTTTTCTCATCGCCACGCCAGTACGCGCCCGCAATCGACATCAGCTTGAAAGCGCTGGGGTTGATTTGCTTCGTATTCTCAACATGCGGGCCGCGGCACAGGTCGGTAAATTTATCATGCTGGTAAATAGAAATTTCCGGCTTGACATCGAGCGGATTGCCATATTCATCAAAGCCGCCTTTTTCAAGGCCTTCGATGAGTTCCAGCTTGTAGGGCTGGTCTTTGAATATCTGGCGGGCTTCTTCGCCGGAGATGACCTTTTTGATGAATGGGTGCTGACCAGCCACAATCTGGCGCATGCGCTTTTCGATTTTTTCCAAGTCTTCCTGGGTAATCGGCTGGGGAAGGTCAAAATCATAATAAAAACCATTTTCCACCGGCGGGCCAATGGTATATTTTGCGTCGGGATAAAACTCCAACACAGCCTGCGCCATGACATGCGCCGCCGAATGCCGGATTCGATAAAGCAACGAATCTTCGTAACGGATATTTTCAGACATTCTTACTCCTTGGATGTAGCCTCGAGCAGTAAACTACCCGAGCAAAAAATACAAATTCAGAGAATGTGCCGCCCAATCAAATGAAGAGCGGCGCACCCGGATTGGGCGGCTACCAGCCTCCGGGCCGCCAGGAAGTGATAGTGTGGTCATCAGTCATGGCAGACCTCCAAAATAAAAAAACTCTCGCCCGCAACGGGGCGAGAGCGCTTGCGCGTCACGCGGTTCCACCCGATTTACCCGGAAAGTTCGGCTTGAACAGGACAAAACATACCCAAACCGCTTACCAGGCATCTCCACAGCCGATAACGAGGCCATCCGTTTCCCTTACTTGGTTTTCTGTGAACATTTATTTTTGTTCACTGAAAACGGTTCTGTTCCATGCTCGCGGGTGGTTTTCAATGGTTCTCACTGAAGCAGGCTCTCAATCTATGGCCTTGCTCTCCCTGTCAGCAGAAATCCACTTACTCGTCCCGGTCATCACACGTTGAAATTCTGGTCATTGAAATTGACCGAGTGGGCGGGATAGGACTCGAACCTACGGCCTTTGCGATGTCAACGCAATGCTCTAACCAACTGAGCTACCCGCCCAAGCGAGTGGGTATTATACACAGAGCAGGGGAAAATGACAATACTATTTTTGCTGAAAACAAGAATTGGACAGCCTTTACGATTTTCGGCACAGGAAGCCTTTCTTCATGTAAAATTAACTTCATCAAGTCTGATTTTCTACTGGAGTGCGCATGGCGCGTTTTTATACATTGGTCAATCAAAAAGGCGGAGTTGGCAAAACCACCACTGCCATCAACCTGGGAGCCTACCTGGCAGCCTTTGGACAAAAAGTTCTGATTGTGGACCTGGACCCACAGGCCAACGCAACCTCCTGCCTGGGGGTGGACAAACGAACCGTCAAACAAGGTACTTATGAGGCCCTGCTTGGCCTGGTCCCGGCAGCAAGCAGCCTGCTGTCCAATCCTGACTTAAAACTCTCCTTGCTGCCCTCCTCTCCGGCGCTGGCTGGCGCAGAAGTAGAACTGGTCGAAGCCGATTTGCGCGAATTGCGCTTGCGGCAAGCCCTGGAGCCACTCGCCGAACGATTCGATTACATTCTGATTGATTGCCCGCCCTCCCTGAGCCTGCTGACCGTCAACGGGCTAATGGCTGCCCGCAACGGCGTCATCATCCCGGTACAGTGTGAATATCTGGCATTAGAAGGCCTCGGGCAGCTGATGACCACCCTCCAGCGAATTCGCGCATCCATTTTCCCTGAACTAAGCGTGCGCGGCGTGACCCTGACCATGTACGATGCCCGCGCCCGGCTGTCTTTCGACGTGGTTGGCGAGGTACGAAAACACTTCCCGGGCCAGGTTTTCAATGCCATTGTGCCGCGTTCGGTGCGATTGGCCGAAGCCCCCTCGTATGGTCTGCCAATTTCTGCCTATGCCCCTCACTCCACCGGGGCGCAAGCTTACGAAGCCCTGGCGCGTGAGCTTTTGGCTGGGGACGGGGTTGTCGTCCAGGAGGCGCCCTATGCCCAAGCATAGCGGACTGGGCAAAGGATTGGATGCCCTCATCCCCGGCAAATTTGCATCTGAATCAGAAACACCCCTTCGCCTCGAAACATCGGGGGCGGGTATCTTAAACATCCCGGTCGAAAAAATCCTCCCTAACCCGCGTCAGCCGCGTTCGCATTTCGACCCGACCGCGTTAGAAGAATTATCCACATCCATTCGGGAGCATGGCGTCATCCAACCGTTGCTCGTCAGCCGGGACGAAACCAGCGGTGGCTATCTCCTCATCGCCGGTGAGCGCCGCTGGCAGGCCGCCAAACTGGCCGGGCTGGCCGAAGTGCCAGTCATCGTGCGCCAGACCACCGACCTGGAGCGGCTTGAACTGGCGCTTATCGAAAACGTGCAACGCGCCGACCTGAACCCTCTGGAAGAAGCCAACGCTTACCGCCAGCTTTCTGAAGAGTTCAAACTTTCGCACGAAGAGATTGCGGCGCGCGTCGGCAAGAGCCGCGTTGCCGTCACCAACACTCTGCGACTGCTGAAACTGCCCCCAACCGCCCAGCAGGCCCTGGTAGATGGAGTCATCTCAGAGGGACACGCCCGTGCCCTGTTGGGACTGACCAACCCGCTGGCCCAGGAAGCCGCGCTGAAAAAGGTGCGCGAACACGACCTGACCGTGCGCCAGACCGAGGAACTGGTCAACAAGCTGAAAGGCGAAAAACCCGCCGCAGCGCCCAAACCCGCCCCCTCGCCCGACCTGCGCGATTTGCAGGAACGCCTCGAAGCCAGCCTGGGAACGAAAGTTAGCCTGAAAACCAACCAGAAAGGCGGCGGCGTGCTTTCACTGCATTATTTTTCAAATGAAGAGCTGGACGCCATTCTGGCCCGTCTGCTGACGGAGTAAACTGCAACAGACCTGACAGTCCTGCAAGGGAAAATCAGGTCTATGATTATCAGAGACGCATGACCAGCCAAGCCTATGAAACTTCTCCACAACGCCCGCATCTACCCTCTCGACTCATCCCAGCCGGTTCGGTTATCAAGCCGTCAGGTTGAGCCTGTCGAAACATCGTCGAGATACTCTGCGCTGGCCATTGATACTCACGGCCAAATCGTTGCCCTTGGCGGCGAGGAACTGCTTGAGTCTTTCCCATTTGCCCAACGCGCAAACCTGGGCGGGCGGGTAATTTTGCCCGGCCTGACCGATGCCCACATCCACCTGATGCATTACGCCCTCGGCCTGCAAAAAGTGGATGTGGAAACATCCACCAAGGCCGAGGCCCTGCGCCGGGTGAGAGAACGGGCCTCGCGCCTCGACAAGCTCGGCGACCGGGCTTCTGGTCAGTGGATTCTTGGGCATGGCTGGCAGCAAAACGACTGGGGCGGCGAGTTTCCAACCGCCGCCGAACTGGATGCCATTTCATCTGACAAACCGGTCTACCTGACCGCCAAGTCGCTTCACGCTGGCTGGGCCAACACAACTGCCCTTCGGATGGCCGGAATCGGCCCCGGCACGCCCGACCCGGTTAACGGGAAAATCGTGCGGGACGAAAAAGGCCAGCCCAGCGGCATCCTGCTTGAGAGCGCGATGACTCTCATCGAAGAAAAATTGCCCCAGCCAACCATAGGCGAAGTGGCCAATGCCATTGAGGCCGCCCAGCCGATTTTGTTTGCCATGGGGCTGACCGGCGCGCACGATTTCGATTACCGCCCCTGTTTCATAGCCCTGCAGCAGCTCGATGCCGAGCAACGGCTGAAATTGCGCGTCACCAAGAGTATCCCACTCGAATTGCTCGCGCACGCCCACGGGCTGGGGCTGCGCACCGGCTTCGGCAGCGACCATCTGCGCATTGGCTCGGTCAAAGCCTTTATGGATGGCGCGCTCGGCCCGCGCACTGCGGCAATGTTCGCTCCCTACTTGAATGAACCCGCAAATCAGGGTATCCTGAATATGGATGGCGAGCAGTTGTTCGAGCATGGCCGCCAGGCCGCCGACTCGGGCCTGAGCATGACTGTTCACGCCATTGGCGACCGGGCCGTCCATGAAGCGCTGGAGGCCTTTGAGCAGTTGCGCGGCTACGAGCGGAGTCACGGCCTCCCGGCGCTGCGTCACCGCATTGAGCATGTCCAGGTCATCCACCCTGCTGACGCCGCGAGGCTCGGCAAAATGGGCATTGTCGCCTCCATGCAGCCCATCCATGCCACCTCCGATATGTTCGCCGCCGAGCGCTACTGGGGCGAACGCGCCCGCCTGTCGTATGCCTGGAAAACGCAACTGGATGCTGGCGCGGTGCTGGCCTTCGGCTCGGATGCCCCGGTCGAAAGTCCCAACCCCTTCTGGGGCCTGCACGCCGCTGTCACACGCCGCCGTCACGATGGCGCGCCCGGCCCCGAGGGCTGGTACCCTGAACAAAAACTGACCTTCCGGCAGGCATTGGAAGGGTTTACTGTTGGCGCAGCCTACGCTGCCGGGCTGGAAAACCGCCGCGGGCGGCTCGCCGCCGGGTTCGATGCCGACCTGATTGTGCTCGATAACGACCCCTTCACCTGTCCGGCGGAGGAACTTTACAGCATGAAACCCTCGGCAACCATGATTGCCGGGGAATGGGTCTGGCAAGCCTGAAAGGATTGCATGAGCGCTCAACCATTAATCAGCCCCGAAGTGTTGGTGCCCCGCCTGGGCGAGCAATTGGTCGAAACGGGCTTATTGACCTCGGACCAGCTCAAACAAGCGCTGGAGCATCAGAAACAATCCACCCTCGGGGGAAAACCCATCCTGCTCGGACATGCCATTGTGGAACTCGGCTTTCTAGACCGTGCCACGCTGGACCGGGCCGTCACCGAGCAAATTTTGCGCCTGCGCGCCGCGCTGGAGGATGCCAACCGCAATCTCGAGCGGCGGGTTCAGCAGCGTACTGCCGAACTGGAAGAAGCGTTGCGCAAACTCTCAGAACTGAGCCAGTTGAAAGCCAATTTTGTTGCCAACATCTCGCATGAATTGCGCACTCCGCTAACACACATTCGCGGCTATCTGGAACTGATGCAGAGCGAAATCCTGGGTCCGCTCACCCCCGACCAGTCGAAAGCCCTGGGTGTCGCGCTGCAGTCCACCTCCCGGCTGCAAAACCTCATCGAAGACCTCATCCTGTTCTCGCTGGCGTCGCGCGGCGAAATGACCCTCACCCTGACACCGGTCGATTTGCGACAGGTGGTCGAAAAAATTGCCGTTCACGCCCGTTCAAAAGCCGACTCGAAACAGGTCACTCTGCATGTGGAGGTCTCCCCCAAAGTCTCGTGGGTAAAGGCCGACCAGCAAAAAATCAGTTGGGCGCTGACCCATCTGCTCGATAATGCCATCAAATTTACGAAACCGGGCGGGCAGGTGCAGTTGACCATTTCCCCCGACGAGTCACGCGACAACATGGTCAGCCTGATGGTTTCAGATACCGGAATTGGCATCCCCAAAGAGCGAATTGACGAAATTTTCGAACCATTTCACCAGTTGGATGGTTCACCCACCCGCCGTTATGGAGGAACTGGCCTGGGACTGGCGCTCGTTCGGGAAATTATCGAGGCGCACGGCAGTCATATCGATGTAAAATCTGAAGTTGAGCAGGGAACAGTTATCTCATTTTCGCTTTTTGTCGCCAAAGGGGACGAAACATGATGACCGAAGAGCACATTCCTGACATCCTGGCCCTGGCCGAAGCCGTAACGCAAAACCCTGATTGGAAACAAGCCCTGGATTCGGTCATGGCGGTTGTGCGTTCCGTATTTCTTTTTGACAATCTGGCATTGTATATCCTGGAAAATGGTTCGTCTGAGTTAACAGAAATCGCGTATGCGCGCGCAGTGGGTCGCGGTCAGAGCGCAGGCGCCGACGCCGCCTGGGGCACAGAAATTGCCAGCCAGGTCATTTCGCAGATGGGGATGGTCGTACAAATGCCAGATACTCCACCCTCGCGCGAAAATCGAATTACCGAGCCATTCTTGCTGGGCTTGCCGCTGCGCACATACGAAGGACTGTTGGGAGCGTTGGTCTTTGTCCGTTTTGGCGGCCCAGAATACACCCCGACCCAAATTCAACGCGCTCAGTACATTGCCACCCAATTTTCTGCTTTGTTTGTGCGCAAGAAACTGATGGAAGAAGTCAGCGCACTGCAAAACGCACGCCGCCTGCTCGAAATGCAGGAGGATTTCATTGCAACCATCTCACACGAACTGCGCACCCCGCTGGGCTTTATCAAGGGGTATACCACCACCCTCTTGCGCAAAGATACCAACTGGGATGAAGAAACCCGCCGTGAGTTCCTGCAAATCATTGACGAAGAAGCCGACCATCTGAACGAATTAATAGAAAACGTGCTGGAATCAGCCCGCCTGCAAAGCAACACCATGCCGATGCGATTTCAGCCCGTGCGACTGGATGCCCTCATTCGCGATACATTGGTGCGCAGCCAGGCACGCTACAAAGATATGAACGTCCGCCTCGATTTTTCCGTTGCGCCCACCGTCACTGTTGACAGCGTGCGCATCGCGCAGGTGCTTGAGAATTTGTTCAGCAACGCCAACAAATATGCGCCAGGCGCGCCTGTGACTATTTACCTGACACAGATTAAAGATTTTTACCGCATCCGCTTCGCAGATGCTGGAACAGGCATCGCGCCCGAACATCTCGCCCACTTATTCCAGCGTTTTTACCGCGTGCCAGGACAGGGAGGCTCCGGCTCCGGGCTGGGTCTATTCATCTGTAAACAAATCATCGAGGCGCATGGTGGAAAAATCTCGGTTCAATCAACTCTGGGGAAAGGCACAACGTTCGTCATTGACCTCCCCATCACCCGTCAAACTTCAGGAGGCTGACATGTCAAAAATACTGATAGTCGATGATGAACCGCGTTACCTGCGCCTGCTCGAAGCAAACCTGCGCACAGAAGGATATGAGGTAATTACCGCCATGGACGGTATACAGGCCGTTGAGACATTCTCCACCAACCCGGTTGACCTGATTCTGATGGACGTGATGATGCCCAAACTGGATGGCTTTGCTGCCTGCCAGCGCATCCGCGAGTTTTCGAATGTTCCCATCATCATCCTGACCGCCAAAGGCGAGGAGCAAGACCGCGTGCGCGGCCTGGACCTGGGCGCGGATGATTACCTGGTCAAGCCTTTTTCAGCCACCGAATTGCTGGCACGGGTGCGGGCCGTTCTGCGCCGCTCACAAAGCTCGAAAGACGTCAGCCAAAACCGCTTCTTCGAACATGGCAACCTGCGTATCGATTTCGCGCGCGCCGAAGTCTGGCGTGGCAACCAACCCATCTTCTTATCGGCCACCGAATACCGTCTTTTGCTCCAGTTCGCCCACAATGTAGGAACTGTGTTAAGTGCAGAAGATTTGCTCACCAGCGTATGGGGGCCAGAATATCGCAGTGACAAAGAAATTTTGTGGGTCAGCATTGCCCGTCTGCGCCAAAAATTGGAAGACGATGCCCACGCTCCCAAGCACATTGTCACCCGCTCCGGCCTTGGATATCTGATGCCCCCCACAGAAAGTTAGATTGGAGATGAGCGTGCCTGATACGCCCGCGCTGTCTATTCTGGTCGTCGACCCTGATTTGCGCAGTTGCCAGTTTTTGAGCAATCTGCTCACGCAAAAAGGGTACACAACCCAGATTACCACCCTGGCGAAGGAAGGCTACATTTGCGCGCTCCGAGACCGGCCCGATATCGTCATCTTCGACCCGTCGCTCACAGACATGCCTGCTTTAGAACTGGTGCGCAGGCTGCGCAACGATAAGCGAACAAACAGCGCATTGCTAATAGCATTGACCACCGCTTCCAACGCTGAACAGATTGGGGAGTTGCTGGCGGCTGGCTGCAACGAGTATCTCGTCAAATCACAGGAATCGCTCGAACGGATTTTCAACATCCTGACCGAAGCCAATGCATTGATGAACGAAACCCAACCAATTGGCGGAATTAAAAGAAAAACCCAGGGCGGCGTGCTGGTGGTTTTCTTGAGCGCCAAAGGTGGAACAGGCACCTCCTCCCTCTGCGCCAATGTCGCGCAAGTGCTGGGCGAGACACACTCCGAACGTGAGATGGCTGTCATCGACCTGGTCCTGCCCATCGGCTCCATCGGCCAGATTGTGGGATACCAGGGTGATTTCAACCTGCTCGAAGCGGCCAAACAGCCACAGGAAGAGCTTAATCCCGATTTTTTACGGCGCGTAACAGCCCCCCTTGAAACCTGGGGGTTTCGCCTTCTGGCGGGTATCTCCGACCCAGAATCAGCCAACTTGCTCGACGCGGCCCGCATCCCAGCCATTATCAACGCCTACCGCCGCACCTTTGACGGCGTCTTTGTCGACCTGGGTCGCTCCCTCTCGCGCATCAGCCTGCCCATCATCCTGGAAGCAGATGTCATTGTGATGGTCACTGCATCTGACATGGCAACCGCAACGCTCACACAGACCGTTTGGAAATACCTGCAAACCAAAGGAGTGCCGAGTCGAAATGTTTATGCGTTGCTTAACCGCGCTGTCGGGCTGGAGGGAGTGAGCAAAAGCGACGCGGAACGCATTATCGGACTGCCCATCCAGGCGACTATTCCGTACATGGGCGCAAACTTCAGCCTGGCCAACAACCAGCATCTCCCTCTTTTGCGAAAGATGCCCACCGATACCGCCGCCATGATGATTGCGCAGGTCTCACGGCAAATCCTTGAAATTGCTTACCAGAATCGCGCCTAAACTACAAAAGGAGCCAATCCTATGAGCCTTGAGTTCAACGAAAAAGGGAAATACTTCACCGACATCATCTCAAAAGTGGCTGTGCCGGCCATTATCCAAACCACCCTGCACCGCATTGAGGGGTCAATTCATGTACGGCTCGATGGACGCGTTAAAGATGAGTTAGACCAGAACCAGCTTTTTCTAGCAGTCACGGGCGCAAAAATTTATAACAACGATGGAACGCTTCTCCATCAAGCCGACTTTATCACCGTTTCACGGGCACAAATTGTATGGGTCATTCCAAGTGACGATACCGCCTACGGCGAAGGAGAACGGCCATGACTTTGCTTTCATCCTCACCCGCGCAGGGACTTTCCTCGGCAGATTTACTCAAACTCAAGCATTTTGTCTCTGAAAATCTGACGCGCGAAATAGAGAGCGAAAACCCACCTTATGCGCAGCGCGAAACCTTTGTGCGGCAGAAACTGGCCGAGGTATTTGGGCGCCTGAAAGCCAATATTCCAGATTCCATCCGCCAACAAATCACCCAGGAAGTGGTGGATGAGGTGCTGGGGTATGGCCCCATCCAACCCCTCCTGAACGACCCCGATGTCAGCGAAGTGATGGTGAACGGCCCCAAAAAAATTTATGTCGAAAAAAAGGGCAAACTGACCAAAACCGGCGTAACCTTTGAAAATGATGCCCACGTCATCCGCGTCATCGAGCGCATCGTCCTGCCGCTGGGCCGCCGCATCGATGCAGACTCTCCCACCGTAGATGCCCGGCTGCCGGATGGCTCGCGCGTCAACGCAATTGTACCGCCCGTCGCGCTGGATGGCCCGTCCATCACCATCCGCAAATTCCGCAAAGACAAATTGACCATGCAGCAGTTAATTGAATTCGGTTCCATCACCCCCCAAATGGCCGAATTCCTGAAGGCATGCGTCATCAGCCGCCTGAACATTGTCATCTCCGGCGGCACGGGCTCGGGCAAAACCACCCTGCTCAACGTCCTCTCCGGCCTCATTCCCGAAGATGAACGCATCGTCACCATCGAAGACGCGGCAGAATTACAACTCCAGCAAGACCATGTGGTTCGCCTGGAAACCAAGCCCGCCAGCCTGGAAGGCAAGGGCCAGGTGACGATTCGAGACCTGGTACGCAACGCCCTGCGCATGCGCCCCGACCGGATTGTAGTAGGCGAGTGCCGGGGCGGGGAAACCCTCGACATGCTCCAGGCCATGAACACCGGGCATGATGGTTCTCTCACCACCCTGCACGCCAACACTCCGCGCGATGCACTCTCGCGCCTGGAAACGATGGTTCTCATGGCCGGCATGGACCTGCCCGTCAAAGTCATCCGACAGCAAATTTCTGCCGCCATTGACCTGATTGTGCAACAAACCCGCCTGAAAGACGGTTCGCGCAAAGTAACTGCGATTAGCGAAGTAGCGGGCATGGAGGGCGATACCATCGTCTTGACCGACATCTTCCGCTTCGAGCAAACCGGTCAGACGCCGGACGGAAAAATCATCGGCCAACTCAAACCAACCGGAATCCGGCCGCTATTTACGCCCCGCCTGGAAGCAGCCGGTTTCAAACTGCCCCCCGAAGTCTTCGGCGCCAACGTAGCCGATATGCTCCGGAGACGATAGGTTCTCTCGTGTATAATCGTGACATGAAATTCATTTTAGAGCCTGCCCGCAAAAAAAGCGCCGCCCTGAACCTTTGCGCGCTCGATGAAAGAAGGCAGAACGGATAAGCCCATGAGTTTTCAAGCCCAAATCGCCATTCGTACCCGCAAACTGGGCGTCCTGATTCGTGACGCACGCCTGGCAGCCCGCCGCAACATTACTGAAACAGCCAAAGCAATTGGCATCACCGTCCCTCTGCTGCGCGCATACGAAGAAGGCCGCAAAGCGCCCTCGCTGCCTGAATTGGAAGTACTGGCTTACTACCTGAACCTGCCCATCCAGCACTTCTGGAGCAGCCAGGCGCTATCCGATGACGCCCCACGCACCGAGCCGCTCGACCTGCCCCGGTTAGCAGCCCTCCGCCATCGCATCATCGGAACTCTGCTGCGCCAAAAACGGATGCAAGCCAATCTCTCGCTCAAAGGGTTGTCGGTAGAAACAGGGCTGCCTGTCTCACGAATCACGGCCTATGAGTTGGGCGAGCGGCCCATGCCACTGCCGGAATTAGAGGCGATTCTCTCGGTGTTGGGTGGACGGATTGAATCCTTCTTCGACCAGAAAGGCGCTATTGGACAGTGGATGAACGAACAGGAAATCATCAGTGCTTTCATGAAATTGCCACCCGAAATGCGCGCCTTCGTTTGTATGCCGGTCAACCAGCCTTACCTCGAACTGGCGCATAAACTGAGTCAACTTTCCACCGAAAAACTGCGTTCGGTGGCAGAGGGTCTACTCGATATTACGCTTTGACGAGGGTGTTATGAGCGAAATCATTCCAAAGTCCCTCACTGAAGATGCGGTGAGGGCCTACCAGGAAGGTAATTATGAAAACGCGGCGCGCCTGTTTGGCGAAGCCGCGTCTGGTTTCACCAGCCAGGACAATCCGCTGGAGGCCGCCGAGATGAAAAACAACCAGAGCGTAGCCTGGCTGAAAGCGGGCAACCCCGGCGCGGCGCATGAAGCCGCGCGCGGCACAGCAGGCGTTTTTGCCCAGGCTGGCGACTCGCGGCGCGAAGGAATCGCCTGGAGCAACGAGGCTGCCGCCCTGCAAGCCTTAGGGCGCGCCACCGATGCGCTCGAAAAATATCGCCTGGCGGCTGAGGCCTTTCAGCGCGCCGGAGAAGATGGAATGCGTAACGACGTTTACCAGGCCATGGCCGGCATCAAACTCAAACAGGGCAAGACCATGGAAGCCCTGTTCCACATGCAATTGGGACTGGCAGGGGTCAAACGCCCCACTCTCAAGCAAAGAATCCTGCTCGCCTTACTACGGGTTCGCCCATGGTAACCACCCGGTTTGCTATCCGCACAGCCCTGCCCGCCGACCAGTCGCATATTGCGAATCTGATGTACTTCGAAGCCCAGGTTCACCGCCATCTCGACTGGCGTACCCCCCTCGAGTGGCTCGGCGCGCCAGAGTACTGGGTACTGGAGCAATATGGCATCTTGTCCGCCGCCCTGGCTTGCCCCCCCGACCCCGAAAATGCCGCCTGGCTGCGCCTGTTTGCCGCTTCATCCTCCATCCCAGCCTCACAGGCCTGGCACGTCTTGTGGGAAGTTGCTCAGGATACGCTCAGCGGACATGGCCTGACGGCAGCGGCCATTGTCATGCACGACTGGCTGAAAGAACTTTTGCGCAACTCCGGCTTTAGCGAAACCCAAAAAGTGGTCACCCTCTGCCAGAACAACGCCCCATTTGACTGGCAGGCTAACCCGCATCAGCTCACCATCCGTCCCATGACGCGGGAAGACCTGCCGTTCGTGGCCGCGTTGGATGCCGCCGCATTCGCCCCGCTCTGGCAAAACTCGCTGTCTTCCCTGCAATTTGCTCTCTCTCTGGCCGAAATTTCCACCGTTGGCGTACTGGATGACCAAATCGTTGCCTACCAAATGAGCACCCGCAACCCATTTGGCGCCCATCTGGCCCGGCTGGCAGTCCATCCTCAACAACAGGGAAAACATTTCGGGTATCTGATGGTGCAAGACCTGCTGCAAAAAATTCAGGCACAAGGACTTTCCCGTGTCACGGTCAACACCCAAAGCGACAACGCCGCATCGCTGGCACTCTATCAGAAAATTGGATTCAAACGCACCGGCGAACAATATTGCGTCTTTACCCGTACGCTCTAATCATCCACGAAATTATCACAACCCCTTACCTCGCCCAAAACAATCAAGATTGCCCATTGAGCAGGAGCCGCCCAACCGTGAAGGAACCGCATTCCCACATCATCCCCATTCGCTTTTTCCGAAACTTCCTGGATGTCTTGACCACTGAACTGGGAAACGACGCGCTGGTCTCCATTCTGAACAAAGCCGCCCTTCCTACCGACCTGGTCAACCCACAAGCGGTCTCCCGCTATAATGTCGCTGCCGCAGCCGAAACATACGCCCGCATCCAGAAAGCCATCCGTTTCTACTACGGACGCGGCGCGCGCGGCACGTTAATTCGAATCGGACGCTTGCTGTGGCCGCGTCTGCTCGAAACCGCCTCGCTTGCCGAAAAAGCGCAAGCCCAGTTTGCGCGCACCCTGCCGCCTTCTATGCGCATGAAACCCGCCCTCGAACTTTTGGCGCGCTTTCTGTGCGAACATCCCGAAGGCGTCACCGTTCACACCCTCGACCTCGACCTGCTCATCGTGGACCGTGCCGGGGCTGTCACCATCGAACAGCAGGAAGTCGCCCCCATCTGCTACGTCACCGTTGGTCTGGTTCAGGAGGCCCTGTTTTGGGCCTCTGGCCGCGAACATGACGTGGAAGAACGCGCCTGCCGCGCCGCCGGAGCCGCGCAATGTGAATTTAAAATCACAATCGCAAAATAGACCTCCTTATTATGCCCAACCTCCCTCCCGACCTTTTCCCTGCTTCCGACTTCGACGAATGGGCAGAGACTTACGACCAATCCCTGCGCGAACCCGCCGCATTCCCCTTTGATGGCTATGACCAGGTGCTGGAAACCATCCTGCGCCGCGCCAATCCGCAAGCAGGGCAAACCGTCCTCGACCTGGGAACCGGCACCGGCAACCTGGCGTTGCTCTTTGCCCAAAAAGGCTGCTGCCTGACCTGCACCGACTTCTCCGAAGCCATGCTCGCCAAAGCCCGCCAAAAACTGCCCGGCGCGTCGTTTTTCCTTCACGACTTGCGCAAGGAACTCCCCGCCGAACTGACCCAACCCTTCGACCACATCGTCTCGGCCTACGTTTTTCATCACTTCGAACTCGACCAGAAAATCCGCATCTGCGCCGACCTGGTTTGCAATCACCTGACTCCCGGCGGCAGCCTGCTCATCGGCGACCTCTCCTTCCCCAGCCGGGCGGCGCAGGAAATCTTTCGGCAGGGCATCGCCGATTGGGAAGACGAATTCTACTGGCTGGCCGACGAATCTCTGGCCGGGCTGGAAAAAGCCGGTTTAACGGCGGCCTATCTCCAGCTCTCGCCCTGCGCGGGCGTGTATGCCCTGCGGGCTGGGTAAATGTTGGAGTTCCGTAATAGCCCTCCCCCGGCGCATCCCCTCCCCTTCCCCAAACTGATACAATCCAGAATCATGGACTTCAAACTGCATACCACCTTCGACCTGCCCGCCGACGAGTGGAACGCCCTCACCGAAGCGGGCATTCTCAACGCGCCCTTCCTGCGTCACGAATATCTCTCCACCTGGTGGAACACGCGCGGCGGCGGCGAGTGGCCTGCCGATAGCGCGCTTTGCCTGCTCAGCGCCCGCCAAAACGGAACACTGGTTGGCCTGGCGCCGCTCTTTTTTGCATCCAACCGCGAGGGCCTGCCCGCCCTGCTGCTGGTAGGAAGCATTGAGATTTCGGACTACCAGGACTTAATTGTCCGCCCCGCACATCACGCCGCCTTTGTCACGGGGCTGCTCGACTGGCTGAACGCCAACGCCCCTCAGCCCTGGTCGCTGCTCGACTGGTACAACCTGCCTGAAACCTCGCCCACGTTACAGGCCCTGAAAACCGAAACCGTTAAACGAGGCTGGACGTACGCCGAAGAAGTGTATCAACCCACCCCTTCCATCCCCCTGCCCGGCGACTTTGAAACCTACCTGGCCTCCATTGACAAAAAACAACGTCATGAAATCCGCCGCAAAATGCGCCGCGCCGAAGAAAGCGGGCGCAGCGTCCGCTGGTACATTGTTGAGGACGAGACGCGCCTTGACCGCGAAATAGACGGCTTCCTGCACCTGATGGCGCAAGACGCCGAAAAAGCGTCTTTCCTGACCGATGTGATGCGTTCGCAAATGAAAGCCAGCGTTCACGCTGCCTTCCGCGCCGGGTGGCTGCAACTGGCCTTTTTGGAAGTGGACGGCGAAAAGGCCGCCGGATACCTGAACTTCGACTACAACAACAAAATCTGGGTCTACAACTCTGGCATTGACCCGCGCTTCCGCGACCTTTCGCCCGGCTGGGTGCTGCTGGGCTATCTGCTACGCTGGGCCAATGAAAACGGACGCCGCGAATTTGACTTTATGCGTGGCAACGAGGATTACAAATACAAATTTGGCGCTGAAAACCGGCATGTCATGCGCGTTGTGGTAAGACGAAATTAATTTCGTCCTGCTTTGGTGTATCATACAGGCAAGTATTCCAACGGAGGCAAATATGCGCGATTTGACCCACGAAATTGTTGAATTTATCCGCCGCACGTCCACCGATTTGCCAAAAGATGTGGAAGAACGACTGCGGGCGGCGGTGGAAAAAGAAGCGCCTGGCTCGGCGGCGCGCGGCGCAATGGAGACGATTCTCAAAAACGTGGAACTCTCCCGCCAGAACTCCACGCCCATCTGCCAGGATACCGGCACGCCGATTTTCTACGTCCACTACCCCGAAGGCTGGAGTACCCGCAAACTGCGCCAGATGATTCGGGACGCAATGGAAATTGCCACCAAAAAGTCATATATGCGTCCCAATGCGGTCGATGCCATCTATGATAAAAACACCGGCAACAACCTGGGCGGAGAAGACTTCCCTTACATCCACTTTGAAGAAGTGGATGCGGATGCGCCTCTGACCATCGAATTAATGCTTAAGGGCGGCGGGTGTGAAAACGTCGGGGCGCAGTATTCCCTGCCCAACAACAATCTGGGCGCGGGGCGCGACCTGGCCGGGGTGCGAAAAGTCGTCCTCGATGCGGTGCAAAGGGCTCAGGGACAGGGCTGCGCGCCGGGCATTCTGGGCGTAGCCATCGGCGGCGATAGAGGTTCTTCTTACATCAAATCCAAAGAAATTCTGTTCGGCAAAATCGGCGAGCGCAATGCCGACCCAGAAGTGGCTGCCCTGGAAGAACGCCTGACCAGCGAAGCCAATCAGATGGGCATTGGGCCAATGGGCTTTGGCGGGCAAACAACCGTCATAGATACCAAAATCACCGGTCTGCACCGCCTGCCAGCCAGCTACTTTGTGTCTGTTTCCTATATGTGCTGGGCCTACCGCCGCCGCAAGATGACGGTGAAGGGTGATGAAGTCATTTACGATTGATATTGAACGATGAAGAGCGGTTTATGGTCGAACAGGAGATGCCTATGAAAACAATTCAACTTCCCGCTAGCGATGAAGTCATCCGCACACTGCGCGTGGGTGAACCGGTACTGCTCAATGGCGTAATGGTAACCGGGCGCGATGCCGCCCACAAGTGGATGATGGAAACGTTCATCAAAAAGACCAGAGAGCCAAAAGGCGATGATTTGCAGGTGTACGAAGAACTTAAGAAACTGCTCAACGGCAGCATGATTTATCATTGCGGGCCGGTCGTCAGCGGGTTGGAGACCAAAGACTACAAATTCGTCGCCGCCGGGCCAACGACTTCTATCCGCGAGGAACCCTATCAGGCTGATGTGATGAAGCATTTCAACATCAAGGGCGTGATTGGCAAGGGCGGCATGGGCGCAAAGACGCTCAAAGGTTGCCAGGAAACGCCGGGCGTGTATCTGCACGCCATCGGCGGGGCAGCTTCTTACATCGCCCAAAGCGTAACGAAGGTGCTGGGCGTCTTCAAACTGGAATTTGGCATTCCCGAAGCGCTGTGGGTGATTGAGGTGAAAGATTTCCCAGTGGTGGTAACCATGGACAGCCACGGCGGCAGTCAGCACGCCGTGGTGGATGAGGCCTCGAAAAAAGTGTTCGAGGAACTGTTGTCGAAACCGTACTGACGAAATTCAACGAAACGCAAATAACGAATTACGATAAAAACCATCGCCGCGCGTGGCGATGTTTTTTTTACGAAGAAGCAATCAACACCAATCAGATGAACGATTCTTATCCTTTATACAAGGCGCACGTTGAAGCCAGGATTTATTTTTCTTCCGGCTGGTGTTTTTTGTTTTGGCTTAGAAAATATGTCAGGGCGGCAATCATGAGGGCAATGGCCGCGCCAGGATTAAGCAGGTCGCTTTTGCCATCCCAACCCACCAGTTTGCCCAAAAACAACACGCCCATCACAATGATGATGACACCAACCAATTTTTCTTTCAAGTCATCGAGAGTATGTATGACCAGCCATTCTGGCACGGGAATGGTGTCGTCAATGAAAAGTTCATACAGGCCGAGTGAAATGATGTACATCACTGTTGATAGCAGGAACAGGTCCACAATCTGGATGGCGGAAAGGGTCAGTCGTTTAGCGCCACCGCTATTGAAGGCCGGGTCGGCGGCGGTTTCGACCATCATCGAAATCGTTTCGATTCCGCCATACAAAAGAAGCGCAACAGACGTGAGGAACGCGCCCAGGATGGCAATCAAAATAAAATAGCGACTATAAAAAAGGAGCCGTTTCAAAAGTCACTCTCCTGTGGCAAAGCATATTTTTAGCAATCGCGCGGCAGGATTTTCAGATAAGGCCAAATGCGATAATCGCTTTATCCAGGCAAATTGACCGCGCAGATAGTTTCTGCTTAATTGCTTTAACGCGCCACAAAATTACAAGATGAAGTTTTTTGTAATTTTCCTGCCAAACCTGGCAGTTTCCTGAAGAAGGCTCTGTGGTCAAAAACCTGCGCTGTGTGAATAAGCCCAGCACGACTTTAGGGAAAATATGACCATGCCTGGAACAATCTCAAAACCAGCATATATGGGCATTTGCGCAATGTTTTAGCGCCGCATACGGTGGTTAAGCCAGTTTCCTGGCGCCCGGCAGATTTACGAGCGCGCCTTATAGAGCGCGACCAGCGCCGCGCCAATAGCTTGCGAGAGGTCGCCGAGAGTGGCAGGGACGATGGTAATGCGGCTGCGCTGGGCCGGCCACAGGTAAGGCATGGCCGACTCGCGGATGATGCGCAGGTAGCGCTCGCGGAAAGCTTCGGTGGTGGCTTCGGGGTCCATCAGGCCGCCGCCAATCACTACAAAAGTTGGGTCGAGCGCCATTGCCAGATTGGCAACGTGCAGGCCCATAGCGCGCGCCTGAAAATCGAAAATCTCGGTTGCCAGCAGGTCGCCGCGTTGGGCCAGCCCGCGCAAGGCCAGGACTTTTTCTTTGACCGGGGCATCTGATTTCGCCAGGTCATGGTCGGGGTATTTCTCCAGCTTTTCGGCCAACAAGTAAGGCAGGCCTGAAATGGTGGTGTAGACTTCAAAGCAGCCCCAATCCTTGCCGCAACCGCAGGGATATGGTTTGGTGCCGAGCAGTTGAAGTGGAGCGGGCATGTGTCCACCCTCCATCCCGGCCAGGGTATCGCCCTCCAACGGCAGACCGTGACTGTCAATGTATGCTACACCCAGACCAGAACCAGGCGCCAGCATGAGGACAGTGCTGCTGCCGTTGCCGCGCACCCGTTGGGCTTCGGCCACGCCGCCGTAGTTGCCATCATTGCCGACCACGAGGGGGACGGCTCGTCCTGCGCGTTCGGCCAGCGCGCTGCTATATTCGGTATGCACATCCCAACCAGCGAAACTGATGGGCAGGTTAGCCGAGCGGTCTAAAACGCCATAGCGCTGGTACGGGCCGGGGATAGCAAGCCCGACGCCCTGCACCTGGTCCCAGGAGAGACCATTTTGTTCGAGGTATTCGTTGGCCCCCTCCACCCAACCGCGAATGACGGCAGCAGTGCCTTGCTGGGCGTTGGTGGGCTTTTGCAGAAGTTTGGTCGAAATGGTGGTTCCGTCGCTCCACACTCCACCAGTTTTGGAGGTGGTCGCGCCACTGTCAGTGCCAAGATAGATGGCTCGTGAAATACTCATGCTATAGAAATGCCTTTCTAAAAAGATAAAAATGCGGGGTGATTTTATCATCAGACCTTGCGCAGCTATTGGGCAAATTAAGCGGATTCTTCTTCACATAATTCGCGCCAGCGCTGGACGATTTTACAATTCGAGCGCCACTACGGTGTCGGTTTCATCCGGCAGGCGGGCAGATGAGAATTCGATGAAAGCATCTTCGGGGTAATCATGCGTGTTCCAGGGACGGGTGAGTTTGATTTCCGAGCCGTCGGCCAGCAGGCGGGCTTTGCGAATTTTGCCGCCCAGACCGCGCAGATTGACCGGCCCAATGCCACGCTCGAAAATATGGGCGTAGAGCGTATCGCCGTTTTGGGTGTAACGTCCCCACTCCGGCTTGGGCAAGGGAGCGCGGTCGCAGCCGTAAATGCTCGCGCGGTTGCGGCGCATCCAGTCTCCCACCTGTTGCAGGATGGCGACCGATTCGGCGGGGATTTCGCCGCGCGCATTTGGCCCAACGTTGAGCAGCATGTTCCCGCCCTTGCTGACGCATTCCACCAGAGCGCGAATCACCTGGCGGGGCGATTTGTAATCGTGGTCGGCGGCGCAGTAGCCCCAATGATTGTTGAGGGTCAGGCAGGCTTCCCAGGGGACAGGCCGCCCTGCTTCATCGGTCAGGCCTGTGGGCGGGATGATTTGCTCAGGGCAGGCAAAATCGCCGCAGTAGGGGGGCGGTTCCAGGCTTTCGATGCTGCGGTTGGTGTCGCCTGATGCATCGAGGCGGTTATCAATCAGCAGGCCGGGTTGAAGAGCGCGCGCCATTGCCACCAGTTCGGCAGCGCGCCAGGTGTCACCGCTCATCTGGTCGTAGGAAAAATCGAACCAGATGATGTCAATCTGGCCGTAGTTGGTGAGCAGTTCGCGCACCTGGCCATGAAAATAGTCAAGGTAGCGGTTGAAATCCTGCGGACGGTCTTTGTAAGCGGGATTCTCGCGCATGGGGTGAAAACGGTCACCGTAAGCCGGGTAATCGGGGTGATGCCAGTCGAGCAGAGAGTAGTACAGGCCAACCCGTAGCCCCTCGGCGCGAAAGGCTTCCACATATTCGCGCACCAGGTCGCGGCGGCAGGGGGTGTTGGTCGATTTGTAATCGGTCAGATGGCTGTCGAACAGGCAAAAGCCATCATGATGCTTGGCGGTCAGCACGGCGTATTGCATCCCGGCCTGGCGAGCCAACCTGGCCCAGGCGCGCGGGTCGTAATTGGAGGGGTTAAATTCTTCAAAAAAGGGTTGGTAGTCTTCGTTGCTGATGCGCTCGTGACTGCGCACCCACTCGCCGCGCGCCGGGATGGCATATAAGCCCCAGTGGATGAACATTCCAAAGCGGGCCTGGCGGAACCAGCGCGTGCGTTCGTTGCGGGCGGTGATGAGGGGGTGGATGGGGGTTTCCATAGGTTTTCTCTCAAAATTTTTCCCAGTGAATGACCTGCGCGAGTGGTTTTTTCTCCCGCGCCGGGTTTTCTGCCGGAACTCCGACCGGAATCAGCGCCATCAGGCGTTTCGCATGGGGAACGTCGAGCAAGTCTTTGAAGTGTTCCTCGCGCGGTAATACATCGCCCTCTACCCAGCACGCGCCATAGCCGAGAGCGGTGCTGGCAAGGAGCATGTTCTGGATGGCGGCAGCCCCGTCTTGTACCCACCAGCGGGTTTCTGGGTCAAGCACAACGGCAATGACCGCCCCGGCCTGGATAATCCACGGCGCAGCAGGCAGGAATTGCATGATGGTTTCTCGATTGGTGACGACAATGAAGTCCCAGGGCTGGTGGTTGTGGCCGGTGGCGGCCAGGCGTCCCGCATCCACAATCGCTTCGAGGTCGGCTCTAGGAATTGGTTCGCCAGTAAACTTGCGAATACTGCGGCGTTTGCGAATGGTTTCGAGTGCGTCCATTCTGTTCTCCAAATCGGTTAAGCCGGAATTAATTCCGGCTTAACCGGCTTACGATTTCTGCCACGGCGGGCGGGATGAGAGGGTGCGACAGCCCTTCGAAGACCTCCCACGTTTCGGTGTGCGTGACGGTTTCTCCGGGAGCGAGTTTGGCAAGTGGGGCCAGGGTTTCTAATTCGATAAATTTGTGGTTGGTGTAGGTTTCAGTGTTGCAGCCGCCATCGGGGAAGTTGGCGCCAGGCTGTGGGTCAAAGCGCTTGATGAACAGCGTCTCATCGAGGAAGTAAGCCTGCCAGCCGTGCGGGTTAAAGTAACCCACTTTGACGGGAGGCAAGCCGCCGCTGGCGCGCAGCAGGAGGAAGTCGTTGCGCAGGGTCAGACGCGGGTCGTCAATTTTCGTATACGGCCAGATGGCGAGATAGCGGTTGGCAAGCAGGCCAGACGGGTCAGCATTTCCTACCGGCTGGGGGAAGATTCCCACGCCACCCAGCCGAAACATGGTGAGTGCCCAGGGAGCAAATTCCACTGCCCAGGGGCCGTCGTTGCGCATTTCGTGATGAACGATGACCTGCGGCTGGCTGTCGTTGAGGCGAATTTCAATGCTCTTGGCGATGTGCGTCCAGGGTTCGGCGGGCTGGTCAATGCGCACCCCGCCGGGGACTTCGCTAACGGCTGCTCCTTCGTTATCGGGCATGTAGGTGCGCGGCATGGCCTCGGGCGAGTGCCACAGGCGATGCCCACCCCGGAAGTAGAACGGGCCATAGGGGGTTTCGTTGAACTCGTTACCCAGGTCGGCGAACAGGTTTGCCTTGCCAACGGGCGAAAAGCGGACAATACGCGGGGAGGCCGCCAGGAACTCGAGCCGCAGAAAGTTATTTTCAAGAATTCGCGTGGGCCAGCCATGGAAGTCACCAACGTTCATAGGGTATTTCTCCTGAGGATGATTGATTTCAGCGTGATATTACTTTCTTTAAATATCCGCGTCAAGCCAGGTAAGAATGAGCCAAAAAAAATGCCAGGAACCCACTTTCCCGGCATAGTACCCAAAACCGCTTGAGAGTGACTAGCCTTCTGAGGGGATAAATCCCTCTACCCGCGCCCATAATTCTCGAATATTAATGGGCTTGGACATATATACATCGCAGCCTGCCGCCAGCGCCTTTTCGGCATCCCCCTTGAGCGCATTGGCAGTGATGGCGATGATGGGAACATAGGCCAGCGCATGTTTGCTGCTGTGCCGCAAGCGGTTTGCCACTTCGTAGCCATCAATATCAGGCAGGTTGATGTCCAGCAATATCAAATCCACGTCTTCCTTTTCTGCAACAGCAACCCCTTCTAAACCGGTCATGGCTTGTAGAAGACGATAACCGCGCGATTCCAAAGCGCGCTTGACGAGTAGCAAATTATCCGGGTTATCTTCTATGTACAAGACGTTGTTTCCCATAACCATACTCCGTAATTTTCCATCCACAAAGCCAGAGAAAGGCGGCTTGCAAAGGCTCTTATTGTTTCGTTGGTGGTTGATTGAAAGATGCCAAGACCGACAGCATAAACGCTGGGCTACTGGTTGGAAGAAGACAGATAACTTCCAACCCGGTCACACAATTCAAAAATATCAATCGGCTTGGTGATAAACTCAGTTGCGCCAGCGGCCAGGGCCTGGTCGACATCCCGTTTTTGGACATTGGCAGTAATAATGAGAATGGGAAGGCAGGTGGCATTGGAAATATGGCTGGCGCGCAGCCTGCGCGTTACTTCGTAGCCATCAATATCGGGCAGATTAATGTCCAGCAATACCAGGTCAATCGGCTCTGTTTCGGCAATTTTCACTCCGTCCAGACCATTGAATGCCTGTCGCATCGAAAATCCAGCGGATTCGAGAACACGCTTGAGAAGCATCATGTTATCGGGATTGTCTTCGATGCACAAGATATTTTTGCCCATAGGTCAGGCTCCTTTTTCGCCATTTTTCTCTTCTTCAATCGTTTGAACAACTTGTTCAACAAATTTACGCGGCGTGAGAGAACCTTTCTGGTAGAGAGCCTGGATATGTCCATTCAACCGCTGCCGTTCTTCGTCGGTAATATCCTTGGCGCTGACCACGACAATCGGGATGTCAGCCGTGCGCGGGTCGAGTTTCAATTCTTCGACCAGGCCAAAGCCGTCTATGCCGGGCATGGTCAGGTCACTCACAATCAGGTCGGGGAGTTTTTGGCGGGCCATAGACAGGCCCTCCCAGCCATCTTTGGCGTGAAAAACGCGGTAGGATTTACGCGCTTCGAGAATGCGACGAATGAGCAGGGCGTCGTCGGGGTTGTCATCAATCAGCAATACGGTGGTGGCTTTTTCATCCAGGTTTTCGAGCGCGGCCTGCAGGCCTTCGCGCGGGGCGGGCGCCTGCCCTTCGCTCAGGTGGACATCCACTGCCCATTGGTCGCCCAAAACATGTTTTTCGACCGGGAAGGTGTGTCCGGTACAATTGACGACAACCATCTCTTCGGGACGAATAACGTTGTTTTTGAGCAGTTTTTCCAACCCGGCAAAAGCGACCGAGGTAGCAGGTTCGACGGCCATCCCTTCGCTTTTGGCCAATGAGCGCATGGCAGCAAAAGATTCGGCGTCTGTGACCGATTCCATCACGCCGCCATATTTTTGGGTCAGATTCCAGAGATGGGTGTACGAGGCGCCGGGGTCGCCAGTGGAGAGGATGATAATGGATGTATCAGGGATGACCGGCTCGGCGATGTTTTTTCCGGCTTTGAAGGCGCGCACCATCGGCGAGCAACCCTCCGCCTGGATAATGGCGAGTTTGGGAATGCGGTCGATGAGTCCCATACGGAGCAGTTCTTCAAACCCCTGATATACGCCAATTGGCCCCATGCCACCGCTGACGGCCTGGATGTACCAATCGGGGGCGCGCCAGCCGAGTTGTTCAACGATTTCATAGGCGATGGTTTTCATCGATTCGCGGGCCGGGATGGAATTTGCGCCCCGGTCGAGCAACAGGCGGCGGCGTTGGGCAAACTGGGCGGCGATTTGCTTGGTCTGGTCGTAATTGCCGCTGACGCGAATCACTTCGGCGCCAAACAGGGCGGCTTCACGCAGTTTTTCTTGTGGGACAAGGCTGGTCATGAAGACCCACAGTTTGATTCCGGCCCGGGCGCAGGCGGCGGCATAGGCAACCGCGGCGTTGCCGGTGGATGCAATGACGGCTTCTTTGACTCCACTTTCGAGCATGGCAGCCACCGCGCCAGCAGCCTGCCGGTCTTTGAAGGAGCTGGTGGGGCCGTAGCGCTCATCTTTGATGTAAACGCTGGTGTGGCCAAGGGCGGGCGCAAAACGCTGCGAGAGCCAGAGCGGCGTTCCGCCAGCGGGGTACAAATCCAGCCCGGCGGGGTTTTCGAGCGGCAAGATGTCCTGGTAGCGCCACATGTTGAAGGGCCGACCAGGCAATCCGCGCAAAATTTCACGCTTAAAGGCCGCGTAATCGTAGCGTGTTTCGAGCCACTGCGAACCACATTGCGCACAAACAGTGGGGCTGAATGGTTGATAAGGTTGCTGATAACCACAGATGGTGCATTCCAGATGAACAGGCTTGGACATGGCTATTTGGCTCGTTTCTCAATGGTTTCAGTGATTTTGGCTTCGATGGGCAATTCGACATAAAACGTGGAACCCTGCCCAGGGATTCCGGCGCTTTCGGCCCATAGACGCCCCCCATGCATTTCGACCAGGCGGCGGCTAATCGGCAAACCCAACCCCGTGCCGCCAACCTTGCGGGTGGTTGATGTATCGACCTGGGAGAATTCTTGAAAGATTTTTTCCAAATGGTCAGCGGGAATGCCAATACCCGTATCCGTGACTGTGATTAAGATTTTATCACTGTCAAGCGCGCGAGCATGCAGAGAAATTTGCCCCGTCTCGGTGAATTTAATAGCATTGTTGACCAGGTTAATCATCACTTGATTGAGGCGTGTGTTATCGGCGACAATTTCGAGTTCTTTTTCAGAATCCGGGTCAATGTAGAGAGCCAGGTTTTTGGCATTGGCCAGGGTAGAGGTGATGCTGATAACGTTTTCGAGCATGTCATGGACTTTGAATCTTTCTGGGTGCAGGTTCATGCGTCCGGATTCAATTTTTGCCATATCAAGAACGTCGTTAATCAGCGAAAGCAAGTGTTGGCCGTTTTTCTGAATCAGACGCAGGTCATTTTCCATGTATTCGGTCAATGGCCCATCAATGCCCTCCAGCATGACATCGGAGAAGCCAAGGATGGAGTTGAGCGGGGTGCGCAGTTCATGGCTCATGTTCGCCAGGAAGGATGATTTCAGACGGTCAAGTTCTTGTAATTCGGCAGCGCGTTTTTGCAGTTCTTCCGTCAGGCGCAGGGCTTCAAGGTGGACACTGGCCTGGGCGGCAATGGCATCCATCAGGTCAGCCATTTCAGGCGAGATGTTGGGCAATCCGGCCACAGCCAGTTCACCAATCGGTTCCCCACGTACCATCAGCGGTTTTGACAGGCTGATGTCGGTGGGCGGTTCAATGAGCGGCAGAACCTGGTTGGAGTCATACAGAAATGCCAGGGCGGATTCAGGCTTGTTCGCTGCGTAGGCTTTCCAACTATCGCGCGCCATGCGGCGAGTGGCTTCTTCGGCTTCGGCGCGGGCGCGGGCGGCATCGGCCAGCAGGCGCAGGTTTTCAACCTGTTGCCCCAACTGTCGCGCAACGGCAGAGACCAGGGCTTTGTCATCCTCGGTCAGTGGTTTGCCAGGGGCCGATTTCAGATAGAGTTTGCCGATGTGTTCATCCAACACTGAAACTGTTTCGTGAAAGTCGATGTCGGCGGGGGATGGTTCGATAAACGGTTCGACCCCGGCCTGGTCATAGGCATAGCCAATACGTTCGCTTTGGTGAATGGCATCCAGAAAGGATTGCCAGCTTTCATGGGTGTAGCGGCGGGTGGCGGCCTGCGCTTCGGCGCGAGCACGTTCGGCGGCTTCGAGCAGGCGCAGGTTTTGGATTTGGAGCGAGACCTGGCGGGCGATTGCTTCGGTCAGGTGGGCTTCATCATCTCCCCATTGCCGCTCTGGCGCAGGTTCAACGAACACCGCGCCGATTGGCTTGCCGCTGTCTATCAGCGGAGCGCGCAGAGCTGGCTGGATTTCTAAATTTGAGAGCGACGGTTCAGGCAAAGGTTCAATCCGTTCACCGTTGAATACATAAGCAACCTGCTCTTTTTCGTAAATGATTGGAGCCGCAGCACGGGGCCGAGCGGGTTGAGTGGTTTGCGGGCTGGATTCAATCTCCACAAGTCGTGGAGGATGTTGTTCTTGACAATCAGGGCTTAGGAGTTGGCTTTGCAAGAACTGAGACTCCAGTTCGGCCACGCGCGCGCGCAGTGAATCCAACTCGCAGCGCATTTTTTCAATCTCAACTTGTGGGTTGGAGGCAAGTTGTTCGATGTCTGCAAACAGCGATTGGATGCGGCTGTGGAGTTTATCGTTGGACATGGTGCGTGGTCTCCTGGCCTGTCCGGTTAGTTATGGTCTTTCATGCTCAACTGAGCAATGGTGCGCGGCGCGCCGAGAGCATGACCCAGTTCGCGGGCGGCAATTTGCAACACGGCCTCGACCGAAGTGGCGCTCTGAATCTTCTGGCTGATGGCATTGAGCATGGCTTCACGTTCGGCCTGGCGGCGGGCACGTTCGTAGTTGCGGGCATTTTGTAGCGCGGTTGCAACCTGAGCGGCCAGCGTCATTTGAATGTTGACATCTTCTTCACTGAAAGCGTTGTAGTGGTCAGACTGAACATCCAGCACGCCCAATATTTCATCGCCAATCACCAGAGGAACCGCTAATTCGGAATTCGTATCTGGCAACATGGGATTGGGCAGCCATCCCGGTTCATGGTGCACATCATTGACGACAACCGGGGCGCGGGTGCGGGCAGCGCGGGCCACCAGCGATTGTTCCTGGTCTATCAAAATGGTGGTTGTGCCGTGGGTACCTTCGTGTTCATCGCCTTCCTTCCAGCCACAGGCCACAATGGAAAGTTGACGATGGTTTGGGTCGTAGGTGAAAACGTGGGCATGATACAAACCGAATTTGCGCTGCGTGAGGTGAACGACGGTTTCCAACATGCGATTAACATCGGTTTCGCGGGAAGAGATGGTGCTGATTTCGGAAACCGCTGCCAGTTTTTGGGCGCGCTTGTTCAGTTCAACCTGTCCGCGTTGGGTTTCTTCGAGCAGGCGCAAACTCTCAAGGTGTTCACTTAACCGCTCGGAGACGGTATGAACCAGTTCGAGGGTTTCGGGGTCAGCAGTATCGAGGTCGAGAACCGCCAGTTTGCCAATGGTTTCCTCGCGTACTCTGACGGGCACCGCCAGCGCAGGTTCGGTTTGCAAGGCCGCGACTGTTTCCAACGGCTTGACTTCTTTCAGGTCATAGAAATAGGCCAGGGATTGGCGAGATTGCGCCTGGAAATATTCTTCCCAGCCCTCGCGGGTCAGGCGGCGGGCAGCCTGTTCGGCTTCGAAGCGATAACGTTCGGCGTTTTCGAGCAGGCGCAAGTTTTCGATTTGTTGGGCCACCTGGCGGGCAACGATGTTGAGCAGTTCAATCGTTTGTGGGGTTTGGCGTTCGGGTTCGACTTCGATTGTCAGAGAACCAATCTGCTCTTCAGCGAGGGAAATCGGCGCGGTTAAGGCTTCGGAGGGTTCTGTTGCGGCTTCGCTTTCTAGCGGCAAAATCTGGTTCTGCTCAAAAACAAAGCCGGTTTGTTCAGGTTTGTGAAGGGCATCCAGATATTCCTTCCAACCAGCGCGCGCCAGGCGGCGAGACTGGGCCTCCACTTCGGCGCGGGCCTGTTCGGCTTCTGCCAGCAGGGTAGCGTTCTGAATGGCAATCGCCAATTGACCAGCCAGCGCCTCGAAGGCGGGCAATATATCCTGATTCAGAGAACCGGCTTGTTTACTCTGCATATCCAGCACGCCTACCACGCGGTCACCAATCATCAGCGGTACGGCCATTTCAGAACGAGTCTCTGGCAGCAAGGGATTGGGTTTAAAGACGGCGCTTTTGGAGGTATCTGAAATGACTTCCGGCCTTCTTTCGACAGCGGCGCGCCCATTGATAGAACCAGTATTGAGAGGCAATTGGTGCTTGCGTGCAAGCAAGGCTGTGCCTGCCTCGCCCGTGCCTGCTGCTAAAACCAGATGAGTTTGGGCGGGGTTGACCAGGTAGACCTGAACATAATAAAGGGCAAACTGGGCGCGGATAAGTTCGGCGGCATCTTTAAGCATGACATCCAAAGCACGCACCTGGGATACGGTGCGTCCAACTTTGGCGGCAAGTTCCAGGTTACGCGTGCGCTCTGCAACGCGGGATTCAAGGCTGGCAATGAAATCGCGCAGCTGAGTCGTCATGTTATTGAAGGCAGATGCCAGCACGCCAATTTCATCACGGCCTCCGACCTCTGCAACCCGGTTTAATTCTCCCGCGGCAATGGCAGAAGCTGTGGTGGTCAACGCGCCAATCGGCTGGAGGGAGCGGCGAATGGCAAACCATGCCAGGCCAAAAAGTATCGCGGAACCAATGACAATGAATATCGTGGAGGTGATTTGGAATTGTCTCACAAGCGCGAATAGTTCAGCCTCTGATTGTTGGGAAATGATGCCCCATTCGTTTTCAAGCCTGGTTAAGTAGGCAACCCATGCAATACCGTTTTCATCTGTAAAAGTGAACTTTCCAGTTACTCCTTCACGCAAGGCCGCTACCGGTGGATATGTACTAAAATCTTGCAAATCCCCTTCAGTATAGGCGGGATCAGGATGCGCGACAACACGATTATTTGCATCCACAACGTAAGTAATGCCGCGCCGTGATTCGACGTCGAGTAATTCTTCACTAATTTCTACCAGTTCAGATACAATGGATGCTACGCCTACTATTTCTGATTGGTCGTAGATTGGGGTTGAAATGACAAGAACAGGTTTGCCAATGGTGCGGCTAATAACGACATCAAATGTAATCGGTTCGCCCTCTTTGGCGCGCAAAAACCAGACGCGGTCGCTATAGTTGGTGAGGTCAGCGTCATCGTTGCGGGAAATGTTTATTCCATCAAGGCCAATGGTATGTACCAGGAACAAATTGGGGTGAGCATTCGCAACGACCTTAAGCGTTGGCTTCTGACGTGCCGGGTCCATGCTGACGATATCCGGCAACATGGACATTTCTTTTATGGTTTGCACATGCTGCTCAAGCCAAACAGAAATATTGGACGAGAGGGACTGATTGTGGTCTTCCAGGGCATGAAGAGCCTGGGTTTGAATTTCATTTCCGGCGCGGCTGCTGATGTATACCGTTACACCAATCAGTAGAGGAATGGATACAACCAAAACCAACGCAGTCAGGCGGTTGATGATGGAACCAACAATCTTGTCCCAGGCCTGATAGACGATTAGCGCGAGAAAAGCAATGGCAGCAAGGACAATTACAAAAGGAGTAACCTTAACCGCTACGTCTGAAATGCCACGAAAATCAGGGTTCCAAATTTCGATACCGCTGAAAATTAAAATTGCGAGTGCAATCGCGCCCAACGCAAGAGGCCTTGAACTTTTGAGTAAAACCAGGCTATACATCCCCCAGAAAAAAATTACCGTAAACGCAAGCGCAATCCAAAGGATATTCGAAAGCATCAGCGTTGCCATAACCGGTGTCATCATCATCGCAAAGAACAGCAATTCACTTCCCGCCTGATAACGTCCCTGCCGCATCCAAAAGTAACTTAGCAGGCTGGCGATGGTCAGGATAAAGGTGGTCGGCATCAAGATGATGTCTTCCAGAGCAAACCGGCCTTGTTGGACAACCAGAGCCGCGTAAGCCGAGATGACCATAAAGATTGCGCTCACAGCGGTAAAAATGCCCGCGACCCATAGGCCACGCTGCTTTTGATGTTCTTCCACTTCCTGGTTGATGTTCAACTTGTATTGTTCACTCATCATGACCTCGCTTTTCTTTCTCTATACCAATTTATTGGGTGACTTTCTTAATTTCGGCGGGCTTCGTCAGGCGGATTCGATTCGAAACCAATTCGGGCACGCACGCGAGTTGCGCCCAAAACCTGGCCTAATTCACGAATAGCGGTTTGCAAAGTTTCTTCAACCGTGCTGGCGCGCTGTATACGCTGGCTAATATAGTTTACCGCCGCTTCCATTTCAGCCCGCATGGCCGATTGCTCATAAGCGCGAGCATTTTGCAAAGAAATGGCAACCTGACTGGCCAACGATTGCAAGAGTACGATGTCATTTTCGCCCAATCCGTTGACGATGTTTTGCTGCACATCCAACACGCCCAGAACCTGGTTGCCAACAGAAATCGGGACGGCGGCTTCTGATTTGGTATCGGGCAGCAATGGGTTGGGCAGCCAACCGATGGCCTGCGAAACGTCCGAAACCAGAACCGGTTCATTGGTTTCAGCAGCGCGCCCCACCAGACCACGCCCTTTGGGGATGCTATGGCCGGCAGCGAGCATTGCCGCGCCAGCCTGACCTGTGCCACCTGCCATCACCAGATTCTCATTCTGCTCATCAAAGAAGTAGATGTGGGCATGATAGTAGCCAAAAGCGGCCTGCACATGTTCAACCACATCCACTGCCAGTTGGCGGGGACTGGTGGCGGCAGACAGGCGGCGGCTGACTTCGAGAGAGGTTTGCAGGGCGCGGGTGCGCTCAGCCACGCGCTGTTCGAGTTCAACAAAGGATTCTTGAATCTGGCTGGTCATGTTGTTGAATACGTTTGCCAGCGTACCGATTTCATCATTGGTTTCAACGGATGCGCGCACCTTGAAATTGCCTGCCTGAATTTGCCGCGCAACCTCGGTCAGCCTAACCAGCGGACCAGAAATGCTTTGCCCAAGCACCAGGCTGGCAACCGCGCTAATGAGAAAGACTCCCAGGGCAACCAGCAACGAAAAGCGCAAAGTTGCCTGCGTTTCTGCCACAATCTTCTCTTGAGCAAACAGAAACGGTTCATCCAATTCCACCGTTGGCACAATCAATCCCAAACTGTAGCCAGTTGTAGGAAGCGTAGCATACGCCATATAGTAAGGCATGTCTTCAATGGTAAGCGTGGTTACACCTGTTTTGCCATTGGTCATATCAAGCAAAATGTCTGAAAAGCCACCCGGCACTTTATCGAACAGGGTTTCTTTCGCTGTTTCACCTGGCCTGACCGTCTCAGGGGTTATGTTGAAAAGGTCATAACCAGCCTGTGGCATGGCAATTAGATGGGCGTAACGGTCAATCAGAAAGGCGAAACCGGTTTTTCCTACCTGTATGTTCAGCGCTTTTTGGGTAATGGTTTCGAGTTGCATATCCGCGCCTAATACGCCCTTAAAGTTGTTCATATGGTCATAAACAGGGATGCTGGCAGTCACAATCAGACCAGCGCCAGCGGTATCCTGATAGGGTTCTCCCCATACTGGTTTCTTGTCCGGGTTGTTCTGTGGCAGTCCAGCGAGATAGTAAGATTGCGTTCGCGGGTCGAAACCTGGAGGGGCAATTTTGGCGAGTTCGATGTTTGGATAATAGAGTGTAACTCCCTGCTCACTGATAAAATAAAGGGCAACCATATCGGGTGAGCTTCTCAAGACGGCGGGAACTGTAAAATCCAAGTAGATATTCAGATTCATTTCTTGTAATAGATCGTCGGTCAATGAAATTGTATTGGGAATGAACACAGCGGCCGCATCGGTTTTTGGATTCCCAAATTGACCCTCGGGGAATTGGATCAGTTTGTCGGCAGCGTTCCAGTATCTTCCATCGGAAAGGATGGATTTCTGAGCATAAAGAGAGGTCTGATAAGCAGAGAGACGAGTGATAACCGCAGTTACATTCAATAGGGATTGGTCGAAGGCTTGGGCCTCCGCTAATACTGTGCTATTTAACTGCTGTTCAGACTGCTGGCGCACGGTTTTCTGCAATTCGTTTTCAAGAAAACGCTGCGCCTGTTGGGTACGCGAGTAGAAGAAATAGCCAGATGCAACAATGGAAAGGCCAGTGATAATGAGGATACTCAGCAGTAATTTGCTGCGTAAAGAAAGATTGCGCAAAGCAAATGGAATAGATAGGTTATTTTTCATTATCGGGTTTCCTTGTCTTTTGACAACATGGCTGGTTCAATCGCCACCATCACAGGCTTCCTGCCCAAAACGTGACCCAACTCGCGGGCAGCAATTTGAAGCGCATCTTCCATGCTGGTTGTGCTTTGAATTTTTTGGGTGATGAGGTTAATGGCTTCTTGCTGGAAGGCGCGCTGCTTGTTGAGTTCCTCGGCTCGCCGGCGCTCAGTAATGTCTTGATTGGCGCCATACCAACGGAGTATTTTTCCATTTTCATCGCGTTCGACGGTGATGTTGACGGCAATATAGCCAATTTCCCCGTCTGAGAAAATGATGCGGTGTTCCAAATTTGCATGAAAATAACGCTCTTTAGATTCAAGAGTTCGTTGAATTTCTTTTCCAACCAGAGGAGCATCTTCAGGATGAACAAACCGGCGCGCGTATTCGGCGGAAGAAATCTGGTATCCCCCTACTTCTTGAACCGTCGTGCGAAAAACTGAATAAAAATGGTCATTGAATGTGAAAAGGTCTTTCTCCACATCATATTCCCAGTTACCAATACGAGCAATTTTTAGCGCATCAGATAGGAGCTGCTGGCTGTGTTGAATTTCGGTATACGATCGGGCATTTTGGATAGCAGAGGCAATCTGCGCGGCCAGGGTCGTTTGGACAGCGATATCGGCCTCGTCAAATCGGCCCACCTGCTCAGACTGAACGTCAAACACGCCAATTACCCTATCACCTACCATCATCGGGACAGCCAATTCAGCGTGGGTATCGGGCAGCATCGGGTTGGGCAAGAAGTCGGGCTCTTGGGTCACGTCATTGACTGTAACGCCCCGGCGTTCACGGGCAGCGCGAGCGACGAGCGAACGTTCAAGATTAACGGGGATGGAGCGACCTTCGGCAACCATCTGACGACCTACTTCGCCTGCGCCAGAAGCCAGCACCAGGTTCTCGCCTGTTTCGTCCAACAAATAAATGTGAGAGTGATATAGCCCAAATCGCTCTTTGGATAGGTTGACCACTTCCTGTAACAGGATATTGATTTCCAGAATGGTGGAGGCGGCTGTGCTGATTTCAGACACGGTAGTAAGAGCACGAGTGCGCTCCTCGACCCGTTTTTCGAGCGTAGCCTGGAAATCTTGTAACTCGCGGTTGGCACGCGCCAATTCCCGCTGCGCCAGACGACGTTGATTGTTATTAATGGCAAGGAAAACGATAACAAACAGGAGCAATATAAACCCTGCGATAACGCTCCAGATAAGAGTGGCATTTTGTTCGTAGAACGAAATCGGGCGGTCGATGACAGTGCTTCCGGCGGGCAATTGTGAAACATCAATTCCCCATCTTTGCATGGCCTTGTAATCGAAAAGGAGTTGGGCCTGGGTCTGCTTTTCTACCGGAATCGATTGCGGAGACTCGCCGTTCAGGATGCGAATTGCCAGGTTCGCTGCGCGCTGACCTTCGGTATAACCGCTGGTCATTTTGCCGCCTACAACACCATATCCCAAACTAAAATCCCAGGTGGCATAGACCGGCACGCTGCTGCTTTCGGCAATCATTGAAGAATAAACATCATACTCAAAAAATGCACCCTCTTTGTCGCGGCTGAAGATGGTTAACAACACCAGGCTATCGGCTGGCAAATTGCCCACTCGTTGCTGGAGTTCTCCCATCGAAACATCTGCGAGGATGACAAAATTGATTTGCGGATATTGGACAATTACCCCATCCAGAATTTGATTGATTCTTTGGCCTGTAACGGTAGTATCGGTGATGATAACAATTTGTTGGGTCGCAGGATGAATCTGCAAAGCAACATCGAGCGTGCCAGCAATATCGGCTTCTTCGCTGATGCCTGTAAATCGCTCATAGCCTGCCAGTCGGTTGACATCGAAAAAGTTCGCTCCGACAAAGACAACCGGCACATTCGGAAAGAGGCTGTCAGCATACTTAAACAGGAAGTTCAAAGCCGCATCATCAGAAGACATCACGAGGTCAAGTTTGGCATTCTTATATTTGACCTGGTAAAGGGTTTTGACCTCTTCATAATACTCTGGGCTGTCAACGCGCTTGGTGTCCAGATATTCGATGCGCAAGTCGATATTCCCCTGCTCGGCAAAGGTCTCTGTGATAGCGCGCGTCACATCATCGGAAAACTTATACCCGGGATGGTAGGAATTAATAAACAATACTTGCTTACGCGCCGACTGTGCCTGCGCAGAGGATGGCTGCATAGCAACCAATAGTATTGAGACGAGCATTGCCAGGAAGAAAATCAGATAAGACCATCCCAGCACGCGATTACCAGACGTTTGTGAAAGTTTCATAATTCTTATCCTCTTGACGAAATATCATGCACAGTAGCAACATAGCCATCTTCAATGGGAGTAACGCACAAATTAACGGTGCGTTTATCGGGCCAGTTAACCCTACAGGCTTGAGGGGTATTCGCTATTTGGGCTTTTTCTAAAAGGCCGACCAGCGGGTTGTCTTTCGCTCCAGACTGAAGGGGTTGTTCAATTTCAATGGCAATATCTCTGAATAATTTCTGGGCTGCGGCGTTGACGAGAGAGATTTTTCTCTGGGAATCGAATATCAAAACCGCATCGGTCGTGTTCTGCAAGACAGCCTGCAACCGCTGCTGTTCCTGCTTCATCGTAGCAAACAAGCGGGCATTCTCCACCGCAATCGCCGCCTGGCTGGCAATGGCTTGCAGGAGGAACACATGTTCCTGTGAAAAATAACCAGGTTGTTCATGCGCCAGAGCCAGTAATCCCAACAGGTCAAAGCGGCCAAAAATCGGCGCAATCATCACAGAGCGAGATAAATCGCCTGGAGACACCGGCCAGCGCTTATCAATCCGCGTATCGCTAATTACGATTCCCTGACGGGTCTCGTTCAATTGAGCCAGAATCGGCGCCAGGTCGGGTAATTGGGGCGTAAGGTCATCTCGCTTGGCGGAGGAGACGATTTCCGTTTGATGCATCATCCCTTGCTGCTCCAGCAATACCAGGTGCCCCATGAAAGCCCCCAGGGTTTCTACCGTACGTTTCAGGATGATATCGGCAAGGTCGTTGATGGTGTTGCGAGCGCTCAATTCCCGTCCGATTTCGGGCAGCAGGTTGAGTTCTCGGTTGCGGCGGCGGATGACATCTTCAGCCTCTTTAACCCGCAGCCGGGTGCGAATACGCGCCAGCAGTTCGCGGCGGTCAAAAGGCTTCGTCACGTAATCATCGGCTCCAGTGTTCAGCGCATATTGCATATCCACCGGGTCGAGCCGCGCAGCAGTGATGATGATGACCGGGATGTGCTCCAGGTTTGGAGTGGAGCGCATCTTTTCCAGCACCTGAAAGCCGTCCATCTCCGGCATATTCACATCTAGCAGCAACAAGTCAAACGGTTCAGCCTGAAGCATTCGAAGCGCTTCAACGCCATTCGATGCTGTGAGGATTTGATATTCTTCTTGTTGCAAATATCGCAACAACAGCGCAAGGTTACTTGGGTTGTCATCGGCTGCCAGGATTTTGAATTTAGGGTTTGCCTGAACGTTTTGACCAGGGAAAACAGGAACCGGCTGAGAACGCTCCAGCGCGCGGCGCACAATCTGACAAATCCGTTCGGGTGAAAACGGCTTAATCAAAACATCGTTGACTTTCATCCGCCGGGCGCTTTCGCGCAGTCCTGGCACGTCATAAGCGGTTATTAGAATGGTGTAGAGCCGGTTGCCCGAGGAGCGCTGACGAAGACGGTCGGTCAGTTCCAGCCCATTCATGCCGGGCATCATCATATCGGTAATAACCAGGTCGACTGCTCGGTCACCGACCATCTGGAGAGCAGTTTCACCATCCGTTGCAGAAATCACGTCCAGATTGGGACTAATTCGGGCTATGGCGCGCGCCAGAGTCTCTGCCGTACCGGGGTTATCGTCCACGACCAGAATACGCGCATGGATAATATCGGAAATATTGGACATGGTATCAGTCGCCATATACATATTTTCCACGATATTTTTGTTTGCGAGGTTAGCGATATGCAGGAATAGTTGGCAAAAGTTAGAAGATAAGAAAAAACCGTCCCAAGGCGTTCCAACCTGTGAGACGGTTAATCTGTAATAAAGCGGTATCCAGTTCCCCGCACATTAATCAGGTATCTTGGGCTGTGCTCATCTGGTTCAAGAGCCTGTCGAATCTGGTGAATGTGCCACTTGGACAGTTCCTGGGCCTCTCGAAGTTCGACCTGGTACCCCTGCGCCTCCGTGACCAGGGTTTGATAGTCAACTACGTTGGGGGCGTGCCTGAGCAAAACCAGCAGATAATCGAACGTGGTGGGGGGCAGGTTGATATTTTGGTCGCCAAACGTCAATCGCCGGGCGTGCAAATCCAGGGTAATTTTGCCGCGCTTTAAGAAGCGGTCAGCCCCATTTTCAGGAGCAGACACCGGCGGCGGAAGAGTCTCGGCGCTTTCCAGACTTTTGAGTTCGGCCTCCAGCAATTCTATCTGAGACCGGATTTGACGTTTGCGACGCTCCCGCTCCTGCCGGGCAAGAATGGTTTGGGTGCGTTGAATGATGTCACCAGGCTGAAGCGGTTTCAGCAGATAATCGGCTGCTCCCTGTCGGAGTGCTTCTAGCGCGGAATTGAGGTCAGGCTGGGCGGTGAACAGCACAACCGGCAGTTCTGGCAGAGTTGCATGAATGCGCTTTAACACTTCCATCCCGCTCATGTCGGGCATCCGAATATCCAGGTATACCAGGTCGAAAGCATGTTGGCCCAGCAAAGCCAAACCTTCCTGACCACTGGCGGCGGTCGTGACCTGAAAATTGGCGCGCTGGAGGATACGCGCCAGAGTGTGACGCAAAGAAACCTCGTCATCGATGATGAGGATATGACCAGTTGCGCCGGTAGTCATTCAGCCCTCCTGATAGGCAGCCACACTTTGAAAATCGCTCCAACGCCCGGATTGTTCTCCGCCTGAATCTCGCCGCGGTGTTGATGAACAATGTCGGCAGTGATGGTTAAACCAAGCCCTGTGCCAGTATCTTTATCCGTCACAAACGGCTCGAAAATGCGCGGTTGAATGGAAGGGTTGATGCCTGGCCCGGTATCAGCGACAGTGATTAAAACCTGTTCTTGTTCGGGCAAGTGGCAGGTTTTAATGGTGAGTTCGCCGCCGCTATGCATGGCTTCAATCGCATTCATAAACAAATTGAGGATAACCTGCCGAATTTTATCGGGGATAACTGACACAGCAGGCAGGTCAGGGTCGGGATGAAACGTAAAGGCAATCTTCCGATGTCTCATGTAGGTGGATGTGAGAGCGTGGACATCCTCAATCATGTCATTGAGCGAGATTTCCTGGAAATCTTCCACCTGGGTGGCGCGGTAGGTCGAACGCAGCCTGCCAATCAGAGACGCCATGCGTTCTGTCTCTGAGAGAATAATATCTAAATCCTGGCGGCTCTGTTGAGATAATTCTTCATCTCCTTTGATGAGGAACAGAGCATTTTGAATGGCCTGCAAGGGATTGTTCAGTTCATGCGAAACCGAGGCCAGCAGCCTGCCGACCAACGCAAGCCTTTCGCTCTGAATAAGTTGGGCGCGCATTTCTTTTTCCTGATGCAAAGAGGCTTGCAATTCCTGATACAAAGTTGCCTTTTGCAGAGCCACTGCCAGCTGGTCTGCAACGGCTACCATCAGGTTCATTTGTCGTTGCGAAAACTGGCGCGGAGGTCTTTCTTGAATATCTAATACCCCCAGTACTTTGCCATCAATTTTGATAGGGACGGTCAATTCGGACTGCGTATCTGGCAGCAGGGGGTGGCGCATGAAAAAGACAACCGCCTCCACATTATTGGTAACAAATGGTTCCCCCAACTCAGCCACATGGCCAACGATGCCCGCTCCAACGGCTATACGATTTCCCTGTTCCATTAAAGCAGCGGCCTGTTCACCGCTTGCCTGTCGAACCACCAGGTCGCCGGTGCGTGGGTCAGCAACAAAGACCTGAATGTGATAGTAGCCAAAAATTTCCCGTAACAGACTGGTGGTTTCATGGAACAACTGGTCAGGGTCGAGAGTAGCGGCAAGGCTTCTGCTGATGTGATAGAGTGCGTTAATTTCCTGCAAATCTTGCCAGGTGGTTTCCAGCAGGCTGGCATTTTCAATTGCAATGGCCGCCTGTACGCCGAGCGCCTCAAGCAGGCGTTCGTCATCAGGCATAAAAGCGTTCGAAAGTTCGCTGTCAATGCTGATGGTTCCCACCACATCATACTGACTCTTTTTGATGGGAGACACAATCAGAGATCGGTATTTCACTGGAACGGTTTGATGAACAAAACGAGGGTCCGCGCGGATATCAGAAATGGAGATGCTTTGCCCTGTAGCAATAACCTGGCCTGCGATTCCCTCTCCCAACCGCATGTTTAGTTTTACGCTGGACAGTTTGCCCACCCCGGAAACTGCGCGCGGTACCAGAACCCGATTTTCAGTATCCACCAGATGCAAAACAACTTTCTGAGCCGCCGGAATTAATTCCTGGGCTGAATCTACAATCAGTTGCAACAACTTTTCAATGCCGATTTTCTCCGTTTCGCTCAGAGCGCGCTCGATTTTTGAGAGCGTGCTGGCTTCTCTTAACTGTTTCTTTATCTGAATATCTTGTTCGGCAGTCCAAAGCGCCAGCGTCACCTGAGAACTGGTCAATTGGGCAAAAATGATTTGCTCCGAAGAAACGCGATGAGGATGGTCAAACCCAAACACAACTACGCCAAACCTGTACGTCCCTGCCACCAACGGCAAGACGAATTCTGAACCGGCAGGAATGGAAATCTCTCTGATGGTAGAGAGATTGAACAGATGAGGAGGCGCAGAATGATTTAATACAAGAGCCTGGCGTGGACCGATGTAAATTGAATCGAGGGTGGCTTTGTCGCTGTCCAGTACGAAATTGGTTGTATGTTTGCCACCCGGACGAGTTGTTGCGAGGAGAGTCATCCCCCTCTGCGCGGGATTCCATTGTAAAACGTAAGCGTAATCGGCAACGAACAAGTTTGCCAGGTGGCTGGCAAGGTAAAAATAACGGTCGTGCGCCAATTTAGGGTCAAGAATATCCCTGGCGGCGAGGCCCAGGATGGAGATGAATCGCTCTCGAGAACTTAACTCGGAGCGAATACGCGCGCGTTCCAGGAATTCTTTTTTTACCAGACCGACGCTATAACCAGCAGCTATCACCATCAGGTTGCCCGGCCAACCCGCCAACAGCCATGCGACCCCTGCCGCGCCATCAAGCAGATAAAAAAGCCAGGCGTTTAACCCAATGCTGGCCAGGCCTGCAATCAACCCCACTTTTGCGCCAAAGAACCAACCCGCCAGCGCCACCGGAACAGCAATCAGCGCTGCGCTGACCGGGCCCACCGAAGTAACCACAGGATGGAAGAGCGAAGCATACATCAACACAACGCCCAGGAGAACGACCACTTTCTCCCAGGTGTTCACTGGCCAGATGAATTTCCACAGGTTTTGCATCCTCGCTCGGTTATACTGCACAAAGTTGACTTTAATAAATTGTACATGATTATTCAACCATAGACCGTCTTTGCCCCGCATTCAACATGATATTGTCAGGATGCGCAATCCTTTCAGGGTAATGCGCCAGGGGCGCTCATACGCAGTTCCGGCGGCGGGTTGCCCAGCCACATTTCGATGCGCCGAAACGATTCCACATAGCCCATTTCGTAAAAAGCAGGCAGATGCGGGTCGTTCAGCTGAATATTTTCCAGATGGGTATCGAGACGTGGATACTGGTGATGCAAGTGCGAAAGAAAAGCATAAGCAACGGTTGCAGGGTTTCCCCTTTCGGTTTTGTAGGCAAAACGGGTTAGAGTAAACTTCTGGCGCTGATACACCAACCAGCCTCGGCTGTCATCAGCAAGGGTGATTTGCAAACCAGAGACATCCTGCGCGTTGATAAGAGTCTCTGACTGATTGGTCCAGGGCATGGTGCCCCGGTCGCGCCCGGCAAGGCGCAAGGCATCCATTCGTTCTAATCGCTGGGCATCCGCAATAACTGGGTCGGGCGGTGGAATGACCGGCGGACGGCGAAGTACCAACAATTCCCCGACTTCTCGAAAGCCCAGCTTAAGAAATAACTGGTAGGCAGGCACATTATTTTTGATGACTTCGAGCATGACGAAATTTCGGCCCAATTTTGCGGCGTTTTCTATCAGACCGGTCATCAACGCATGGCCCACGCCGCCACGTCGAATGTTAGGGAGGACGCCCAGGCGCGTTATCCAGGTTCGCCCTGGGCGAACGCCCAGCATTGCCACGCCCAGCAATTCATCTCCTTGCATAGCCACCAGAGAATGATCGAGGTCCACATCGTAATCTGCAATGTAATCGCCCAGCCGTTTGGCATTCATTGGCATCGGAACCAGGTAATCGACGCGGGTCTGGTTATAAATAGCCGTCAACTGCTCAATGGTGAATCGGCTCGCCGGAACGAGTTGGATTTTTTCGTCAGTCATAGCAGGCGTCTTTTAGCCGTTTTTGAGGTAAGAATTAATCTCGTCCACGAAATCTTTGACCTTTACAATGGGTTTCTGAATGTATCCATTGCAGCCGTAACTCTCCACCATTTTTCGGGCGGTTTCTTGCGGCCAGGCGGTAAATGCGATGATGGGTATACCGGTGAGGGTTGGCTCTGCGCGCAGCCAGCCTGCCAGGGTCTGCCCATCATAATCGGGGAGGCCCAGGTCTAGCAGGATGAGGTTTGGACGCTCGTCAAGCGCCATCTGAAATCCTGTCTCTGCATCTGGAGCATGGACCACCTGATAACCATGTGCAGATAAGGCCTTGCGCACCAGTTCAACCGTGTCGGGCATATCTTCGACCAGCAAAATCTTCAGCATCTGAATATCCTTTTGGTCTTTTCTTATGGACATAAAAGCCCGGTTTTCTATTTTTCCTGCAAATGTAACTCACAGGCGCATTCCATCCCCGCGGCCTTCTCAAAGGCTTCGCGCCCTTCCCGGCAGGAAAAGTAGACCAGCCCAGCCGCGCCCAGGCTATCGACAAACCCAAAACCTGTCCCATGATAAACCAGGCTGGCTATCAACAACACCAGCGACATGTATACGCACGTCATGGTGCAATTCGCATCAGCCAGGATAGGAGCCGAATTAAGCGCGCGTCCCACTTGCCGTTTGGCCAACACCAACCACAGCATGACCGCGATAGAAACCGTTGAGATGATTGCGCCCGGCACGGTGGTTTGCGGTTTGTGCCCGGTAACCAGGTTAAACACAATCGTCAATACCAGCCCGGCAGCCAGAAGATAGAAAGCCAGCCCAGTCATGCGCAATGCAGCCTGCTCAAATTGAGAACGCGGGGTATCAGGGTTATGACGAATACGCAGAATCATGGCAATAATACCGACTCCCGACATGACTTCGATAAACGAGTCTACGCCAAAGCCAAATAATGCAATGGTTTCATCGGAGACTCCAAAGTATATTGAAACCAGGCCCTCAGCCAGGTTATAGAAAACAGTAAAGAAACCCAACAGGAGGGCAATTTGCCAGTGCCTTTGGTTCATGTAAGTATTTTCAATCGGTAAATTCATTTTGACCTCAATTGGAGTGATTAATTGGGCCGGGACGCGCAACACAAATCAAACAAACGGCTCGCTGAATTGAATTTTTCCTGCCATTTTATCGTGAAACGAGCGATTTGCCGATTCATTACGGCAGACCTCCTGACCCCGCTCACTACCTGAAAAATCCTGCTACTGATTTTCTTTGCGCCGACCACCTCGCCTTCTGTTTGGCACGCCATTTCCTCCATTGAGTCAAGGCAGGTATCCCCATGCAGGGAAAACGGGGTGACCTGGGCGCAAAAACAAACAACCGCTTGAAAAAGCCAACCGTCCAGTGAGCCAGACGATTTGACGAAAGATTTGAACACTGCTATCATCACCGCGTGAACATTCACAAAGTTCTGTTTTACTTGCAAACTGAAATTTCAGGGTTGATGTTGTGGCTGAAACCAGGACTGGGGGTCAAACGCTGGTTATTGATGCTCCTGACAGGAGTTACCTTCCTGGGGGTGGGCGTTGCCTATTTCCTGCTCGATATTTATCGCACGACCCCGGCCAGTGAACTGGTGGATGCGCTGGATGTGGCGACCCTGCGCTTCTGGCCGCGCCCGGCGCGAATTACCCTGTTCATCCTCATTGGCCTGGGCCTGGTTATTTGGGGCGTTGCCGGGCTAAACCGCGCCCTGCTCAACCCTTTCTTGCGCCCCGGCCAGCGGCTAATTGACCAGATAGCCGGTCATCGCCGCCGCGAGCGCGGGCCGCGCGTGGTGGCCATGGGCGGCGGGCATGGGCAGGCAGCTCTGCTGCGCGGACTAAAGTATCACACCAACAATATCACCGCCATCGTAACAGTGGCGGATGATGGTGGTTCTTCGGGAAAATTGCGCCAGAATTTGGGCATTTTGCCGCCCGGCGATATTCGCAATTGCCTGGCGGCGCTTTCCAACGACGAAGCAATGCTGACGCAGTTGTTTCAGTATCGCTTCACCGATGCATCGGGGTTGGGCGGACATTCGTTTGGCAATCTGTTCATTTCCGCCCTGGCCGATTTAACGGGCAGTTTCGAGGAAGCCGTGGCCGAATCGGGGCGGGTACTTGCGGTCAACGGGCGCGTTTTGCCAGCCACCCTGCACGATGTTAAACTGATTGCCGATGTGCAGTTGCCCGGCTCGGCCCAAGAAGTACGCGTGGAAGGTGAAAGCCGCATTCCCGAAGCGCAAGGGCGGGTGCGGCGGGTGTACCTGGAGCCAAACAATCCACCTGCTTTCCCGCCTTCGCTCCAGTCCATTCTCACCGCCGACCTGGTAGTGGTTGGCCCCGGCAGTTTGTACACCAGCCTGCTGCCCAATCTGCTTGTTCCTGATTTGCTGGCGGCGCTACGGGTCAGCAAGGCGCTCAAGGTCTATGTCGTCAACATCGCCACTCAGCGCGGCGAGACGAGCGGATACCAGGTGAGCGACCATGTTTCAGTGCTGGAAAAGCATGTCGGAGAGCGGTTGTTCGATGTCATCGTTTGCAATAATTGGCACGAAAAACCGCTGCCGCATGGGGTAGAATGGGTGGAAATTGACGAGGCGGCCAGCCGTTATCCTATTTACCCCGCCAACCTGGTGGATGAAGACCAGCCCTGGCGACATGATTCGGTGCGACTGGCGCAAGTTTTGATGGATTTGCTTTATGAGCGCACAGGGCCGCTGTCAGAGTAGAATTTCGGGACAGTACCCGGCTCTCAAACGGTAAAAGTGGTAATTACCTGCCCTTTAATCCGCAAACAGGATACCAGGACGCATTTGGTTGTGAAACGAACAAGAAACACATCCTTACATCCTGTTGATTTCTCTAAATCACACCTCGTTTTTGGAAAGATTAGGTAGTTACAAAAAGTGAGCGTTTGGTAAATCCGGCGCGCTCGACGGGCAGAAAATGCCAGTTATGCTGTAAAATTAGAGGGTCGTTCCCGTTTTTCGAGCAGAAGCGCGCGTTTTCCCATTCTCTGAAGCCGCGCAAGGCTTTAAAGATATGGTAGAATCCAATTTGTGCAAAAAATCACAATCAATAAACCTGAGGAGGTTTTTTTTATGGCAACAAAAATTGGTATTAATGGCTTTGGCCGCATTGGCCGGCAGGTGTTCAAGGCAATTCGTGATTATTACCCGGACACCCTGGAAGTGGTCGCTTTCAATGACATTGGCGACATCAAAACGATGGCGCACCTGCTCAAGTATGACTCCACCTATGGCCGCTATAACGGAAGCGTGGAAGTGGCGGGCGAAGACCTGCTGATTGATGGCAAAAAGGTGAAAGTCTTTAAGGAAACCGACCCCTCCAACATCAAATGGGGCGATTTGGGCGTTGACATCGTGATTGAATCGACCGGCTTGTTCACCATCAAAGAAGATGGCGTGAACAAGAAGGGCAAAGTGGTGAAGGGCGCGGTCAATCACATTACCGCTGGCGGCGCGAAGAAGGTCATTATTTCAGCCCCCGCCGAAGGCGAAGACCTGACGGTGGTGCTGGGCGTGAACGAAGATAAGTACGACCCGGCCAAACATCATGTCGTTTCGAATGCCTCCTGCACCACGAACTGCCTGGCTCCGGCGGCCAAAGTTGTGCATGACAGGTACACCATCAAGCGCGCCTTCATGACCACCGTTCACTCGTACACCAACGACCAGAAGGTGCTGGATATGCCGCACTCCGACCTGCGCCGCGCGCGCGCCTCGGGCCTGAACATCATCCCGACCACCACCGGCGCGGCCAAGGCCGTTGCGCTGGTCATCCCCGACCTGAAGGGCAAGTTTGACGGCTATTCGCTGCGCGTGCCGACCCCCACCGTCTCGGTGGTTGATTTCACCGCTGAAATCGAGAAGGAAACCACCACCGAAGAACTGCGCCAGGCCTTCCGCGATGCCGCCGCCAGCCCGCGCTTTAAGGGCATTCTCGAAGCAGTGGATGAACCCCTGGTGAGCATGGACTTTAAGGGTAGTTCCTACAGTTCCTCGGTTGACCTGCCCTTTACCAGCGTGCTCGGCAAAGAGAAAAGCACCTTCATCAAGGTTGTCACCTGGTACGATAACGAATGGGGCTACTCCTGCCGCACGGCTGACCTGGCCGCGTTGATGGCGAAGAGCCTGTAAACAGTAAATCGGAAACAAGTACACGCGTAGACAAGGAAACTCTGTTTACCTGTGTACTTGTTTTCTTGTATCCCCGAACGGAGTTCTCTATGAACAAAAAAACCGTCAAAGACATCGACCTGAAGGGCAAGCGCGTTTTCATGCGCGTTGATTTCAATGTGCCGATGGCCGATGGCAAAGTGACCGATGACAAGCGCATTAAAGCAGCCCTGCCAACAATTCAGTATGTGTTGGAACAGGGCGCGTCGGTGCTGCTCGCCAGCCACCTGGGGCGCCCCAAGGGCGGGCCCGACCCGGAATTCAGCCTGAAGGCGGCCTCCGAAGTGTTGGCCGGTCTTTTGGGCCGCCCGGTGATTATGGCCCCCGATTGCGTTGGGCCAGAAGTGGAAAAAATTGCCGCCAACCTTAAGCCCGGCGAGGTGGTGATGCTCGAAAATACCCGCTTCCACAAAGGCGAGGAAAAGAACGACCTCGACCTGGCAAAGCAGATGGCGGCCCTGGCAGATGTGTACGTCAATGATGCCTTTGGCTCGGCGCATCGCGCGCACGCTTCGACCGAGGGCATTGCCCGTTTTCTTCCGGCGGTTTCCGGTTTCTTAATGGAACAGGAACTGGAATACCTCGGCAAGGCAGTTGCCAACCCCGAACATCCTTACGTTGCCATTTTGGGCGGCGCGAAAATCAGCGACAAGATTCTGGTCGTTGAAACCCTGGCCGCCAAATGCGATAAGCTCATCATCGGCGGCGGCATGGCGAACACCTTCCTGGCAGCCAAAGGCCTGAACATGCAAGACAGCCTGGTGGAAGCCGAATCTCTCGAAACCGCCAAAAGCCTGCTCGAAAAGCTGGGCGAGAAACTCGTCCTGCCGGTGGATGCGGTCATCGCCGACCAATTCGACGCCGAAGCCAACAGCCAGGTGGTGGATGTGGATAAAATTCCCGCTGGCTGGCGAATGCTGGACGTTGGCCCGAAGACGCTTGAACTTTACAAGCAAACTTTGCAGGGCGCAAAACTGGTCGTCTGGAACGGCCCGGTGGGCGTGTTCGAGTTCCCCAGGTTTGCCGAAGGCACCTTTGCCCTGGCCCGGCTGCTGGCCGAAAGCGGCGCGACGACCGTCATTGGCGGCGGCGACAGCGCCAGCGCGGTGAAGAAAGCAGGCGTTGCCAAACAGATGACGCACGTCTCGACTGGCGGCGGCGCGAGCCTGGAGTTCCTGGAAGGCAAGGAACTGCCCGGCGTGGCCGCGCTCAACGACAAGTAAAAAACAAACAGGGGCTATCCCCAAAATTACCCGGAGGCCGCGCAAAAAGCGCCTGGGTGAACTCAGCATAGACATGACACACCCCGGATTTAACAATCGGGGTGTGTTGATTTAACAAAACAGGCTTCAAAATTTCGACTTGTTTCATCCCCTTAAGGGACGTAAGGCGGCAGGTCCACAACAACGCACTTGCCTGGTTCAACCTTCACGACGGTCATGAGGCGCACCGACTAAAGCGTGAAATCGGTCGCATCTTCTCCGCAACACGGGCCAGGCGCAAAAGCGTTCCATTGGCATTCAAAAACTCAACTTCAAAAACAAATTCATTCTCAGAGGCTTTGCGGTTCAGTTTGGCGCTTTTCACGCGCAGGCATTGGATGCCATAGACGGCGCAGACGCTGCGCAGCAGACCCGCAAAATCGCCGGGGGGGATATCGGGGTTGTTGGCGGTCACAGGACATTAAAAGACAGCCTTCATGGCAAATTTCAGGCGGCAAAACAGCCCACTCATGACCGAGAGGACAACATGTCCCAAATTCTTAAGAACGCCTCCACCGTAGGCGCATCGAAGAGCATCAGGCGAACGAGACTCAGCGTGGAAACGGCGTTTTGGGCAAAATACCGCTCGATTTCGGCGAACAGAATTCCCGCCGCGCGTTCCTTCGGGAAGCCGAAAATTCCGGTCGAAATGGCGGGCAGAGACAGCGAGGTCAGTTTCAACTCAGCCGCGCATTCCAGCGTTCCGCGAACCGCTGCCGCCAGTTTGCGGTCTTCATCGCCCTCTCCCCAAACTGGGCCAACGGCATGAATGACGTATTTGCACGGCAAAGCCCCTCCGCTGGTATAAGCCGGTTTTTCGTGAGTCACCGGGCCGTATTTCCGAAGCCATTCATCGCTCTCGCGCTGGATGGCTTCGCCGCCGCGCCGCGCAATGGCCCAGGCCACTCCGCCGCCGTGCTGTAAATGGGCGTTGGCCGCGTTGACAATTGCATCCAACGGCTCCAGCGTAATATCACCGCGCGCAACTTGCAGTTTTTGCCCGCCAGAGAAGGTTTTCTCACGAAGGATTTCGCTCATAAGGCTATTGTAATCCAGTTATCATGTGGAGGGGTTCTCCTGTTTCCCCGTCCACTTTCCTCCCCCATTACCATTTACCAATTCCCACTTAGCCGCTATATTATCTCCACCTGAAACCCAAGGAGTCTGCCCCATGCCCACGCCCAAACGTGAAATTTATCTTTTATCTCCCAAACAACACAGTCCCGAAACCATTGCCGTTGCCTTTGCCAAAACCAGCCGCTCGCCCGAATCGTTCCGCGAGATTGCCGCCGAATTGAGCGATGAAAAAAGCGCCGAATTCCACGAAAAATGGGTGGTTGGCTACGGTCACGCCTCGGTGGCCGAGCACGCCGTGTTGCACATTGCCATCGAAAACGCCTCGCGCCTGGCCATGGAGGCCATCGAATCGAACCGGCTGGCCTCCTACACCGAAAAATCTACCCGTTACCAGAAGTGGAATCCCGATGCCTTTCACATCCCGGCGGAACTGAACGAACACCCCTTGCGCGAGGAATACATTTCCACCTGTCGGATGCTGTTCGAGACTTATCGGAAATCGCTGGAACCGGTGCGCAAGGTAGTCGAGACCCAATCACCGCGCCGCGAAAACGAAAGCGAGGAGGCCTGGGACCGCCGCATTCGCTCACAATATGTCGATTCCTGCCGCTTTCTGCTGCCCGCCGCTGCCCTGGCAAACGTGGGCATGACCGCCAACGGCCGCGTACTGGAAAACGCCATCCGCAAGTGGCGCTCGCACGGCCTGGCTGAAGTGCGCGAAATTGGCGAGACGGTCAAAACGGTAGCGCAAGGCGAGATTCCGACCCTGGTCAAGTATGCCGAGCCAGTAGAGTACCTGATAGAAACGGGGAAAGCGTTGGAAGAAAGAAGCAAACCAGGAAACCAGGAAACCGGACAACCAGGTAACTTTTGCGCGCTGGTCCATTACGACCCCGAAGGCGAAAAGAAGGTGCTGGCGGCAGCGCTCTACCGCTTTGGGAACATGAGTTATCACCAGGCGATGCAGACCGTTCAGGCCGCCCATACTGAAGAAGCCCTTGCCAGCGCGCTGCTCTCCCGCCTGGGACGCTTCGACACACCCCTGCGCGAACTCGAACACACCTGCTACACCTTCGACCTCGTGATGGACCAGGGCGCATATGCCGAATTTAAGCGTCACCGCATGATGACTCAAACCCCGCAATTGCAAACCGCCGCGCTGGGTTATGCCATCCCGCGCCGCCTGGTAGAGGCCGGATTTGAGGAAGAATACCGCCGCGCGATGGACGCGGCCGCAGCATTGTGGGAAAAACTCAATGCCTTCAACCCGCTCGTGGCGCAATACATCGTTCCCAACGGCTTCAACCGCCGGGTGCTGGCCACCTTCAATCTGCGCGAAGCCTACGCCTTTTGCCAGTTGCGGGCCGCATCGAATGCGCATTTTTCTATCAGGAAGGTTGCGCAAAAAGTGGCCGAAGAGATACAAAAGGTGCATCCGCTTTTATCAAAATACATGCGCCTGCCCGCCGAACCCTGGCAGGACATTCAGAAAGGATATTTTGCCTGATGAACGCTCAACAAACCGCTCTGGCCGACGGCTTGCTAGCCGCCGGATGCATCAAATTTGGAGAATTTACCCTTAAATCGGGATTGAAATCGCCCATTTACATTGACCTGCGCCAGGTTATCTCGCATCCCCAACTGCTGGCTCAAATTGGGCAGGCCTACCTGCCGCTGATTCGAGATTTGCGCTTCGACCGGCTGGCCGGACTGCCCTACGCCGCCATCCCCATTGCAACCGCCATTTCTCTGGCCGGGAACTACCCGATGATTTACCCGCGTAAAGAAGCCAAGTCCTACGGCACGAAAGCCGAAATCGAAGGGGAATACCACCCCGGCGAAACCGCGCTCATCATAGACGACCTGGCCACCACTGGGGGAAGCAAATTCGAGGCCATTGAGAAACTGACCGCCGCCGGGCTGGCGGTGCGGGACGTGGCCGTGCTGATAGACCGCCAATCTGGCGCGCGGGAAGCCCTCGAACAGGCTGGTTTGCGCCTGCACGCCGTTCTCACCATCCGCGAAATGCTGGACGACTGGGAATCAAGCGGAAAAGTCCCTGCCGGTCAGATAGCCGCCACGCGAGAGTTTTTGAACCAAAGATAAAGCCTTCGCCGCCAAAGAGAGCATAAACGTGAAAACCAGGATGGCCGCGTTCCTCGCAATTGCGATTAAACAAAAACCACAAACTGCCACCTGCGGACTAGCACGAAAGAACCATTGAGCAACAAAAACAGATAACTATAATCCAAATTGGCATCTATCAAGCCGCCGCAACCCGGTTGGTCTTTGCTGACGCAGATTTGGAGAAAAAATGTTTACTCTGCTCTCCCCGTTTCGCCTATTGTTTGTTTTAACGGTGCTTGCTTTGCTTGCCGCCTGCAACTTTCCAGGTTCCACGCCGCCGAGCGGGAGGCTGCCAGAAGTTTCGCCTGCCGTTACTGAGCCGCCGCAAGAGCCAACCGCCAGGCAGCAGCCCCAAACGCCAGCCACCCCCCAGGAACCCAACCCCGCTTTGGGCGGCGGAAGCGATTCCTGCCTGGAAGGGGTCTGGGTAATGCCAACCGCTACGCTAGATTTGTTCATGGCTTCCATGTTTCCTGAAACTTCCTCTTTTCTGCGCGTGACTCGGGGAGAATTGAAATTGTCTCTCACAGACAATACGTTTATCTATAGCGGCGACTATGTGATGCATGCAGATACCGGTGAAGGCAGGTATTCCGAAGCCCACATCATTTTCACTACCGCAGGAACATATCACACCGAGGACCTGGACGTCATCATTTTCGAGGCGGGGCAGGAAACCAACCTGCAAACCGTGAAATGTACCGCCTATAGCCCGGAAACCGGGCTGATTTCCACACCCTGCGCCGGAATGGGCATTCAGCAAACCCTGCCAGCCGGGAGCATTCCCTACTATTGCTCAGGGAGCGAATTGCAGATTGAAGTGCAAGGCACTACACCTGCAACGCCAACGCTGCTCATGTTCTTCGAGCGCAAGCCGTAATCTACCATCAGCATTCAAAACCGGAGACCAGCCTATGGACTTCAACCTCGCCGCAGTTTTTCCTGTACTGTTCTGTTTGTTGGTCATCGCGCTCTTTGTCAGCGCAGCTGTGCTGGGCTATCTGCGCAGCCAGAAACGCAACGTCGCCTGGCAGGAACTTGCCACCCGCAACGGCCTGCAATTCGAGCCAGGGGGAATGCTCTCTTATCCCAGCGTCAGCGGGATGTATCGCGGACGCAACCTGTTGCTGAAAAACATCCGCCGCAGCCACGGCAAGGAAAACAGCAAAACCTATACGCAATTTATCATTTCGCTTGATAACCGCACGGGCGTGCAGTTAGGGCTATATGAAGAAAACGCGCTGAGCGGCCTCGGCAAAGCGCTGGGAATGCAAGACGTCCGCACCGGAGATGAGACGGTGGATAAGCGTTTCATCATCAAGAGCCAGCCCGAGGAATTTGCCCTCCGCCTGTTTACTTCGCCCGGTCTGCGCGAACGCCTGTTGCAAATACAGCCGATAAACCTGACTATCAAAGACAACGAACTGACTTTCGAACAGCGCGGCGTGTTAAGCGATGTGGACCGGTTGCAATTTCTCTTGCATGTGCTGACAGCTGTAGCCGAGCACGTAGACCATAAGGGATAGGCCTGACGACTCACCTCATCATCAAAGCAACGGGGCTGTCCAAAAAGCCCATTAAAGGCGACCGCCAGCCTGGCAGTCGCCTTCTGTTTTTAAGTGCCGCCAGACGCGCAGAAGAAATAGCTTTTCGCCCTACTTTTTGGGAGCAGCCCCGTTTCATTCTGCTCCTGTTGCTAACCGCCTGCCCCACAGACCACATCGTCCCCCATCACTTTGGCATGCGCCACATTCTCATTCTTTCTTTCTCCTCACCTACAGAATGAGTTGCCACAAGTCATTTTCCATTGCAAAACGATAACGAGGCGGCCTGACACGGCAAAGAAGGAATTGAGGGGATTGTTTACTAAACCTTAACGTAATAAAAATGAAAGTTCAACAACCAAAAATTCAAGTTCCGCTATAATCTCCGGCCTGGTAAGCGAATTTCTGAGGAGAATCTTGATGTTCACTGCGCAACCAAGCGAACTACAACAACAAAAATCCCTCACGGTAGCATCGCCTCGTGCAATTGGCGATTTGCCTTCACATCACTATCAAGTGGACAGTTCGACTCTGCTCGAAAAAATCGTTACCCACCTTAAGAATGACCCCGACCTGCCAGGGGTCATTTTGCGGCAGGGCAAAACGTTTGCAGGCGCACTCTCGCGCTGGAAAATCTTCGAATGGCTGGGACGCCCTTATGGGATTGAACTCTATTTCCGAAGACCTATCCGCAAACTGGCCGAAGCAGTTGGCCAGGACCGTGAAATCTATCCGCATATCATGCCTATTCCCCAGGCTGTGCAGCGCGCCTTGCAGCGCGTCCCCGAAATGCGCTATGAACCGCTGGTCATTACGGATGGCGAAGGAGATTTGCGCCTGCTCGATATGGACGTTTTGCTGCTGGCGCAATCAGAACAATTGACCAGCGCGAATGCCCTCATCCAAAGACAGGCAGAAATCGGCAAGGTTCTCTCCAGTTCGTTGGAATTGCCGAAAGTGCTGCATCTGATTTTGGAACAGATGGAATCAGTCATCCCATACGACCGGGCTTCGATTTTACTCTTTCGGAACGACCGCCTGGAATTCGCAGCATCGCGCGGCTACGCTCAGCATGTCAACATGGACCAGGCGCGCGACCTGGCAAACCGCAATCCGGTCTTTGGCCGCATTTTGACCACGCGCCAGCCTTCCACCATCGAGGATGTCTCCTCTTACACTGCCTGGCCGCACATCCCCGATGCCGCGCCCACCCGCTCGTGGCTGGGATTACCGCTCGTTCAAAACGACAACGTGCTGGGCATGTTCTCTATCTCCCGGCTGCGAGTTGCGCCGTTTCGCGCCGATGAAATTGAAGCCGCCTCCATCTTCTCCAGCCAGGCCGCCACGGCACTGGGCAACGCACGCCTGTTCGAGCAAATCCAGCAAGTGAACCAGGAATTAGAAAAACAACGCAAAAGCCTGCAAGAAACGGTCGATGAACTGAACCGCGCAAACCTATCCTTAAGAAGGCACAGCCGGCAGCTTGAAACCAGCCAGCAAATTGGGCAACAAATTATCAGCCTGTTGAATCTGCAAGAACTCCTGCCTCAAGTTATCAACATTATCCGGGCACAGTTCAATTACTCCCTGGTCAGCGTGTGGATGGTACACGAGGCCACCTATTCATTGACCCTGGAAGCCTGTACCAACGCATCTCTGCGGGGAATCACCATTCCCCTTTCGCATTCCGGGCTGGCAGGGCGCGCCTGCCGCACAGGGAAACCCCTGCACGAAAACTTTATTAACAAACAGACTAATTTCGTTCCGACACCCGGCATGAGGACCGTCTTGTCGGAACTTGCCTATCCCCTAAAAATTCACAACGAAGTGATAGGGGTTCTTGATATCCAAAGTGAACGCATGCAAGCCTTTACGGATGATGACATCATCGTCTTGCAAGTTACAGCAAACCAGATTGCAATTGCCATTCGGAACGCCATCTCTTACGACAAACTGGCACGCTTATCCGAATCTCAGAGTCAACCTAACCGCTCTGTTCCTTCCTGAGATTTGAGAAACACCCACCCCCCATCCACCAGCCGAGCCTGATGGAGAACCCTCTCGCAAACACCCCAAACGGAACAAAAATCATCCCCTCGAAGGGCTGCAAGACAAAAAATGCGAGCAGGCCAATGAACAGCAGGCTGGCCTGCAAGAGCAGCCCCGCGCCGCAAAGATAGCCGGACGGCTGTTTGCGCCACAGGTACAGCCCGCCCAGAATCCACAAGGGAGTGGTCAAGCCATCAGCCACCAGGACGCCAAAAGCCGCCCAGTCCGCCGCGCCATCGAAGAATTCCGCCACGGCGCGCAGGAAAAACAAAGCCCCAAAGCCCATCAAAACGCCCGCGCCGAAGCGCTCCGCCACGCGCCCCTGCAAACGCGCCTGCACGGCTGCCGCGTCTACGCCAGAGAGCAGCCGGAAGATGGTTAACGCGCTCAAACCCGCCAGCCCCAGGTGGGCAAAGAAAAGACCGGTGAGCGGCATGGCGGCGGCGTAGGCGATTGAATTGTAGGTCACATAAAGCAATGCTCCGGGCAATCCCAACAGACCGAACCATCTGCCGCGCCGCATCAACCACCACGCGCCGAGCAGAGCGGGCAAGCCGATGACCAGATTGACGGCATCGTTGGGCCGGAAGGCCTGACGCAAATCCGGCCTGGGATAAACCATCAGCGGGAAAAGCAGACCAGCCAGCGAGAGGGCAGTCATCCAGAGAAGAACCACGAACAGCAGAATTTGCTCTGTTTGCAAAACGGAACGTTTCAAGGGGAGAGGAGAAGTATTCATCACGCCAAATCCTGATTGAGCAGGACGATATTCCCAGTCACCTGCCCGCTTTCGAGCAGGGCATTCGCTTGAGCGGCTTCCAAAATGGGGAAGCGGGCGGCAATCACCGGCTGAATTTTTCCCTCGCCGAGCAGGCTGAAGAGCGTTGCCCAATCTTCCAGGAAGGGACGCATATCCAGATACGATTGGCCCGTGCCATACAGCCGCAGTTTTCTCCCGGTGTGCGGCAGATTGAGCCAGAGCAGATTGCCCAACAACCGCAGCAGGGCCGCCCGGCTAAAGGGGTTGGCATAACTCACCCACTGACCGCCGCGCTTCAGCAGGCTGAAGCCACGCCCCAGATATTCGCCGCCCATGCCGTCGAACACCACGTCCAGCCCGCCCGGTTCGAGTTGACGAAGCGCCTGAACGAAATCGCCGCTTTTGTAGTCCAGCGGCGCCGCGCCGTATTCCCGCAGGATGGCGTGCTTACCCGGCGAAGCGAGACCGTACAATTTCAGCCCGGCCAGCCGCCCCAGTTGCAGCAGCGCCGTGCCAATTCCGCCGCTGGCGCCAATGATGAGCGCCGTCTGCCCGGCCTGGACTTTGGCGACGCGGTGCATGGTCTGATAGGCGACGATGTAATTCAGAATAAGCGGGACAACCTGCGCCGGGTCGAGCGCGGCGGGGACGGGAATGAGCCGCCGGACCGGAAAGTACACCACTTCCGAGTAGCCGCCATAGACGGTGAGCGCCGCCACCCGGTCGCCAACCTGGTGGGGCGAAATTTCATTTTGCCCAATGGCTTCGATTTCACCCACTACCGAATAACCGGGCGTAAACGGCAACTTCGGCGGGAAGGGCGAACGGCCATAACGCGCCTCCACATCCGGCAGGCTGACGGAAGCCGCCAAAACGCGGATGCGCGCTTCGCCCTTGCGGGGCGGGCGCAGGTCGTTTTCGGCCACTTCCAGCACGTCCGGGCCGCCGCGCCGGGGAACGATGACACTGCGGTACTTCATGGCTTTTTCTCCAGCAGATAAAGCGCAAGCGCGCAGCCAACCACCAGCGCGGCCAGCCCCACGCGGTGAAGAGTCAACATCAGAGTGTAGTCCGGTTTTCCGGCGCTCATCAGCGCCCCGCTGACGAACAGGGCAATTACCGCCAGCGCCGCCAACGCCAGCGCAACGGCGGCCAGCGAAAGGGGCGTGAGCAGGTTCGGGATTTTTGCCATCTGGACGACCGCAAACACCGCCGCGCCCAGGGCAATCAATTTGTGGACGTTGAACAGGAGTCCGTTATAGGGTTTGCCGAGATGACTCAGCCAGAAGCCGAACGCCAGGGTCAGGATGAACAGGATAGCGGGGAAGGTAAACTTCGAGAGCGTTTCCATTAATTTTCTCCTTCGAGCAATGGCGTAATCATACCCCCTTGCGGCATATTCATCGATGACGTTTCCTGCACAAAAGATGACCATTGGCGCAAAAAAAATCGGGTATCATACCGGCATGACCTCCCCCGAACCCATCAGCGTCTCTGGCAGCGTGCTGGCGCAGCTTTTCCTGTATCTCGACTCGCTGAAGGTGGACATCGACGCCTTCCTGCGTTCGCTGGACATCGAACCGGAGACGGTGCGCTCACCCGACGCCTACCTGCCGGTCGAAACCTACCTGCGGATTCAGGACGAAGCCGCCGAGTATATCCATGACCCGTATCTCGGCCTGCACATGGGGGAATTCGTCCAGCCCGGCAGTTGGTCTATCCTCGGCTACCTGATGATGAACTGCAAGACGCTCGGCGAGGCCTTCGAGAAGTCGGGGCGCTACCATCGCATTATCGGCAACCTGATTACCGCCCGCGCCGAGTTGGGGCCGGGCAAGGTGCGCGTGATTTACTTCACCCCGCCGCACGCCCCGCCCATGTCGCGGCACTGCTTCGAGGCCACCTTCTCCAGCAGCGTGCGTCTGGCGCGCGACCTGACCGGTCAGCCGATTTGCCCGCTAGAAGTGACCTTTACCTGGCCGGAGCCGCCATCGCGCGCCGAATATGAGCGCATTTTCCAATGCCCCATCCGCTTCGGTCACAAAGACAACGCAATGACCCTCGACCTGCGCATCGGAACTCTACCCGTGCGGATGGCAAACCCCGCCCTGCTGGAACATTTCGAGAAGTACGCCCAGGATTTTCTCGCCCAGATGGAACGGGACGACGCCACCACCCAGGCTGTGACCCGCATCCTCCTGGCGCGGCTGGATGACGAGTCGCTGTCCATTGAGAAGGTCGCCCGCGAGATGGCGGTCAGCGTGCGCGCCCTGCAAAAGCGGCTGGAAGCCGAGGGCGTGGTCTTCAGCGACCTGCTGCGTGACATCCGTCAGCGGTTGGCGCAGAAATACCTGCGCGAAGGCTATTCGGTGGAGCAAATTACCTGCCTGCTGGGCTTTTCCGAGCCGAGCGTCTTTCGCAAGTCGTTCAAGAAGTGGACGGGGGTCACGCCGGGGGAGTACCGTCAGGGGGCGTTGGCTGCGCTCCATCCATCCTGAATCAGACCTCGCGCAGAATCAGGCTATCTGCCACCATCACCCCAAACAAGGCGATTTTTTGGCGCATAAATATCTGGAATACTTCCAGCGACACCAAACAACATGATAAAATACCTTCTAATTCCTTATGCCAGAAAGATAAACAACCATGCCAACATCCAAACTTTCTCGCCGCGATGCGCTCAAAATACTGATGGCCGCCACTGGCGCAGCTGGCATCTCGAATTTGCCAGCAAATTGGAGCAGCCCCGAAGTTCAGGTGGGAGTGTTGCCTGCTCATGCACAGACTTCCACCTTCCACATTCTGGGCGCTCCGCTTGCTCCAGAGGAGGTAGACCCGGGACGAAGCTACTGTTGGGACGGCATCCTTGTTCGGTTCACAGCGAGCATCACCCCGCCCACCCCCGGCATTCTACTGCAATATGCGCTGACCTATAATGTAACCGGCGCGCCTGGCTCTATTACGTCGCCTAGCCCAACCACCAATGTCATCCCCACCAATGGCAGCGGACAGGCATCGGTTGATGTGATTGTTCTGCCAGATAGCCCCTTTTTTGGCACCAGCGGAACGCTCACAGTGGTCTGGAGCTTTACCAACCCTGCGGACGGAACCAATACCGTTTCGCAAAGTTATGATATAGATATCAGTTGCTGATGAATTCATTTGCGAATGTACATCCCCGCCCCGCAGAGGGTTTCTACATTGAAGTAGTCAATGGCGAGGCGGTTTTGGTACATCCCGAACGCAATCTCGTTCTACAGTTCAACCCAAGCGCAAACCTGCTGTGGCACTTGTGCGACGGGCAACGCTCTGTGGGCGAGATTGTTTCAATTCTGAGCGCAGTTTACCCCGAAACCGCATCAGAAATCGCCCGCGATGTTCCACAAATGATTGAGTCATTTCTGTCGCAAGGAATATTTATCTCAGCGTGAGTGATTGTCTTTCCGTCAACTTTGATGGCCATTCTGTCCGTATTTGTTGCGACCGACCTTACATATACGGTTTATTGAGAGAGCATCTGGCAGGTTCCCTTTCAGAGGATATGCCAAATGCTCTCTCTGAATTTCAAATCATCGGCTCAACAACGGGTTTCTTCTCAGTTCTTGAACAAGGCAGCAGGGTAGCCGGGCCCCTCCCCCTTGAAGCATTGCTCCAATTTCTGATGCAAGAAATCCTTACGCGGCTTAATGCGGCCTGTGATAAAGGCCCGCTTTTTCATGCCGCATCGATAGCAGATAATGAAGGCGGCATTTTGTTATGTGGGAAAAGCGGAAGCGGGAAATCAACCCTCGCGGCCTTCCTGCTGCAAAATGGATATGCTTACCTGAGCGATGAAGTTACTCAATATCTGCCCCTGTCACACCAAATCAGCGGCTTCCGCCGCTCACTTGTTCTTAAGCCTGGGTCATCTTTCTTGCTCGCAAAGCATGCGCCAGCCGGAATACTTCGTTTTTCAGAGGGAGGCGCCTGGGTAAACGCACGCATTCTTACCCCCGCCGGGCTGCGTGAACATGCCATCCCTCGGCTGGTGCTGTTTCCACGCTATTGTCCCGATTCATCCCTGGTCATCACACCCCTGTCTCCCCCTAAAGCCCTATTTCACCTGCTGCAAACGCTGGTCAATGCCCGCAACCTGCCCCAGGCTGGTTTGCCCGCAGTTAAACAACTGGCCCAACAGGTTCCAGCCTTTGCGCTGACTTATTCCAACCTGAACGAAGTGCTAAAATGGCTCAAACTGTCCTGACGCCACAAGGATACGCCCTGCTGGCGTTATGCGCTCAACCCTATGCGCACGACCGGTTATCCCATGCGCTTCAAACAGCGGTGAGCGGTTTCCATGACTGGGAAGCCCTATGCGCCCAAGCAGAATTACTTGGCGTTGCGCCTCTTTTTTGGCATCACCTGCGCTCAACGGGAATTTCACTCCCCCACAAAATACAGCAAATTCTACAAGGACTAACAGCCCGGCATGCTATATTGCACCGTGTTCACAAAGCGGTCTTGTTTGAAACCCTGGATACATTGCACCGCAAGCGTTTGCAACCCCTGCTCTTAAAAGGGTTGGCGCTGGCCTGGCAGGCATACCCCACCCCCCAATTACGTCCTTTGGGCGATATTGATTTGCTTTTACAAGAAGAACAAGTGCAGCCAGCGCTTGCCGTTTTATGTGAGAAAGGGTATCAGATACTCTCTCAAAATTTCTCCATTTTTGCCAAGGAAATTGTTTTGCTGGCGCCCCCCCAATTTGGGCTTACGGTTCGAATTGAACTGCACCAATACCACCCCTCGCAACGCCTTGTACACCAAAACACCCTTGACAATGAATTTCGAGACATGCTCGAAGCGCCCCAACGTCTCATTTTGCCTGAACGAGAAATCTGGACCACCTCTCCTATCGATTCTCTTTTGTATCTCATGCGCCACTTACGAAAACACCTCTTTGATGCCCGCCCAGACCGTCCCCTCTCCCTGAAATGGGTCAGTGATATTCTCGGCCTGGCCCAAAATTATGCTACGCAGATAAACTGGACTGTCCTTAAACAGCGCGATTCCCGATTTCTCAACCGGCTTGCAATTTTATATGCACTCACCCCGGTGCCGCGTGAACATGAAGCCCATCTGCCCCTTCAATCAATCCCAACCCTGACCGATTTTGGTCAGTATCCGGCCGGGTGGCCCCGCTGGCCTGTGGCAGGAGTCACCCGGGAAAACTGGCTGAAATATATTTGGAACACGCTCTCACCACCGCCAACATGGTGGATACGCCTTTATGAGGGCGTTACAGGCAACATCGTCTGGCACAGACATATCTTATACCGCTTGCGGCTGCTTGGGTGGGCTTATAACGCACTTTGGGCACGGTTCAAGCGCAACCTTTGATATTCAAGATGTCCTCGCAAATGCAGTTGACCTTCTTTGCGCGCTTCTTATGGGCCGCCGTTCGTCTCAACCGGCCAAAAGGCTAAAACGGTGAACGCGGTCATTTAGCGCATATTTGGCGAGCGCAATCTTGGGCAGGCAGGTGGGATAGACGCGCCCGCTGAGCGAAATGGGGGCGGTGAAGGCAAAGACTGTCCCGTGCAGGTCGCTCATGCTTTGGGCTTTGCTCCTGGCAGGGACGAGAGGATGTAGGCGTTGCAGTGGCCTTGCCCTCCACCTGCAGGGCGCGAGCAGTTCCATGCCGAAGGTGTTGCGTCCTTCCACGCAGGCGCTGGCGCAGACGAAGGCGAGGTCCACCTCGCCATATTCGATGAGGCGTTGACTTCAAGATACTTCCGATTTGCGCGACGGGCAGCGCGGCTTCCCAACCTTTGGGGATTTGGGTCACCAGCCCCCAGGCAGATTTGAAGAGCAAGTAGGCCAGCCCCAGTTGAATGCCGCGCACGCCGGGTTTGGGAAAGAGACGCTGCGCCCATTTATCCGCGCCGAGCGCGCCTATGCCCAAACAGATGACTGCATTCCAGATAGCGCGGTGATGATGACCGCAGGCGATAAGCTCATTGCCAGCACTCGTCCAATGCCAAAGAAGGCGGCGGTGGCGTCCATGCCGTTGAGGGAAATGAGCGCCAGCACGAGCAGCAGCATGACGCCCAGGTCGGCTAACGCGCCTGAAATTTCAGCAAGTGAAAAAGCAAATGACGTACCGGTAAGTTGTTTTTGCATGATAAATCTCCAGCATCAAATGGTCGAGGGCGTTTCAATTTTCATGGCGGAAAAATGAACGGACAGGCGATAGTAGGAGTCTCCCGCGCAGGCGCGGCAGAGGGCGAGTCCGTCTCGGTGAATCTCGCGCTCATTCATAATCTCCTCGCCGCACACGCCGCAGTTGACGCGCACGCCTGCGCGGCTGACGATGGCTTCGATGGGCGTGTTCAGCGCAACGGACGCGACGGTGAACATCTCGTCATCGGGCATGATTTGATAGGCTTGCATTTGGGCGAAGTAGTGACGCGGCTCATCGGGAGCGTAGGCATATGCTCTCTGACGCACATCCAGCGCAGGGGCGACGCGCACAGCCTGACCCGTGAGCGTATCTACGAAGACAGCGGCGGTCTTGCCGTAATCTTCCACGCGCAGGGTGCGATGACCTACCGCGCAGTCGGTGGCGGCGGTGACGCCATCTGCAAAACAGCCATCGGTCTCGACGATAACGAGCAGGCGCTTTTTGGGCGGCGGAGAATCGAAGCCGAGGGTTTTCATGCCGAGCAGTCCCAGCCGCACGCCGAGAATTTGACGCGGGCAAAGGTGGGAATGGTCACGGGCGGATTTTTGGAGGCAGGCGGAGAGTCTCATAATCTTTAGTCTCATAGTCCGATGGGCGAATAGTGAAACAAAAACGCCGTCTCGGAAATGAGACGGCGCAAAGCAGGCAGGGCTGCGCGGGGTCTCCTTTCCAAATGGGGGAGCATAAGCGTTTCCGCTTTTACCCGGTAGGGCGAAATGATGTTCGCGCTACTGTCCTGCCGCCATGCAATGTTTGTTTAGGCGGACAGGCTTCGGAGAGATGGTTCTAGTGTAGCAGGTAACGAGCAGTTTGCAGAGTGATGGACGTCATAGAGGGTGTAGGGGGGGTTCTGAAGGGAAAAGAGTCTTCGGAGGGATTGGAACTCAGGTTTTGTACTCCGGCATTTCTTCAAACACCGCGCCGCGATATTCATCCGGTTTCAGGACGGTGTCGTACAAGCCCACGTCTTCGCCTGCGTGCCGGTTGAGGCCCGTGTAAACCAGGCTGGCGTCTTCGTAGCGTTTGAATTTATAGACGGCGTCGTTCATCAGGGCGCTGTTGAAGACGTTGAGACTGACGAGCAGTTCAAAGTCGCGCACTTCCAGCCCGGTGACGCGCTTGAAGAGACCAGGCTCCAGCAGGGTAATCACGTCGCGCAGGGTGCGCTCGCGGTAGTCGGTAAGGTACATGAAGATGGGGATGCGCGTGGCAAACTTGATGAGTTTTTCTTGAATCAGTTTGCGCTTGCTTTTGTATTCCTTTTCGGCTTCGGTCAGTTCGCGCTTTTCGGCGGGGGTCAGTTCGCGGTCGTTGGCTTCGCGTTTGGCTTTTTTGACGGCTTCGGATTTGTTGATGATGGTCTCGATGTCCTGATTGAGGTTGCGGAAGCCTTCAATGCTCATCAGCGCGTCCATCGCCCTTTGGTTTGCCATCAGTTTTGCCAGCGTGTCGTTATCCACATTCACCAGCAGGGCGCTTTCCCATCTTCGCGCCAGCAGAGTGGCGGTGGTGCCGCTCATGGCAATATCGAGAATGCCCGCCGCGTCTATCTGTTTCATGGAAGAGCCGTCATAGGCCAGCACGGGCAGGAAGTTGATGAATTCCGCCACTTTTTGCTCCGGGCTGGCAGATTCGTTGACGTTGAGGCGCGAGGCGTATTCGGCAATCTGGCGCAGGGCGCGGTCGGGGGCAAAGTCGAAGACGTAGCACTCGCGTTTGAGTATCTCTTCTTCGTTGGGATGCAAGCCGTCGGGGTTGCGAACCGTCCAGGGGGATTGGACGCGGAAGGCGGCCTGAAAGTAGGTTTCGGGGCTGGAGGAGTTGCGGAGCATGAAGATTCCCGTCCAGGGGCGGACGGTGACGCCTGTCGTCAGTTTGCCGCACGAGAGGGTGATGGTTTTCGTCTCCAGCGGGTTGTCCATCGCGTTCAGCACGGGGGGCAGGGCGTCCACGCCGATTCCGGCTTCGGACCCCGCGGCGACTATCACCTTGTAATCGTGATAGAACTTGTTTTGCTTTTGCGCCAGCAAATTTGCCATCGCATGACAAGCCGCCACGCTGGGCAAAAACCAGAAGGTGTGCGAGAGCACGCCGAGCAGGCGCACGTCGGAGAAGGGCAGGGGCGGTTTCTTCGCGCCGAGTTTCAGGTTATCCACCGCCGTTTCGAGGAACGCGCCGCGAATCAAATCCAGCCATTTTTGCACTTCGTCTTGGTATTTGAAGCGCGCCAACACGCCGCGCCCTTCGGCGGAGAAGAAGACGTTCAGGTCGAATTCGTTGAACTCGCCCTGCATGGCGATTTCGCGGATGGAATCGGGCAGTTGGTAGGTGAGCAGAACCATGCGCGGCAGCATGGCGTAGGGGTTGTTTTCGCCCTGCCAGTTTTCTTTGGCGCGCTGTTCGTCCGAGTACGTCCAGTTGAAGATTTGCTCTTCAATAAATTCGCCCGATGCGATGGCGCGGAAGGGCGTGCCGGAGAGATACAGGTAATGGTCGGCGCTGATGGGCAGAATGTCTTCGATTTCTTCGCTGGTTTCTTTCAGAAACTCCGCGCCCTGCCCTTTGGCGAAGCGGATTTCGTCTTCTTCTTCGGCTTCAAACAGGTCTTTGGCTTTTTCGCGCCACGCGCCGTAGTGATATTCGTCCAGGATGATGCAATCCCAATGGGTGGCGTGAACCCATTCGTTTTTGGTTTTGATTCCGCCCGTGCTGCGGTTTTTGCCCAAATAATCCTGAAACGAGCCGAAGCAGACGAAGGGGCGGGTTTTATCGGCTTCTTCGTAGGTCAGCCCGCCGGGTTTGATGAACTGCCAGCCCGCAAAATCCCGATGCGTTTTCAGGTCTTCTTCCCAGGCGCTTTGCACGGCGGGTTTGAAGGTGAGGACGAGGACTTTCTTCCAGCCCATCTGCTTTGCCAGTTGATAGGCGGCGAAGGTTTTGCCGAAGCGCATTTTGGCGTTCCACAAAAAGTGCGGGGTTTTGCCCTTGTTAGATTTGTCCTTGCGGAAGGCGCGGAAGTAGGCGGCGGTTCTTTGCACGGCTTCGGCTTGTTCGGGGCGCATGGAAAAATCGAGAGTCCGCGCGGTTTCGGCTTCGTCCGTTGCGCCGTTTTTGACGGCGAGATAGGCGGCTTGCAGTTGCTCCACGGTGCAGGCGAACCATTCGCCTTTGGGATTTTTGATTCCCATGCGGCGCAGTTGGCGGTGAAGGTCGTGGTCGCTGAAGGACGCGCCATCGCCGCGCAGGGCGGGCTGTTCAAAGACGATGCGGTAGGGCAGGGCGCCGGGGCGGGCGGTGGGATATTGCTCGGCGACCCGTTCCGCCGCCGCGCGGGTGGTGTAACCTACCTTGAGCAAGCCCGCGTATTGCGGGCTGACGTCTTCGTAGGCGTAGATGACGGGGCGGGAGGACGGGCGGGGCGGGAAGAATTCGGCGGGCATGGGCGGGGTCTCCGTTTAAGGTGACTGTCATCTTACAGATGACAGTCACCTGATAGGGAGCGGCGCTATTCTTCGCCTGCGTCTCCGTTTTCCATCGGGCGAACCATTTTTTCGATGAAGGCGATTTCTTCGGCGGTCAGACCGTATTTCTGGTACAGTTTTTCATCTGTCCAGGGCTGGCTGAAGTCTTGCATGGGGACGAAGGAGTAAATTTTTCTTCTCGATTCTTGGGAGATTTTCACCAATGCGAGCATGAAGTGAAAGAATTTCGTTTGGGTATAACTAATGACGTTTTCGGCTGTTTGGTGGTCATCAAAGGGACCAACAACCAGGTAGGTTTCAGCGCAGCAAGAATTCTTGCCGCCAATAAATGGCTTTATCCAATCTTGGCTAATATTTCCTATGCCCCATGCCTTTGGAACATAAACTTTATGCATTTGAATCCAGTCAATGTTTTTACGAATAGCGCTTTTGTCAATGTACCCTACGCCATCTTTTCTCCAGCCATAATAATAAAATTCAACGCAATTTGGAAAAGGCTTTTTTTCGTATTTCGGCTTTATTCGAAGGTAACTGTTTTCAACGCGAACATCAAACCCAAAGGGGTCGTTAGCGCTCACTAAATTGGCAAAACTTTCTTCGTTCAATTGCCTGACTTTGTGCAAAATGGCAATGGCTTCATTGTAACGAATAAATGTTTCTGCGCCTTCTTCGAGCAGGGGTCTTTCTGCCACAGAGACGACTTTATCACCTTCGTGCGTGTGAACTTTGCACAAGCCTTTGTTATCTCTTTCCCAAAGGAAATAACAAACGCCGCCTTTAATTTCAACGCCAGGGAAGCAATCGCCAGCGTTAATAAAATCATGAATGATTCGAATGCGGTCATCGTGCAGCATTTCGTCTCGAAATTCATCCAGTCCCCTGCCGCCCGAAAACCAGCGCGAGGGGATAATCATGGTCAGGTAACGCGGGTTGAGTTTCTTGGCTTGCTGCACAAACTTGTGATAAATCGGAATGGCGCTTGCTGCATGTCCCCCATCACTCAACTGATACGGCGGGTTGCCGATGATGACGTCAAATTTCATGTTGAAAATCTCCTGCGGGTTCTCGGTGTGAATGAACTGGTAGGCGTGGCTTTCCAGCGAGGGGTCGCGGTCATATTCGTGCAAACTGGCGCCGCAATACTTACAGCGCTCGCCTTCCCACTGGTGAATCATCCGCTGGAACAGGATGTTGCCTTCGGGCGTATCAAAAGCCGCGCAAACGGAGTATTTGCCGTTTGCCTTTTTGGAGCAATACACGCTGCGCCGCGCCAGCAGGGCGGTAATTTCGGTGATGGCAATGCCGAAGATTTGTCTGGTGAAGATGTGGTTGATGCGCTCCTGCCGGTCGGGGATGACGTCTTCCAGTCCCGTTATCAGGCGTTTGGCAATCTCGCGCAAAAAGACGCCGGTTTTGACGGCGGGGTCGAGGAAGGTCACGGTCGGGTCGCGCCAGAGTTCCTGCGGGAGCAAATCCAGCATCTGGTTGGCGATGTTGGGCGGGGTGAAGACTTCATCGCTGGAGAGATTGGCGAGGCAGGAGAGCACGTCGGGGTTGTAGGTGAGGGTCGTCAGCATGGGTGTCCTTCTGGGCGGGTGCTGTAGGTGATTGTCATCTTTAAGATGACAGTCACCTGATTGGCACGCCTACCTTTCCAAATCTTCTAAAAACTTCAACACATCTTCTGGCAGGTTGCGGGTTTGCAAATACGCCAGCAGAAACTGGCGGTACGCTTCGCTTGAGCCGAACTGCTCACGGATAAATTCACGGTCCACCAGCGTTCCGTTGCGCTCTCCGCTCCACTCCAGGTAATTGGAATACTCCCAATCGGCGGGGTGCGCCACCAGTCCATCTTTCACCGGGTTGCCATGAATATAACGGCAGAGGTGCAGTAAATGGCTGGCCGTTTGAATGGGCTTGGCGCGAAAACGCCCTTCAAACAAAGTGCCGCTGTGGGCGTAGCGCAAATTATAGGCTTTGGTGTAACTGTTGAACACAGATTGCGGCAGTTTTCCAGCGGGAATGTCGCCATCCTGCCGGGCGCAAATGTGATAGTGCGTAGGCATCAGGCAATAGGCGATGACGGTTATCTGGTTTTTGCGGGCGTATTCTTTGATTTTGCCAATCACAAAAAGATAATTGGCGCGCTCGCGGAAGATGGATTTTTGATGCGCGCCGCGATTGTAGATGTGATAATAGGCTCCTTTTTCCCAGGTAAGCAGGTCTTTGCGGGCGTAGGGCATGGGGGCGCTCCTTCCGGGTTCACCAGGTGACAGTCACCTTAAAGGTGACTTTCACCTGGCGGGCTGCCGATGGCAAGAAAATGCGTCAGCGGGTAACTGCGCGTCTCGGTTGGGAGGAAGACCCGCTCGCCCAGGTCGGAGGTCAATTCGGGCGCGGAGAATAAATCGGGCGCGCGGCGTTTTTTTGTCTCGTCGGGAATCAACTCGGCAAAGACGAACTCGCGCCGTTTGATGCGGCTGTCGTTGAACGGAAAAGACCACTCGGAAAAGATGATTTGATGCGGTTCAGGTCCCACCGTCCGCAGGGTGAGGGCGTCGCCCCAAAGGATGTTTTTGCTCAAAATGAAGCGCAGCACGCGGCGAACCTGCTCGCGGGCTTTCTTCTTGAACAGGGCGGTATAGCGCGCGTCCGCCAGTTCAAACAGGCGTTTTCGGCATTCGAGGACGTTATCTTCCAGCAGGTCAATGCCGTAGAGGGAAGAGACCGCCAGGACCAGATAGCGCTCAAAATCCAACTGACTGCGGCGGTAGGTTTTCTCCACCGCGTTCAGTTTGCGGCGCAAAATTTCAATGAGGAAATTGCCCGTGCCGCAGGCGGGTTCCAGGAAGCGCGAGTCAATCCGCTCGGTTTCCTGCTTCACCAAATCGAGCATATCGTTGACGATTTTTTCGCTGGTGAAGACTTCGCCGTAATCGGCAACGCGTTGTTTGGATTTGACCTGGGGATTCATGGCGATAATTTTACCCTCAAACCAGGCCGCCGCCCGGTCAGGAGACTCCCTCCGGCAGACGCAACCGGGCAGGAAATGGGCCGTCCAGTGGCATTCCAGCGGGAACCCCCTCTCTTTTTGAGGCCTTGCCCGGGAAAATCTCAACGTCCAGGTGACAAAATTCTCTGCAAATGAGGACACTCGTCACATTCAAAAAAGCGAATATGACATACAATATATTCATGGAAACGAATACGACGACCATTCCCCAGGTTGCTGAAAAAATTGCTGAATTCCTGCAAGTTGTCAGTTCTCCGGCCCGCCTGGGCATCTTGCTGGCCATTGGGCGCGGCGAAGCCTGTGTCTGCCACCTGGAGGCCATCCTGGGCTGGCGGCAGGCTTACATCTCCCAGCATCTCATGGCCTTGCGCAAAGCCGAAATCCTGCAAGACCGCCGGGATGGGCGCTATGTGTATTATCGATTGAGGGATGAATCGCTCCTGGCCCTCGTGCTAGAGGCCGCTGCGCTCAGCGGCCTCCACCCCCAGGAAGTGGATGCGCTCGCCAACCCTCATCCGGGCCCTCATTGCGAATGCCCGCACTGCGCCCCGGCTCTAATCAAACTAACGGAGTAATTCATGGATTTCGTTCTGCAACTCATCTATGGCGGTCTCGGCAACCTGGCCGCTTACCTGGCAGCGCATGTGCTTTTGTGTCTGCTGCCGGCTTTCTACATCGCCGGGGCAATGACCGCGCTCATCCCCAAAGAGACGGTCACACGCTTTTTAGGGCGCAACACGCCCAAATACATCTCCTACCCGGCCTCGGCGCTGGCTGGTTCGGTGCTGGCGGTCTGCTCCTGCACCATTGTGCCGCTCTTTGCCGGAATTTACAAAAAAGGCGCGGGACTTGGCCCGGCCATTACCTTCCTGTTCTTTGCCCCGGCGGCCAACATCCTGGCGCTCATCTACACCGGCGGCGTGATTGGCCCCGACCTGGCCTTTGCGCGTCTGTTCCTTTCGCTGGCCTTTGGGATTGGGATTGGTTTGATGATGGCGCTGATTTTTCGCAACGAGGATGCCGAACATGACGCCGCCACCGACGCCATGTTCGCCGCCCAGAAATCCATGCGCCGCGCGGCCCTGGTTTTCCTGCTGGCGCTGGTTGCCCTGCTGCTCTCAGGCACGCTCAAAATCGGCCTGCTGACGAACACCTACGCTACCCTGACCCTGCCCATCTCCGGCATGGACAACTTCCAGGCCTGGCTAACCAACCTGGTGCCGTTCGACCCGGCCAAAGGCGAGGAAGGCGTCAGCGCCCAGGGCGCAATCCTGATTGGATTGCTGGCACTCATCGGGCTGGCCTCCTGGAAAGGCATCGAGAACATTTTCGATGGCTTCAACACCTGGACATGGCTCTCGCTGGGGCTGGTAGGAGTCACTTTGCTCACCGCCGCTGTCGGGATGATTCCGCATGCCGGGGGGCTGGATATTCTGCTTAACGGGAAATTCTTCGGGGTTTTGATTGCCCTGTTCATCCTGGGCTGGATTCTTAAAAACCATTTGAGCGAGGACGAAACCCGCAATTTCCTGTGGGAGTCGTGGAAATTTGTCAAGCAGATTTTCCCGCTGCTGATTGTGGGCGTCTTTGCGGTGGGGATTATTCGCGAACTGATTAAACCCGAATGGATTGAAGCCCTGGCCGGGCAAAACACCATCCCCGGCAACCTGGCGGGCGTGGTGTTTGGGGTATTCATGTACTTTCCCACCCTGGTGGAAGTGCCAATTGCGCAAATGTTCCTCAGCCTGGGCATGCATCGCGGCCCGCTGCTGGCTTACCTGATGGCTGACCCCGAACTCAGCCTGCAAAGCATTCTGATTATCTCCACCATCATCGGGCGGCTCAAAGCCTGGGTCTACGTTGGCTGGGTGGCGCTGTTCAGCACCCTGGCCGGTCTCATCTATGGCGCATGGATAGACGGCGCGAGCGTTGGCCTGGTCGTGCTTTACCTCGTCATCTTCCTCGCCCTGCTCTCGTCCCTGCTCTGGTACGTCAACCGCCGCAACGAGCAAAAAGTCGCCCCGGTTTCGGCCAACTAATCTTTACGCTCTACTTTTTTCTTTCAAAGGAGTTTCCCGTATGCTCACCATCAAAGTTCTTGGTTCTGGCTGCGCCAATTGCAAACGCGTGGAGCAGATTGCCCGCAAGGTCGTCAGCGATATGGCGCTGGAGGCTGAAATCATCAAAGTCACCGAATACCCGGAAATCATGAAATACAACATTCTCTCTACGCCGGGGCTGGTTGTGAATGAGAAAGTCGTCTCCAGCGGGCGCATTCCCACCCCGGCAGAAGTGACCACCTGGCTGGCAGACGCCTTGCAGGCGGCTTAAGTCTTCCCACAAAAAGCCTGGGACTTTAACCAGACCATAACATTCTCCTGGCGCAGGACAGGATAACATCTTGTCCTATCAAAACGAGGAGAAAAAACCATGAAAAAAGTCCTGTTTTTATGCACCGGCAATTCCTGCCGCTCGCAACTGGCGGAGGCAATTGTCAATGCCCGCCTGGGAGAGGCGTGGCAGGCCGTGAGCGCCGGAACCAAACCGGCAGGCTATGTGCACCCCAAGGCGTTGGCGGCGCTCACCGAAATCGGGATTCAGCATACGGGGCGGTCGAAGTTGGCAGATGAGTTCAAAGGCGTGGATTTCGACCTGGTGGTCACAGTCTGCGATTCAGCCGCCGAGGAATGTCCCGTCTGGCTTGGAAAAGGAAAGCGTATTCACCACAGTTTCTTTGACCCTGCCAAAACCGATGACATGGAGGATTTCCGCCGGGTGCGCGATGAAATTGCGCGGGTCATACCGCAGATTTTGGAGGCTCATGCAAATTGACCTGTTGTATTTTGATGGCTGCCCCTCCTGGCAAGCCGGGCTGGAGAACCTGAAAGCCGCGCTTGAAGCCGAGGGATTAACTGCGGAAATTCGCATGATGCGGGTGGAAACAGATGAAGATGCGGCGCGCCTTCGGTTTCTTGGCTCGCCCTCGTTCCACATCAACGGACAGGATTTGTGGCCCGAAGAACGCGCCCGCTACAACCTGAGTTGCCGTGTGTATAACACGCCCCAAGGCATGAAAGGCGCGCCAACGATTGAAATGTTGCGCGAGAAATTACGCGCCAAATCAACTTATCTGGAGGAGCAATGACAAAGGAAATCAGCATTACCAGGCAGCTCTCTTTCCTTGACCGCTACCTGACCCTGTGGATTTTTGCCGCGATGGCGCTCGGTGTAGCGATTGGTTTCCTGTTCCCGCAGGGCGTTCAGCAATTTAATGACGCCGTTTCAGTGGGAACAACCAACATTCCGATTGCGATTGGCCTGATTCTGATGATGTACCCGCCCTTCACCAAAGTCAAATACGAAGAACTGGGCGAGGTTTTCCGCAACAAGAAAGTATTGACGCTTTCACTCGTCCAGAACTGGCTGATTGGCCCGATTTTGATGTTCGCGCTGGCGATTATTTTCCTGCGCGGCTATCCTGAATACATGGCCGGGCTGATTATGATTGGCCTGGCGCGCTGTATTGCGATGGTGATTGTCTGGAATGAACTGGCGCACGGCGATACGGAATATGCCGCCGGGCTGGTGGCTTTCAACAGCATTTTCCAGGTGCTGTTTTACAGCGTCTATGCCTGGGTTTTTATCACCATTCTGCCGCCCCTGTTTGGCCTGACGGGTTCGGTGGTGGAAATCACCATTGGCGAGATTGCCCAGAGCGTGTTCATTTACCTGGGCATCCCGTTTCTGGCTGGTTTTCTCACCCGCTTCATCATGCTGCGCTTCCAGAGCAAGGAGTGGTACTACAAAAACTTCGTGCCTAAAATCAGCCCGCTGACGCTCATTGCCCTGCTGTTTACGATTGTGGTCATGTTCTCGCTCAAGGGCAACCTGATTGTGCAACTGCCGCTGGATGTGGTGCGGGTTGCCATCCCGCTCCTGATTTACTTCGTGCTGATGTTCCTGGTTTCGTTCTGGATGGGACACACCATCGGCGCGGATTACTCCAAAACCACCACGCTGTCCTTCACTGCCGCCAGCAACAACTTCGAGTTGGCGATTGCCGTGGCGGTGGCGGTTTTTGGCATTCACAGCGGCGCGGCCTTTGCCGCAGTGATTGGCCCACTGGTGGAAGTGCCGGTGATGATTGGGCTGGTGAACGTGGCCTTCTGGCTGCAAAAACGCTGGTATCCGCAGGCCAAATCAGCCCCCGACCTGGCGGCCGCGGCAGCCGAAGCCTGTCCGCCGGATGAGAAATTGATTAAATAACCCGGGTTCCACCGTCTTTTCGCTCAGGCCCAACGGCCCGGCAATTTTGGCGGAGGCCGCCAGCGCTTCCTGCTTGTGCTCGCATGGTGAGTTTCCCCCAAGGCAATTCAGCGCGCTCACGCATCGCAGCCAGGCCAAAGAGACGCGCGCCAATATTTTGAGCAGAATCATCGCCCTGATGGTCATCCTCCATCAGGGCGATGATATTCTATCCGCGCCGCGGCGTGCCAGATTGCAGTGCTGCGCAATGTGGTCGATGACTTCACAACAGGAGCGCAGGCCAGGTTGGCCCTCGCGCAAAAAGGGCAAAAAGTATAAATGATAATCAGGCATGATTTGCAGCAGAGCATTTCATCGCTTAAAAATCAACGCAGATCTAAAAACTATCAGACTTCGGGCATTTTCTTGACCTTCAATACCAGCGCATCGTGGGCAGAAAGAAAGCCGGGATGTCCATAAAAAACGTGGTCTGCCTGCCAGCCGGGGGCAAGCGCGAAGGGAGACTGGATGTCTTGCTTGCCATAATTGATGAAAACGAGAATGCGTTCCGTCAGGCTGACAGGATGTTCGGTCATGCCAACCATCGGGGATGTTTTGCGGCCAATGTGGGTGGCGCGGGCCTGGGTCGAGATGGTTTCATAGACACGGTACGCGCCCGGACGCTGGAATGCGCCGGGGGTCAGGGTCTGTTCCAGTTCGAGAGGATGGGTCAGCAGGTAAACATGCCCCTTGCCATAGGGAGCATGAGTCAGAATGGAATTTCCATCCGCATCACGCGCCAGAACTTCGGCGCGGGTCGCCCGCAGGGTGAAGCGGGTTTCGCCGCGTGCGTGAATGGCGCTTTCTCCCAGTTGATACTCAAAGGGCTGACCGGATTGGGCGCGGGTTAACATTTCGATCCCGGCGGCTTCATTCAGACCGCTCAAGACGGCATCATCAAGGCTGATGTAGAGGGTGGCGCCTGCCTGAATGCGCTCCAGCAGCGCGAGCCAGTGTCGACGGCGGATGCTGTTCAATCCTCGAACCGAGGGAAGCAAATAAAGCGAGACATCCGGCAAGGATTGGTCGGCCATCCGAAAGCAAATCTCCAGCCCGGCTTGTTTGGCGAGCAGGAAGGCCGCATCGGCCACAGCCCACTGGTCCTGTCCTTCGGTCAACAGGCAGGCGGCGTCAAGGACGCGCGGCGGCAGGTCACGGTCGAAATCTTGGATAAAGCGGCGGAAGGCAGAAAAGGCTTGCAACGTGGGCTTGGGAAGCCGCTCGCGAGTCAATAAACCCAACTCGTGCTCAACCGGACACCAATCGTAGGGCGCATTTTCGAGGTGGCTTTGGTCGAAGGCGCACCACCACAACCCGGCGCGGCAATTGTGCGCCCACAGGCTAAAGAGACTGGCGCGAGCGAAATCCCCGGCCAGGCTATCTGCAAGGATATACGGGCCAGTAGTGCCCATCTCCTCGGCAAAGCAGGGCTTGCCGCCAATGTCGCCATAGAAAAGGCTTTCGGCAGTGGCGTGCAGGAGAGGGCGGATGGTATTGGCGGGGTCGCGGATGATGTGGGGAGTGAAGATGGGGTAGGGATGCGTGGTCAGGAAATCAGTCAGTTCGGCCTGGTCGCGAATGCCCCAGGCCTGGCCGGGTTCGGCGCTCAGGCTGTGCATTCCTGAAACAATCGGACGCGAGGAGTCAGCGGCGCGAATGGCGTTCGTAATAGCGGCGGTCCACAGCCAGGCCTGTTCGGGGGTCGGGTTTTTCCCCATAACATTGCACTCGTTTCCCAAATCCCAGGCAGCAATGGCGGGATGACCGGCAAAGGTCTCGACGAAGCAACGGACAAATCGAATCTCCCAGCGCAGGACGAGCGGGTCAGTGATGGGATTGCGGTTGCTGAAGGCGGGCGGCAGGAACAGGCGTCCGCTCATCCAGCCGGTGAGCAGGCCAACGATAAGTTGGAAGCCATGTTCATAAGCCAGGTCGGCCAGTTGACGGAAGCGGTCGAGCATGGTTTCATCGAGCCCGGCCTGACCGGCGGGGGTATCGGGCAGGGGCGCTTCTCCAAAACGAAACTCGACCGGAGTTCCACCGCTCCCGGTCAGCAGATGCAGAGGCTGGAAGTCGCTCCAGAGCGGGAAGACGCGCAAAATCTGGAGGCCGCTCTGACGCAGGGCAGCGAAATCGGCGCGGATGGTTTCGGGCTGCCAGTCGCGCCACATGCCGGTTGCGGCGTGCGAGGCCCAGTAATTGCAGCCAAGTTGGAAGGCGTGAGGGGGAAGGAATGGTTTCATGCAATAAGTTTACCCTCAAAACAGCGTGGGGGACCAAATGGCGCGCCTGTGGCCGGTTTTTGTTCGCGCTCATCACGCTGGCCTGGCGGGTTTCCAAACGAGGAGTGCCTGATTAAAAAGGAGGAAATGTCCAATATGCGCGCGTGAAGTCAGGCAACGCAAAGTTGGCTGGCTTCCCTCTGGAAGCCAGCGATATGGATGTTACTTATATGGATGCAGATACACGCCGGAGAAAAAACATCATACATGCAATACCAGAGCGCGTCAAAAAGCAGCGCCTATGGGTGTTGACGGCACAAATCTTGGTCGATGAACGCTTCGCTTTCACCAGGATAAAAACAGGCTCGATATCATCCCTCGCGGAGGGAATAGATGAAATTTGGGATCTCCGCCCGGCGGCAATAAACCAGCGGTTTAATCAACTTCAGGTGTTGGGTGATTTTTTGAATAGCCTGGCGGATGACATGAGACATGGTTTGACGCCAATTTTTCAATCTTTGAGCGCCTGCGATTGCGCCAGCAGGTTTTCACCTGGCGTTCCATCCGGGATTTCACAGCCCGCCCCGCAGAACAGGCGTTTTCCTCCTTTTTGGATGCAAGTCAACGTCGCATCCCGGACGATTTCTGGCGTACCCTGAAGCATGACCGCCACCGGGTCAAAGTTGCCGCAGATGGCGACTTTATCATCGAAAAGTTGGGCGGCCTTTTCAATATCCACCATCCAATCCAGGTCGATGATGTCTGCCCCGCTCTGGAGCATATCGGGCAGCAGGCGGGTGGTGTTGCCGCAGATGTGCAGGCGGGCCACCGCGCCCATTTCGTGAACAGCGGCAAAAATGCGCTGCTCATAAGGCAGTGCAAATTGCCGGTACATTTTGGGGGAAATCTGCGAGCAAACCGCATCGCCCAGCCCAATGATGTCGGCTCCGGCCTCAACCTGGGCGCGGGCAAAGGCGATTTCCACTTCGGCGCAGATTTCCAGCAGTTCGGTCAGCCATTCCGGGCGGCTGACCAGGTCGGTCATGGTCAGGTACATGCTGCGCAGGTCGCTGGCCTCGGCCAGCGCGCCCTCCACCCAACCCATAATCGGGATTTCGCCCCCGGCTTTTTCGCGAAACAGACGGATGGCTTCCAGCCGGTCGCTCATGCGCCGCCCGCTGGCCGGGTTGGGCAGAACGAGTTTTTTCAGGTCATCCGGATCGATGATCAGTGGTTTGCGGTTGATAGGCAGGCTATCGGCGGGAAATTCCACTTCCAGTCCAAAATCAACGGCCTCGCGGTAGGGGTCAGAGATGGCTTGCAGGATGTCAATGCCGAAATCGGCAGCCACCACCAGGTTAGCCTCCACCAGCACGCGATGGTCAAGATAATAGCGTGAGAGCGTCTGGCCGATGTGGTGCGCGGCGCGGGTCATCAAAATATCAAAGTTGGGGATACAATCAACGGGCTGGCCAGCCAGCCGGGCGGTAAAACGTTCGCAAGAGTTCATGGCACCTCAAAGGTTACTTTTTGTTCGTTTTCTGCTTTGCTTACCCCCTGCGCCCAATCCTCGTCCATTAAACCAAAATCGCCCCTGTGTAGTATCAGGAGCGATAGCACTGCATCTTGCATAACTCTCTGGTCAGAGCTTTCTATGCCTCAGCATCTCTGCGAAGACAAACCGCCTGTTTTTATCATTGGCGGCCCCGACGGGATTCGAACCCGCGATCTCGGCCTTGACAGGGCCGCATGTTAAACCGCTACACCACGGGACCAGTTGCTCTATTCGTTGAGCGGGCGATAGTTTATCACGGTGTCGGGGGGGAGTCAAGGTGAATCTTCTAATCAGTTGCGCAAATTGGCATCCTTAATTTTCATGGCACAACTAATCAAAAAAACCAGTTGACGGAATCGATATTCTGCTGTAAAATCGCGTTCGCTTTAAAACACAAACGGGCCCATAGCGCAGTTGGGAGCGCGTCTCAATGGCATTGAGAAGGCCGAGGGTTCGAATCCCTCTGGGTCCACACAGTTTATAGGACGGGATGTTTCCCGTCCTACTCATAAAAAGCCAGAACAGGAGTAGTAGGTTATCCCGTCAGCGAGTTGGGAGAGCAAGGTGGAAGCCCGGCGCAGCGCCCATCGGGAGCGCATTCAAGACCGAACTCGCCTGTTTTTCCGAACAGGAAGGTTGCGCTGATGAATCACAGTAGTCAGCGCCGGGGTTGCCCGTTACAGCATTGAAAGTGGCAGCGGAAAATGTTGTTTTTCGTTGCAAACCGGGTGGTACCGCGGAGACCTGGCCTGAGTTCAGCAAAGGCGTCCTTCGTCCCAGTGTGGAGGAAGGATTTTTTGTTTAACAATAACGACAAAAAGAAGGCCGTGATAATGAGAAAAATTATGGAAACCATCAAAAACGTTGTTCACAAGGTACGCAACCTGCCAGGCTGTCTTCTCCAGCCGCGCCCGCCCTCCAGCCTGTGCCTGTCTATTCGCGCCGCACGATGCGGCGGAAATGAAAAATCGAATGGCGGATGCATTCCACTTTACGAAAATGACCAGGAGTAAGAATGACGAAAGCCTACAATCCAAAAGAAATCGAACCAAAATGGCAACAAAAATGGGAAGCCGACGGGCTGTACCATTCGGAGATTGACGAGAACAAACCCAAGCACTACGCCCTGACCATGCTCCCCTACCCTAGCGGCGACCTGCACATCGGTCACTGGTACGCGATGACCCCATCAGACGCACGCGCCCGTTTTATGCGCATGAAAGGCTACAATGTGATGTTCCCGATGGGGTTCGATGCTTTTGGCCTGCCTGCCGAAAACGCCGCCATCAAGAGCGGCATTCATCCAATGGTGCGCACCCGCCAAAACATCGAACGCATGCGCAAGCAGTTGCGTTCTATGGGCGCCATGTTCGACTGGCGGCGCGAGATTGTCTCTTGCGAACCAGATTATTACAAATGGACCGAGTGGTTCTTTATTCAACTTTACAAACATGGCCTGGCCTATCGCAAAAAGTCGCCCGTTGATTTCTGTCCAACCTGCAACACCACCCTGGCGCGCGAACAGGTGTGGGGCGAAGACCGGCATTGCGAACGGTGCGGTACGCCTGTGATTAAAAAAGACCTGGAGCAGTGGTTCTTCAAAACCACCCAATACGCCGAAGAACTGCTGCGTTACGATGGCATTGACTGGCCAGAGCGTGTGCGCGTTCTGCAAACAAATTGGATTGGTAAAAGCGAGGGCGCGGAGGTTCAGTTTTCAGTAGTCAGCAATCTATCAGCCGGCGAGACGGATGAATCCATCACCGTCTTCACCACCCGGCCCGATACCTTGTGGGGCGCGACCTTCATGGTTATGTCACCGGAACACCCGCTGGTGCATAAAATCACCTCTCCAGAGCAAAAAGCAGCAGTGGAAGCCTACCAATTGCAGGCCGCCCGCCAGAGCGACATCGAGCGCGAGGCTGCCGATAAGGAAAAAACCGGCGTCTTCACCGGCGGCTACGCCATCAATCCAGTCAACGGCGCAAAAATTCCCATCTGGATTGCAGATTATGTCCTGATGACTTACGGCACGGGCGCCATCATGGCCGTCCCAGCCCATGATGAGCGCGACTTTGCCTTTGCACGCAAATACCACCTGCCGGTCGTGCCGGTCATCCAGCCAGAGGGCGAACCGCCGCTCGACGGGGAGACCATGACCGCAGCTTACACCGGCGGCGGTGTGATGGTCAACTCCGGCCCGTTCAACGGAACCGTCGTCAACGACAAAAAGGGCAAAGAGAACCCTGGCATCATGGCGGTTGCCAGGTGGCTGGAAGAAAAAGGGATTGGCAAACTGGCCGTCACCTACAAACTGCGCGACTGGCTGATTAGCCGCCAGCGCTATTGGGGCGCGCCCATCCCCATGATTTTCTGCGAAAAATGCGGTTGGAACCCCGTGCCAGATGATCAATTGCCAGTCACCCTGCCGGAAGACGTGGAATGGAAACCGACCGGCGAATCACCGTTGAAACTACACCCGACATGGAAGAACACAACCTGCCCGGCGTGCGGCGGCCCGGCAACGCGCGAAACCGATACGATGGATACCTTCATGTGTTCCTCGTGGTATCACCTGGGTTATCTGTCACCCTGGCGCAAGGATGTGCCTTTCGATGAAAAGGAATATCACTACTGGATGCCAGTGGATACCTACACAGGCGGCATTGAACATGCCAACATGCACCTGATTTACACGCGCTTCTTCCACAAGGCACTGCGGGATATGGGAATCACCAAAGGCCATGAGCCGATGACCCAATTGCGCAATCAGGGCATGGTGTTGGGCGAGGACAACGAGAAAATGTCGAAGAGCCGCGGCAACGTGGTCGCCCCCGACCAGCTGGTAGAGCGCTACGGGGCAGACACAGTGCGCGCTTACCTGATGTTCTTTGCACGCTGGGACATGGGCGCGCCCTGGGATAGCCAGGGCATTGAAGGCTCAGCGCGCTGGATACGACGAGTATGGACCCTGTTTACCGATGACGGAAACCAGGGCGCGCCCTCCGCTGAGACGTTGCGCGGATTGCGCCGCAAAGTACACCAGACCCTGAAACGGATTACTCGCGATTTTGAGAACTTCGAGTTCAACACAATTGTCTCCGGGCTGATGGAACTACTCAATGAAATGTACAAAGCGCGTGAAGCAGGCGCATCTGGCTCGAAGGAATGGCAGGAAGCGCAGGAAATTTACATCAAGATGATGTCTCCGGTCACGCCACACATCGCCGAAGAATTGTGGACCGAAGTCTTGGGCAAACCCTACAGCATTCACCTGCAAGCGTGGCCTGCCATCGATGAACAAGCCGCCCAAGAAGACGAAATCACCATCCCTGTTCAGGTCAACGGCAAGTTGCGCGAACGAGTTGTTGTTCCTGCCGAAGCCAGCGAAGAAGAAATCAAAACCGCCGCATTGCAAGCCGTTTCCGCTCATCTCGAAGGCAAACAGCCAAAGAAGGTCATTGTCGTGCGGAAACAGTTGGTCAACATCGTGATATAGCAAACACTTTTTCTGGCCTCTCTTCAAGTGACAGTCCTTACAAAGTGACTGTCACTTTTTTTAACCTTTCATTTTGGTAATCATATTGCAATCCCCCGGCAACTTTACTGCAATTGAATATGCAAGAGCCTCCCTCTACAATGCAAGCATGAGTTGAGAGGAAGGCTGTCTCCTATGAGATTGAAAGCCCCCACCAGACCGACCCAAACGGCATATGCCTTCATCATCAACATCCTCGAAATTAGGAGCAAAAACGAATGATGAAATGATGACGTAAAAAACAAAAACCGGAATCTATTCCATCCTTTTAGATTCTTAAGCCCACTATCACCACTTACTCTTGAAAGGAGAATGTCCCAATGAAAGTTAAGTACTTGCTTCGAGTTTTCATGACACTCATGTTGCTCGCAGGGGTTTTTGGAGCCATTCAGAACGTACAGGCCGGCGCCAGCGCAGCCACCGAATCGGGCGTATCCATTATCACCCGCGATTTGTCCGTCTGGAATGCGACCTATTTCGGTTATGTAAACGCCAGCACGTATGAAAAATGGCAGGTTACATTTACAGAGCCTCATACGTTTGTCGTCACGGTTACTCCGATTAGCGGTGACCTGGTGCCAGTGCTAACCCTGTTAGATGCGTCCAATAATCAGATTGACCAGGCCACCGGTTCATTGACCAGCACTCAGCCCGCCGGAAGTTATGCCATCCAAATTCAACCAGCCTCGGGCAGCGGCTACTACATGATGACCTTCAAAGAAGTTGCGCCAACGCCCACTGAAACCCCCGCGCCCACCGAAACGGTTGAACCCACCGAAACGCCCGTCCCCACTGAAACACCTGTTCCAACCGAAACTGCACTCCCCACGCCGTCGGTCTCGACAGGCGTCCTGCCAAACAGCATCGGCGTCGGACAGACTGCCATCGCTACAGTTAATCTGAACAATATCCCCGTTGAAGGGTACACCAGCACCGAATTCACCTGTTCCTATAACCCTGACCTGGTCACTATCAGCAATATCACCGTTGCAAGCCTGTTCGGTTCCGACCCTGTAATTGCGATGAGCGGACCGCAGAATGGCAGTTTCATTGTAGCAGTGGCTGGCAGTAATGGTCAGAAAGCCAATGGAAGTGGCGCCGTCTTTACGTTCGACATCCTGGGGCTGCAAGAGGGCCAAACCGACATTATATGTGTCGCGCGCGTTTCGACTGGCAACAACACCTTAACCGCAATTAACGCCACCGGTGACAACCTATCGATTGGCAGCGCCCCTACGGAAGAGCCCACCGAAACCCCCGCCCCCACCGAAACATCTGTTCCCACCGAAACCCCCGCCCCCACTGAAACATCTGTTCCCACCGAAACCCCCGCCCCCACTGAAACATCTGTTCCCACCGA
>Ga0073934_10000219_pt1 | contig 173661 bp, 150 predicted proteins | sample LarsenN4metaG_FD_76834 | JGI IMG/M metagenome (GOLD analysis project Ga0073934, IMG submission 76834) | Hot spring sediment bacterial and archeal communities from British Columbia, Canada, to study Microbial Dark Matter (Phase II) - Larsen... ... | reverse complement strand
GGCGGTCTCGCCTACCTTGAGGCCCATCTCGCGGGCTGCGTCGGCGGTGATGATGGAGGTGATGACCTGGCCGCCGATGGAGAGCTTCACCTGCGCCATCAGGCCGCTGACCTTCAACTCCACGATGCGTCCGACGAGCTGGTTGCGTCCGCTGATGTGGCGAAAGTTCTGACGCCGCTCCGCGACCGGTTTGCTGCGCGTGCGGCCCAGGAACTGGTCCAATTCGGCCTCAGGAATGCGGTGATGCCCGCCCTTGGTCTTCACCGTGCGGATCTTTTTGCGCAGGATCCACTGCTTGATGGTGGGGTAGCTGATACCGAGGCGTTGGGCCGCCTCCCGGGGCTTAAGCATGTTCGCCATGTATCGATTATAGACGGTTTTATTCGATATTGTTATGCATATTTGTTCGACCCTGGACCATAGCGACTTCCCATCCGGTTGAGGGTTTTGTTTGTAGAATAGCGAATGAGCCGTAAATCCCCATTCCCAGCCCTTCTGTAACAGGAACCCGCACTGTGAAAAGCAAACGGAACTGGATCATCCTCATCGCGGTCGTGGCCACGGTCGCGGTCTTTGCCGCATTTCGCAATACCAGCGCCAAGACGCCGCAGTACTTCCAGGCTGAGATCACCCGGGGCACGGTGCGCTCCGTGGTCGAGGCGACGGGAACGATCAATGCGGTCACCACGGTCCAAGTCGGCTCCCAGGTCTCCGGGACCATTGCCCGGCTCAACGCGGACTTCAACTCGCAGGTAAGGAAGGGGCAGGTCATCGCCCAGATCGACCCCTCGATCTTCGAAGGCAACCTGCTGCAGGCGCGGGCGGACCTGGAGAACGCCAAGGCAAACGCCGCGGCAGCGCGCGCGAACCTGGAGAAGGCCAAGGCGGCCGCGGTACAGACGAAGGCCGAATATCAACGCACCGAGGCGCTAGTAAAAGAGGGCGTGCTCAGCCAGCAGCAGCTCGAGGTAGCAAAGTCGAACTACGAATCGGCAGAGGCGTCGGTCAATGCGGCGGCAGCGCAGGTCGTCCAGGCGAATGCCCAAGTGAGCCAGCGCAGCGCGGCGGTGCAAGTGTCGAAGACGAACCTGGACCACACGACCATCGTCGCGCCGGTGGACGGCATCGTGATCGCGCGCAGCGTGGACGTGGGACAGACCGTGGCCGCGTCGCTGCAGGCGCCGACGCTGTTCACCATCGCGCAGGACCTGACCAAGATGCTGGTCTATACCAAGACGGACGAAACGGACATCGGGCGCATCCGCACCGGCCAGCCCGTCACCTTCAAGGTGGACGCATTCCCCAACGAGAGCTTCAGCGGCCGGGTGCAGCAGGTGCGAATGAACGCTACCGTGGTGCAGAACGTGGTGACCTACGACACGGTCATCGAGTTCGACAATCCCGACCGCAAACTGTTCCCCGGCATGACTGCCTACGTCACGATTCCCGTGGCGACCGCGCGCGATGTGCTGCGCGTCCCGAACGCGGCCTTGCGCTTCAAGCCGGACATGCGGGCTGATGAGCTACGCGCGCTTTATGCCAAGTACGGCATTGAGACCGGCCGGCCCGGACGCCCGGGCAGCGATGGTGAAGCGGCTGAAGGGTCGGAGGCGCCAGCATCGGGCGGACCGCAGACGGGCGGAGCAAGGGCGTCGGCGGAAGGCAGCGAACCGCCCGCCGAGCAGCGAGGGCGCCGCGGCATGGGCCGTGGCGAACAGCCGGGCGGAGCTGCGGAAGGGGCAATGAATGGCGGCGCGCCGCGCATGGGTGCGGGTCAGCGCCAAGGCGGTCAGGGGATGAATCGCGTCGGCAACGCGCCCGGCAGCGGCCCGCGCACCCGGCGCATCGAGTCGGCGATCCTGTGGAAGCTGAATCCTGACAAGACACTGCGCCCGGTGGCGGTGAAAGTCGGCATCACGGACCTGAACGTGACTGAGATCGTTGAGGGCGACGTAAAGGAAGGCGAGCAGGTCATCATCGGCTCCTCGCAGGCGCGGCCCACGGGCGTGAATCCGCTGGGCCCACAGCAAGGCGGCGGCCAGCGGCGGCGCTAGGCAAAATCATGGCGACCCTACAGGCTCCCGACCCGCTGGCACGCGACGCACAGGCGCAGCCCGTGATCCGCGTCGAGGACTTGCACAAGTACTACGACCTGGGCGAGACCAAGGTGCACGCGCTGCGCGGCGTGACAGTGCAGATCATGCCGGGCGAGTTCGTGGCCATCATGGGCGCGAGCGGCAGCGGCAAGTCCACCTTCATGAACCTGCTGGGCTGCCTCGATAAGCCGACGAGCGGCCGTTATTTCCTGAACGGCGAAGACGTCTCCGGCCTGACCAAGCACGAACTAGCGCGCATAAGGAACCAGCGCATCGGGTTCGTCTTCCAGGGATTCAACCTGCTCGCGCGCACCACCGCGCTGGAGAACACGGAGCTGCCGACGCTCTACGCCAAGATCGGCCGAACGGAGCGGGAGCGCCGCGCCAAGGAGGCGCTGGCGATGGTGGGCCTGGCGAACCGCGAAGACCACTTCCCTTCCCAACTCTCCGGAGGCCAGCAACAGCGCGTGGCAATCGCGCGCGCGCTGGTGAACAAACCGTCGCTCCTGCTGGCCGACGAGCCGACGGGCAACCTCGACAGCCGGACCTCCGTGGAAGTGATGGACATCTTCCAGAAGCTGAACGACCAGGGGCTGACGATCATCCTGGTCACGCACGAGCATGACGTGGCGCAGTTCGCCAAGCGGCAGATCGTCTTCCGCGACGGACTGGTGAAGTTCGACGAACCGATCAAAGAGCGGGAGCTGGCGTCCAAGGTCCTGGAGTGGATGCCGAAGCTGGAGGACTAGGAGGCGCTATGGACTTCATGTCGACACTGCGGCTCGCCCTGCGCGCGCTGGCGCGCAACAAGATGCGCTCTGGGCTCACCATGCTGGGCATCATCATCGGCGTGGGCGCGGTGATCGCGATGGTCGGGATCGGCCAGGGTAGCGCGCAGCAGATCCAGCAGCAGATCGCGAACATGGGGTCGAACCTCCTGATGGTGATGTCGGGCTCGGTGAACCGCGGCGGGCTGCGCATGGGTTTCGGCGCGACCAAGACCCTCGTCTATGAGGACATGCAAGCCGTCCTGCGGGAGTGCCCTTCGGTGGCCGCGGCGGCGCCGGGCGTGATGACGTCCAGCCAGGTCGTTTTCGGCGCCGACAACTGGGCCACGCGCATCATTGGCACTGAACCGCAGTACTTTGAGATCCGCTCCTGGCCGCTGCAGTCCGGCGTGTACTTCGACCAGGAACAGGTCGTGCAGAACATGAACGTGGCAGTCATCGGGGAGACGGTGCGCAAGAACCTGTTCGGCGCTACCGACCCGCTGGGCCAGACCATCCGCATCAAGAACCAGCCGTTCACGGTGGTCGGCGTGCTGCAGCCCAAGGGCGCATCCGCCGGCATGGGTGACGACCAGGACGATCAGGTCTTCGTTCCCTACACCACGCACCAGAAGAAGCTGACGGGCGAGACCTGGCTGCGGTTCCTGGTGGTCTCGGCGGTGTCGTTGCAGTCCAGCACCTCCGCGCAGCGCGAGATCGAAGGGTTGCTGCGGGAACGGCACCGCATCCGGCAGGGGCAGGACGATGACTTCTTCGTGCGCAACATGAAGGACATCGCCGACCAGCAGGCGCAGGTCAGCGAAGTGATGACCACGCTGCTGGCGTCGATCGCCAGCGTGTCGCTGCTGGTCGGCGGCATCGGCATCATGAACATCATGCTGGTATCGGTGACGGAGCGCACTCGCGAGATCGGGATACGCATCGCGCTAGGCGCGACCGAGGAGGACGTGCAGCGGCAGTTCCTCATCGAGGCGTTCGTGCTGAGCGTCATCGGGGGCGCCATCGGCATCCTGTTCGGCCTGGGAGCGTCGTGGCTCATCTCCACGCGCTTTAATTGGCCGGTGCTGGTCTCGCCGACGTCGATCCTGGTAGCTGCCCTGTTCTCGATGGCCATCGGCATCTTTTTCGGGTATTACCCCGCGCGGAAGGCATCGCGGCTGGACCCGATCGAGGCGCTAAGGTACGAATAGCTGAAACCTTTGACGCGCGATGGAATCGTATGCCGTAAGCGGCTGTCCGCCTGCCGCTAAATGAGGCCTGAAATGCTGATCAAAAAACCCGCCGATATCCCCTATTCCGAAGTCACGCCCAAGGACCTCTATCTAAACCGCCGCAGCTTCATCACGGCGGCGGGAGCCGCGGGGATCGGGCTGGCGGCAACCCAGGTCCTGCCCGGCCTGGCGGAGCCGGAGCTGGTGGCGCACGCTGGATCCAAGCTGGACTTCCGCAAGAGCGACCTCAGCACCACCGGCGAGAAGCTCACCCCCTACCGGGACGTGACCACCTACAACAATTTCTACGAGTTCGGCACCAACAAGGACGAGCCCGCGAAGAATGCTGGCTCGCTGCGGACGAGCCCGTGGACGGTGATGGTCGACGGCCTGGTCAAGAAGCCGCAGCGGCTGGATATCGACGCCATCATGAAGCTCAGCCCGTTGGAAGAGCGCATCTACCGCATGCGTTGCGTGGAAGGCTGGTCGATGGTCATCCCGTGGATCGGGTTCCCGCTGAACGCGCTGCTCAAAGCGGTGGAGCCCACGCCGAAAGCCCAATATGTCGCCTTCAAGACCTTGCTTGACGTAAAGCAGATGCCCGGCCAGCGGCGCGATGTGCTGGATTGGCCCTACGTAGAAGGATTGCGGTTGGATGAGGCGATGCATCCACTGACCATCCTGGCCGTCGGCCTCTACGGCGAGACGCTGCCCAACCAGAACGGCGCGCCATTGCGCCTGGTCGTGCCGTGGAAGTACGGGTTCAAGGGCATCAAGTCCATCGTGAAGATCAGCCTCACGGACCGCGAGCCGCCGACGAGCTGGAACATCTCCGCGCCGCAGGAATATGGTTTTTATTCCAACGTGAACCCGAAGGTGGACCACCCACGCTGGAGCCAGGCCAAGGAGCGGCGGATCGGCGAGTTCTTCAAGCGCGACACGCTGATGTTCAACGGCTACGGAGACCAGGTCGCCAGCCTGTACAACGGCATGGACCTGCGTAAGTACTACTGACCGTGACGCCGAAGCGCATCGTTGCGCTGAAGGTAGCAGTGTGGCTGGCGTGCCTTTGGCCGCTGATCGGCATTGGCATTGACGCTTACCGCGGCAACCTCACCGCCAATCCCATCGAGTACATCCTCAACAAGCTGGGATACGTGACGCTGGTGCTGCTGCTCACGTCCCTGGCGGTCACTCCCCTGCGGAGGATCACCGGGCTGAACTGGCTGATACGGTTCCGGCGGCTGCTGGGGCTGTTTGCCTTCTTCTACGTCTGTCTTCACTTCGCGGTGTACTTCGTCCTCGACCAGGAGCTGGACGTGATGGCCGTGTTGCGGGACATCCCCAAGCGGCCGTTCATAACGGTCGGGTTCGCGGCCCTTGTGCTGCTGATCCCCCTGGCCTTGACTTCGACGGCCTGGTCTATACGCAAGCTCGGGGGCAAGAACTGGAACCGCCTGCACCGCTTGGTGTACGTCAGCGCCATCCTGGGCGTCATCCATTACTTCTGGAAGGTAAAGGCGGACCTGCGGGAACCAGGCATCTTCGCGGGAGTGCTGGCGGTGCTGCTGGGGTACCGGCTGGTAACGGCACTCATGGAGCGCGCCCGGAAGCAGCGAGCCGCGACGCCGCAGCCTTAGTCGCGATTCTAGGGTGATTGGGAAAGCCGCTTAAGGCTTCCTGTGCATTCCGCGGAACTGGGTTCCGGAGCATACTCTCCTCACCTTAACCCCAATCCAGAAGAATTCGCAGAAGCAGCCGCATTAAAATCCTGGGGGAAACGATGCGGGGGTGGATGCGAGGTCAGACGGTACAAGCGTCCCCGGCAGGCTAAACAGCCTGCCGGGGATTGCTGTTTCTGGAGCCTTCCGGGCGCGCCCTCATCCAATCATTTAGACTGGAAACAAGATGCTGAATGAAGAACAGATCCGGCAGGAACTCAAGACCGTCTATGACCCCGAGATCCCGGTGAACATCGTGGATCTCGGATTGGTGTATGAGGTCCGTATTAAGCCGGCGATGGAAGTGGCGTCCGAGCTGGCGCCGAAGCCTACCGAACCGCTCCATGACGTCGAGGTGGACATGACGCTCACCTCGCCCGGATGCCCATCACATGTGACCATCGGGGATGCGGTGAAGAAGACGGTGGAGGCCATACCCGGGGTGCAGACGGCGTCGGTGAACTTCATCTGGACGCCGGCGTGGGGGCCAGAGCGCATCAGCGCTGAAGGCCGGGCCATCCTGGGGATCGAAGTCTAGGTCAGGTAGTCCGGCATGGAGGTGCGGCCCTGCCGGTAGCCCTGGATGCGCGAGCCCTTCTCCGCGATCTTCTCCACGAGCCCGCCGACCTCATTCACCAGACGCGAGCCCTTCTCGATGTAATCCGGCGCAGCGTCCCACACAGCGCGGAGCTTCTCGGGATGCTCGGAGGCGAGAGTAGCGAGGCCGACTCCCGCCGCCGCCATGGCAGCCGTCCGCCGTCCACTGAAGACCAGCGCCGCGGCCGCGACGAATGAGCCGATCATCACAATGCGCTTCCAGTCTCGGTCCTGCATATTGAGCCTCCTGGGGTGTCCTGCAATTAGAGCCAAACGCGCCCTCTTCCGTTGCCCGAGACGCGCTGATGAAGAAAACGGCCGGCGCGGACGCCAGCCGTAGAGAAACACCGGTCGTTACATCACGTACTTGCCGGCTTCCAGCACCCTGGCTGCGACCTTCTGGCGCAGGGTGATACTGTCGATCGGCTCATTCTTGAACAGACGGCGCAGGATGACCATCTGGGTGCGCAGCATGTCGCCTTCCGCGCAGGCCGCCAGGACCTTCTTCGCCGCTGACTCCACCTTGTCGATGGACATCGAGAGGTAGACCCGCGTCATGTTCACCGCGCCCTCGGCCGCGGCTTCGCCGTTGCGCGCGATGAGCTTCTGCGCGCGCAGCACGGCCGACTCCATGGCATAGACCTCGGTGATCATGTCCGCCATGGCCGCCATCACCTCCTGCTGGTCCTGCAGCGCCATCATGTACTTCTGGGTGGCGACGCCGGAGACCATCAGGCCGGCCTTCTTGGCGTTGGCGATCATGGTGCGTTCCGCGGCGAGCGGGCCTTCGAGCGGCTCACCCATCTGCGGGCCGGCCAGGACCTCGTCCATCAGCTGCTTGATGGCCGGCATAAGGGCAAGTTCGCCCTTCATGGCCCGCTTCATCAGCCAGCCGGTGATGATCATGCGGTTGATCTCGTTGGTGCCCTCGAAGATGCGGTTGACGCGGGCATCACGGAAGGCGCGCTCGGCGGGATACTCCTCGACGAAGCCATAGCCGCCGTAGATCTGCACGACCTCGTCGACGACGTAGTCGATCATCTCCGAACCCCAGACCTTGAGGATGGAGCATTCGACGGCGTACTCTTCAATGCCCTTGCGGATCTTGGTGGAGGCGTCGGGGTCTTTCTTATCGATGTCAGAGAGAGCGGCGTCGATCATGCCGATGGTGCGGTACGCCATGCTCTCGCCGACATAGACGCCCACCGCCATGTTGGCGAGCTTCTCCTGGATCAAGCCGAACTCAGAGATGCTCTTTCCCCAGGCCTTGCGGTCTTTCGCGTAACCGATGGCGTTGGCCAACGCGTTACGAGCACCGCCCACCACGCCAGCGCCCAGTTTGAAGCGGCCGATGTTCAGGGTGTTGAAGGCGATGATGTGCCCTTTGCCGATCTCGCCGAGCAGGTTCTCCTTGGGGATCTTGCAATCGTTGAGGATAAGGGGCGCGGTCGACGAGCCGCGGATGCCGAGCTTCTTCTCCTCCGCGCCCACGGAGAAGCCCGGCGCGTTGCGCTCCACGATGAATGCGGAGAACTTCTCGCCGTCGACCTTGGCGAAGACGATGTAGATGTCCGCAAAGTTGGCGTTGGTGATCCACATCTTCTCGCCGTTCAGGACCCAATGCTTGCCGTCCTCCGAGAGGACCGCCTTGGTCCGGGCGTTCATCGCGTCTGAAGCCGAGCTGCTCTCCGACAGCGCATAAGCGCCGACCCACTCGCCGCTGGCGAGCTTGGGCAGGTACTTGGCCTTCTGCTCCGGCGTGCCGAAATAGACGATGGGCAGCGTGCCGATGCCGACGTGCGCGCCCCAGGTGACGCTAAAGCTGCCGGAGACGGCGATGCGGTCGGCGATGATGGAGGACGAGATCTTGTCCATGTCCGAGCCGCCGTATTCCTCGGGGATGTCGACCGAGGTCAGGCCGAGCTCGCTGGCCTTCTTGATGAGGTCGCGCGAGACCTGCCACTCCTTGTGCTCGATCTTCTCGATGACCGGCACGATCTCATTGCGCGCGAACTCGTCGGTGGTCTGCGCGATCTGGCGGTGCTCGTCCGTGAAATCTTCAGGGGTGAAGACTTCGTCGATGTTTCTTTCTTCAATGAGAAAGCTACCACCAGCGATCTTCGTTCTTGGTACTGTAGCTGTGGCCATTGTCCTCTCCTAATTCAGGTTCTCGATGATACCGGCGGCGCCCATGCCGCCGCCTACGCACATCGTCACGATCCCGTACTTCCCGTTCCGCCGTTTCAGCTCTCGTATGATGCTCGCCGTGAGCTTGGCGCCGGTGCAGCCCAGGGGGTGTCCCAGCGCCACGGCTCCGCCGTTGGGGTTGATCTTAGCTGGGTCCAGGCCGCCTTCCTTGATGACCGACAGCGCCTGCGCGGCAAAGGCTTCATTCAACTCGAAGACATCGATGTCGCTCAGCTTCAGGCCGGCTATCTTCAACGCTTTGGGGATGGCGTAGACCGGGCCCAGCCCCATCTCTTCCGGCTTGTAGCCTGCGGTGGCAAAGGCCACGAAGCGTGCCAGCGGCTTGATACCCAGTGCTTGCGCGCGTTCGGCGGACATGACCACCGCGGCGGCGGCGCCGTCTGACATCTGCGACGAATTGCCGGCGGTCACCGTGCCTTTGGCATGAAAGGCCGGACGCAAACCTGCCAGCGCTTCGGCGGTGGTGTCCTCGCGTGGGCCTTCGTCAATCTTGAACTCGATGGTCTGCTGCTTCGGCTTAGTGCCGTTGGGTGTAGTGAAGATCACCTGGACGGGGACGGTCTCGTCGGCAAACTTCCCTTCTTTGATGGCGGCCAGGGCTTTCTTATGGCTGTTGAGCGAGAACTCGTCGGCCATCTCGCGGGTGATGCCGTAGCGCTGCGCCAGCCGCTCGGCCGTAAGGCCCATAGAGAGGTAGGCGTCCGGATAATTGTTGACCAGCCATGGATTGCAGCTCACCTTGTGGCCGCCCATGGGGATCATGGTCATGGACTCGGTGCCGCCGGCGACGATCACGTCACATGCGCCGCTGCGGATACGGTCGGCGGCGATGGCGATGGCCTGCAGCCCCGAAGCGCAGAAGCGGTTGATGGTCATGGCGGAGACCTCGACCGGCAGCCCCGCGCGTAGCGACGCGATGCGCGCCACGTTCATGCCCTGCTCGGCTTCCGGCATGGCGCACCCGATGACGACGTCCTCGATCTCTTTCTTGTCGAGCTGCGGCACCCGCGCCAGCGCGCCGGTGATGGCGGTGGCGGCCAAGTCGTCGGGTCTGGCGGCCCGCAACGTGCCTTTGTATGCCTTGCCGACCGGCGTCCGGACGGCGCTTGCGATGACGACTTCACGCATGATCCACCCCTAGAACCACGTCAATGCTGCGATGACCGCAAATACCGGCCATGCAAAATGCTTGCCCCGCGAACCGATGAGTACCGTCAGGGAACTGACCACGAAGGTCGCAGAGATGATCTCCAGCGCCGTGATGTACTGCAGCGGCTCCTTACTGATGGAGATGATAAGCGCTCCCAATCCGACGAATGCCACGGTAGTTAGATGCCAGCCAAAGCGGATGACCCGGCCCATGAACCTTCGGCTGCCGGCGAGCTTAGGCATCCCTTCGCCGAGTGCCAGCAGCGGCTTCACCACCTTGGCCTCGCCCAGGAACGAGTGCACTAACGCGATGGCGATACTGAGGAATCCGGCAACCAGGAGCGACTTATTCATCTAATTCCTCAACGGCCGTCCCGTCTTCAGCGTGTACTGGATGCGCTCCTGCGTCTTCTTCTCGCCGCACAGCGACTTGAAGCCCTCGCGCTCAAGGTCGAGCAAGTATTGCTCACTGACCGGCGTGCCCGGCGATACGGCCCCACCGCACAGCACCTCCGCCACCTTGTTGCCGATCTTTACTTCATGATCGCTGATGAACTCGCCCTGGCGCATCAGATGCACGCCGAGTTTGAGTGTCGCCAGGATGTTCTCGCCCGGCGCAGGAATATCGGTACGCATCACCGGCGGCTTGTAGCCGGCCTTGGCCAGCTCGAGCGCCATCGCCTTGGCGTCAGTCAGGACGCGGTCGCGGTTCATGGTGATGTGGTCGCCTTCGGTGAGGAAGTTCAAGCCCCGGGCTTCATGCGCTGAGGTCGATACCTTTGCCGTGGCTACGGTCTCGAATGCCTTCTTCATCGCCTCCATCAGCTCCACGGACTCGCCGCGGCCGCCGGGACGGATGGACTCTGCAGCATCCACCGCGCGCAGCGTCATCTCCTTGCATCCGCCTCCACCCGGCAGCAGCCCCACGCCGACCTCGACCAGGCCCATGTACAGCTCGACGTGCGGATTGCGGGCCGCCGCGTGCAGATTGATCTCCGTGCCCCCGCCCAGGCACATGCCGAAGGGCGCGCCCACCACGGGCTTGGGGCAGAACTTGATGGCCTGCGTCATGCTCTGGAACTGCTTGATGGCGAAGTCGACCTCATCCCACTCGCCCTCCTGCACCGCCAGCAGCAACTGCATGATGTTGGCGCCGACGCTGAAATTCGCGGCGTCGCTGTAGATGACGAAGGCGTCAAACTGCTCGACCGGCCCGCCGGGCTTGAGCGACGACGTCACCATCTGCACGATGTCGCCGCCGATCGAGTTCATCTTGCTGTGGAACTCGATGCAGGCCACGCCGTCGCCCAGGTCCACCAGCGACGCACCCGAGTTCTTCTTGACCACCGCTTTTTCGTTCGTCTTCTTGGCGACGGTCACCGACCAAACGCCCGGCGAGACTTCCACAGGCTTGTACTGGCGGGAAGCAAGGTCAAAGAACGCGCGGCCGCTGGGCGACTTGGGATCGTCGATGTACCAGGACTTCTTGCCGGCCGCCAGCAACTTCTCCACGTTGGCGGCTACCGGCTTGCCTTCCTTCTTCATGCGCGCCACGGTCGGCTCCACGCCGGCGGCGTCCCACAACTCGAAGGGGCCCATCTCCCAGTTGAATCCGGTCTGCATGGCGCGGTCGATCTCGACGACGGTGTCCGAGATCTCCGGGATGCGATTGGCGGCATAGGTCCACAAGTCACTCAACGTGGCCCAGTAGAAGGCCGCGGCTTTGTCCTTGGCAGGGTCGCCGCCGAGCAGCATACGCAGCCGCTCGCCCGTGTTCTCGACGTTCTTCGCCATCTCCAGCGCGGCGAACTTGGCCTTCTGGCGCGGGCGGTACTCCAGCGTCTTCCAGTCGATGCCCATGCGCTCATCACCCTCGGCGCCCTTGACCTTCTTGTAGAAGCCGCCCTTGGTCTTGTCGCCGAGCCACTTCTTCTCGAGCATCTTGTTGTAGAAGTCAGGCACCTTGAGCTCGGAGCGCTCGTCCTTGACGTTCTTGGCCATGTTGCCGACGACGTGCCCAAGGATGTCGAGCCCGACGAGATCGATAGTGCGGAAAGTGGCTGACTTGGGCCAGCCGACAGCGCTGCCGGTGAGCGCGTCCACTTCCTCGATGCTGAGGTCCATCTCCTGCATGATGCGCATGACGTTGAGCACGGAGAAGGTGCCGATGCGATTGCCGATGAAGTTCGGCGTGTCCTTGGCGCGGACGATTCCCTTGCCCAGCCACACGTCGCCGAAGTGTGAGACCGCGGCGATGGCGGCGGGGTCGGCCTCCGGCGTGGGAATGATCTCCAGCAGGCGCATGTAGCGCGGCGGGTTGAAGAAGTGCGTGCCGAACCAATGCTTGCGGAAATCAGCACTGAAGCCCTCGGCGATCATCCCCACCGGCAGCCCGCTGGTGTTCGTGGTGATGATGGAGCCCGGCTTGCGCACCGCCTCGACTTTTTTCAGCAGCGCGCGCTTGATGTCGAGGTTCTCGGCGACGGCCTCGATGATCCAGTCGCAGTCCTTGAGCATCGCCATGTCGTCGTCGAAGTTGCCGATGCTGACCAGGCGGGCGTTGCCGGCTTCTGTGAACGCGGCGGGCTTGGACTTCTTCGCGCCTTCCAGCCCAGACGCGACGATCTTGTTGCGGGTGGCTTTATCGGCATCGGCCGGCGTGCCGGGGGGAACAATATCGAGCAGCACACAGGGAAAACCGGCATTTGCGACATGAGCGGCTATGCGCGCACCCATGGTGCCCGCGCCAAGGACGGCTATCTTGCGGATCGCGATCGGCATGAGGACGTTTGACCTTCAGACGCAGGAAATAACGGCAGGAATCCCAATCATACGCCACCGAAGGGCGGCACAAATCTGGCGCCAGTGTACTGAATGAATGCTCATTCAGTCAATAATCCCGCAAAAATAGCGACTCGACTGCTGGTGTCGGACTTTGTGGGCGCAATCACATTTCGGTTAACCGTAGGCGCCGCGACTCAGTCTCATCGGGCATCTGGCGCTTTCCGCCCAGGGATGGGCCCAGAGCGGAGGCCAGTCATGCCGTCGTCGTCGCTGCTCAAGTGGTTGTTGATCGCCTTCCTCACCCCTTCGGCCTGGAGCCAAGCACCCTCTGGTGATCCCGCGCTCAAATACCTGGAGCCGGATGTCCCCAATGTGACACTGACACTGCCTGCTTCCCGCGCGAACACGGCGGTCCTGAGTCATGGCGCTCCACGGCCAGTCGTGCAACCGCCGGCCTTGCGGTTCGGGTTCTCGGGTGGTTCGTGGACGGTGACCGACGCGGTCTTTGAAAGCCCGAATGTCTCTGCCAATGCGCTCCATGTTCCGGGAAAAGCGAAGCGCGCCCTGGACCGGGCGGTCGAAGCTGGCCGCAAGGGCGAGTGGAGCAAAGCGGAGACGCACTTACACGAGGCAGTGAAGCATTACCCGCGCTACTCCGCCGCCATCCATAACCTGGGGGTCATCGCGCTGCTGCGCGGCGAGACTGCGCGCGGAGAGGCGCTTATCGAGGAGGCACTCAGCCACGACGACACCAACCTCTATTCCCTGTTCGCCCTTGCCCAGATCCGCCTGGCCCAGAACGATCCGGAAGCGAGCCTGCGCTATGCCGAGCGTTTCGTCACCCTCGCGCCTCAGGAGCCGCACGGGTTGGTGATGCTGGCGGTGATCCAGGTGTTCAACCGGAGGCTCGACGCAGCGCTGCAGACCTTCGACCGGCTTGAGAAGCGCGAGCACCGCGAGATCGCCGCCTATCACCTGCTGGCCGGTTCTATCCACGAACTGCGCGGCGACGCGCAAAGGGCCCTTGTTGAGTACCAGAAGTACTTGCGGGAGGCACCGAAAGCGGCTAATGCTCCCGAAGTCCACGCCGCGGTGGCTGCCCTGCAGACGACTCTGGCGCGTAAATAAGAACTGCCTCCCTTAACGGGAGGCCGATGGATCGAACGTTCCCTACTGCGAAGTGCCGATCGCCGTCGTCCGGTCGCTGCCCCGGGCCGCGAAAAACTGGTGGTCGTAGAGGCTGCGGTAGAACTTGCCGGAGATCTCGGCCGCCTTCGGGCCGTAGATGTTGCGATCGCCGCGGAGGAAGACCACCGTCACGATGCGGCCGTACTGGGTGTTCGCATAGGACGTGAACCAGCCGAAGCGCGTGCCGTCTTTCGAGCAGGTACCGGTCTTGCCGAAGATGGGCTCCTCGCTGAAGTTGTAGCTCACGCTACGGGCCGTCCCGTAGCGAACCGCGGCATCCATGCCGTCGGCGACGTCCGGGATGTAGTTAGCGATGTCCAGCGTGCGCTTCAGCTTCGGCTGGAAGCCGGAGACCTCTGCCTGTGAGCGCGGATGCTGGAGGTAATAAAGGTTGCCGCCGTTGGCGAACGCTGATGTCATGGCCGCGAGTTGCAGCGGCGTCATGTTGATGCTCTCGCCGAACGAACACATCTTGCCCACACCGCCCAGCTTGGGTTCCAGCTCCTCGGTCGGGAAGGTGCCGAGGTGCTCACCCTCGATGTTGTACCCGGCCAGCTCGCCCAGGCCGAACTGCTGCGCGTAGTAGCTGACCTTCTCGAATCCCAGGCGGCGGCCGATGACCTCAAAGTATGCGTTGTTCGATACCGCCAGCGCCTTGCTGAGATTCATGTAGGTGCGGCGCCCGAGCTTGAGTTCGGTCTCGCGCGTGATCAGGCCTTCGCTCAGGGCGGCAAGGCCGACGGCGACCTTGAAAGTCGAGCAGGGTTGCGCACCTTCGCTGAGCGCGAGCTTCTGGTTCACCATCGTCAGCACGCGGCCGGTATCCGGATCGACGGCCACTACCGTGCCGTTGAGATTTCCAAGGGCTTCCACTGCTGCGGCGCGGACCAGTGGATCTTCGCCTTCCACGACGTCACCCACGGTGTTGTCGTAGGCATATGGGCTGGCGGTAAAGCGCTCGTAATAGCGCCTCCGGGTGGGCTTTCTCTTTTTCGAATATGTCTTGGCGCGCGGACGGCTGGCCTTGAGCTTCGTCATCTTGCTCTTGGCCTTCGCGCTTTCCGTAACGCTCGGAGTGGACTTCTTCTTTGCGGGAGTATTGCCGGCCATGCCGGGGAGGGAGAACAAGACCAATATGAAGACCGAGATTATGAAGGAACGCATTCACTCAACCTGGTTCGGATTCGACACCTTAGACCGCTGGGCAAACCTTCCCGTCACGCCAAAGACACATGCCGTCTTGTCCTTTTAGCCTTGCTGTGGGGGGTCGCCGCTGCCCGATAGTACGGTGGATCCACATCCCAATGCAACGGGAAAAAGCCGAAAAACCTTGCTCAAAGCGGTTCCTGCTCACCTTTAGAGGGATGCCGCGGCTCAAACCCGAGTTGGCGGCTCATTTTTGCCCGGAGGGGCAAACAATCGAGACCCGGAGGCCGTCCAAGCGACATGCCATCCGCAGACCATCATGATCTTCACGGGTCGGCGCCCGACCACTCGCCCGTGGCGCTGCTGCTCATCGATGTCATCAATGACCTCGACTTTCCCGGCAATGAAGCCATCCTGAAGCTCGCGCCGCAGATGGCGAGGTCGATAGCCGTACTGAAACGTCGCGCCAAGGCCGCCGGCGTCCCGGTGATCTATGTGAATGACAACTTCGGCCGCTGGCAGTCTGACTTCCGCAAACTGGTGGACCATTGCCTGAAGGATGGCGTGCCCGGCGAGGCGGTGGCGCGGCTGCTCCAGCCCGAGGAGGATGACTATTTCGTCCTCAAGCCGAAGCATTCCGGATTCTATTCGACTACTTTGGATACCCTGTTGCGCTACCTCGGGACGCAGACGGTGATCCTGACGGGCATTGCCGCCAATATCTGCGTGCTGTTTACGGCGAATGACGCCTATATGCGCGACTTGCGGCTTTTCGTCCCGGAAGATTGCACCGTGGCGAACTCGAGCGAAGAAGCGCGCTTTGCCCTCGAGCAGATGCGGACCATCCTGAAGGCGGAGACACGGCCATCGACTGACTTGGAATTCTCCAGACTGTTGATGGAGACGGAAGAAGCGGCCTGACTACTCGATGACGTCCCGGGGGAACTCCATGCCCCAGAAATTGTCATGGTTGCCGAACTCGAATCCCACCTCTACCACCCCGGCGTGCTCTCCGCGGCGATGCATCACCACGCGGGCGTCAGCGCCGCGCTTGCCCTGCGGCCACCAGAGATAGAAACCCTGGCCGACCCGGAAGGTGCCGCGACAGACGATCAAGCCACCCCAGCGGCTGATCATGACCGTTTCCGCGAGTTGGTCGATCTCGCTCTTGGAATCCCGGGAGAGTGCGACGTTAAAACGCTTGGGGATGCGGGCGCCCCGACGCGAGTGCGTGCTCAGTTTGTGCAGGAAGCTGCTGAGCTCCGCGCGCATCGTCGGATCCATCTCGACGAACTGGAAGCCCATGCGCGAATCGGCCTGGCGGTGTACGAGCCGGGAGGTGGCGACCACCGAGACGCCGGTGGGAAGGTTAAAGCGCAGTCGGCTCTCCGCCCGCGGCTGGAAGCTGCCGCCGCAGTGGACGAGCGCGCCGCCGAGGCTGATGTTCTCTGTCTGCCCCAGGCAGGAAGAGGTTTCCGAGGAGACGATCACGGGCGTATTGACGTTGATGCGCGGATATCTCCGCTGCGCCGGATACGCATTGGGGCCCGCCGAAGTCGTCTCGCTGTTACTCACGCCAGCTTCCCTTACCGTGAGATGTCACGGGGACGAACATCCCGCTGTTACGAATGTACGGGGCCTAAGTCCGACTGTACGCGTCCGGAATCCCGGTGGACACGTTACTTTGGTTCTAGTCCGGTGGGGCCGCGGGCGAGGTGACTAGTTACACCTCGCCGCGTTTACGGATGAACGCCGGGACGTCGAGGTCGTCGGCCTCGACCTCCGCCTTGATGTTCTGCTTTACGGACTCGATGGTCGCGGGCTCACGCATCATGGTGGCCACGGGAGCCGCCGAAGCCTGCGGCCGGACCACGGGGGACGGGCGTACGAGCGGCGAAGGCGCCGACGGCACGAACGCCGAGACCGTCCTCTCCTTGGATATGGCCGCTGCCGCATCGGTGACAGTCCGTTCCTTGTCCTTCTTGGCCGGCAGGTCGGTCCGGAAACCGGTGGCGATGACTGTGATCTTGACCTCGTCCTTCATCTTCTCGTCCTGCACTGCGCCGAAGATGATGTTCGCATCTTCATGCGCCGCGCTCTGGATGATGGTCGAAGCCTCATTCACCTCAGCCAGCTTCAGCGAACTGGAGCCCGTGATGTTGATGAGGATGCCGCGTGCGCCGTCGATGGCGCCGGCTTCGAGCAGCGGCGACGCAATCGCCGCCTGCGCCGCCTGGGTGGCGCGGCGCTCGCCGCGTCCGGTGGCGGTGCCCATCACCGCGTAACCCATGCCGGCCATGATGGTCTTCACGTCGGCAAAGTCGCGGTTGATGATGCCGGGAATGGTGATGATGTCCGAGATGCCCTGCACCGCCTGGCGCAGGATGTCATCGGCCACGCGGAACGACTCGAAGAAGCCCGCGTCCTGTGCCACAGCCAGCAGCTTCTCGTTGGGGATGACGATGGTCGTATCCACGGAGTCGACCAACTCCTGGATGCCGCGCTCCGCCTGGGTGAGGCGGCGTTTGCCTTCGAAGGCGAACGGCTTGGTCACGACGGCGACCGTGAGCGCACCCATCTCGCTGGCCAGCGACGCGATGATCGGCGCCGCGCCGGTGCCGGTACCGCCGCCCATGCCGGCCGTGACGAACACCATGTCCGCGCCTTCGAGCGCCTCGATGATCTTCTCGGCGTCCTCGAGCGCCGCCTTGCGCCCGACTTCCGGGTTGGCGCCCGCGCCAAGGCCGGAGGTCAGCTTCACTCCGAGCTGGATCTTCACCGACGCCTGCGACATCTGCAGCGCCTGCAGGTCAGTGTTCGCGACCACGAACTCAACGCCCTCCACGTGGGCGTTGATCATGCGGTTGACCGCGTTGCCGCCGCCGCCCCCGACGCCGATGACCTTGATCTTCGCGTTGTTGCGCGCGTCATCGTGGAAGGAGATCCTTACTTCGCCGTTGCCGTTGCCATTCTTCTCTGCCATCTCAGCACCTCAACTTCAGTCAGTTAGCCTGCGCTCTGGAATAGGGCCTTCAACTTCGCCTTGAATCCGGTCTCTTGCGGCGCCGCCCGCGCTACGCGCGAACGATGCGCATACATCAATGTCCCCAGCGCCACCGCGTGCTCGGGCTCGGCGAGCGAGACCGGCATGCGCGAGAGCGGCATGGGCACGCCCAGCCGCGCCGGCCGCCGCAGTACTGCCTCTGCGATCGAAAGCAGCCCCGGCAGCCGCGCCGCCCCGCCGGTAAGCACGACACCCGCGCCGAGCGCGTCGAGCACGCCGCCCTGGCGCAAGCTTTCGCGCACGAACTCGAACAGCTCCCGCGCCCGCGGCTCCAGTACTTCGGCGAGAAGCCGCTGCGGCATCAGCCGCGATGGCCGCTCGCCCACCGCCGGCACCTCGATCTCATTCCCTTCCGGAACGCTCGTCACAACCGAATGTCCGAAAGTGCGCTTGATCTTTTCCGCCTCCGAGAGCGGCGTCCGCAGCCCTACGGCGACGTCGTTGGTGAAGTGGTCTCCCCCGATCGGCACCACTCCGGTATGCGCCACCCAGCCTTCGAAGAAGGCGCTCAACTCGGTGGAGCCGGCGCCGATGTCGAGCAGGCAGACGCCCAGCTCCCTCTCGTCCGGACGCAGGACGCACTCCGCCGCGCCGAGTCCCTCGAAAACCGTGTCATCCACCTGGATCCCGGCCCGGTTCGCAGAGGTCACCACGTTCTGCGTGGCACTCTGCCCCGCCGTGACCATGTGCACGCTGACTTCGAGCTTCATCCCGGTCATGCCCAGCGGGTCCCGGATGCCAGGCTGCTGGTCCACGATGAACTCCTGCGGCAACAGGTGGACCATCTCGCGGTCGGCGGGCAGTACCACCGAGCGGGCTCGGTCAATGGCCTGGCGCACATCTTCGCGAGTGATCTCCCGGGGCCGCGAGCCCAGATTCAAACCGCCGCGGCTGTTGATGCCGCGCATCAGTGGCCCTCCTACCGAGACCACGGCGTGCCCGATCGGCGCGCCGCACTGCTTCTCCGCCTCTTCGGCCGCCTTGGCGATCGCGCCGGACGCCTTCTCCAGGTCCACGATGGCGCCCTTGCGCGTGCCCTTTGATTCCACGGAGGCATGCGCCCGGTAGCGCAGCACCCCCTCACTCACTTCTCCCACCAGGACGCACGTCTTCGCGCTGCCTACGTCGATGACCGCGATATGTTTCTCCGGACTGCTTCCCATTACGGATTCGGCCTTTTCTCTCCCGCGCCTCGGGCGTCGGGGTTCACGATGATCTGGTTGCTGTAGCGGAGGTCTACCGACTCCAGCTTCACGAACTGCTGGCGCCATTCCTGGATGTGGTTGAGGTAGATCCGGTAGCGGTCGGCAAAGTTCGCGTCGCCCAAGTGGATCACCAGTGCCCCGCCGGGGTCCTCGACGGTGATCTTCACGTCATCCGGGTCGGTAAGGTCGACCTCGCTTAGGTCCTTGGAATAGCTTGCGCCGTTCGCGTCCAGTTCGCCGACCAGCCGCGCGTAGATCTTCATCCGCGCGGCGCGAGTGGAGACGGGCTCGGAATCCGCCATGCCGGTGATGACGGGGAACGAGTACTTGGAACGCGACTTCGCGGGAAGGTCCATGACCACGCCGCCGCCGTCGATCAGGCTGACCTTCGAACCGATGCGCACGAAGGCCACAGGCTTGCGCTCGGTGACCTGCACCCGCAGGACATCAGGCAAAAGGCGCATCACCGTTGCCGACTCGACCCAGGGAATCTCTTCGAGCTGCCTGCGCCGTTCTTCCAGCGGCACGCGGAAGATGTTGCGCCCGATGTCGCCGCCCATGACCTCGAGCACCTGGGCGCGCGTTACGTTCTGCAGGCCCGCGGTCTCGATGCTGTCGCCGGACTCCACGCGGAAGCGCCACGAACTGGTGGCATAGCGGTACACGCCGGCGCTGCTCACGCCGATGGCTCCCAGAACGGTGGCGGCGATGAGCACGATGCGCAGCCGGTTCGCCGTCTTGCGCGTGACCGGGCCCTTGCGCACCGGGACCCGCCGTTGCGCGCGCAGAAACTGCGGTTCTTCTTCAGGCTGAAAGTCGTCTTCGACCTCGATCTCGTCGGCGAGAGAGGCAACGCCGCCCGGGTCCCTCTCGGACCGAGGGACGGGGACCGTGCGGTCGTTATGGAAACGGTCGTCGTCGCGCGTCATGAAACGCTTGGAAGATTCGCCTTTCAAACTATAACCGCTTTTGACCAAAAAGCAGAGAGGTTTTTAGGGATTGTTTCGGGTTTTGTAGGGCTCCAGTGGGAAGTCGGCGCTCCACTTTCCGATTACTTCAGACGTTCGAGGTCCTTCTTTGCCGGTTCGAATGCCGGATCGAGGGCAACCGCCGTGCGTATCTCCTGCCGCGCCTGGTCTTTCTTCCCTTGTTTTTCCAGCACCAGCCCCAGCCGCCAGTGCGCGGCGGCCTTCGACGGCGCTGCGCCTTCGGGCTCCTGCGTGAGGTACTTGCGGAAGTATTTCTCCGCGCGCGCAAGGTCCTTGTTCTCCACGAGCGCTACGCGGCCAGCTTGAAAGTAAGGGTTGAGGTTTTCGGGAACTGCTTTTTCCGCCTGCGCCAACAGCGTGTCGAGTTCGCTCCACTTGTCCTGGGCGACGAGCAGTTGCGCCAATACGGAGAATGCCCCGTGCCGATTTGGTTCGGACTTCAGCGCCTCGCGGGCGTGTTTTTCTGCCACGTCAAACTTCTTCTGGCCGCCATAGATGCCGGCGACGGTCAGGTTTGCCTTGTAGCTCCTGGGATTCGCCTGCGCGGCCTTGATGTAGAGATCGTTGAGCTTGTCAGTCTGCTTGTTGTGTTGCGCGATGCGCGCCTGCGCATAATAGCCTTCGACGGGGTCGATGGTCATCAGCTTGTCGGCGAGTTCCTGGGCCTTCTTGGGATCGCCGCCGATCATCCCCGGGGCCTGCAGGTGAAAGGCGATGAGCAGGTGGTAGCAGTCGAACTGCTTCGTGTCGAGTTTGAGGCCGGCTTCGCCTTCCTTCTTCACCGCCCGGCCCAGCCCGAACTTGGAGAAGACGCCGGCCTTCTGTGCCTTGTTACCGGAAGTCTGCCCGAGCAGGCAGTGATACGCACCCTTAGAACCGTCGGCCGCGACTGCCCGCTCGGCAAACGAGTGCGCGCCCTCCAGGTCGTTGTAGGCGAGCCGGACGCGCGCCATGGCGTAGAGCGCCTCGGCGTCTTTGGGATTCTGTTTCACGCGGGCATCGGCGATCGCCCGCGCGCGTTTGTAATGCCCATCTTCGAGCAGCGACATGAGTTCAGATTGGGCTGCGGCAGTAGAAGCCAGCAGCAGAGCCGTCACGAGAAGGCGCACGTGTATTACCTCTTGCGGAAAAGATATGGTCTTAGACTCGCAGCCTTGCGAGTTGTTTCCCCCGCGGATTACTTTTTCGCCGCGTTCAACGCTTCCAGCACCAGCGGCCCGACCTGCGAAACATTACCCGCGCCCAGGGTGATGACCAGGTCGTCCGGCTGCGCCTGGGCAACGCACTGGGAGACCGCGTCGGCAAACGATGCCGCCCGCGTCGCGCTGCGCCCTTTCCCCGCCATCCGTTCGACCAGGGCCTGTGCAGTGATGCCGGGAATGGGCGCTTCGCTGGCGGGGTAGATGTCGAGCACCTGAAGTGTGTCCGCATCGCTGAATGCGGTGGCGAACTCGTCCATCAGGTCGCGCGTGCGCGTGAAGCGATGCGGCTGAAAGATCACATGCAGCTGCTTGCATCCATACTGCTTTGCCGCGGCCAACGTGGCGCGGATCTCGGTGGGGTGGTGGCCATAATCGTCGACTACGGTCACGCCGGCCGCCGTTCCCTTCACCTGGAAGCGCCGGTCGACGCCGCGGAAGTGCTCCAGGCCCGCGCGGATCTTTTCCGGGGGAATGTCCAGCCCCACGCCGACGGCGATTGCCGCCGTGGCGTTCAGCACGTTGTGCATCCCCGGCACGAACAGCTGGAATTCGCCGAGCGACGCGTTCTCGTAGGCCACGGTGAAGCGGCTGTAACCCTGGCCGCGTGGCAGCATCTCCAGCCGGAAGTCATTCTCTGCGCGCGCGCCATACGTGACCGCGCGGCGCGCCATGCGCGGGATAAGGTTGCGCACGCGTTCATCGTCGCCGCAGACCACCGCCATGCCGTAGAACGGCAGCCGGTCGAGGAAGTCAACGAACGTCTGCTCCACGTCGGCCATGTCGCGGTAGGTGTCCATGTGTTCGCGGTCGATGTTGGTCACCACGGCGATGATGGGCGAGAGCTTCAGGAATGACCGGTCGCTTTCGTCCGCCTCGGCGACAAGGTACTGCGATTTGCCCAGGCGGGCATTGGAGCCCATCGCGTCGACACGTCCGCCGACCACGACCGTCGGATCGAGCCCACCCGCCGCCAGCACCGCAGCGACCATGGATGTCGTTGTCGTCTTGCCGTGCATGCCGGCCACGGCGATCCCGTACTTCAGCCGCATCAGCTCGGCAAGCATCTCCGCCCGCTGGATCAGGGCGATCGAGGCCGAGTGCGCGGCCGCGACTTCGGGATTGTCCCGCGAGATGGCAGAGCTGGTGACTACGACCTCAGCCCCGGTCACGTTCTCTGCCCGGTGACCTATATATATGGTGGCTCCCAGTCCGCGGAGGCGCTCGGTGACCGGCGACTCCTTCAGGTCGGAGCCGGAGATCTTGTAACCCAGCGTCAGCAGCACCTCCGCGATGCCGCTCATGCCGATGCCGCCGATGCCCACGAAATGTATCCGCTGAATCTTTGCGAACATGGTCACTTCTTCTCCGCCAGGCGCTTCACCATCTCAGCGATCGCTTCCAGCGCGACGCGGTGCGCCTGCTCTTTCGCGCGGGCTGACATCTGTCGCAACCGTGCCGGATCATTCATCAGCTCCGCGACCTTGGCGGCCAGGGTCTGCGGTGTGAGGCTCTTTTCGGGAAGCACGACTGCGCCGCCGCTCGCCGCCAGCGCCTCCGCGTTCTTCGTCTGATGGTCATCGGCGGCAAAGGGGAACGGGATGAAGATCGCCGGCTTGCCGGCCGCCGCAACCTCCGCGACGGTGCTCGCGCCTGAACGGCACACGATCAAGGCCGCTTCGGCGAACGCTGCCGCCATATCCTGGATGAAGGCGCTCACCTTCGCCTCGACGCCGGCTTTCTCATAAGCGGCACGGGTCTCCTCGAAATCACGCTCGCCGGTCTGGTGAATGATCCGCAAGCCCGGGACCTTGGCCAGTTCCGGCAGCGCCGCGCAAATGGCCCGATTGATGGCGCGCGCGCCCTGGCTTCCGCCGGTGATGAGAAGCGTCTTGCTCTCGGCGGTCTCCCCACGATGAAAGAACTCGGGGCGGACCGGCACACCGGTGACTTGCGCGTTGCGGAAGTAACGTTTGGTGTCCTCAAAATGCACGGCGGCAGCGGAGACCCATCTGCCCACCGCGCGGTTCGCAAAGCCCGGCACGGCGTTGGGCTCGAAAGCCAGCGTCGGGATGTCTTTGAGCAGCGCGGCGATCATCGCAGGCCCGGAAGCGTAGCCGCCCACGCCGATGACGACATCGGGGCGGAAGTCACGCAGCATCTTGCCTGCGGCCAGTACTGCGCGCGGCAGGTCGAAGAGCGTCTTGAGGCGCGTGAGCACGCTCACGTTCTTGAGCGCTCCCACCTGCACCAGCTTCAGCGCGAAGCCCGCTTCCGGCACCATCCTGGTCTCGAGCCCGCGCGCGGTGCCGATGAACAGCAGTTCGGCGCCATAGCGCGCCTGCAGCTCGCGCCCGATGGCCAGCGCCGGGATCACATGTCCGCCGGTGCCTCCGCCGGCAATCACAACGCGCATATGGTCAGTCTATCTGCTTGGAGATGTTGAGCAGCACGCCTACGCAGGCCAGCGCCACGAAGAGCGACGAGCCGCCGTACGAGATGAACGGCAGCGGAATGCCTTTGGTCGGCACCAGCGCCAGCACCACGCTGATGTTGAAGAACGCCTGCACCCCGATCATGGCCGTGATGCCGACCGCGAGAAAACGGGCGAACAGGTCCGGCGTCCGCAACGCTACGCGGAAGCCGCGGTAACAGAACAGCCCGAACAGCGCGACGATGATCACACTGCCGACCAGGCCCAGCTCTTCGGCCGTCACGGCGAATATGAAGTCCGTCTGCGGCTCTGGGAGATAGAACAGCTTCTGCTTCCCTTCCATCAGCCCGCTGCCGGTGATGCCTCCGGTCCCCACCGCGATGAGCGACTGCACGGTGTGAAAGCCGCGGCCTTGTGCGTCGGCAAATGGGTCGAGCCAGGCCAGGATACGCGCCCGCCGCCACGGCACGTTCCATATAAGAAGGTAGAGGAACGGCAGCGACGCCAGGAGCGCGTAGCCGAAGTAGCGCATCCGCATGCCCGCCACATAAAGGATGGCCAGCGCGACGCCGGCGCACATGATCGCCGTTCCCAGATCCGGCTGCAGCACGATGAGGGCGCAAAAGACGAGGGCGGGCGTCGCCGCCGGCAGCAGCGTGTTGCGAACGGCTGTGATGGATTTCACCCGGGTCTCGAGGAAATAGGCGAGGAAAAGGATGATGGCGGGCTTCGCGAGTTCTGCCGGTTGCAGTCCGAACCACCCGAAGCGTATCCAGCGATGCACGTTGTGCGAGCGGTCGAGGAAGAAGACCGCGACCAAAAGCAGGGTGGTGATACCGAGCAGCGAGAAGACCACCGCCGGGTGCTTGAACTTGCGGTAGTCGACATTCATGAGGACGAGCATGGCGGCCAGCCCGCCGAGCGCCCATAGGGATTGCCGCAAGAGGAAGAAATACGCCGACCCGAAGCGCTCGCTGGCCATCACCGCCGAGGCGCTGAAGACCATCACCAGCCCGATGAGCACCAGTACCAACGTCACGCCGAAGAGCCAGCGGTCGACGCTGACGCGCTTAGCCATGCTTCATGCCTCGCGCGCCCACCGCTTCCATGTTGTGGACCAGTTCCTTGAAGGTGCGTCCGCGGTGTTCGTAGTTCTGGAACTGGTCAAAACTGGCGCAGGCAGGCGCCAGCAGGACCACGTCTCCCGCTTTCGCCTTTTCCGCGGCCATGCGGACCGCGTTCTCCATGGTCTCGGCGGGGAAGACCGGTGCAGCGCCCGCAATGTGTGCTTCGATCTTCTGCGCAGCCGCGCCGATGGTGTAGACCGCCTTGGCGCGCTTCTCCAGCAGCGGTTTGAGCACGGTGTAGTCGCTGCCCTTGTCCTTACCGCCGAGGATGATGTGTATGTTGGCGGGGAAGCTCTCCAGCGCCTTGATGGTGGCGTCGACATTGGTCGCCTTGGAGTCGTTGTAGTAGGCGACGCCGTTCAATGTGGCCACCAGCTCCAGTCGATGCTCCACCGCTTTGAACTCGCCCACCGCCTTGCGGATCTGCTGCGGCGTGCACCCAGAGAGCATGCCGACACAGACCGCCGCCAGCACGTTCTCGAGATTGTGTTTGCCCTTGAGCGATATCTCCGCCGTGGGCATGATCTCAGTTTCTCTACCGTCCCTGCTACGCCAGTAGATCTCTGCCGCGCGCACAAAGCTTCCCTGCTCGGAGCGCTCCTTCGACCCGAACCAGTACACCTGCGACTTCACCCGGGCGGCGATGTCCACGCACGTCTTGTCGTCGGCGTTCAGCACCGCAAAGTCCTCGGCGGTCTGGTTCTCGAAGATGCGCGCCTTGGCCGCGGCGTAGGTCGCGAAGTCGCCGTGGCGGTCGAGGTGGTCCGGCGTGATATTGAGTATGGCCGCGATGTTGGGGCGGAAGCTCTCGATGGTCTCGAGTTGGAAGCTGGATATCTCAAGTACACTCCAGCTTTCCGGGGTCGAAGTCTCGATCAGGTCGGTCACCGGGCGCCCGATGTTCCCGCCGACCTGCGTCCGCAGCCCCGCCTTTTCCAGGATCTCGCCGCAGAGAGACGTAGTCGTCGTCTTGCCGTTTGAGCCAGTGATCGCGACCATCTTCCCTTTCAGGAAGCGCGCCGCCAGTTCCACCTCGCCGATGATCTTCACGCCCGCCGCGCGGGCCTGATGCAACTGCGGCGCATCCACCGGAACGCCGGGGCTGACGACGATGAGGTCCTGGTCGCGGAAGGTCCGCTCGCCGTGCGCGCCGGTCTCGACCACGATGCCCAGGTCAAGCAGCGCGGGAATATCTTTGCCCAACTCGGCCTCAGCCTTCGAATCGGAGACCGTCACCCGCGCGCCGCGCGCCTGCAGGAACGTCGCCGCCGAGACGCCGGACTTCCCCAACCCTACCACCAGCACGCGTTGGCCTTTCACGTCCATCGTCACCGCAACTTCAGGGTTGTGAGCGCAAAGAGCGCGAAGATGAGCGACACGATCCAGAACCGCGCGATCACCTTGGACTCCGACCAGCCGAGTAGCTCGAAGTGGTGGTGCAGCGGCGCCATCTTGAAGATGCGTTTCTTGCGCAGCTTATAGGAGCCGACCTGCAGGATGACCGACAGCGCCTCCAGCACGAAGACCCCGCCGATGAACGGCAGCAGCAACTCCTGCTTGATGATGACGGCGACCGTGCCGATAGCGCCGCCGAGCGCCAGCGAGCCGACATCGCCCATGAATATCTCCGCAGGATGCGCGTTGTACCAAAGGAACCCGATGCTGGCGCCCACCATGGTCCCGCAGAATATGGTCAGCTCGGCCATCTGCGGGGTGCGCGGGATCTCGAGGTAGTCGGCGAAGACCGCATGCCCGCCGACGTAAGTCAGCACCGTTAGAGCCGCCGCGGCGATCACCGTGCATCCGATGGCCAGTCCATCGAGACCGTCGGTGAGGTTCACCGCATTGCTCGACCCCACGATGACCAGCCCGACGAAGAGGATGAAGGGCGTGAATGCGAGCAGCCAGGTGTATGGATTCTGCGTCAGCGAAGTGATCACCAGGTCCGGCCGGAACTTCTTGAAGAACGGCACCACTAGATGCGTGGAATACTCGCCGTTCGCCTGCAGCATCACCAATACGATGGCGATCACGAAGGCGAACAGGAATTGCAGCATGAGCTTGCTGCGACCCGTGAGCCCCAGGTTCCGCTTGTGGACGATCTTCAGATAATCGTCAGCAAAGCCGATGCCGCCGAACGCGATCGTGGCCAGCACCGCCATCCAGATGTATTTGTTGCTCAGGTCGGCCCAGAGCAACGTGGGTATGACGATAGAGATGACGATGAGAACGCCGCCCATGGTCGGCGTGCCGGCCTTCTTCTGGTGCGCCTGCGGCCCTTCTTCGCGGATGTACTGCCCGATCTGGAACTCGCGCAGCTTGCGGATGACGTACGGCCCCACGATGAGCGCCAGGAAGAGCGCGGTCAGGCTCGCGAATGCCGTCCGGAACGTAAGGTACCGGAAGACGCGGAACGGGCTGAGCTCTGGATACGTCTTGAACAGCCATTCGTAAAGCAGCCAGTAGAGCAAACGATTTCCTTCCTTAGCTTGCGAGCTTGGCCCGCAGCGCCTCCAGTGCTTTTTCCAGCTTTACCCCGCGCGACGCCTTGAAGAGCAGCGCGTCGCCACTGCGCATCTCCGCCGCCAGGAACTCGGCCGCAGCCTCAGGCGACTCGACATAGTGCGCGTACATCCCTGCTTTCTCAGCTTCGTCGACCATGTGCTTCGCCATCCCGCGCACCCCGAGCAGCAGGTCGACCTTGGCCTCCATGTACGCGCCGCACTCGCGATGCAGCGCCTCGGCCGCGGGCCCCAGCTCCAGCATCTCGCCGGCGACGACGATGCGCCGCCGCGCGGGCAGGCTCACCAGCGCGTCCACCATGGATTTCAGGGCTGCCGGATTCGAATTGTAGCAATCGTTGATGATGGTCGCGCCCGCGAGTTGAATCATCTCGCCGCGCTTGTCGGCAGGCTGCAGCTCCTCGAGCGCGCGAGCGCACTCGGAAGGCGTGAGCCCGAACTGCAGCGCCGTTGCCGTAGCCGCCAACGCGTTCAGCACATTGTGCTGCCCGAGCAGCGGCAGCTTCACTGGTTCACGCGTGCCTTCCACCACCAAGGTGAAGCTGGAGCCTTCGCTGCCATGATGCTTCACGTCCTCGGCGCAGACATCGGCTGGCTTGCGTATGCCGAAGAGCACGACTTTGCCGTGAAAGTCGCGGCCGAACTGCGAGACGTATTCATCGTCTGCGTTCAGCACGGCGGTAGCCCCGGCGTGCAGCCCTTCGATGAGCTCGTACTTTGCCTTGGCGATGCCCTTGATGGAATCGAAACCTTCGAGGTGCACCGGCGCCACGCACGTCACCACGCCCATATCCGGTCGGCAGATCTTGGCCAGGGCCGCGATCTCGCCTGCGTGCGACATCCCCAGTTCGAAGACCGCGACCTCGTGCTCCGGCTCCAGCCGCAGCAGTTGCAGCGGCAGCCCAAAATGATTGTTCAAATTGCCCTGCGACTTCAGCACGCGCTTGCGCTGCGAAAGCAGGTGCGCGATGGCTTCCTTCGTCGTGGTCTTTCCCGCCGAGCCCGTGACGCCGATGACCGGCTTGTTCCAGATACGGCGTGTGGCGAAGCCGAGGTTCTGCAGCGCGACCAGCGTGTCATCCACCGCCAGCAGGTCCTGCCGTTCGGGCCAGCGATGCAGCTCGTCCTTCTTTACGACGGCAGCGGCCGCACCGGCCTGGAAGGCGGCCTGCACGTAATCATGCCCGTTGAGCCGCTCGCCGATCACGGCAAAGAAGAGTTCCCCCGGCTTGATCGTCCGGGAGTCGATGCTGTAGCCGTTCACGGTGGTGTCCGGCGCAAAGTCACCGGTCGCCTTGATGAACTCCGCGATGCGTGCCAGCGAGTGCCTCAATGCGCGCTCCTGCTGGACTCCAGCGCCTGCATGAAATCTTCGCCGTAACCTTGCGCGCGGATGGCCGCGGTGGCGACTTCCACGTCGCTGAAGGGGAGCGACGTCTCGCCGATGACCTGTACCCGCTCGTGTCCCTTGCCCGCGATGAGCACGATGTCGCCGGGCTTTGCCAGCCGGATCGCCAACCCGATGGCGCGTTTGCGGTCGGGTTCGGTGGTGAACTCTGCTTTCGCCGTGCGCAGGCCGCGCACCGCGTCGTGAATGATGCCCAGCGGGTTCTCGGTGCGGGGATTGTCCGACGTCAGGACGACAAAGTCACTGCCATCGCCAGCCGCCTGGCCCATCAGCGGACGCTTCGTCCGGTCGCGGTCGCCGCCGCATCCGAAGACGGTGATCACTCGGCCGTTGCCGCCGGCGCTGCGGACGAACTCCCTGGCGAGCGCGGTGAGGTTGCGCAGCGCATCGTCGGTGTGGGCATAATCCACCACGACGGTGAACGGTTGTCCCGCGTTCACGCGCTGGAAGCGTCCCGGTACGTGCGCGAGCTTGCGCACGGCTTCTGCGACCTGCGCCAGGGTCACGCCTCGCGCCATCGCCGCGGCCGAGGCGGCCAGGATGTTGTAGACATTCACCTTGCCCAGCAGCGGCGTGAAGATGTCGATCTTCCCTTCCGGCGTCACCAGCATGAACCGCGAACCTTCCGGGCCCATCTTCAAGTCTTCGGTATGGAAGTGGCCGTCGCGCAGCCCGTAGGTGCGCAACTCCGGCGAGAGCTTCTTCGATATGTCGATCAGCTCGCGGCCGTACTCGTCTTCCTTATTAAGGACCGCCACGCGGGGCGGCTCTACACCGCATCCCTTGAAGAGGAGCTGCTTGGCGGCGAAGTACTCGCCCATAGTCTTGTGGTAGTCCAGGTGGTCACGCGTGAGATTAGTGAAGATGGCGACGTCGTAGTGGAACCCATACACGCGCTCCTGCTGCAGCGCGTGCGACGACACCTCCATGACCACGTCCGAGACGCCGCGCTTCACTCCATCCGCCAAAAAGCGATTGAGGTCCAGCGACTCCGGCGTGGTGTGTGGCGCCGGCACCGCTTCTCCGGCGAGCCGGTATTCGATCGTACCCACCAGCCCCGTCTTGCGCTGCGCCTCGGCGAGCATCGCTTCCACGAGAAAGGCAGTGGTCGTCTTGCCGTTCGTGCCGGTCACGCCGATGAGCTTCAGCTTCCGCGCCGGATGCCGGAGCAGGTTCCCGCTCATCACCGCGAGCGCGCGGCGGCCATGGCTCACCACCGCCCAGCCCACACCTTCGCGCGGCGGCTCGGCGTCTGAGTCCGTCACTACGGCGAACGCGCCATGGCCCAGGGCGGAATCGATGTACGCGTTTCCGTCGGTGGTCTCGCCCTTCATCGCGACAAAGCAGTCACCCGTCTGCACCTTGCGGGAGTCGTACTGGATGCCATAACAGTCAGCCTCGCCCTGGACGGAGCGCACTTCGACGCCGAAAAGCAGGTCAGAGAACTTCATCGCACACTGATTATAGTTGGGAATTTCACGCGCCCGCCGGAAGCGCGCCTCATCGTGCGAAATGCACCACAACGCGTGTCCCGGCGGCCACACGCTGCCCCGGGAGCGGCGACTGCGACCGCGCAACTCCTGTCCCCACAACATCGATCTCGACTCCGGCGTCCTGCGCTGCCTCGATGGCCGCGCGTACCGTCCTCCCAAGCAAGTGCGGTGCCATCGGGCCACTGCCGACGTCGAGGACAACGGTGCCGTTCGGCGGCGGCGCGGTCATCTCAACCTTCGGCGGCTCGACTCTCGCCACCGGTGGCGGCGTTAACTTCTTCGGATCCGGCTTGAACGTCGCCGCCAGGACCTTCGCGCGCTCGAGTTGGGCCCGGCTGTCTTTGCTGGCAGAGACCGGCATCACCATCGCCTGCGTTGCCGTCAGCGCCTCTGCCTCTTCTTCAGCAGGCTCGCCGGAGAGACGGTCGGGCGACCCTTCCGAGAGGTCTTCGGTCTTGGCTGCGGCCATCAGCTTCTGCCGCAGCGGATTGCGAACGTCGGTGTCGTGCGGCACATTCATGTAGGCCAAGACCTGCTGCGCCACGCGCGCGAAGACCGGCGCCGCCACCTCGCCGCCATGATGTTCGCCCGTCGGCGAATCGAGCATCACCGTGATGGTCACGGCCGGCTTGTTGACCGGGGCAAAGCCGCCGAACGACGCGATGTGCTTCCACTTCGAGTATGTCCCTGTCGCCGGGTCGTATTTCTGCGCCGTTCCCGTCTTCCCCGCGGAGGTGTAGCCGTTCAGGATCGCCTTCTTGCCCGTGCCGAAGAGCACCGTGTCTTCCAGCATCTTGCGGATCTGCACCGCGGTCAGCGGCGTGATGATCCGCTTGGCCTCCGGCGGAGTGAAGGTCACGGTCTGGGGCGTGGTGCGCGGTGGCAGCGTGCCCGCCACGATGCGCGGCGGCACATACACGCCTTCATTGGCGATCGCCGACACCATCGAGACCAACTGCATCGACGACACACCGATCTCCTGCCCCATCGAGATGGCGCCGATGCTGTTCTTCGTCCAGCGGTGCGCAGGCTTCGCCATGCCGCGCGTTTCGCCCGGAAGCTCCACGCCTGTCGGCGCGCCGAAACCGAAGGCGCGGATGTACTGGTCAAAGCGCTGCTCGCCCAGGCGGAGCCCCAGCTTGATGGTGCCAACGTCACTCGATTGCTGCATTACTTGCGACACGGTCAGCAGCCCGAAAGGCTTGTGGTCGCGGATCTTGTGGCCAAAGATGGTGATGGAGCCATTCTGGCAGTCGATGACCTCTTCCGGTGTCGTCAGTTTTTCTTCGAGCGCCGCCGCGATCGTAATGATCTTGAACGTCGAGCCGGGCTCGTGCACGTCGGTCACGGCGCGGTTCTTCAGCACGGCGTTCGGCACGCCGCGGATGGCGTTGGGATTGAACGTGGGCCAGTTCGCCAGCGCCAGGATCTCGCCCGTCTTGGGGTTCTGCACCACGATAGTGCCGGCTTCCGACTTCGTCTGCTCGATGGCGCGGCCCAGTTCGCGCTCGGCGATGTACTGGATCTTCTCGTCGATGGTCAGCACCACGTTGTTGCCGGGCTCGGGCTGCTTCTCCACGCGCCCCAGCCAGCGCTGCCGCGCGTCCACCGAGATCAGCATCTTGCCCGCGCGGCCTTTCAGCTTCTCTTCGAAGGCGCGCTCGATGCCGCCGAGTCCTTCATCGTCCACTCCCACGTAGCCCAGCACCTGCGCCGCCAACTCGCGCTTCGGATAAAAGCGCTTGGATTCCTTCTGGAAATAGACGCCCTTCAGGTTGAGTTTGCGGATGCGGTCGCTGACCTCCGGCTCTACCTTGCGCGCGATCCACACGAAGCTGCGCGAGCCCTCGATGCGCGCGAGCACTTCGCGCGGTTCCACCTTGAGGATGCGCGCCAGCAGGCCGACGGTGTTGGCGGGGTCGGGGATCTCACTGGGCACGGCGAAGACCGACTCTACGTTGATGGTCATCGCCAACTCGTGGCCGTTGCGGTCGTAGATGATGCCGCGCCGCGGCGAGACCTCCACCGTGCGCAGTTGCTGGCGGGCCGCGCGCTGGGATAGTTCGCCGTAGCGCACCACCTGCAGGGCCACCAGACGGCCGCCGATGACCAGCATCCACGCGCACAACACGGCGCCGAAGATGTATATGCGGGTGCGGGTGCGCGCGGCCGGCGACGATGAAGGAGATTTAGGCGACGAGCTCGTCGCGCGGGCGCCGCGTTGGGGCTGGCTCTTCTCTTCCGCCACTGGCTCTCACCGTGAAATGTCTTTGCCTATAAAGCAAGAATCAGATGATGGGCTTTGCGCCCACCATCTGTTCTCCTTAACCCGGACCGCCGGAGTGCGCGGTCCATCCAACCTCTGCGAACCTACTGCGCCGTGATGACCGCCACCGGCGAGACCCGCGTCGCGACCATCGCCACCGCATTGCTTCTCTGGTCGCCCGCGTTCTCCAGGCGGATCACCTGCCCGGCCTCCGGTGAGTTCAGCCCCATCTGCCGCGCCAGCACGTCGATGCGCTCGGGATCGCGCAGCGAAGCTTCTTCCAGGCGCAGCGCGCGGTTCGCCTCGATCAGCTCTTCGCGCTGCTTCTTCTGCGCCTCGATCTTGTATCCGTACTCGATGGCGCTGAAGTGCTGGAACGCGTACACCATCACCAGCAGGAAGAAACACCCCAGGGCGGCCGAGAAGTGCGCCATCTCGCGCACCCGGCGCTTGTCTGTGACCTTTACCAGGCGTGAGTTGTCGATGCTCTTGGCGAAGTAGATCTCCGGCGTGCCCGTCCACGCCGAATGGCTCCGACGGGCGCCGGGCGCCGGCGCTACCGGCGAGTAGACACCCTGCACCGGGAAGCCGACCGTGTGGCCGGCCATTACGCCACCTCGACCGAGCACTCGGTGTAGAGGAACTCGTAGGCGCGGGCCGCGTGCTCACCCGTTCCCGGATAGTGCTGGCGCGCCCCGTACACTGGCGCGGCATGCACGTGCTCCTCTGCCATCTCCACGCTTCTGACCAACTCGTCGATGATGCTTCCTGTGTACATGACCACCTCCGCCTACCACCTGACCCGTTACTGCTGAACTTATGTGCCGGGCTGGCACCGATACGATGGGATAGTCTGTGGAATTACATTCGCCCTAAGTTGTAAGAGAGGACGATGCGCAGCCCGGAACCCTTTCGCCCCGCGTCCAATCCCACTCGAACGCCTGGCGTTTGAACCTAAACCTTCTCCGCCGCCCGCAGCTTCGCGCTGCGCGCCCGCGGATTGCGATCGACTTCCTCATCCCCGGCGGTGACCGGTTTTTTCGTCAACGCCCGGTACCACCCGCCCTTCATGCCGTCGCGTATCGCATCCTTCACGATGCGGTCTTCCAGGGAGTGGAAGCTGATCACCACCAGCCTTCCCCCACTTTTAAGGACGAGAGGCGCTGCGGCTGTTTTTCCGGTTACCAGCGCCCTTACATCGTCCAACTCACGGTTTACGAAGATTCGGATCGCTTGAAAAGTACGCGTCGCGGGATGAATACGGTCAGATTTCATTGTCGGGGCAGCGGCCGATATAACCTGTGCTAGATGAGCGGTCGTTCTTACCGGCCGCGCCCGAACAATGGCTCTGGCGATTCTCCGCGACCTCCTTTCCTCACCGAATTCGTAAATCACATTCGCGAGGTCTTCTTCGCGCATGTGGTTTACCACTTGATCGGCGGTGCGCTCGCCTTGCGGGTCCATCCGCATGTCGAGCGGTCCTTCCGCCTGAAAACTGAATCCCCGGGCGGCGTCTGCCAGTTGCATCGAGCTGATGCCCAGGTCCGCCAGCACCCCGTCGGCGCTGTTGTGCGCCACGTGCTTGGCGACCTCGGCAAAGCTGGCGTGCACCGTCGTGATCCGCGGCCAGTCGGCTTGCGCCCCGGCCGGCGGTTCCAGACGCCGCTTGGCGATCTCCAGCGCGTGCGTGTCCTTATCGAAGCTGATCAAATGTCCCTCGGGGCCGAGGAGCTTTGCGATAGCCAAGCTGTGTCCTCCCAACCCGAGGGTGGCATCGATATAGGTGCCGCCGCGCCGGACGGCTAAGAAATCGATCGCTTCTTTTAAAAGAACTGCGACATGGCCAACTCTGCTTTCCCCGCCATCTCCCGCCCCCTGGGGGGCGTTTGTCGAACCAAACTCGTCGTCGTCTCTCCGCCTCACTAGATACCCAGTTCGTCGAGAGTCTTCTCATCCTCAGGCGTGAACGTCTCCGATTCGATCTCGGCCGTGTACGCCGCCAGGTTCCGCACTTGCAGGTGCGTCAGGTGGCCCAGCACAGCCACTTCGCCTTTGATCTCCGCCGCGTCCCGCAGTATCTGCGGAATGAGCAACCGCCCCTGGGCGTCCATCTCCACCTGCTGCCCGTAGTAATTGGTGCGGTTCAGAAACTTTTTCCGCGCCGGATTGAAGGTCGGCAGCCGCAACAGCTTCTCTTCGATCCGCTGCCACTCCTCGAACGGGTAGATCTGCGCCACCTTGCCGTCCAGGCTGGTGATGTAGAACTGCGCGCCGTACTTCTCGTCCAGCGTGCGCTTGAACTCCGCCGGGACCTTGAGCCGGCCCTTTTCGTCGACGCGCGCTGGATGGTTTCCGCGGAACATTGCACTTTCCCCGTGCCTTTACCGGTCGATCCGGGGTACGATTCCTTTTGCTGGCCGCCACTGCAGCCAAAAAAGAGGTGAAAGCGATAGCAATCTCGGGGTTCGTCAGCGATTCAAGCTCGTTTTGTGGGCTTTTATCGGGCATTCGCTCGGTGCGTGAACCTTGTTCTACTGGCACCCACTGACTACCACTTACGCTCCACTTTCTACCACTTTCTCCCACATCCTACGCTTAACTCTTTATCTGTCAACAGCTATTTTTTCCACAGGTGTGGATTTTGATACCTGTCTGCGCCTCGCTCTGAGTGCCTGACACAGGTTGTGGCTGCCGGCAGTCGCCTCCACAATAGGTTGGGTTTTTTAGGTTGATTCCTGCCGATCACCGATTTCTTGAAGGGCGCGGGTCTTGGAAGCGAGGCGCTGCGTATCGCCTATTGTTCCCTTCTCGCACCCGATGATCTCCGCCGCCGGACTCTCGCGCCGCTTCAACGGCAACCTCGCCGTCGACGGGCTGACCTTCGCCGTTCCGGACGGCAAGCTGTTCGTCTTGCTGGGACCTAACGGCGCGGGTAAGACGACGACGGTCCGCATGCTGCTCGGCCTGATCGCGCCGACGGCGGGCGCAGCCGAAGTCGCCGGCATCAAGCTGGGCGGCGATGCCGACGCCAACAACCGCCTGCGCTCCGTCTGCGGGCTACTCACCGAGACTCCGGGCTTCTATGACCGCATGTCAGCGTGGGAGAACCTGCGCTTCTTTGCGCACCTGTACCAAATTCCCGAATCCGGCCGCGACGCAATGCTCGAGCGTCACTTGAAGGCGATGGCGCTGTGGGAGCGCCGCGACCACCTCGTCGGCACGTACTCCAAGGGCATGAAGCAGAAGCTGGCGATCATCCGCGCCGTCTTCCACGAACCGAAGGTCATCTTCCTCGACGAACCGACCTCGGGTCTGGATCCCGAGGCGTCGCTGATGGTGCGCGAAATGATCCTGGGACTCAAGGGACAGGGCCGGACCATCGTCGTCTGCACCCACAATCTTGACGAAGCGCAGCGGCTCGCCGACCTGGTCGGCATCATCCGCCAGCGGCTGCTGGTCTTCGACACCCTGGCGAATCTGCAAGGCGGCGCGAACCAGCCACTGCACGTCGAGGTGGAATTGGCCGCGCCGTGGAGCGGGCAGTTGCACGTCACCGGCGCGGAGTTGGTACGTCGCAGCGAACGTCGGCTGACCTTCCAGGTCACCGATGCGGCGCAGGTCACGCCGCGCCTGGTCAGTGCGTTGGTCGCCGGAGGGGCGTCGGTGCTGGCGGTGCGGCCGCAGGCCCGCGACCTCGAATCGATCTACCTGCAGAGCATGCACAACGAGTTGCAGCCATGAACGTCCTGCTGCTCTTCTTGTGGAAGGAACTGCGCGATGTGCGCCGCAACCCGCAACTGCTGCCGGCCTATCTCATCCTGCCGCCCATCGCGATCTTCCTGCCCGTGATCATCACGGCGCTGGCGCCGCAGATCATGCAGGTGGACCCGAACGACCCGGCGATGAAAGCCATGGCGCGCATCGTGGCTGCGACCCCGGAATTTCAGGGCTATGCGCAAGACGAAGCCATCACCCGCTACTTCCTGCGGAACGTCATCCTGCTGTTCTTCATCATGCCGATCGGCCTGTCGTCGATCGCGGCGGCGTTCAGCATCGTGGCGGAGAAGCAGCAGCGCACGTTGGAGCCGATCCTGGCGACTCCCATCGGCGACCAAGAACTGCTGCTCGGCAAGCTGCTCGCCGCCGTGGTGCCGTCCGTGGTGCTGACGTGGCTCTCAGCGGCGATCGCCATCGCGCTCGTCGACATCATCAGCTACAACCTGTATGGCCGATTGCTGCTGCCGGATGCCTTCTGGCTGATCGGCATCCTGGGACTCGCGCCGCTGCTGGGCATCTGCTCGGTGCTGGCAGCGATGCGCCTCTCAGCCAAGTCGACCGATCCGCAGGCGGCGAACCAGATGACCGCGCTCGTCATCGTGCCGGTATTCATGCTCGGCATTGGTGTCTTCGGCAAGGTGCTGTCGCTGAGCATTGCGGCAGCCTTTGGCGCGTGCGCGGTGCTGGCTCTAGTCGCGGTGCTGCTCTTCCGCTGGAACGTGCGCCACTTCCACCGCGAAGAGATCCTGACCCGCTGGAAGTGATTCCATCTGCTTGGTCCCAAAGACCTTAGGCTCGAAAGAAATGTCGCATCGCGACCCTAATTCCGCGAATTTGTAGCGGTCCCTGTTGTTTGCTACAGTTTTTAGGATTTTCACCCTACATTCGGGTCTAAATCACTGACAAGTCGCGTGATTTGTGGGTTGGGGAGCGGCTTTCCGATTGCAAGCTGTATTTACCTGGGCCCCTACAAATTCAGGAGGACAATCAATGAACAAGCTCGTAGCGCGAGCAAGACTTGCGATGCTGTGGCTGTTCGTCTTTACATGGAGTTCCCTTGCCTTTTCCCAAGGCATCGTCACGGGCTCCATTTCAGGCGTAGTCACGGATCAGCAACAGGCGGTCATCGTGGGTGCGAAGGTCACCGCACTGGAAGTCGCCACGAACCGCGAGTTTTCTACCGTAACGAATTCCAGCGGTTCCTACCGCATCAGCCAGTTGCCGGTCGGCAGCTACACCGTCACGATCCAGGCGCCCAACTTTGGCAAGCTGGAATCGAAGAACGTGGTCGTGGCGGTCGCAAAAGAGACCGACCTCGGCACGCAAGTGCTGAAGCCGGGAGCTGAGACCACGATCGTTGAAGTCGAAGGCGGTGCTCCTATCGTGGAGAGCACCACGGCGCAGATCTCCTCGAGCTTCGACCCGCTGAAGCTGAAGGCCATTCCTTTGGCCGGCGGCCTTGACGTGGTCGCGCTGTACGTCCCGGGCGTGATCCAGCAGGCGGGCGCCAGCTTCGGTAACACCAACGGCGCGGGCATCGGGGCCAACGGCCAGCGTTCCCGCTCCAACAACTTCCAGATCGACGGTCAGACCAACAATGACCAGTCGGTCACCGGCCCAGGCCTGTTCATCAGCAACCCGGATGTCATTGCGGAGTACCAGGTGCTCACCAGCAACTACAGCTCCGAGTACGGCCGTAACACCGGCGCGCAGATCAACTACGTGACCAAGGCGGGCAGCAACGCCTTCCACGGCTCGCTGTTCGAGTACTACATCGGCAACTGGAGCTTCTCGCGGCGCAACCAGGACAAGAACCCCCTGCAGGGTTTCTGCGCGGCCACTTCACCGGCCCCCGGTTGCCGGCCGTCCGTGGTTCCCCGCAGCGTAGACAACCGCTTCGGCGGCACCTTCGGTGGGCCGATCGTGCGTGACCGGCTCTGGTTCTTCGGCGCCTACATGGAGAACAAGATCCGCTCGGGTGGCAGCCCCTCCACTTCGTCCGTTGCGACCCCGACTCCGGCCGGCATCACCGCGCTGGTCGCGGCGTTTCCCAACAGTCGCGGTGTGCGCGCCTTACAGGCGTTCGGGCCATATGCCATCACTGCGGGCAATCCGATCCCCTCCGGCACAGTCTCGAACCGCACTGTCTCGGACGGTGTGACCACGGTTTCCGTCCCCTTTGCGAACATCACACGGTTCCTGACCGGAACCTACGATGAGCGTGAGTGGCTCGTGCGTGGTGACTGGCAGATCTCGTCCAAAGACCGTTTCTTTACACGTTTCATCCGGGAAACGTCAATGAATGCCTTGATCACCGGCAACGCCCAGAACGGCCAGGTGGTGGACGTTCCGGCTGAGTCTTACGGCATCGGCTTCGACTATTCCCGCACCTGGACCACTCGATTGGTGCAGCAGGTCCGGTTCAGCAAGACACGCAACCGCTTCGCCTTCGAAGGCGGTACGGTCCCGACTTGCACCGTGGCCAACATCAACGCATGTTCACCGAGTATTGGCTTCACCAGCGGCACCGACCTCGGCTTTGGCATGCAGAACAACCTGCCGCAGGACCGTAACGTCAACAACTACCAGTTCCAGAGCAACGTGTCTTGGGCTCTGGCCTCGCACACCCTGAAGTTCGGTGGCGAATATGCGTGGCAGTTCTCGCCCAGCACGTTCCTACCCAACGTCAACGGCACGTTCACCTATGCCAGCTTTGACGCCCTGGTGAGGAACCAAGCCACGACGCTGAGTCTGGCCGACGGCCCTCTGGCCTTCGACTTCGAGCAGCGTGACGTCAGCTTCTACTTCCAGGACGATTGGCGTGTGACCCCCAACTTCACCCTGAACATGGGTGTGCGCTGGGAGTGGAACGAGCAAGCCGTTAACCTGCTGCACGACATCACCGTCGCCAACCAGGCGCAGAGCCCGCCGTTCTGGAGCACCACCGCTCCTTCGCGCGTGACTCTGTTCCCGAAGATCCCGGAGGATTACAACAACTTCTCTCCGAACTTCGGCTTTGCCTGGACGCCGCAGATCATGCCGGCGCTCTTCGGTGAGGGGAAGACCGTCATCCGCGGCGGCTATCGGCTCGCGTTCGACGTGCCGTTCTACAACATCTTCCTGAACTCGGCGACCGCGGCCCCGGTGGTCAACCTGGGCACCATCACCACGGGCGCTACGCTGCCTGCCACTGACTTTACCGGCACCGGCGTGCGCGCGGCCAACCTGGCCCTTATCCCGCGCGGCGCTAATCCGGGCCTGCGCTCGCAGACCCGTGTGGCGGAAGACCTGCACAATCCCTACACCCACCAGTGGAGCCTCGGCATCCAGCGCCAGATCTCCTCGAAGATGGGCTTTGAGGTGCGTTACGTCGGGAACAAGACGGTCGGTCAGTACCAGACGATCAACGCGAACCCGATCATCAGCACCATCCCCGTCGCCCTGCGCCCCTCCGGCGTTACGCCGTGCGCGAATGCCACGGCGCCGGGCTTCAACCGTCTGGACTGCGACTTCAGCCTGGTCCGCACCCGCGTCAACGGCGCGAGCGCGAACTACAACGGCTTGCAGTCGCGGGTGGACATCTCCAACTGGCATGGTCTGGTGCTCGGCGCTTCGTACACATGGAGCAAGGCCATGGACAACACCAGTGAGATCTTCGCTTCCGGCGGCGGGGCTAACTCCGTGATTTCGCAGAACCCGTTCGATCGCAAGGACGCGGAGTATGCCGAGAGCGCGGCCAGCTTCCCGCACGTGGCGAACATCTACTGGGGCTATGAGCTGCCCTGGTTCAAGAACCAGAGCGGTTTCGTGGGCCGGGTGTTCGGCGGCTGGAACTTCTCCGGCGGCTGGCGCTACCAGAGCGGTGAGCCCTTCAACCCCATCCAACTGGTGGCCAACTCTGCTTGCGACACCACCTGGAACAACGGCTTCATCGGACGTGACAGCTGCCGGCCTCTGCTGGGCAGCGCCAGCGCTCCGATCGACTCCGTGGGCCGGTACGAGACGGGCGGACTGGTGAACAACAGCACGTGCGTGGGCACGATCGGCGGCGCCACTTGCCCGTTCATCAATGTCAGCTCGGTGCGTTGGATCATCAACAACAACAACGCCACCACAGCTGGTCACAGCCCGTTCGCGGGCGTGGGCCGCAACTTCATGCGCGGCCAGAACCGGAACAACGTAGACCTGTCGTTGCGCAAGTCGACGAAGATCACCGAGCGGGTGAACATCCAGCTCGGCATCGACGTCTTCAACGCGTTCAACTACATGTACCTCGGCGTCCCGGGGAACGTGGTCAACAACCGCAACATCAACGGCCTGAACCCGACGACGGGCGCGGCATCACCGAGTAACTTCATGAACACGGCGTTCAACACCAGCGGCCGGCGTTCAGCACAGCTGATGGCGAAGATCGTATTCTGATCTGAGCCAGAACAAAGCTAAGAGGAGCCCGCAAGGGCTCCTCTTTTTTTGCCTGCCGAGCGGCCTACTTGGGTTGCGGCGTGACCTGCGAATTGCCGATGCGGGTGCCGATGATCTCGCCGGAGACCACCAGTTCCACGCGACGGTTCGCCTGGCGGCCTTTGGCGGTCTTGTTGTCGGCGACGGGCTGCGATTCGCCGTAGCCGCGCGTCGTCAGGCTGGCTTCCGGCAGGCCCTGCGCCTTGAGGTAGTCGTAGACCGAACGTGCGCGCCGCTCGCTCAGCTTCTGGTTGTAGGCGTCGCTGCCCACGCTGTCGGTGTGGCCTTCGATCTCCAGGCGCAGCTCGGGATACGCGAGGACGATGCCGGAGATCTTCGCCAGCTTCTCGCGGGCGAGCGGACGCAGGGTGAAGCGTCCTGTGTCGAAGAGGACGTCGGACATGTTGACGATGAGGCCGCGCGCGGTGTCGCGGGTCTCAAGGATAGCGTTGAGCTGGTTCAGCAGGCGGGCGCGAAGCTCTTCCTTCTCGCGCTCGGCGCGCAGGCGCTCCCGCTCGGCGGCTTCGGCGGCGGCGCGATTGCGCTCCGCTTCCATCTGTGACTGCTGCTGTTGCAGCAATGCAGCCTGGCGTGCGGCCTCGGCTTCGGCGGCGCGGCGCGCATCCTCGGCGGACTGGGCCTGGGCGCGCTGGCGCTCGGCTTCCGCTTCAGCGCGGCGGCGCGCGTCTTCCTGGGACTGCTGCTCGGCCAGGGTGCGGCGGCGTTCTTCGTCCTCGGCGCGGCGGCGGGCCTCTTCCTCACGCGCGGCGGCCGCCAAGCGTTCATTCTCGATGCGCTCCTGTTCACGGCGGCGCAAGGCAATCTCGCGCGCGTCTTCCGCGGTCTGCACCACTTCGCGGGAAACGGTGATCAGCGGCTTGACCGGGACCGTCTTGCGGAGCGCGTATTCTTCGGCGGTCTTCATGCTGGCGACGACTTTCTGGTAGCTGGGCCCGGCATACTGCTCGGCGCCGGCAAGCTGCGCGATGCGCAGCGCATTGCGCGCTTCGTAGAACTCGAGCGGCAGCGCCGCGTTGAAGACCACGGGCTGGAAGTTGGCGCCGGTCGGCACATAGCCGCCGCGCTCCAGGAGGTCATACTTGGCGTTGATGACCTGGGTGGCGCCGCGGGTGTCATCGCGGATCACGTTCTCCAGCACCACCAAGTTGCTGGGCTGGCGGACGGCGTAATAGGGCTCCGCCGTGACGATCATGCCGAAGGTCTGGAGCTCGGTGGTGACATTGAGCTTGGCGCGATTGCCGTTCAGCAGCACCTCGCCGAGGTTCACCGCGCGCCCTTCGGGCGTGATGGCCCACATCACGTAGGTCAGGTACTCATTGCCGAACTTGGTGGCGCGCTCGAGCTCGTCGAACTCGACTTCGATCTCGATATAGCCCTGCTTGGCCTCGACCTTAGCCTCTCCGGAGGCCTTGGGCATGAGTTCCGTTCCCTTGAAGTCGACCTTGGTGGCGCCGCTGCGGTGGTGATAAGCCACGGCGCGAGCGGTACGGCTGACGACGTTGACGCGGAAGGTCGGCGTCTGGTCCATGGGGACGACGTCCGGCTTGGGCGGATCCTGGGCCAGCGCAGTGAGTGCGACGAATGAAAGCGAAAGCAGCAAGCGAAGAGTCTTCACGGTTCTTTCCTCACGCCAAGATTGTAGGGTTCCCTGCGTTTGGATGCAGACGGCCTCGCGGAGTAGGGATAAAAAAAATCAAAAAACATGCGCAAGTTCCTTGTTTTCAAGCACATCATTCCAAATTTTAGAAAACAAAGAAGTTGCGGTTTCCTCATTGCAAACAAAGGACTTAGGTGATTTCTTGAATCACAGATTACGGTAGCAATGGGAGAGCAGCGACGGCCAGCAGAATATTTGCCACGCAGCCGGCGGGCGCGGGTGAGCTTCTCGAAGGGCACGTTCACGATGCGGTAGCGGCGCCAGTCCTTGTAGTCGAAGTGCCACCACTCTTCCGGGAACACCTTGAAGCCTTCGGCCTCCATGGCAGAGCGGAGCAGATCGCGCAGGCGGCGCTGCCCGGCGGTGCCGCCGGGATAGTCGGGCGCAGAGCGCGGCGACATCTCGTCATACAGGCTGGGCATCTCGACGGCGCGCCCGGTCTTGAGGTCGTAGAGCGTGAGGTCCACGGCACAGCCGCGATTGTGGCGTGAACCGGTAGCGGGATCAGCAACGAAGGCGCGCTTCTCCGGCGGCGTAGCCTCCCAGAACATCTTGGTGACGTACCACGGGCGATAGCCGTCGTGGATGAGCAGGCCGTAGCCGTGCGCCTTCAGGCGGCGATGGGCGCGGACCAGCGCCTCTGCAGCGGGGCGCTGGAGGAAGGCCTTCGGGGATGAGTACATCTTCGCGGAGAGGAAGTTGTTGGTGGAGGCGTAGCGGATGTCGAGCTTGATCGTGCGGTCGAGCTTGGCGAGTTCGACGAGATCGGTGGGGAGGAAGTCGCCGGATTCCTTGGGCGGCTGGGCGGCCAGGGCCTCCTGGCGAAGTTGCTCGACGGGGCGGACGGGCTGGATGCGGTAGACGTCTTGTGTGAGGGCGAGGAGCAGGAGGAGGGAGAGCATGGGGGATGTGTAATTTGTAATTGGTAATTTGTAAAGGAAGCCGTCAGCCTTTAGCCGTCAGCCGTCAGCTGGTTCACACGAAGGACACGAAGTGCGCACGAAGGGGATGGCCAGGCGTCATCGCGGAATGTGTCGCCGCTGCGCAGCTCAGGCCCAGGCCTGTCCCTAGGCCCTCCACCCCAACAGCAAAGCTGTTGGGGACCCCGGTCGCACTTACGTCAGGTCTGCAAGGCGAGTCCTACTTGGGAGACTTCAGGAAGATGCAGCCCAGCGGCGGGAGCGTGAGCGAGAGCGAGTGATGATGCCCGTGCCAGGGCTGGTTCCCTGCTTCTGCGCCGCCCAGGTTGCCCTGGCCGCTGCCGGCGTACTGCTCGGCGTCTGAGTTGAGCAGCTCGCGCCAGTGTCCGGCGCGCGGCACCCCCACGCGGTACTGGTAGCGGACGATGGGCGTGAGATTGGCGATGAACAGCACCAGATCGTCGCTCGACGAGCCGCGACGGATGAACGAGAGCACGCTGTTCTGGTGGTCGCTGGCGTCGACCCACTCGAAGCCGCCTGGCTCCATATCTTTCTCATAGAGCGCGGGCTCGCTGCGGTAAAGGCGATTCAGGTCGCGGATCCAGTTCTGCATGCCGGCGTGGTCGCGGTGCTGGAGCAGGTGCCAGTCGAGGCTGGAATCGTGGTTCCACTCGCGCCGCTGGGCGAACTCGCCGCCCATGAAAAGCAGCTTCTTGCCGGGCTGGGCATACATGTAGCCGAAGAGAGTGCGCAAGTTGGCGAACTTCTGCCAGTCGTCGCCGGACATCTGGTGCAGCAGCGATCCCTTGCCGTGTACCACCTCATCGTGCGAGAGCGGCAGCACGAAGTTCTCATTGAAGGCGTACAGCATGCGGAAGGTGAGCTGATTGTGGTGGAACTGGCGATAAATGGGGTCGAGCTTCATGTACTTGAGCGTGTCGTGCATCCAGCCCATGTCCCACTTCATGCCGAAGCCGAGGCCGCCGAGATACGTAGGCCGCGAGACCATGGGCCACGAGGTGGACTCCTCGGCAATCGTCTGCACATCAGACTGCTCGGCGTACATCGCCTCATTGAAGCGGCGGAGGAAGCGCACGGCGTCCAGGTTCTCGCGCCCGCCGTATTCGTTGGGGATCCACTCGCCCGCTTTGCGTGAATAGTCCAGGTAGAGCATGGAGGCGACAGCATCGACGCGCAGTCCGTCGGCATGGAAGACGTTGAGCCAGTACGCGCCGCTGCTCATCAGGAAGCTGCGGACCTCATTGCGTCCGTAGTTGAAGATGTAGCTGTTCCAGTCCGGGTGATAGCCCTGGCGGGGGTCGGCGTGCTCGTAGAGGTGCGTGCCCTCGAAGTAGGCAAGGCCGTGCTGATCCGAAGGAAAGTGCGACGGGACCCAATCGAGGATGACCCCAATGCCGGCCTGATGGAGCTGGTCGATGAGGAACATGAAGTCCTGCGGCGTGCCGTAGCGGCTGGTGGGGGCGAAGAAGCCGGTGACCTGATAGCCCCAGGAGCCGTAGAACGGATGCTCCATGACCGGCATGAACTCCACGTGGGTAAAGCCGGTGTGCTTCACGTACTCGACGAGCTTCACCGCGAGCTCGCGGTAGCTCAGCGACCGGTTGTGCTCTTCCGGGACGCGCATCCATGAGCCGAGGTGGACCTCATAGACTGACGTCGGTCGGTTCAGCGCGTTGCGCTCACGGCGGGTGCGCATCCACTCCTGGTCATACCACTCGTAGTCGCGGTCCCAAATGACGGAGCCGGTGCGGGGCGGCACTTCCGCGTAGATGGCGTAGGGATCGGCCTTCTCGACGCTGTAGCCGTTAAAGCGCGATTCGACGTGGTACTTGTAGATGCTGCCCTTGCCTATGCCGGGGATGAATCCTTCCCAGATGCCGGAGGCGCCGCGTGGGCTCAGGTAGTGGCGCTTGCGGTCCCAGTAGTTGAAGTCGCCGATGACGGTGACTTCGCGGGCGTCCGGGGCCCAGACGGCGAAGTAGGTTCCGGCGACGCCGTCCACGGTGGCAAGATGCGCGCCCAGCTTGTCATAGAGGCAGTAGTGCGTGCCCTCGTTGAAGAGGTGGAGGTCGTGGTCGCCGAGGAGGCTGTAGTCGTACCGCACCGGCGCTGAGGTTTCACGCATGAGGGCCATAGTGCTTGGATGTCCATCTTACCAACAAGGCGCACTCACGCCGCAGATTGCATCTCCGGCTCAATCAACTGGCTGATCCCGGCCAGAGGCAAGTGCACCCAGTCAGGGCGGTTGTTCAGCTCATAGCCCAGTTCATACACCGCCTTCTCCAGCAGGTAGATGTTGAAGAGCAGCGCGAGATCAGAGCGGCTCTTCGGCACAATGGGCGACCGTCCCACATGCTGCAAGTACGACTTGAGGAAGACGCTGGAGACCCACTGATACCAGGCCGTGGCCCAGGGCTGCAGGGTGCGCGCATCTTCCGGGCGGATGTCGCTGGCCGAGTACAGGCGGGTGAACGCGGCGTAGTGGAACGAGCGCACCATGCCGGCGACGTCGCGAAGCCCGGAGCGCTTGATGCGGCGCTCACTGATGGGGCGCGCGGGTTCACCTTCAAAGTCGATGATGACGAAGTCCTTGCCGGTATAGAGGACTTGGCCGAGGTGGTAGTCGCCATGGATGCGGATGCGGTGAACGTCTAGCTTGCCGCCGATGATGCCGCGGAAGCGGGCCTGGACGGCAGATTCTTTCTCCAGCACACGCTGCGCGATGGCGCGACGGTCAGGCGGCAGGGTCTTGAGGTTGCGGCGCAGCAGCAGGAAGACCTTGCCCGTCAGCACACGCATGGACTGATAGAGCGAGCGCTGATAGAGCGCAGAAAAGGGCTCAGGGGCGAAGGCGGGATCGCTGTCGTCAGAGGCGAGGGCACGATGCATCTCCGCGGTGCGCTGCCCGAGCAGACGCGCCGACTCCAGATAACTGCCCATGGGCTCGCGAAGCATCTCCGGAACATCCTTATCGAGCAGGTCGAAGATGGCGCTGGCGGCGGGTGGAACCACGCCGGCGTGAGCGCGCGGGCGCACCTGTTCGTAGTAACGGCCGAGGCTTTCGAGGGTCATGCTCCAGGCGTCGCCCTCGTTCTGGACGAACGACTGCAGGATAGCGAGGGTGTAGACATCGCCGTCATTGTGCCGGTACTCAAGCGTTCCGGCGACCGCGGGCGCATGCTTGAAGTTGCCTTTGCGGGTGAGGAACTGGCCGATCTCGAGGTCGGGATTCACGCCGCTATCGAGCTTGCGGAAGTGCTTGAGGATGTAGCGGCTGCCATAGATGAGCGAGGTGTTGCTCTGCTCGGCGCGGACGAGCGTGGGCTCCAGCTTCTCCGGCTCGCGCAGCTTGCGCAGGCCGTCCATGGGCGTGGCGATGATCTCACCTTCATTGCCCTTGAAGCGGCGGCGGCGGACGACGGAGTCGAGCAGGGTGACGGCGAAGCTCTTCTCGCGCAGCGCTTCATAGAGGACACCGAGCCGGCGGCCTTTGCTGTCGGCAACACGGGCGATGACCGCGGCGCTCACGTCGTCAATGAGGGCGGCGGCGCGGGCCTCCGGCGCGAAGTTCACGCCGAGGAAATACGTCTCCGGGTCGCCTTCGGTGTATTCGACACGTACCATCATGGCGTACGAGCTGCCATGCCCGTCGGTGATGGGGACGCTGTCCAGGACTTCGGCCTGGTGGATGGGGCGGGCCTTGCCTCCGAACCAGCGCCGGCTCTGCAGGTAGGCGGGCAGCAACTCTTCGAGCTGCTCCTTGGACATGCCGGCGAAGACCTCTTCCCAGTCCGTGCCGACGGTGACGACGGGCAGCTCCGCGGGCTCGGCGTCGGGATCGGCTTCGGTGTCCACAACGGTCTGTTTCTTGAGGACGAACCAATAGAACGCGTACGGCCCCAGCGTAAGGAGATAAGGCAGCTCGCCGATGCGGGGGAAGTCCGTGTGGCCGGCCATTTCCAGCGGCGTCATGCCCTTGAAGCGGCTGAGGTCGAGCTCGACATACTGCGCGAGGCGCGAGAGGTTGGCGACGACGAGGATGGTCTCATCCTCATACTGGCGCAGATAGGCGACGACCTTGGGATTCTCCGGCAGCAGGAACTCGAAGCTGCCGCGGCCGAAGGCCTGATAGCGCTTGCGCATGGCGATGAGGCGTTTCATCCACCAGAGGAGTGAATTCGGATTCTCCTGCTGACGCTCCACGTTGATGTGCTCGTAGTGCGCGTCCGGATCGATGATGACCGGCAGGAAGAGGCGCTGCGCGTTCGTCTTGGAGAAGCCGGCGTTGCGGTCCGCGGACCACTGCATGGGCGTGCGCACGCCATTGCGGTCGCCGAGGTAAACGTTGTCGCCCATGCCGATCTCGTCGCCGTAGTAGACGACGGGCGTTCCCGGCAGCGAGAAGAGCAGGCCATTCATCAGCTCGATCTTGCGGCGGTCGTAGCCGAGCAGCGGCGCCAGGCGGCGGCGGATGCCGAGGTTGATGCGCGCCTGGGTGTCCTGCGCGTAGGTGCGGTACATGTAGTCGCGCTCTTCGTCGGTGACCATCTCGAGCGTGAGCTCGTCGTGATTGCGGAGGAAAAGCGCCCACTGGCAGAGGTCGGGGATCTTGGGCGTCTGCGCGAGGATGTCGAGCAGAGGGTAGCGGTCTTCCATGCGCAGCGACATGAACATGCGCGGCATCACGGGAAAATGGAAGGCCATGTGGCACTCGTCGCCCTTCCCGAAATAGGCAACGGCGTCTTCCGGCCACTGGTTGGCTTCAGCCAGCAGCATGCGGCCGGGATAGTGCTTGTCGACGTGGCGGCGCACCTCGGCCAGCGCCTGGTGCGTGCGGGGAAGGTTCTCGCAGTTCGTGCCCTCTTCTTCGAAGAGATAAGGCACGGCGTCCAGGCGGAAGCCGTCGACACCCATCTCCAGCCAGAAGTCCAAGGTGTTGAGCATCGCCTTCATGACGGCGGGATTCTCGTAATTCAGGTCGGGCTGGTGGGCGTAGAAGCGATGCCAGTAGTAAGCCTGCGCAACGGGGTCCCAGCTCCAGTTGGAGGGCTCGAAGTCCTTGAAGATGATGCGCGCGTCCTTGTACTTCTCCGGCGTGTCGCTCCAGACGTAGAAATCGCGCTCAGCGCTGCCGGGCTTGGCGCGGCGCGCGCGCTGGAACCACGGATGCTGGTCCGACGTGTGGTTCATCACCAGCTCGGTGATCACGCGCAGGCCGCGCTCATGGGCTTCTCGAAGGAAGTGCTTGAAGTCGCGCAGCTGGCCGTAGGCGGGATTGATGTCTTCGTAGTTCGCGATGTCGTAGCCGTCGTCGCGCAGCGGCGAAGGATAGAAGGGCAGCAGCCAGATGGCGGTGACGCCGAGGTCCTGCAGGTAGTCGAGCTTGGAGGCGAGGCCCTTGAAGTCGCCGATGCCGTCGTTGGCCGAATCCATGAACGAGCGGACGTGCAGCTCGTAGATGATGGCGTCCTTGTACCAGAGGAGATCGTCGTGGCCGTGGACGGCCGCGGGTTTGCGGATGAGCAAGGACTTCTGGCGTGCGGGCATCTAGGCTCCTTGCGTGACCCGGAAGAGGTGCGCGTTGATCTTGCCGGGGTTGAGTTCGACGTAATTGACGGGCCCAAACCACGAATACTGCTCGCCACTGAGCAGGTCATGCATGGTGTACGGGCGGGCGGGATCGAGGCCGAAGGATTCGAGCGGCAGGCGCAGCCAGCCGGACTGCGTCCAGCGCGGATCGAGGTTCGCGACGCACACGATGAGGTTGGAGTGGTCGGGTGAGTTCTTGGAGTAAGCGATGAGCTGCGGGTTGTCGACGTCGTGGAAGTCGAGATTGTGCGTGCGCTGGAGCGCGGGATTCTGGCGGCGCGCTTGGTTCACGCGGGCGATGAGCGGCTTGAGCGAATCGCGACGGTCGAGCGGCCAGGACTTCACTTCGTACTTTTCGGAGTCCAGGTATTCCTCCTTGCCGACAGCGACGGGGATGTGCTCCATCAACTCGAAGGCGGGGCCGTAGATGCCGTAGTTCGAAGAAAGCGTGGCGGCGAGCACGAGGCGCGTGATGAACGCACCGCGCTCGCCGGATTGCAGGTACTCGGTCAGGATGTCCGGCGTGTTGGGCCAGAAGTTGGGGCGGAAGAACTCGCGGACGTCGCTGCGTGTGAGCTCGAGCAGGTAGTCGGTGAGTTCGGCCTTGTGGTTTCGCCAGGCAAAGTAGGTGTAGCTCTGGGTGAAGCCGAGCTTCGCGAGGCGGTACATCATCTTCGGGCGGGTGAAGGCCTCGGAGAGGAAGATGACGTCTGGGTGGGCGGACTTCACGTCCGCGATGAGCCACTCCCAGAATGCGAAGGGCTTGGTATGGGGGTTGTCGACGCGGAAGATGCGCACGCCGTGGCCGACCCAGAAAAGGAAGACGTCGCGCAGCTCCGTCCACATCGCGCGCCAGTCATCGTTCTCGAACTCGAAGGGATAGATGTCCTGATACTTCTTGGGCGGGTTCTCCGCGTATTGGACGCTGTTGTCCGGACGCCAGCGGAACCACTGCGGATGGTCTTTCACGTAAGGATGATCCGGGCTGGCCTGGAAGGCGATGTCGAGGGCGACGTCCATGCCGAGGTCTTTTGCGCGGCGAACGAAGTGCTCGAAGTCAGCGAAGGTGCCGAGGTCGGGATGAATCGCGGTGTGTCCGCCTTCCGCGGCGCCGATGGCCCACGGGCTGCCTACTTCCCCGGCAAGGCTCTCCGGGTTGTTGTTCTTGCCTTTGCGGAAGGCCGTGCCGATGGGGTGGATGGGCGGCAGGTAGACGACGTCGAAGCCCATTTCAGCTACGAACTCAAGGTGGCGGGCGGCGTCGCGCAGCGTGCCGTGCTTCCCTGCCTCGCGGGCGGTGGAGCGCGGGAAGAACTCGTACCAGGCGCTGAAGGCCGCCCGCTCAGGATCGACGACAACCTCAAGCGCCGGCTCATAACGTGCGGCGTTCTCGCGGTCGGGATAGCGCTCCATCAGGCGGAGCAGTTCGGCGTCGAGGGCAAGACGTGACTTGTACTCGGCGGAGGCCGTTTCGCTGCGCAGCTCTTTCTGCCAATGCTCCAGGCTCTGCTGATCGCGGCCGCGGGCACGGACGGCGGCTTTCTGGACATGGTCGGCGCCGATCAGGAACTCGACGCTGAGGTCCTGGCCGGCCTCCATCTTCTTCTGGAAGCCTTTGCGCCAGGTGCGGAAATGGTCGACCCAGGCTTCGATGGTGTAGGCGCCGCGGCCGACGTGGCGCGGCACGAAGGTCGCGGTCCAGCGGTCGTTGTCGAGGGGGCGCATCGGCTCCTGCTGCCAGGCGGCGCCGGCGTCGCGGTAGAGAAGCACGGCGGCAAGGCGGTCGTGGCCGTCGGCGAAGATGTCCGCGGTGACCTCCACGGGCTCGCCGGGGACGCGCTTGATGGGATAACGCCCATCGTCCACGCGGGGACGCACGTTTTCGATGACCACCCGCGAGGGGCGTGCGGCCGGCAGCGGCATCCCGGCTTGCGCCCCAGGCGCAATACCGGTCCTTAGCTCCGAATTGGCGGTGCGGCTAGACAAACTTCACCCGGGATGGTTTGGATGCGTGGGTCTCCGCCGCTGTTCGCCGCCGTCTTTAGCCCATATGGCTCATCCCTGGGGCAACCACTGGCGTGGCAAGAGGCTCAGACAGCCATATGCGCCATCCGGTTTCCCTCCGGGTCCTCCCGTTCGTCCTGCTGACTATTCTCTTAAGCGCCTGCGGTGGCGGCGGGGGTGCGCCGGTCACGCCAATGTCGCCGGCGGCAGCGCCCGTGAGCCCCGGCGGGAATGCCGCCGCGGGCGAGTTCACCATCGTGGTGCTGCCGGATACTCAGTACTATTCGCAGGAGAGCAACGGCGCGTCGCTGGCGATGTTCACCGCGCAGACGAACTGGATCGCGGCCAATCGCTCTGCCATGAATATCCGCGCCGTGGTGGGTGTGGGCGACATCGTGCAGTGCGGCGGATCGGAGGCGGAATGGGCCAAGGCGGACGGCGCCTACAAGGCGCTGGATGGCGCCGGAATCCCGTATTTGCCGACGATCGGCAACCACGACTATGACGGGAACTGCGGAGACATGGGGGCCGGGCGATCGGCCGGCAACTACAACCGCTGGTTCGGACCCGCGCGACTCGCAGGCCATTCGTGGTATGGGGGCAGCAGCTTCCCTGCCGGCAGCCATGAGAACTTCTTCATCCGCTTCGACGCGGGCGATCGCAAGTTCCTGGCGCTTGCCCTCGAGTTCTATCCGCGCGATGCCGCTTTGAGCTGGGCGCAATCGGTGATCGACGCCAATCCCGACCGTGAAGTCATCATGGTGACGCACGCATGTGTGAATACGAACGGTCAGTTCATCGGACTGCTGGAGCCCAAGGGCCCGCTCGCGTATCAGCTACTCGACGGCAATGACGGCCAGGGGATATGGAACAAGTTTGTGCGGCGGAACAGCCGCATCGTCGCCCTGGTGAATGGACACCTGCACGGCACCGGCCGCATGGTCCTGAACAATGACGCGGGCCGTCCGGTCCCGATGATGCTCTCCAACTTCCAGGCAGAGGCCAACGGCGGCAATGGCTACCTGCGAGTACTGAAGTTCCGGCCGTCGGCCGGCGTCATCGAAGTGACGACGTTCTCGCCTTTCCTGAATCAGTCGCGGACGGACGACGCCAACCAGTTCTCCGTGCCCTATCGCTAAAAGGAAAAGCCAAAAGAAAAAGCCCGTCCCAAGAGACGGGCTTCTTCCGAGCAGGACTTACGCGGCTTTCCTGGCCTCCACGTTGATCTTTTCGGCCATAGCGGTCAGCTTCTTGTCGGTGGCGCCTTCCTCGTCGAGCGTCTCCTGCAGCAGTTTGGCGGCGTTGTCGTAGCCCAGCAGTTCGGCGTAGGTGCGCGCCGTGCCGTAGCCGGCAATCTCGTAGTGCTCCACCTTCTGCGCGGCGGAGATGAGCCCGGCGTCCAGGACCTCCGGCTCAGCGTCCTCCTCCATGAGTTCCTTGCCCTCTTCGATGAGCCCTTCCATCCCGACGCATTTCTTGCCGCGCGGGCTGACACCCAGCTCGTCGAAGATCTGTTCCAGCCGCTCGACCTGGCCTTCGGTCTCAGCCAGATGGTCTTCGAAACCCTGGCGTAGCTCATCGGATTCGCAGGCCTTGGCCATGCGCGGCAGCGCCTTGAGCAGCTGCTTCTCGGCGGAATAGAGGTCCTTCAGCTCGCTGATGAACAGTTCCTGCAATGATTCCATCTTCATGATGATTTCTCCCCGCACAAAAGTGCTTTTGTATTTTTTCTCGCTAGGGGTTGGAGAAACATGCGTCCAAAGGGGATGCCAGCCAACAGGAATGGAGCCGGTCTGTGGTGAGTGCGGGCTATAATGCAGCGCGCGGAAAAACGTTTTTGAACTTCCACAAAGGAGAGACGCCCTGAGAACCGCGAATCCAGTCCTGAATGACAAGACGTTCGATCTTCCCCGGCCCATCGGCGCCGATGAGGTGATGACCATCTCCGGCACGGTCAACAAGACGGGGCTGCTGCTGGTGCTGACGCTGGTGCCGGCGGCCTGGGTGTGGAACCGATCCTTCGGAGCAGAAGACCCGGCGGTGGTGCTGCCGTGGATGCTGGGTGGAGCTATCGGGGGCTTTGTGCTGGCGCTGATCACAGCATTCAAGAAGAGCTGGGCGATGGTGACCGCGCCGCTCTACGCCGTGCTTGAAGGCCTCTTCCTGGGCGGCATCTCCGCTTATTACGAGCAGCAGTTCCAGGGCATCGTCATCCAGGCAGTGAGCCTGACGTTCGGCACGCTGGGAGCGCTGCTCTTGGCCTACAAGTCCGGCTTGATCAAGGCCACCGAGAACTTCAAGCTCGGGGTCGCGGCGGCAACGGGCGCGATCGCGCTGGTCTACCTCATCTCCATGGGCATGAGCTTTTTCGGCCGGACCATGCCCTACCTGCATGATGCCAGCGCGATCGGCATCGGCATCAGCCTGTTCATCGTGGTGATCGCCGCGCTGAACCTGGTGCTCGACTTCGACTTCATCGAGCGGGGCGCCGAACGGGGCGCGCCCAAGTACATGGAGTGGTACGCGGCCTTCGGCCTGATGGTCACGCTGATCTGGCTGTACCTGGAGATCCTGCGGCTGCTGGCGAAGTCACGGCGGCGTTAGGAAAGTATGGCGGAGAGACAGGGATTCGAACCCTGGATACGCTTTCACGTATACACGCTTTCCAAGCGTGCGCCTTCAGCCACTCGGCCATCTCTCCGGCTGGGGAAGCAGACCGGCCTGAGGAGAAAAGCACTGGCCGGGTGTATCTATTCTAACTGATGCGAAGCTCAGCCGTCCCTACGGGACTGACTCGCTTTGGCCAGCTTACCCAGCGCTAAAGCGCTGGGCTAAAGTCGGAGCGTCGCTACGCGACGCGGGCAAAGCGTCGGTCAAATCCTGAGAGACCTGATGGCGCAATGAAACAAAATGGCACAGGCTAAGAGCCTGTGCCAGATAGATTCTCTTCCGCTAGCCGGCACGAAGGCCGCTACCAGAGGTCTTGGCGCACAGCCGACGGCGGCTGTGCCACCGAAGTCAGAAGCTATGACTCGTCCTTCACGCCGCCGGGCTTCATCTGCTTGGCGAGGTAGTTGGCGAGGCCGACGTCCTGGATGTTCTGGAGCTGGGCTTCCAGCCAGTCGACGTGCTCCTCTTCGTTCTTGAGGATCTCGACCAGCATGTCGCGGGTGCCGTTGTCGCCCACGTCGGTGCAGAGCTTGATGCCTTCATTCAGGCGCTTGACCGCGTCGTATTCGAGCTCAAGATCGTTCTTCAACTGCTCGGGGACGTCTTTGCCGATGCGGATCTGGAAGTAGTCGCTCATGTTGGGCGTGCCCTCGAGGTAGAGGATGCGCTCCATGCACTGCTCGGCGTGCTTCATCTCGTCGATGGACTCGCGCTTGATCTTGCCGGAGAGGGCGTAGTAGCCCCAGTTCTCACACATCTCGGCGTGCAGGAAGTACTGGTTGATGGAGGTGAGCTCGGCCTTCAGCACCTGGTTCAACAGATCGATGACTTTGGGATTGCCTTTCACGGTCGTCTCCTGGGCAATGCGTTCAGAGAATAGAAGGATACCAGAAGGCTACTGCTTGGGTTGACTGGTGGCGTCCGGCGCGGGTGCCGAGGCCGGCGCGGAGGCCGAGGTGGAAGCGGAAGCGGGGTCCTGTGGGACCTGGCCCTTGTTCTGCAACAGATGATGATGGATGCAGTAGAGCGCCAGCTCCAGGCGGTCAGAGACGCCGAGCTTGTCGTAGATCTTGCGCAGGTAGTTCTTCACCACCTGCTCGGTGGTGCCGAGCTCGACGGCAATCTCCTTATTGCGCATGCCCTGCGTTACGCAGGAGATGATGAGCAGTTCCTTGTCTGAGATACGAGTCTTGGGCCGGGGCGAGGTGAGCTGCGCGGCCTGGCTGCGGTAGGCCTCCAGGACCCAGTTCACGCCCTGGTTGTCCAGCCAGGTCTCACCCGCGGCGACCTTGCGCACGCACTTGACCAGCAGGTCCGGCGAGATGGAGCGCGAGACGATGCCCTGCACCCCGCGGCGCAGCAGGTCGACGGTGTCTTCTTCGTCGGGCTCGACCAGCACAACGATGATCTTGGCGCGGGGCGCTTTTTTCAGGATCTCAGAGACGGCTTCAGCGGGATTAGGCGTGATGGCGGCCTCGAAGAGCACGACATCGGTGGGGTGCTTGGCGACGGCGGCCAATGTCTGGCCGAGCGTCTCCGCCTGCGCGACCATGCGGATGTCGTCTTCCAGGGCGAAGATCTTGCGGATGCCGACGCGGTAGATGGACTGGGTGTCCGCGATGACTACACGCAGGGCATGGGGCTTGTCGGCTGCTTCGGATACCGAGGCAGGCAGGTTTTCCGGGGGCTTAGACTTTGGTGTACTGCCCATGTTGACGCCTAAAAGACGGCAAGTGTTCAGGAACGCTCGAAGTGATACTCGTCGATGACCGCAGCGACTGACTTGCGGCCTTGCTCTTCACTGCTCCGGATCACCCGGCCTACGCAGTTTACTAGAACATCGGTCGGCGTGCCGAGCACCGAGGCCGGCATGGCGATGCTGAAGTTGATGATGGAGCCGACGGGCATATCGGCTTCGACGTTGAAAAGAACGCCCCCGGCCGAGATGTCCCGGGTCTCGGCGGCGTGTTCAGAACCCACCATGTCCGTGCGCACGGCAATGGGCAACTTGATCGGGAATCGAACGGAACTGCGTAGTTCTTCCATCCGCATTCCTCCCCTCTGGCAAATGTATGTATTTAAGGATTCTGTTATACACCCGCATTCCGCCGGGGCGGAAGTTACTTAGGTGACAACTGTACCTATGCCCTAAACACCGGTTACTCGCGGCCAGAGGGGTTACTCGTCCCTAGAATTTGGTGACTTCCGTGAAGTTGAAATCGCGGACGGTCATGGCCGGGACCACCATGTCAAAGGCCTCTTCCCCGCTCGCTCGCACCGGCGTGCCCATGGCCAGCACGTTGTTCAGCATCTCCACCAGGCTCTGGTTAAAGCGGAAGTTGAGGATGCCGTGCTTCACCTTGCCGTCTTCGACGAGGAAGGTGCCGTCGCGGGTCATGCCCGTGAGGATCTTTTCGTAAGGCTCGACCTCGCGGATGTACCACAGGCGCGTGACGAGCACGCCGCGCTCGGTGGAGGCTACCATCTGATCCACTGTCTTGGCCTGTCCGGCGGGCGGGCCGGAGAAGACGATGTTCATGGGCGCGTCGCCCATCTCGTTGGGGAGCGGGAAGCCGTGCCCGGTGGGTGAGGTGGAGGGAAGCTGGTCCTTGAGTTCGGAATGCTGCGCGAGCGCGGAGCTGCGGCGTGAGAAAACGAGGTTCTTGACCACGCCATTCTCCACTAAAGGTACGCGCCGGCGCGGGACGCCTTCACCGTCAAACTGAGCGCCGGACTGGAGCGGGTGGTAGGCGTCGTCATGGATGGTGATGGAGTCGCCGAAAAGCTTGGCGCCGAGGCGCTTGTTCAGGAAGGAGCGCTCATCAAGCACGGCCTGCGCGCCGAAGTCCCAAAACATGAAGCCGACGAGGTCCAGCACGGCCGCCGGCTCCAGGATGACGGTGTACTTGCCCGGCGCCAGCTCCTGCGGGTCGGTGGAGAGGCGCGCCTTCTGGGCCGCGACGTTGGCGAGGTGCGCGGCGTCGAGGTTGCGGACGTCGGGAGAGTTCGCCTTCTGCCAGCCGGACGAGTTGCCGGCGAGCATGGTTATGGAGATCTCCGCCGACGTGGCGGCGTGATAAGCGCTCACGCCCTTTGAATTGACGATGGCTTCAAAGCTCTCGCCGGTCGAGAAGATACCGGCGGTGACGAGGTTGTTCTTTTTGGCGACATCGACGATCTGGGCGACTCCCGCGGCACGATCTTCCGGGGTGACCGCGGCGGTGGCGTCGAAATGGCGGCGCGGAGGGTCGGGGACGGCGGGCGGAAGCTTGCCGAGCATCGGTTGAAGGTCAGGGTCGGGATGCTGCATGAGCGTGAGCTGCTGGGCAGCATCGACGGCGCGGCGCAGGCTGTCATCGTCCAGTCGGTTGGTGGTGGCGCGAGCGGTCTTGCCGTCTATGGCGGTGCGAATGGAGACGATGACATTCTCCTCTGCGACATTCTGGTGAATGCCGTTGTTCGCAAAGCGGGTGAGGGCGAAGCGCCCGCCAGAGACCAGCACTTCGACCTCGTTGGCCACATGCTTTTTTACGCGCTCGAAGATGGCTTCAATCCGACTCTGGTCGAGCATCAGTTCCCCTTAAACGCGCTGCCGATCTTCACATTCCGGAACCGCGCGGGCGAAGCGCCGTGGCCCGTGCCCATGGTCTGCATGGGCTGGGCTTTGCCGCAGTTGGGCGTGCCCCAGAGCGTCCACTGGTCGCGTGAGCAGATGGCGTCCATCGCGTTCCAGAATTCGGTGGTGATGCCGGAGTAAGACGGGTTCTTCAGCATCCGGCCGAGCTTGCCGCCCTTGATCTCCCACGCGATCTCGCAGCCGAACTGGAAGTTGTAGCGCTTGTCGTCAATGGACCAGGAGCGGTTGGTCTGCATGTAGATGCCGTCGTCGGTAGAGGCGATGAGTTCATCGAAGGTCAGCGGCTTCTCGCCCGGGAGAATGGAGATGTTCGTCATGCGGATGATGGGAATGCGATTCCAGCCTTCGGCGCGCATGGTGCCGTTGGAGCGCGACTCGCCGATGGTGTGCGCGGTCTCACGCGAGGTGAGGTAGCCGGTGAAGTCGCCGCGGGTGATGATGGGCGTGCATTGCGCGGCCACACCTTCGTCATCGTAAGCGAAGGTGCCGAGGCCGGGGCCGTGAGCTTCCGTCGCATCGGCGACGACGTTCACCAGGTCGCTGCCGTAGCGCAGGTTGCGGAGCTTTTCGGTGGTGAGGAACGACGTGCCGGCGAAGTTGGCTTCCATGCCCAGCACGCGGTCGAGCTCGATGGGATGCCCGATGGACTCGTGGATCTGCAGGCCAAGCTGCGAGGAATCGAGCACCAGGTTGAAGCGTCCCTGGGGACACTGGTCGGCCTGGTGCAGCGCGACGGCCTGCTCCGCCACGCGGCGCGCGTTGCCGACTAGGTCCAGTTCCCCGATGAGTTCGTAGCCCTTGTTCTGATACTGCCCGCCGAAGGAATTGGGATACGAGCGCTTCTGGATCTCAGTGCCGGCGAAGGAGTAGACGTCGAAGCCGGCGCCGGTGACGAAGCGCTTCTGGTGGATGTCGGCGCCGTCAGAAGAATAGAACCACTGCTCGTAGCAGCGGAAGTTCACATTGGCTTCCGCGAGGGTGATGCCCTCGACCTGGCGCAGCTCGGAGTCGACCTGCATCAGCAGGTCGAGGTTCTGCTCCAGCGACGTGGTGAACGGGTCGATCTGGTGCAGGGTGGTCCAGTCGGCGACGGCAGGTTTCTCCGGCGCGAGGCGCAGCTCCTGCTCCTTCACCCGGGCCGATGCCTGCGCGATGCTCACGGCCTGCGCAGCGGTGCGCTCCACGGCCTCGCGGCGCAAGTCGTCAGTGGACGCAAAGCCCCAGGCGCCGTTGGCGATGACGCGCACGCCCACGCCGAGCGATTCGGAGTCGGACGCGTGCGCGACGGTGCCGTTCTTGGTCATCAGCGCGCGCTGGCGGTCGTTGACGATGCGGACGTCGCAGTAAGTGGCGCCGCGCTGCGTCGCGGTGTTGAGCGCCCAGGCGCCGATGTCTTTCATGGACATAAACCGTGATTGTAAAACGAAACGCGGGGCTACGTTCTTAGCGTCCGGCGCGAAGCCTCTGGATGAGCTGCGCGATGGCCACAAAATGCGCGAAGAGGGTGATCGGCACGAGGATGAGCGGCAGCAGGACGAGAGGCATCTCGGTGAGCGGGCGCATCACCTCAGGCGTCGTGAGTCCAGCGGACACTCCGGCCCGGAGGACAAAGATGAGGTCGACAAGACCGAAGAGCTGCACGCCGAGGAGGATCTTCAGCAGGCGCGGACGGTCGGCGGTGCCGAGGGGCGCCGCGGGGATGGAGACGAGTCCGACCAGGATGTCGCCAATGCCGCCGATGACGGCGAAATCGGTGGAGAGGCGGCCGAGCGCGTAGTAGTAGTACAGAAAAAGCGCGCCGGGGATGATACGCCACGCCTGGAAGAGAGTCAGGGTGCGGAGGCTCCAGTTCATCGCTTCGGCGCGGAAGGACTTGATGAAAGAGAAAGCCAGTATCTGCGCGAGAAGCGTCGAGGCGCCGATGGACTGGACAAAGATGATGGGGTATCTCTGCGGAATGCCGGAGAGACCTAAGGCCAGGGCTGCGAGGAACCAAGTGGCGAGAATGATCTTCAGGGGCTTGCTCATGATTGCTGTAGATGTGCTGCTCGGGCGCCGGTTGCGCCTATTTCTTGGTCGCCCCTGACCGCAGGTAGGCGTCGTCTTGGGCGATCCAGTCGGCGCGCTCGGGGACAAAGATGTCGAGCACCTCGCAGTCCTCGTCGGCCACGGCGGCATGCGGGACGTTGGGCTCGATGGTCAGCGAGTCGCCGCCGCGCACCACGAGGCTCTTCCCGGCCATTTCGAAGCGCAGCGCGCCGCTGAGCACGTTCGTCACCTGCGCATTGATGTGGTGGTGCTCAGGGACGACCGCACCCTTCTTCAGTTGGAACCGCGCGACGGTCATGCCGGCATCGTGCACCATGCGGCGGGTGATGAGGGGCGTGAGTTGTTCGGGGGCGACTTGGGACCAGTCGATGTGCATACAAATAGTTTCAAGTTTCGGGTTTCAGGTTTCAAGTAAAAACCTCACCCCTGAGACACAGAGGCACGGAGAAGGCACGAAAGACACTTAACCAGAACCACGTTCCTACAAACCGTTGCTCCTGCGCTCTTTGCCATGATAAAACCTCCCATGATTCTGAGGCTTGGAGGAACCGTGCACAACTACATCCGAGTAATAGCATTATTAGCCGCCGCGACACTATTGTTTCCCGTCGCCGCGCAGGAAAGCTCGCGGGGGCCGTCAACGCCGGAGGAGCGCGAGCGTGCATTGAAGACTGCTCAGTTGTTGCGCGCCGCGCCGCTAGAGGCCAGCACAAAGAGTGAACAGGAATGGCTGATCAAATGGCTGATCGAGGTGCCTGATATCAGCGTCACGCTGTGCTCCGGAATCACGGGCGACTTGGGCAAATCAAAAAGTGGTCATCCGGGCGTCATCTTAGCTTCGCAGATGGCCAGCCAAGCCGCATATGCGATACAGCATCGTGACGCAACACCTAATGCTGTAGCAGCCTACCTTGCAGGAGCGGAGGGGGCACTCGAGACCTATAAGGCTATTCGGTCCAAGGACCCTAAGTTTAGGGCTCCTGGACTGGATGAACTCATGCGACGACAGGAAAAAGGCGAGTTGGAAGCAGTCGTCAAGGAACGAGCTGCCGCCAAGTGTAAGTAAACATCCCCAGAAAAAAAACGCGGCCTAGTCGGCCGCGTTCACTTTCTTCTTAACTTCTCCTACGTACCCTCGCTCCAGGAAGCCAGGTACTCTTCCTGCTCCGGGGTGAGGCGGTCGATCTTGATGCCCATCGACTCCAGCTTCAGCTTGGCCACGCGCTTGTCGAGGTCCACCGGGACGGCGTAGACCTTCTTCTCCAGCGACTTGTGGTTCTTCACCAGGTACTCAGCCGAGAGGGCCTGGTTGGCGAAGCTCATGTCCATCACGCTGGCGGGGTGGCCTTCGGCGGCGGCCAGGTTGATGAGGCGGCCTTCGCCGAGCAGGTAGATCTTGCGGCCGTCGCCCATGGCGTACTCATCCACAAACTCGCGGGTGGCGCGCTTGGACTTGGACAGCTTTTCGAGCGCCGGGATGTCGATCTCGACGTTGAAGTGGCCGGAGTTGGCCACGACCGCGCCGTTCTTCATGACTTCGAAGTGCTCTTTGGTGAGCACGTTCTTGTTGCCGGTGACGGTGACGAAGATGTCGCCGATCTTGGCGGCTTCGTTCATGGACATCACGCGGAAGCCGTCCATCACGGCTTCGATGGCCTTGGTGGGATCGATCTCGGTGACGATGACGTCGGCGCCCATGCCCTTGGCGCGCGAGGCCAGGCCGCGTCCGCACCAGCCGTAGCCGGCGACGACGAACTTGGAGCCCGCCAGCAGCGCGTTGGTGCAGCGGATGACGCCGTCGATGGTCGACTGGCCCGTGCCGTAGCGGTTGTCGAACATGTGCTTGGTGAGCGCATCGTTGACCGCGATGATGGGATACTTCAGCTCGCCGGACTTCGCCATAGCGCGCAGCCGGATGACGCCGGTGGTGGTCTCTTCCGTGCCGGCGATGATGTTCTCCATCGCATCCTGGCGCTTGGTGAACATGGTGCTGACCAGGTCGGCGCCGTCATCCATGGTGATGTGCGGCTTGTGGTCGAGCGCGCTCATGATGTGGTTGTAATAGGTGTCGTTGTCCTCGCCCTTGATGGCGTAGACGGGGATGCCGAAGTCCTTCACCAGCGAGGCGGCCACGTCGTCCTGCGTGGAAAGCGGGTTGGACGCGCAGAGGACCACGTCGGCGCCGCCATCACGCAGCGTGATCATGAGGTTGGCGGTCTCAGTGGTCACGTGGAGGCAGGCGGCGATGCGCATGCCCTTGAGCGGCTGGTTCTTGATGAAGTCCTTGCGGATGCTCTGCAGCACGGGCATGGACTGGTTCGCCCACTCGATGCGCTTGCGGCCCTGCTCGGCCAGTTCGATGCTCTTAATGTCGGAGGCGACGGGGGTCGCAGTGGTGGTAGCCATATTTTTCCTTGGTGTTCCTGTCTTCAAGAAGTCTGGTTCGGAATAAAGAAGAGGTGCAGATATTTTACTCGAATCAACATCTGCACCTCCGGGTTTTTCGCGGCTTACTTTTTCGCCGCCTGGGCAGCGATGCCGGCTTGATCGCGCAGGGCGTCAGCCTTGTCGATCTGCTCCCAGGTGAAGTCGGCGTCATTGCGGCCGAAGTGGCCGTAGGCCGCCGTCTTTTTGTAGATGGGACGCCGTAGGTTGAGCGACTCGATAATGCCCTTGGGCGTGAGCTTGAAGTTCTTGCGCACCAGCTCTTCCATCTTCTCTTCGCTCACTTTGCCGGTGCCGAAGGCGTCGACCAGCACGCTGACCGGCTCGGCCACGCCGATGGCGTAGGCGAGCTGGACTTCCACGCGGTCCGCGAGCCCGGCCGCCACCAGGTTCTTGGCGATGTAGCGGGCCATGTAGCAGGCCGAGCGGTCGACCTTTGTCGGGTCCTTGCCGCTGAAGGCGCCGCCGCCGTGCCGGCCCATGCCACCGTAGGTGTCCACGATGATCTTGCGCCCGGTGAGGCCGCTATCGCCCATGGGGCCGCCGATGACGAAGCGTCCGGTGGGGTTGATGTGGTACTTGGTGTCCTCGTCGAGCAGGTTGGCCGGGATAGCGGCCTGGATCACGTGCTTGAGGATGTCCCCACGAAGGGTGGGATTGTCGACCGTCTCGGCATGCTGGGTGGAGATGACGACGGCGTCCACGCGCTTGGGGCGGAAGTTGGCGTCGTACTCGACGGTGACCTGGGACTTGCCGTCCGGCCGCAGGTACGGCAACGTGCCGTTCTTGCGGACCTCGGATAGCTTGCGGGTGAGCTTGTGCGCCAGCGAGATGGGCGTCGGCATAAAGTCGTCGCTCTCGTTGGTGGCATAGCCGAACATCATGCCCTGGTCACCGGCGCCGCCGGTGTCTACACCCATGGCGATGTCGCCGGACTGCTTGTTGATGGTGCTGATGACGGCGCAGGTGTTGGAGTCAAAGCCGTAGAGCGCGTTGTCATAGCCGATGGCGGATACAGTGCCGCGCACCAGCGACTGGAAGTCGACATAGGCTTCCGTGGTGATCTCACCGGCGATGACGACCAGGCCGGTGCAGGTCAGGGTTTCGCAGGCGACGCGGGACATCGGGTCCTGGGCCAGGCAGGCGTCCAGGATGGAATCGGAGATCTGGTCGGCAATCTTGTCGGGGTGACCTTCAGTCACCGATTCGGACGTGAACAGGAATCTTTCGCGGGAAGGCAAGTTACCTTTCCTCCTAGTTTTTCAAATGACGTCAATCCGACACGTGCGAGCGCGTACTTGAGGGATACCGCGGCAGATGCACTGCAGAATGAAGCGCAAATCGTGCCTCTATTGTAGGCGAAAAACCAGGTTCCCGTGCAGGTAAGCCGTTGCGTGGCGCGCTGTTGCAGCAAGCGGCATAAAATCGCGGTTGAGCGGGGCAAGAAAACGGGCCGGGCTCCCCAGGAGCCCGGCCCAACCCGAACGCTGGACTCGAATCAGCGCGCGGAAGCCTGCCGCCAGAAGGTCAGCGCCTGGTAGACGGCCGAAAGTCCCACCAGCAGGTAGACCGCGGAGCTGAACCATGAGGTCTGGCCGAATTCAAGGCCGGCGATCGTGGCGACCAGGTCGAACTTGGCCGCGCCCACCAGGCCCCAGTTGAGTCCGCCCACCACGAGCAAGACCAGAGTGACGATGTTGAGAGCTTTCATGGATTGATCTCCTTTACTTCGATTCCGGCAGGAGCACGGTGTCGATCACGTGGATGATGCCGTTGCCGGCCTGGACGTCAGCCTTTACGACCGACGATTTGCCGATCTTGACGGTGCCGTTCTCCACGCGGATGCGCACGCTCTGGCCGTTGACGGTCGGGGCGGAGTCGAGCTTGACCACCTGCGAAGAGTCCACCTTCCCCGCCACCACGTGGTAGGTGAGGATGGCCCGCAGCTTCTCCTTGTTCTCGGGCTTCAGCAGCATCTCCAGCGTCCCCGCCGGCAGCTTGGCAAAGGCCTCATCGGTCGGAGCAAAGACGGTGAAGGGACCTTTGCCCTTGAGCGTCTCCACCAGACCAGCAGCGGTGAGCGCCTGGGCCAGAGTGTTGAACGAGCCCGCCTTGACGGCGACTTCGACGATGTCTTGCTTCGCGCCAGTCTTGGGGCCTCCGGCGTATGCCGTGGTCGAACCCAGTACCAGGCCGGCTATCGCGAGCAGTAGCATTTTCTTCATGGATGGATCTCCTTGTCCGGGGCGTTGAGCGCCCCGCAAGATTCACTCTAGTGAAAATTATTTTGAATTGAGTGATAAAGTGAGGGAGTGACCCACTTCATGTTCCTCCGGGGAAAAATCCGCGCCGATCTTCCACTCAGAGGAAAAAGGACCGTATCGCGATGAGCGACACCATCGAAAAGAACCTGGAACCCTATCGCCTGGCGGAGAAGCTCCGCACCCTGCGCCTGCAGAAGAGCATGGGACTGGTGCAACTCGGCAAGCACACGGGACTCTCGCCCGCGATGCTTTCCAAGCTGGAATGCGGCAAGGCTGTCCCGACGCTGCCGACCTTGTTACGCATCGCCATGGTCTTCGGAGTCGGGCTGGATTTCTTCTTTTCCAGCAGCCGCCGGCCGGTCGTGGCAATCGTGAGGAAGGAGGACCGCATCCGGCTGCCTTCGGTCGAAGAGAACACCGGCGGGACTTATACCTATGAGAGCCTGGACTTCAAGGCAAACGAGCGGAAGCTGAACGCTTACCTGGCGGAGTTCCACAGCGTGCCCCCCGAAAAGCTGAGGCCCCACCATCATCCGGGCGTGGAGTTCATCTATGTGTTGAGTGGGACGATGGCTCTTGCCTTCGGCCAGGAGGAGCACCAGCTCAAGGCCGGGGATGCGGTCTATTTCGACGCAAATGCGCGGCATTCATACCGGCGCGTGGGGAAACAGGTGTGTACCGCGATGGTGGTGACGACGAAGTGACCCTTACCGGATCATGCCCTGTTGGGCGACGGCGATGCTGTCACGAGTATTGTTCTTGACCATGTACATCATCTCGTCGGCCTGGCGGATGATCTCGTGGGCGCTCTTGGCGTCTTCCGGATAGCTGGCCATACCGAAGCTGCCGCGGATGTCGAGCTTGATGCCGTCGATGTTGAACGGGGTGTCGCGGATCATGTCGCGGATACGCTTGGCCACCACGATGCCCTGGTCCTTGCTGGTCTGCGGCAAGAGGACGACGAACTCGTCGCCGCCGTAGCGGAAGGCGTAATCGATGAGGCGCAGGGTGGACTTGATGCGGTAGCCGATCTCGTGCAACAGCCGGCTGCCGATCAGGTGGCCGTGGACGTCGTTCACCTGCTTGAAGTGGTCCAGGTCGAGGAAGATGACGCTGAACTCGTAGCCGAAGCGCTGCGAGCGGTAGACCTCAGCCTCGAGCGTCTTGTAGAGATGACGCGCGTTGTAGAGGCCGGTGCAGTCGTCGGTGATGGTGAGTTCTTGGATCTTCTCCACGGCGCGCGCGTTGTCGATGGCGATGGCGGCGTAGTCGCACAGGGCGTGGAGGAAGAACATCTCGCTCTCGCCGAAGCTGTCGAGCGGGCTGTTGATGAGCTGGATGACGGCCAGGACGCGATGCTTGGACTTGAGCGGCACGCAGATCATCGAGCGCGTCTGCCACTTGGTCATCTCATCGATGCGCTTGGCAAAGCGCGGGTCGGTGTAGACGTCCGGCACGATGAGCGATTCGCCGTGCTTGGCCACCCAGCCGGCGATGCCCTCGCCCACTTTGAGGCGCAGGGTCTTCAGGGTGTCAGCAGCCGGGCCCACGGCAATGGCGAAGTACAACTCCTCTTTCTGCTCGTCGACGAGAAGGAGTGACCATGTGTCCGGCTTGAAGAACTTGGCGATGTTGTCCATCACCGTCTGGAGGACGGCGTCGAGGTCGAGCGACGAGGTAAGGGCCTTGGCGACATCATGGAAGATGCTTAACTCTTCCAGATGCCGCTTTCTGCCAGTGGAGGCGAACTCGTCAGTCATTAGAAGGGACCTGTCCCTGAGCCGGGGGATGCGTCATTATATGCGTACCCGTCGGCCTCGCCAAATCAAGATTCTTGGGGCTGCGGGGTAACACAATACCAGTATGGGCATGCGGCCCATATTTACTAGTTGTTTACCCAGGGGTCGGGCCTGATTTTAGGTTTGACAGTAGCTTTGTGCCAACCTATGATTTCGGCTTTCCACCGGTTTTCCACAGACCCTCAACGATAGACCAGGCGTACCCGGGCCGTGCTCCGGCCGGGCGCAGATGTACGAGGCGAGCGATCATGGGCAGTTTTGGCGAACGGATGCAGCGCGAGCGCGAGATGCGCAGCATTGCGCTGGAAGAGATCGCCGAATCCACCAAGATCAGCTGCCGCATGCTGCGCGCGCTGGAAGAAGAGGACTTCGACAAGCTCCCCGGCGGCATCTTCAACAAGGGTTTTGTGCGCGCGTACGCCAAGTTCCTCGGCATCGATGAGGAGCAAGCGGTGCTCGACTACCAGGCGGCGTTCGTCGAGAAGCAGCAGAAGCAGGCGACCAACGGGCACAACGGCATGCCGGCGACGGACGTGATGGCGACCCTGGCCGCCGCCGCCGAGCGCGAGCGCAAACCTGAGCCTGACCATGCGGCCGGATTCATGCGCGCAGCGGTCATCATCGTGTGCATCCTGGGTATCGGCGGATTGGCGTGGAAATATGTGTGGCCGCGCCTCACGCCGGCGAGCACGCAGCAGCAGCCATCCGACGCCGCGCCAGCGCAGACTCCGCAGAAATCTACGACGCCACCTGCCGCGCAAGCCAGCAGCGAGCCGGCCGTGACGGTTCCGCTGAAAGTCGACGCCGCGACGAAGGCTCCGGAGACGACTCCCGCGGAAAGCGCGCCGGCCGCGACCGAAGAAGCCGCGACGCCGAGCGGCGGCACCTTCCGCCTGCGCCTGCATGCGCGCGAAACCTCATGGATCGAGGTGACGGCGGATGGCAGCGTGCTGATGCGCGGCGAGCTTTCCCCCAGCAGCACCCGGTCGTTCCAGGCGGCCAAAGAGATGGTGGTGGTCCTGGGCAACGCCAAAGGCGTGGACCTTTCCTACAATGGGAAGCCGCTGCCGCAATTTGCCGCCGAGCCGCGCGCGCGGAAGCTGACCTTCAACTCTGAAGGCCTGCAGCAGTAACTCCTTCTAATCTTTCTTGCGGGTATTGAGGAACGGATTGTCCTTGGTGCCGGTCTCCGTGGACTCCACTTGCTTGGGCGACCAAGCCTGGCGGTTGGGCGGCGCCTTGGGGTCGACGCCGAAGTCCCATACATAGAGATTCATCTGCTTGTCGCTGACCATCTCCACCAGCGCGTACTCGCCGGGCTCGAGGGGCTGCAACGGGACGATACGGGTCCAGTGCTTGTCGAGCTGCTCGGAGCGCGTGGGCACCAGGTCGCGCTGCTCTTTCACCTTGCCCAGCAGCGAGATCTTCAGGTTGCTGACGATGCGCACCTTCTCCTTGGGCTTGGTCTGCAGGCGGATGATGCGATAACGATCCGTGCCGGGGGGCAACGGCTCGCCCGCGCGTTCGTCGTTGGGGTCAAAGTTGAGGTTGACGAAGAATTCCGGCGTGAGCGTGTGGGACTGGACCTCTGCCTTCACGCCGCGGAGTTCGACGGTCTGCGTAGGGCCGCTGGGCAGCGGATTGATGACCGAGCGCAGGATGTTCTTGGCGCGCTGCTGGTTGATCTCGCTGCCGTTCTGCACCACTTCCACCAGGCGCGGCTGCTTGTTGTAGCGCTCGAGCAGATAAATGCCGCTCGCGTCCGGCAATTGGAGGCCGGGCGCAACGGTCGGGGGCTCGGGCTCGGGGGCATCCAGGCTAGGGTCGGGGGCGTCCGCGGGGTCATTGCCGCGCACCTTGCCGGAGGCGGCATCTTTCTCGTACTGCTCGGTGGCCGGCCAGTCGACCAGGCTGGTCGGCAGCTCTTCCCACATGTAGCGCTCGGCGCTGTAGTAGCGGACGCGGTCGCCCTTGATCTCCCATTTGGTGGCCGGCTGGAAGGAACCATCCTTAAGAATCAGGCGTTTAGAGCGGGCCTGGGCCCAGGCGCAGCTGGCCGCGAGCACCACGATCAACGCCAGATGGAGGAGCGTCCGCATAGACTGGTTAGATGCCATTGGCCGAAAATCACGCTTGCGGGCCGTTGCATCCACAGGAAATTCTGCCATAATTGATTGTGCACCCCTACTGCGTCCCAGCAGATAGCTATAACCCCAAAATCAAGGCGAGGTATCGATGTCAGCGAAATACATTTTCGTGACGGGCGGAGTCGTGTCTTCATTGGGCAAGGGATTGGCGGCCGCTTCCATCGGCTGCCTGCTCGAAAGCCGCGGACTCAAGGTCAACATCATGAAGTTCGACCCGTATCTGAACGTCGATCCGGGAACGATGTCGCCCTTCCAGCACGGCGAAGTCTTCGTGACCGACGACGGCGCGGAGACCGACCTCGACCTGGGCCACTACGAGCGCTTCACCCACGCCAAGCTCAGCCGCGACAATAACTGGACCACCGGCCGCATCTACGAACAGATCATCACCAAGGAGCGGCGCGGCGACTACCTGGGCAAGACGGTGCAGGTCATCCCGCACGTGACCAATGAGATCAAGGGCGCGATGAAGAAGATCGCGCAGGAGGTGGACGTCGCCATCGTGGAGATCGGCGGCACGGTGGGCGACATCGAGTCGCTGCCCTTCCTCGAAGCCATCCGCCAGATGCGTCAGGAGCTGGGGCGCGACAACACTGTGTTCGTGCATGTGACGCTGGTGCCGTGGATCGGCGCCGCGGGCGAACTCAAGACCAAGCCGACACAGCACTCAGTCAAGGAGCTGCTCAGCATCGGGATCCAGCCGGACATCCTGCTGTGCCGCACGGACCGCTTCCTGTCGAAGGACATGAAGTCGAAGATAGCGCTCTTCTGCAACGTGGAAGAAGACGCCGTCATCACGGCGAAGGATGTGGCCAGCATCTACGAGGTGCCGCTCGTCTTCGCGAAGGAGAACGTGGACACCCTCGCGCTCAAGTACTTGCGCATGGATAGCACCACCAAGGACCGCGACCTGGCGGCGTGGGAAGACTTGGTGCACCGCGTCTATAACCCGAAGGACACAGTCAACATCGGCATCGTGGGCAAGTACGTGGAGTATGAGGATTCTTACAAGTCGTTGAAGGAGGCCCTGGTCCACGGCGCGCTGGCGCACAACCTGAAGCTGAACGTGGTGTGGGTCGAAGCGGAAGGTCTGGAGAACGAAGGCTACGAAGCGCAGCTCGAGGGCTTTGACGGCATCCTGGTGCCGGGCGGGTTCGGCAAGCGCGGCATCGCGGGCATGCTGAACGCGATCCGCTACGCACGCGAACGCAAGGTGCCGTACTTCGGCATCTGTTTGGGGATGCAGACGGCGTGCATCGAGTACGCGCGCAATGTGTGCGCGCTGGAGGGCGCGGATTCGAGCGAGTTCGACCAGAGCACCCCGCACCGCATCATCTATAAGCTGCGCGAGCTGCGCGGCATCGACGAGTTGGGTGGCACCATGCGCCTGGGCGCGTGGGACTGCAAGTTAGTACCGGAGTCGATCGCGCACAAGGCGTACGGCGCGCTGGAGATCAGCGAGCGCCACCGGCATCGCTACGAGTTCAACCGCGAATACGAGGCGCTGCTCTGCGGGGCGGGGCTGCAGATCACGGGCTCCACGCCGGACGGCACGTACGTGGAGATCGTGGAGCTGCCGCAGAGCGTGCATCCGTACTTCCTCGGCTGCCAGTTCCATCCGGAGTTCAAGTCCAAGCCGCTCGAGGCGCATCCGCTTTTCAAGGCGTTCGTGGGCGCTTCGTATGAGGACCGCAAGGCGCGCAAGGCGATGAGCGAAGCCGCGACCAAAGAGATGTTCCTGCGCACGAGAAAGTAGCGGCGTAGAATCCCGAGGATGGACGCCACCGCCAACCGATTCAGCCTGAGCTTCGCCGAGGCCGCCAAGGCCGTTCCCACGGCGCAGGGCAAGCGCTTTGCCAGCCTGTTCAAGCATGGCACGCTGGACGTCGAAATCTACGCGCCGCGCGGCGCCGATCCCCAGCAGCCGCACACCCGCGATGAGGTCTACGTCGTGGTGCAAGGCAGCGGCGAGTTCGTCCATGGCGACGACCGCGTGAACTTTTCCGCCGGTGACTTCCTGTTTGCCAAGGCCGGGGTGGCGCACCGGTTTGAGAATTTTTCTGACGATTTCTATACCTGGGTCCTGTTCTACGGCCCGGAGGGTGGCGAGGCCCCAGCGCGATGAAGGTCACAAAAGACTGGTCGTTCAAAGTACCGGGGCACGACTTCCACATCGGCGGCGAGCAGATGTTCCTCATCGCCGGGCCGTGCGTGATCGAGAGCGAGACCCACACCATCAAGATGGCGGAGACGATCACCGGCGTGGCCAAGGCGCAGAAGGTCCCGCTGATATTCAAGGCGTCGTACGACAAGGCAAATCGCACTTCCCTGTCGAGCTTTCGCGGGCCAGGGCTCGAAGAAGGGCTGCGCATTCTGAAAAAGGTGCGCGACATCGTCGGCATTCCCATCCTCACCGACGTGCATGATGCGCACGATGCCGCGCGCGTGGGCGAGATCGTGGACGTCATTCAGATCCCGGCCTTCCTCTGCCGGCAGACCGACCTGCTGGTGGCTGCGGCGAAGACCGGGCGCGTCGTCAATGTGAAGAAAGGCCAGTTCGTGGCGCCGGCCGACATGCGCCACGCCGTGAACAAGGTGCGGGAGGCGGGCAACGACCAGGTCTTCCTCACCGAGCGCGGCTCGTCGTTCGGCTACAACAACCTCGTCGTGGATATGCGCTCGCTGGCCATCATGCGCGAGTTCGCGCCGGTCGTCTTTGACGCAACCCACTCAGTTCAATTGCCCTCGCAGGCGGGCGGCGTCTCCGGCGGCCAGCCGGAGTTCATTCCCGTGCTGTCGCGCGCTGCGGTGGCCGCGGGCGTGGACGGCGTCTTCATGGAAGTGCACGACAATCCCGCCGAGGCGAAGAGCGACGGCGCGAACGCGCTGGACCTTTTGAAGTTGAGGGAGACGCTGGCGGGGTTGGTGGCGGTGCGGAAAGCGGTCACGCCGGCCTAGGCCGCGGCGGGCGAGCACCGGATGGCTTCACCATCAACCGGAACGACGAAGCTCTCTAGGATCGGTTCAAAGAACCACTCACCGTCGTTGAGTTCGGCCAGGACTCGCCCTTCATAGCAAGTCCCAACTTTACCGCTGCGAACCCATATCTCGCCATAGATGAACCATTGGTCCTTGTCGATGGTCGTTGCCTTCACAGTGAGGGGTTTGAACGATACAAGCCGGGCGGTTTTCTCCTTCATGGCTTGTCGGAAACTCTGCAAGGAAGGGCGGCGGGACCTCTTCGACAGCATCGCGTAGACTTCGTCCCACTGCCGCCGTTTTTCAAGATCCTCCAACTGCTGGAGGCGCCGCTTAAGGGATTCTTGTTTGGCTAGCGGAATGCCTTCCGCCTTCCAATCGACTTGAGGCGTCTGCCAAAACAGGAAGCCAAGCGCAAAAACAATAAGAGACTGCATCCGAGGCTCTGAATCCTACGTCATCCCGTCGCCTGCGCTGAGGGTAGGGGTCCTTCGACTGCGCGATCACTACGCTCGCGCTTGCTCAGGATGACAAAAATCTACTTCGCCGGCGCTGCGGCTGCGGCCGGTGGAGCCGCGGGTGAAGGCGTGATGAAGCTGGTGTCGAGCTTCTCGCGCTTCAGCAGGCTCTCGAAGTTCACCTTGTCCACGGCTTTCACGTAAGCCTCTTTGGCCTCCACGATGCCCCCCTTCACCAGGGTGAGCAGCGCGTCGTTGAGAGTCACCATGCCCTTGCCTTTGCCCGTCTGCATCGAAGACGGGATCTGCGTGGTCTTGCCTTCGCGGATGAGGTTGGCGATGGCGGAATCGGCCAGCAGGACTTCCAGCGCGGCGATGCGGCCGCCGCCGATCTTCTTGCACAGCGTCTGCGCCACGACTCCCTTCAGCGATTCTGACAGCATCACGCGGATCTGCGACTGCCGGTCCGCCGGGAACTGGTCGATGATGCGGTCCACGGTGCTGGGCGCGGTCGAAGTATGGAGCGTGCCGAAGACGAGGTGGCCGGTCTCGGCCATCTCGATGGCGATAGCGATGGTCTCGAGGTCGCGCATCTCGCCGACCAGGATGATGTCAGGGTCCTCGCGCAGGGCGGCGCGGAGCGCGTCCTTGAACGAGTCCGTATGGTTGTGCACCTCGCGCTGGTTGATGAGGCACTTCTGGTTCTCGTGCACGAACTCGATGGGGTCTTCGATGGTGATGATGTGGTCGGTGCGGTTCTTGTTGATGTAGTCGATCATGGCGCACAGCGTGGTCGACTTGCCGCTCCCCGTGGGGCCGGTGACCAGCACCAGGCCCTTGGTCAAATAGCAGAGCTTGAGGATGTCCTTGGAGAGATTGAGCTGTTCGGCGGTGAGGATCTTGCTGGGGATGACGCGGAAGACGCCGCCCATACCCTTGCGGTCGCGGAAGATGTTGCAGCGGAAGCGCGCCTCGGTGCCGAGTTCGTAGGCGAAGTCGGTGTCATTGCGGCGCTTGAACTCTTCGCGGTTCTTCTCCGGCATCAGCTCCCAGAGCATGCGCTCGGTGTCCTGGGCGGTAAGCACCTTGTCGAAACCGGGGATGGGCGTCATTTCGCCGTCGTGGCGGACCATGGGCAACACGTCGGTCGAAAGGTGCAGGTCAGAGGCCTTCATGTCGAGCTGCTTGCGGAAGAAGGCGTCCATCTCGATGGCGGTCTTCTTCAGCTTGTGCACGGGGGCATCCGGGCCGGCGGCCGCGGCGGCTATGGCCGAGAGGCGTTTGACCTGGGCGCGCAGGCCGGAGGCATCGCGCGCCACGCGCAACTCGATGACGCCGACATTCGGCAGGCTCACCTGCACCATCACCGCGTTGGCGGTCTGGAGCTGAGCCTTGGCCTTCTCCGGCAGCACGTGCAGCAGCATGGCTTCCACGTCGCCTTCAGGCAGCGGCGAGCCGACCGCCTCATATTGATTGCTGGAGTTGAGCATGAAGGCGGGCTTGCCGGACTGCAGGGCGACCTGCATGGCAGAGGCGAGCGGCGGCGCAGACAACAGCGATTCGAGCGAAGCAGACATCGGGCGGAGCTCCCTGGGACCTTGTTTTTAGTGCCGATTACGAGGGGGAAAGCGACGATACCACGGAAAGTAAAAGGTCAAAAGTAGAAAGTACAAAGTAAGGTAAGGACCCCGGGTGTTTTCACTTTGGACTTTGTACTTTTGCTTTTCTACTTTCCAAGAGGCCTTGCAGCCGCCGCTTGGCCTCCGGCCACTCGCGCTGCAGCAGGCTGTAGTAGATGCTGGTGCGGACGTAGCCGTCATGGCAGACGATGTGGTCGCGCAGCGCCCCTTCTTTCACGGCGCCCAGGCGCTCAATGGCCCTCTGCGACGCCACATTGCGGGAGCACGTCTTGAACTGCACCCGCAGCAAGTCCATCTGTTCGAAGGCGTAGGTCAGCAGCAGCAGCTTGCACTCGGTGTTGACCGCGGTGCGCTGGGCGGCGGGCGTGTACCAGGTGTAGCCGATCTCGCCGCAGCGGTTGCCGGGCTGGATGTCGAAGAGGCGCGTGCTGCCGACCAGCTTCCCGCCGGCGCGCTCGCGGATGGCATACGGCATGGCGCCGTTCTGGTCGCGGTCGCGCAAGGCGACGGCGATCCACTCATCCATTCCCTTCGCGCTGGTCACCGGGTCGCGGAAGTACGCCCATATTTCGGGAAATTTCCCTGCCTCCCACAGCCCGGCGGCGTGTTCGGGCGCGAGCGGGAGCATCTCGATGTGTTCGCCGGTCAGCTTGGGGTAGGCCACGCCCAGAGGATAGCACCCGCTCTGGTACCATCTTTGCCCAGTGAGTTCCACCGGAGAAAACGTAGTCCGCATCGAGGCCGAGGCGCTGCGGCGCCTGGCGGACCGCATCGCCGGGACCATGGCCGCGGCCTTCGCGCAGGCGCTCGACCTGCTGCATGCCTGCAAAGGGCGGGTGGTGGTCACGGGCATGGGCAAGAGCGGCATCATCGCGCGCAAGATCGCGGCGACGCTCAGCTCCACCGGCACGCCGGCGGTCTTTCTCCATCCCGCGGAAGCGATCCACGGCGACCTGGGCATGCTGGTACGGGGGGACGTGGTCGTTGCGCTCTCGTCGAGCGGCGAGACTGAGGAGATCCTGCGCCTCATCGCCACTATAAAGAGGTTGCAGGTAAAGCTCATCTCGATGACGGGCGACGAGCTCCATCCGCCGGGCGGCAAGGCGCTTTCAACCTTGGCCGGCGCGGCTGACGTGGCGCTGGATTGCTCCATCGCGCAGGAGGCGTGCGCGCTGGGGCTGGCTCCCACGGCTTCCACCACCACCATGCTCGCGTTGGGCGACGCGCTGGCCGTGCAGCTCGCGGAGATGAAGGGCTTCAAAGAAGAAGACTTTGCCGACCTGCATCCCGGCGGCAAGCTGGGCAAGCGCCTGGCGCGCGTGCATCAGCTCATGCACTCCGGCGACGGCCTGCCGAAGGTCACCGCGCAGACGAAGATGACCGACGTCATCTATGAGATGTCGCGCAAGGGGCTGGGCCTGACGACCGTGGTCGAGGGCGACCGGCTGCTCGGCGTCATCAGCGACGGCGACCTGCGCCGTCAGCTCGAGAAGCACGGCAGGACACCAGGCAGTAAGGACGTGCTGGAGCTGACGGCGGAAGAGTGCATGACGCGCACGCCCAAGACCATCGGACCGGACGAATTCGCGACCACCGCGCTCAGCATCATGGAAGAGAAGAAGATCACGTCGCTGGCGGTGGTGGACAAGGCGGGCAAGCTGCACGGCATCGTGCACCTGCATGACCTGTGGGGGACGGAGTCGATCTGACCATTGACTCATTCATTCATTGATTCAAGGAGTCAATGGGTCAATCCTTTACAATCAATAGTTCCCTTTCCTCCGGGATTTCTAACCTATGCATCGCTGGTCACAACTCTTTGTTCCTACTCTGCGCGAGGCGCCGGCAGACGCCGAAGTCGCGAGCCACAAATTCCTTATCCGCGCGGGCTACATCCGGCAGATGGCCGCCGGTCTTTATTCCTACATCTTCCTCGGCCACCGGGCGCTGCTGAAGATCACCGACATCGTCCGCGAAGAGATGGACAAGATCGGGCAGGAGTTCTACCTGCCGGCGCTGAACCCGCGCGACCTGTGGGAAGAGAGCGGCCGCTGGTCGGTGATGGGCGACAACATGTTCCGCCTCAAGGACCGCAAGGGCGCGGAGCTGTGCCTGGGCATGACCCACGAGGAAGGCATGACGGCCATCGCGCGCGGCGAGCTGCGCAGCTACAAGCAGTTGCCGCAGATCTGGTACCAGATCCAGTCGAAGTTCCGCGACGAGCCCAGACCGAAGTCCGGGCTGCTGCGCACGCGGCAGTTCACCATGAAGGACTCGTACTCGTTTGACGTGGACCCGGCCGGCCTCGACGTGAGCTACCAGAAGCACTACGACGCCTACTGCCGCATCTTCGACCGCTGCGGCCTGAAGTACATGGCGGTGGAGGCGCATTCGGGCGCGATGGGCGGCTCCATGTCGCACGAGTTCATGGTCTTTACCAATGCCGGTGAAGACTTCGTGGTGAATTGCGAGAAGTGCGGCTACGCGGCGAACCTGGAGAAGGCGACTTCGAAGCTCGACGCGGTGGAAGACCTCGCGCCCACGGCGGACAAGCCTGAGCCCGTGCACACGCCGGGCATGAAGACCATCGAGGACGTGGCGAAGTTCCTCGGCGTCTCGCCGAAGCAGAAGATGAAGACGCTCGCGTACATGACCACCGCGCCGGACAAGAAGACGGGCGGCATCAAGGACGTGCCGGTCATCGCTTTCCTGCGCGGCGACCACATGCTGAACGAGGCGAAACTGTCCTCGGCGATCGGCGGCAAAGAGTTCCGCCCGATGCATGAAGAAGAGATCAAGGCGGTGTTCGACTCGCCTGCGGGGTTCCTCGGCCCGGTCAACATTCCTAACGCCCAGGATGCGGTCGTGCTCGTCGATGAAGCACTGCGTGGGCGCAAGAACCTGGTCGCCGGCGCTAATAAAGAGGACTACCACCTGAAGAACGTTACGCCGGACCGCGACTTCAAGGTCACGACCTGGGCTGACCTGCGCAGCGCGGCCGAGGGCGAAGGCTGCCCGAAGTGCGAAGGCACGCTGAAGGTCGCCAAAGCGGTGGAGATCGGGCACATCTTCAAGTTGGGCTACAAGTACTCGGAGTCGATGGGGCTGCGCATCCTGGACAAGGACGGCAAGGAAGTCACGCCCATCATGGGGAGCTACGGCATCGGCATCGAGCGGTTGCTGACGACCATCGTGGAGCAGAACAACGACGAGAACGGATTCTGGTTACCAAAGGGCATTGCCCCATTCGACGTGGTGGTGGTCCCGACCAACACCGCCGACGAAGCCATCCGCAAGGCGGCGGAAGAGATCGCGCAGGCGCTGGAAAAGGCCGGATTTGACGTGGTTTTAGACGACCGCGACGAACGCGCCGGGGTGAAGTTCAAGGACGCCGACCTGGTGGGGATCCCGTTCCGGGTGAATGTTGGCAAGAAGGTTTCCGAGGGCAAGGTAGAGCTGGTTCGGCGCTCGACACGTGCCATGCAGGATGCTAACATCGCGGCCATCGCCGGAGAATTCTCGGCGTTCGTCAAGCAGTGAACACTTATGCGCGCCGCGGCGCGCGTGACATGAGCATATGAAGACACTCAAAGCACTGATCGGACTCGCAGTCGTGGCCGGTGTAGTGATGTTCCTGGTGGCGGTAATCCCGCCGTATTTCAACAACTATCAGTTCAAGGACGACGTGGCACAGGAGGCGCGCTTCGCCAACGTGAGCGTGCCGCCGAAGAGCGACGAGGACATCCGCGCCAACCTGATGCGGAAGGCGGTGGAGTACGGCATCCCCATCAAGCCGGAACAGATCCAGATAACGCGCTCCGGCAGCGACGTTCTGGTGAACATCCCGTACACCGTTGACGTAAAGTTCATCACCGGACACACGTACCGCCTGCAGTTCAACCCCGGGAACTCACCGGCCGCACGGCAGAAGAACAACTAGCGTCGGCGGGGTGACACACCCGTGAGCGCAGGATTACACGCTTGAGCCGCGTCCTTGGGGGGCGCGGCTCTCGTGTTTTCAGTGGGTTATCGTTCGGCCCTTGCCGTGCATCAAAACCTGAGATAGGCGATAGAATCTAAAGATAGAGGCGGGCCTCATGGGCGCAGGCGCTCGTCCCGGGCGCGGTCTGCCTCCAGCAAAAGTGGCGATACGGATCAAAATACCGCGGCGCGGCAAGTCCGGTCACTTCCGGATGAACGACCCCGTCATCCGCGCGGCGGTCGCGGCCTTCATCATCACCAGCACCCTGGCGCTCGGCGTGTTCGCGTATTTCTACGTCCACTTCCAGAAGATGATCGACCAGCGCATGAGCGGGCCGGTCTTCAACAACTCCTCCAAGATATACGGCCAGCCCCGGGTGATCAGCCCCGGCTATCGCATGACGCAAAAAGAGCTGGCTGACTACCTGCGCCGCGCCGGCTATACCGAGGTCAACGAAAAAGGCGAATCACGACTGGGACGCTACCGCCTGGTGAACCGCGGGTTGGAAGTCCTGCCGGGGCCGGAGTCGTACCACGCGGCGGAAGGGGCGCTGGTGCGCTTCAACGACAACGGCGTGGAGCGGATCGCGGCGCTGGGCAGCGGGCAGACGCTAGGCGCCTACGAGTTAGAACCCCAACTCATTACGGGCCTTTTTGATACACAAGCGCGCGCCAAGCGGCGGCTCGTCACATATGACGACATCCCGAAGCCGCTGGTCGATGCCATCATCGCCATCGAAGACCGGCGCTTCTTCCAGCACAGCGGCATCAACTACTGGCGCTTCATGCAGGCGGCGTGGCGCAACCTCACGCACGGGCGCATGAGCGAAGGCGGTTCCACGCTGACGATGCAGATCTCGCGCGGCTTCTTCCTCACGCCGGAAAAGACCCCGACGCGCAAGCTGGCGGAGATGATGATCGCCATCGAGCTGGAGCAGCGCTTCTCCAAGCGCCAGATCTTCGAGTTCTACGTGAACCAGGTGCCGATGGGCCAGCGCGGGTCGTTCTCCATCCTGGGGATGGGCGAAGCGGCGCAGGCCTACTTCGGCAAAGACATCAAGAACCTCACGCTGCCGGAGGCGGCGCTGCTGGCGGCCATCATCCAGCGCCCCAGCTATTTGAATCCGTACAAGCACCCGACGCGCGCAATGGCGCGCCGCAACCTGGTGCTGGAGGCGATGGTAGACACCGGCGCCATCAGCCGCGAACAGGCCGACAAAGCCAAGGCCGCGCCGCTCGAGTTGACCGCGCCCAACGTGGACGCGAGCGATGCCCCGTACTTCGTCGACCTGCTCAAGGAGATGCTGCTGGCGCGCTACAGCGAAGAGCAACTCAATGAGGACGGGCTGCGCGTCTACTCCACGCTGGATGCCGACCTGCAGGCCGCTGCCGCCGAAGCCGTGGCCGAGGGGCTGAAGGAGATCGACGACCTGGTACACAAGTCGCGGCGGCGCGTTGTACGCGTGGGCAAAGGCAAGAATGCGAAGACGGAGGCCATCGTCAAAGCCGGGCCGCCGGCCCAGGTGGCGTTGGTGGCGATCGATCCGCGAACCGGTGAGGTGCTGGCGCTGGTCGGCGGGCGCAATTACGGCCAGAGCCAGTTGAATCATGCGGTCGCCATGCGTCCCACCGGCTCCATCTTCAAGCCGTTCGTGTTCGCGGCCGCGCTCAACACCGCCGTGACGGGTGAAGAGCCGGTCTTCACGCCGGCGTCGCTGGTCGACAACACGCCCACCACCTTCTATTACGAAGACAAGATCTACGAGCCGCGCAACTACCAGAACAAGTACAACGAAGTGGTGAACGCGCGCTTCGCGCTGGCGCACTCACTGAACAATGCGACCGTACGCATCGCGGAACAGATCGGCTATGACCGCGTGGTGCAACTGGCGCAGGCGGCCGGCATCAAGGGCGTGAAGGCTACGCCCGCGATGGCGCTGGGCGCCTACGACGCGACGCCGCTCGAGATGGCCGGCGCCTACACCGTCTTCGCCAACCAGGGCGTGCGCGCCACGCCGATGATGATCAAGTCCGTGCGCGACGCCAAGGGCGAGGTCATCGAGGACTTCAAGGTCCAGAAGAAGCCGGTGCTCGACCCGCGCGTGGCTTACGTGATGACCAACATGCTTGAGGCCGTCATCAACAACGGCACGGCGGCGGGCGTGCGCGCGCGCGGCTTTGCCGCACCGGCCGCGGGCAAGACGGGGACGTCGCACGATGCATGGTTCGCCGGCTACACCAGCAACCTGCTGTGCATCGTGTGGGTCGGCTTCGACGATTACACCGACCTCAAGCAGGAAGGGTCGCGGACGGCGGCGCCCATATGGACCGAGTTCATGAAGCGCGCCATCAAGCTGCCGGCCTATGCGAGCCCCCGGCCGTTCGAGAAACCGGACGGGGTGGTCAGCCTGGCTATCGACAAAGTGACGAACCGCATCGCGACCGCCAGTTGTCCCGACGATTACGTGGCGGCGTTCATTTCTGGGACGGAACCCCGTGAAACCTGTGACCAAGGGAACGACCGCGGGTTCTTCTCCAAGATTTTCGGCCTGGAAGCGAAGCCGGCGGCGCCCGGAGTGGTGTCTAATCCAGAGCAGCTGTACGGCAGCACCAGCCAGCCCGTTCCTCCCACTCCTCCGGCCGAGCCGGAGAAAAAGAAGAAGAAGGGCTTCTGGGGAAGGCTGTTCGGCGGCGGTGACGACGAAGACGAGAAAAAAGAAGAAAAGAAGAAACCGGAACAGAATAAAATAGCGCCCACGACCGCTGTTCCTGCCAAGCCAAACTAGAAGCAGCGGCCGCCGCCCACGGAGGAATCTGTATGCTCCCGGCCCGTTGCCTGCGTCTCCTGTTCTCCCTCTGCGTTCTCTGCACAACCGCCTTCGCGGTGCAGGCCTCTCACAACTCCAGCTCGGGCGACACTTTGATGACGCCGGCGCAACTGCGCCAGGTGAGCCCGCCGGAGGAATCGCTCAGCGCGACCGAACTGGAGCGTCGCGCTGACGAGCTGCGCCTGCAAAAGTCCTATGCTGACGCACTCGACTACTACCGCGCGGCGATCCGCAAGCAGGAAAGCTCTGCCCTGCACAACAAGGCCGGCATCGCGCAGCTCCAGCTCCTGCGCCACAACGAGGCCAAGAAGAGCTTCCAGCGCGCCCTCAAGCTCGACAAGAAGAACGCCGAGGCGCGCAACAATCTGGGCGTCATCTACTACATCCAGCAGAACTACGGCCGCGCGGTGAAGGAGTACAAGAAGGCCATCGAGCTGCGCACCGATTCGCCGAGTTTCTACAGCAACCTGGGAACGGCGGAGTTCTCACGCAGGAAGTACGAGCAGGCGAGCGTCGCCTACCTGAAGGCGCTGGAACTTGACCCGGAGATCTTCGAGCGGCGCAGCAATGCGGGCGTGCAGATGCACATGGCGTCGCCAGCCGACCGGGCCGGCTACCACTTCACCATCGCCAAGATGTTTGCCACGCGCGGCGATGCGGAGCGCTGCCTGCTCTACCTGCGCAAAGCGGTGGAGGAGGGCTACCCGGAGATCGGCCGCGTATATAAGGACGCCGAGTTCGCCGTAGTGCGGGCCGATCCTCGCTTCGCCGAGCTTATGCAGCGCCGCGATACGCTGGCTCCGCCCCAGTAAAAAATCCGCGGGGATGGCGCGACTTTTTCCCGGGATATACGTCTATTTCTACAGGAGAGAGGAACCATACTCTGGGGTATGGGGCCTTTCTTAGCCTCCGTAGATCAGGGAAGAACGCCTGCCGATGGGAACTCGGCAGGCGTTTGGCGTTTAAAGGCAGTCTCCGGTCTCCAGTCTTCGGTCTCCAGCACTAGCTGGAAAGATTACTCTTTTGGAGGCGAGGAAGAACTGGAGTCTGCAGACTGGAGACTGGAGACTAGACACTGCTTTTTTGTGCTGCCGGGCGGCTCTCCACGTACGCATCCACGATCTTCTTCAGCCGGCCTTGGGCGCGCAGGATGTACTCGACGGCGTCGCGCGCCGCGCCTTCTCCGCCCTTCGACGGCGTGACGTAATGAGCCTCTTTCAACACCTCGGGGCGGGAGTTCTTCACCGCCATCGCTAACCCGCATTTCCGCATGACCGGCAGGTCTACGATGTCGTCGCCGAGGAAGGCGATCTCGGCGGGCTTCACCCCTTCGGCGGCCGCGATCTTCTCCATGGCGGAAAGCTTGTCAGCCTGACCCTGGTACACGTGGTCTATCTTCAGGTCGCGCGCGCGCAGCGCCACGACCTGCGACATCCGCTTGGTGATGAGCCCGGTCTTCAGCCCCGCCAGCCGCGCCAGCGTGATGCCGGTGCCGTCATGGGCGTGGAAGCCCTTTGACTCGGTGAAGTCCGGGCTGGAGATGGAGTAGCCGCCCTGGTCGGCGACGGCCTCGAGCGCTTTGGCGTCGACCGGGCCGCCGCGGCCGTGCGAGGGCACGATCCAGATGGTGCCGTCGGTGAGGACGCCGTCGACGTCAAATAGGATGACTTTGATCTTCTTCGCCCGGGCTTTAGACATGGCCGCGATTGTAAATGACGCTCCAGCTTCGCTGGGGCGAACAATTTGCGAAACTGCCGCGGCGGTACTAGAATCCAAGGACCATGCTCCCCGCCGCGGACCTCGAAATCCCTGCTGCTTTGCAATGGGCGCACCCGATCGTGCAGGAGTGGTTCGTGCGGAAGTTCGGCACGCCCACCGAGCCGCAGGAGCAGGGCTGGCCGCACATCCTGGCCCGCCGCGCGACGCTCATCTCCGCGCCCACAGGCTCCGGTAAGACGCTCTCGGCGTTCCTCGCCTGCATCGACCAATTGGTGCGTAAGGCACTCGACGGCTACCTCACCGACACCACTGAAGTCCTCTATGTCTCGCCGCTGAAGGCGCTGGGCAATGACATCCAGAAGAACCTGGAAGGCCCGCTCGCCGAGATCATGCAACTGGCCTCCGACCGCGGCGTGATGATGCCGCCCATCCGCACCGCGGTGCGCACCGGCGACACGCTCCAGGTGGAGCGCCAGCGGATGCTGAAGAAGCCGCCGCACATCCTCGTCACTACCCCCGAATCGCTTTACATCCTGCTCACCGCCGACAAGAGCCGCGCCATGCTGCGCAACGTCGAGACCGTCATCGTGGACGAGATCCACGCCGTGGCCGACGACAAGCGCGGCGCGCACCTGGCGCTCTCGCTAGAGCGGCTCGATGTTCTCACGCCGAAGCCGGCGCTGCGCATCGGACTCTCCGCCACGCAAAAGCCCATCGAACTGGTCGCGCAGTACCTGACGGGTTCGGGGCGTCCGGAGCCGGTCATCGTGAACGTCGGCCATCGCCGCCAGCTCGACCTGGGCGTGGAAGTGCCGCGCAGCGAGCTGGGCCCCGTCGCCAGCAATGAGATGTGGGACGAGATCTTCGATCGCCTGGTGGAGCTGATCAACGCGCACCGCTCCACGCTGGTCTTCGTCAACACGCGCGCCATGGCGGAGCGCATCGCGTTTGAACTGGGTGAGCGCATGGGCGAAGAACACGTGGCGGCGCACCACGGCTCGCTCTCCCGGAAGATCCGCCTCGCCGCGGAGAAGAAGCTGAAGGAAGGCGAGGTCAAGGCGCTGGTCGCCACCGCATCGCTTGAGCTTGGCATTGACGTGGGCTTCGTGGACCTGGTGTGCCACATCAATTCGCCCCGGTCGATCGCCGTCGGCCTGCAACGCGTGGGCCGCGCCGGACACTGGCGCGGCGCCATCCCCAAGGGCCGCTTCTTCGCTACGACGCGCGATGACCTCATCGAGTGCGGCGCGCTGGTGCGCGCGATGCGCCATGGCGACCTTGACCGCCTATGGATCCCCGAAGCACCGCTCGACGTGCTGGCGCAGCAGATCGTCGCCGCCTGCGCCGCCCAAGAGTGGAATGAAGATGACCTGCTGCGCGTCTTCCGGCGGGCGTATCCGTACCACAATCTTTCCGACGCCGAGTACCAGTCGATCCTGGAAATGCTCTCGGAGGGGATCGCCGCGCGCCGCGGGCGCTACGGCGCTTATCTCCATCGCGATCAAGTGAACAAGCGCCTCAAGGCGCGTCGCGGTGGACGTCTCGTCGCCATCACGAATGGCGGCGCTATTCCCGACAACGCGCTGTTCACCGTCATCGCCGAGCCCGAGGGCACGCCTGTGGGCACGCTCGATGAGGACTTCGCCGTGGAAAGTTCCGCGGGCGAGATCCTGCTGCTCGGCAACACGAGCTGGCGCATCCGCCGCATCGAGAACAGCGGTAAGGTCTTCGTGGAAGACGCGCACGGCGCCGCGCCGACCATTCCCTTCTGGCGCGGCGAAGCCCCGGGGCGGACGGTGGAGCTGTCGCGTCATGTGGCGGAAGTGCGCGAGGCCATCAGCGACCGCACCCAGAACACGGCGCCGGGCTTCGTGCTGGGGTCAAAGGACCCCGAAGTCGCAGCGGCGAAGGAGTGGCTACAGGCCGAATGCGGCCTCGACGACGCGGGTGCGGAGCAGGCCATCGAGTACGTCATCGCCGGGCGCGCCGTGCTGCGGGGCGTCCCGACGCAGCAGACCGTCATCGCCGAGCGCTTCTTTGATGAAGGCGGCGGGATGCAGCTCATCGTGCATGCGCCCTTCGGCGGACGCATCAACAAGGCGTGGGGCCTGGCGCTGCGCAAGCGCTTCTGCGCCGGCTTCAACTTCGAGCTGCAAGCGGCGGCCACCGACAACGGCATCAACATCTCGCTGGCGGAGCAGCACAGCTTCGCGCTGGAAGACGTCTTCCAGTTCCTCAGCGTGGAGACACTGAAACACACGCTGGAGCAGGCGTCACTCGATTCGCCCATCTTCGGCAACCGCTGGCGCTGGGACGCCGGGCGCGCCCTCGCGCTGCTGCGCTTTGCCAACGGCAAGAAGGTCCCGCCGCAGATCCAGCGCATCCGGTCAGACGATCTGCTGGCGTCGGTCTTTCCCGACATCGCCGCGTGCCAGGAGCACGTGCAGCGGCCCATCCACATCCCCGACCATCCGCTGATCAACGAGGTGATGAAGGACGTACTCACCGAAGCGATGGACATGGAGGGACTGAAGGAAATCATCCGCGGCCTCAGCGAGGGCAGCATCAAGTTCCTCGCCGTGGACACGCCGGTGCCCTCGGTGTTCTCGCACGAGATCCTGAACGCCAACCCGTACGCCTACCTGGACGACGCGCCGCTCGAAGAGCGCCGCGCCCGCGCGGTGCAGATGCGCCGCACGCTGCCCGACGCGGTTCTGAATGAGATCGGGCGGCTCGACCCGAGCGCCATCGCACAGGTGCGCGAAGAGGCGTGGCCGGATCTGCGCGACGAAGACGAGTTGCACGACGTACTGCAAACGCTGATCACGCTGCCCGCCAAGCTGGAGAGTATTCCGCATGAAGACCCCGAGCAGGCGTGGGGGCTGCACTTCGCCAAGCTGGTGATGAATGGCCGCGCCGCCCGCGCCAAAGTGGGCGACAAGCTCTTCTGGGTCGCCGCCGAACGCGCGAAGAGTTTCGGCGCCCTCTATCCGGACGCAGAGTTCGAAAGCCCGATCCTCGACATACAGAAGACTGCGCCTAGCGCCGACGATGCCCTGCTCGCGCTGGTCACTGGGTGGACCGGCCACACCGGCCCGATCACCTCGCAGAGGCTGGCCGAATCGCTCGCGCTGGCGCCACAGGACGTCTATCGCGCGATGCTGCGCTACGAAGCCAGCGGCGCCATCTTGCGTGGAGTGTTCGAAGGCGAAACCCATCCGCCAGATGTCCAAGTCGAGTTCTGCGACCGCAGATTACTCGCGCGCATACACCGGCTCACGCTGGCGACACTGCGCAAGCAGGTGGAGCCGGTCACCGCCGCGGTCTTCATGCGCTGGCTGATGCGCTGGCAGCACCTTACGCCGGGCGCGCAACTCATCGGCGAGCGCGGGCTGATGCAGGCGCTGCGGCAGCTCCAGGGATTCGAGGTCCCCGCCAACGCATGGGAGCGGCAGATCCTGGCGCGGCGCGTGCAGAACTACGATCCCGAAGCGCTGGACAAGCTCTGCCTCATGGGCGCGGTGGGCTGGGGACGGCTCTCGCCGCATCCCGCCACGCTGGACACCGCCGCCACCGGCGCGCGGCGCATCGTGCCGACCAGCGTCGCGCCCATCACCTTCTTCGTCCGCGAAGAAGCGGATTGGATGGCGTCGAAGCGCGGCGACGCACACGACGACACCAGCTTCATCAGCGGCCTGAGCGGCGGCGCCAAACAGGTGCTGGAGTTTCTGCGGACGCGCGGCGCGTCGTTCTTTGCCGACGTGGTCCGCGCCACCGGCATGCTGAAGTCCGAAGTAGAAACCGCGCTGTGGGAGTTGGTCGCTGCCGGCCTGGTCACCGCCGATGGCTTCGACAACCTGCGCGCGCTCATCGATCCCAAGCGCCGCACCGGCCAGGGGCGCGGCAAGACCTCACGCCCGCGCCACAGCACCGGGCGCTGGTCGCTGCTGTATGCGCACCACGCACCCGATCACATGAAGATGCTGGAGGCCACGTGCCTCATGCTGCTGGAGCGCTACGGCGTGGTCTTCCGCGACCTGCTGGCGCGCGAATCCATCCAGGCGCGCTGGCGCGAGCTGCTGGTCACCTTCCGCCGCATGGAAGACCGCGGCGAGGTCCGCGGCGGACGCTTCGTCACTGGCTTCCAGGGCGAACAGTTCGCTCTGCCCGAAGCGGTGGATTCCCTGCGCGCGATGCGCAAGCTGGCCGAAACTGAAAGCGCGGTGGAGACGGTGACGGTCTCGGCGGCGGACCCGCTGAATCTCGTCGGCATCATCGTACCGGGCGAGCGCGTGCCGGCCATCTCCGGCAAGTTCGTGACCTTCCGCAACGGCGCTTACGTGAGCGGCGAAGAGGCGGTGACGCCGATCGCGGAGGCGCGCGGGTGAAGAAGCGGCATCTGCTGTGCGTGGCGGCGATAGCCGTGGCTGCGCTTGCCGCACAAGCGCAGACGGCAGAGAAGGTCGTTGTCTGGAAGCAGCAGCGCAAGCTGGAATTGCACCGCGCGGGCGAGGTCATCCGGACGTACCGTGTCGCGCTGGGCGGTGCCCCGGTCGGACACAAGACGCAGCAGGGCGACCAGAAGACTCCCGAAGGCAGCTACACTATCGACTTCCGGAATGCGCGCAGCCAGTTCTACAAGTCGCTGCACATCTCGTATCCCAACGCGGCGGACCGCGCGCAGGCGCGGCGGCGGCGCGTCCATCCGGGTGGCGACATCTTCATCCACGGCCTGGGTCGCGGGTCTACGGTGGGTGCAGCGCATGCGGAGCGCGACCGGACGCTGGGCTGCATCGCTGTCACGAACGAAGAGATCGACGAGATCTGGCGGCTGGTGCCGGACGGCACGCCCATTGAGATCCATCCATGAGCGACGAACCGCAACCCCGACTCGTCGAAGGCGAGGACTATTACTGGGAAGGCCCCTACATGGTCTTCACGGAGAAGTACCTGCGCGAGCGCGGCTACTGCTGCAAGAGCGGCTGCCGCCACTGCCCGTACGGCTTCAACAAAGACGAACGCTGATCACTTAGCCGCGGCGATCTCCATCACCGCCGCATGCAGGAACTCCACGAATTTGCCCAGGTTGTCGATGTTCACGCGCTCGTCGTTGCCGTGGATGCGCCCCAGCTCTTCCATCGTGATGGGCACTCCCAAGCCGTAGGTCTGCGTGCCCTTGGCGCGCATCTGCGCGCCGTCGGTGGCGCCGGTCAGCATCATGGGCACGGTGATGGAGCCGGGGTAGACCTTCTTCTGCGCGCGCTCCAGCGCCGCGAACATCTCATTGTCGATGCCTGAAGGCGGCGCTTCGGGACGCGTCTGCCCTTCAATGCGGCGTTCGATGGTGATGCTGGGATCGTCGATGAGCTTTGTCAGCGTCGCGATCAGGTCTTCCACCTTCTCGCCCGGCAGCATGCGGATGTCGAGCGTGGCCTTCGCATCGCCGGGAATGACGTTCTCGCGGAAGCCGCCTTCGATGATGCGATCGGCGGCGCCATGGAGTCCACCATGAATCTCGACCTTGTAGTGCTTCTATATGTTGCCGGCATCCTGCATCTCGGACTGATCGCCGCCGGCTTGATGATGCCGCGCGTGGTCGGCATCCGCGGGCATCTGGCGACGCTGCCCGTTTTCCTCCGCCAACTGTTCTGGGTCTATTACTCGTTCATCGGCCTGTGCCTGGTGAGCTTCGGCGTGATCACGGTGGTGTTTGCCGAGACTCTGGCCGGCGGCACCTTGTTCGCGCGTGCCATCTGTACGTTCTTCGCCCTTTTCTGGACGGTCCGGTTGATCGCTGGGACCTTCGTCTTCGACCTTGGTCCCTATCTGACGAACCCGGCACGCCGCATCGGCCTGGCGGCGGCGAACATCGTCTTTGCATACCTGCCCATCGTGTACGCCATCGCTGCGATCCAACCGGCGTGGGCCAAGTAGGTGGTCGTCATGAAGATCGTGCTTCCGGGTGGCTCGGGACAAGTGGGGACGGTCCTGGCGCGGGCATTCCACCCGCAACATGAGGTCGTGGTTCTTAGCCGCACCCCCGCGCCGGCCCCATGGAAGACCGTTTTCTGGGATGGAAAGGACGGCGGTCCGTGGACGTCAGAGTTGGACGGCTGCGACGTGGTGATCAACCTTGCCGGCCGCTCCGTAAACTGCCGATATAACGCCCGGAATCGCCGCGAGATCACAGAATCGCGGGTCAACTCGGTGCGCGCCGTCGGCCGGGCCATCGCTGCCCCAAAGAACCCGCCGCGGCTCTGGCTGCAAGCGAGTACTGCGACCATCTATGCGCACACCTTTGGCACGGCACACGATGAGGTGAATGGGGTCCTGGGCGGCTCTGAACCGGACGCACCGGATACTTGGACTTTCAGCATCGCCGTGGCCACGGCATGGGAGAGCGCCTTCGATGAGTTCTCCCTGCCCCGCACGCGCAAGATCAAGCTGCGCTCAGCGGTGACGATGAGTCCAGACCGCGGCGGCATCTTCGACACGCTGCTGGCGCTAGTCCGCCACGGCCTGGGCGGGACGTCCGGCAGTGGCCAACAGTTTGTCTCCTGGATCCACGAGACGGACTTTGTGCGCGCACTGGCCTTCCTGATCGAGCACGAACATATCGATGGGATCGTGAACATCGCAGCTCCGAACCCGCTGCCGAACCGGGAGTTCATGCGGCTGCTCCGGCAAGCCTGGGGAATCCGCATCGGGCTTCCCGCCACCGAATGGATGCTCGAGCTGGGCGCCGTCTTCCTGCGGACAGAGAGCGAGCTGGTTCTAAAGAGCCGGAGAGTTGTGCCGGGGCGGCTCTTGCAGGAAGGGTTCACGTTCCTCTATCCGGAGTGGGGTGCGGCGGCGCGAGAGTTGTGTACGAGATGGCGAGCGATGGCCGTCTAGCCGTCATTCTCCTTGACATGTGGCGCACATGCAACCATACTCTCCACATGTCAAGGATGGTTCAGATCCGTAATATGCCGGATGCGATGCATCGCCTGTTGAAGTCGCGGGCTGCGCTTGCCGGGATGTCCCTCTCGGACTACCTCATTTCAGAGCTGAGATTTTCCACCGACCGCGTCACGCCTGAAGAATTGCGCGAGCGAGTGAGCCGCCGCCGTCCGGTGAAACTTCCCGTCTCGACCGCGCGCTGGATCCGCGAGGAGCGCGACTCGCGTTGATCGTCCTCGACGCGTCCGCGGTCGTGGCGTGGCTCTTGCGCCAGCCCAATGAGGCGCGGATCGCCGCGCGCATGTTCGGCCGCGGACAGACGCTGCATGCGCCCCATCTGCTTGACGTCGAAGTGTGCCAGGCCTTGCGCAAGTGTGTCCTCAGCGGCCTGATGACAGACACGGAAGGAACCGAAGCGCTGCGGGATTTTGCAAGTCTGCCCGTCCGCCGATACGAGCATGAACCCCTGCTGGAGCGGATATGGGACTTGCGCGCCAATCTGACCGCGTATGACGCCGTCTACGTCACCCTGGCCGAGGCGCTCAGCGCTCCACTAGTCACATGCGATGTCCGGCTGCGCGGCGCCTCTGGCCACACGGCCAAGGTCGAAGTGCTGTAGGAAGTATTTGGTGGACCTGGTCGGGATCGAACCGACGAAGAACCGACTTCCAGCCTCCGGCTGCCAGCCCCCAGAAAAAAATGCCGAGGCCGAATGGCACGCCCAAAGGCGACCTTCGAAAAAATATAAGGAGTATTTGGTGGACCTGGTCGGGATCGAACCGACGACCTCTTCCATGCCATGGAAGCGCGCTCCCAGCTGCGCCACAGGCCCACTTAGAGAGGAAGGGACAACCCTTCTATTCTCGCCTTTCGTCACCTGATAGTCAAACCGCGGAATAACCAAATCGGCGATTTCCACATCTCAATCAGCAGGGACCCGGGCTCCAAATCCATCCTGAAAGATGATCGGAATGACTACCTGCTTCCGCCTGTTGCTGTGCGCCGCATTGCTGGCGGCCGGCGCCTTTGCCCAGACCGCAGCCACGCCCGCGCTTTCCACCACGAACCCGCTCGACGTCCAGGCCACGCTGCAGCGCATCGAGCAGACCGCGCAAGCGGCGGCGCTCGATATCGCGCGGCTGCGCGTGGAGAAGTGGAAGACCGAATCGGAGGTCAAGAGCCAGGCCCAGGCGAACGCCGATTCCCTCTCCCGCAACATGACCACTGCGCTGCCGACGCTGGTCAACGGTGTCCGGACCACGCCGCAGAACCTCACGGCCAGTTTCAAGCTCTACCGCAACCTCAATGCGCTGTACGACGTGTTCGAGGGCCTGACCGAGTCGGCCGGGGCCTTCGGCAGCCGGCAGGAGTTTGAGTCGCTCAGCCGCCACGTGCAGGAGCTCGACGCCCACCGCCGCGCCCTGGGGGACTATGTCGAGGCGCTGGCCGCGGCGCGCGACGCCGAGACCACCCGCCGGGCGACTGCCCCTCCCCCCGCCGCTAAACCCAAGAAGATAATCGTAGATAACGGCCCCACCACGACGAAAAAGAAGCGCTAAGGCCGGAACAAAATCGCCCCCGCCGGGGTCTAATCCCCTAACGGCGATCCCCCGTTAGGCGCCGTCGGCGACAAGGGTAAGACCTGCGCAGTTCGAGTACACTATGAGGTAACGCCATGCACAAAGCAGTGGCGGGAGCTACCACGGTGGGCGATCTAGCTGGCGCATTGACGGTACGGGCCGAAGAAGCATCCATCCTGGCCGAACTGCGGTCCGGGTCGGAGAGCGCTTACGCCTGGCTCATTGCGCACTACCACCAGCCTGTCTACAGCCTGGTGTACCGGATCGTGAACGATCCGACGGACGCCGCCGACACCACGCAGGAAGTCTTCATAAAAGTTTTCCGGGGCATCAAGCGCTTCAACGGGCAGGCGAGCCTGAAGACGTGGATCTACCGCATCGCGGTGCATGAAGCGTCCAATCAGCGACGCTGGTGGTTCCGGCACAAGCGGCGCGAGCAGAGCATGGAGTCGCCTGCGGACCAGCAGGGCGAGAGCAACCTGCGCCTGGAAGACACGCTCGTCGACGCGCACGAGTCGCCCTTCGAGCATGTGGCGCACGAAGAAGTCCGCGCCCGGGTCGAAGCAGAGTTGAAGCAGGTGCAGGAGCCGTATCGCACCACGCTGGTACTGCGCGACATCGAAGGCCTCTCCTACGAGGAGATTGCCGAGGTGCTGCAGGTATCGCTGGGGACGGTGAAGTCGCGGCTGATCCGCGGACGCGAGGCGCTGCGCAAGCGCTTGCAAGCTTACGTGCAGGAAGTGGGCCCGGAGTTGGGCCTGAAGACGCTTTCTGGCAAGGTAGTGGAAGTGGAGGTTGAGACACGGCGATGAATTGTCACGCAGTCAAATCGCTTCTCTCCCCGTACCTGGACGGCGCGCTGAACGGCATGGAGCGCCTGCAGGTTTCCGGGCACCTCGAGGCATGCGGCGCATGCCACGCGGAGTACCAGGCATTGAGCCGCACGCAGGAATTGGTCTCCGGGCTCGGGCGCAAGCCCGCCCCGCCGGACCTGGCGTTGAAGTTGCGCGTCGCCATCTCGCAGGAGCTTTCCATGACCTGGGAGCGCCGGCTGCAGCGCGCATTCGGCCGCATGGAAGAGGTGGTCAACACCTTCATGCTCCCGGCCACCGGAGGATTGGTCACCGCGCTCATCATGTTCGGGCTGCTCATCAGCGGCTTCATGACGCTGCCGCGCACGGTCGCGGCGGCTGATGTTGCCGATGAACCGACCTCGCTCTACCTGCCTCCGAAGCTGACCTCGGCGCCGTTCGCCGACGCGTTCACCGTCGCGGCGGATTCGCCGGTGGTCATCGAAGCGATCATCGACACCAACGGCCGCTTGCAGGACTACCGCATCATCGCCGGGCAGGACACCGAGGAGATCCGCAAGCAGCTCGACCGCTCGCTGATCTTCGCCGTCTTTGAGCCGGCCAAGTCGTTCGGCCAGCGGTCCTCGGGCAAGGTCGTGCTCACCTTCGCCAACATCGATGTAAAGGGCTAAGGTCGAAAGCAATCACGGGTCCAGCGCGCGCAGCGCGGGCCCGTTTTTATTGGGACGGGCGCCGTCACCACTTCGCTCTGGGCCAGCGGCTCGGTCGAAGCTTGTGTAGGATTCCTAAACTTCGCTACCATAAGCAGCAATCTTCTGTTCGACCTGGTCCGGGGCCCAATCGCCATAGCAAGATCGCACGGAGGCGAACATGCGCCGCTCTGTTTTTGGATGTGCCTTTTTCCTCTTCTTAAGCACTGCGCTTATGGCGTGGCAGCGCTCCAATGACGCCAACGTACAAGGAGCTTACGAACGCGAGGCGGCGCGCCGAGTCGAGCGCGACCGCATACGCAGCTCAAGTACTTCCAGCAGTTCAAGCACGTCGAGCAGCTCCAGCAGCTCGACAGGAAGGGTCACGTGTGCTGATGGACGATCCGTCAACTACCGCTCGGAATGCACGAGTGGCTCCAACGACTTGGCGGAAAGGGTTCGCAAATGGGACGCGCCGGGGCAGGCTGAAGCGGAGTTTGCAGCGGAGCAACGGCGCATGAAGAGCGATCCCCACTATCGGCGGTCGCCGTTCGAACGCGAGCAGATCCAAGCCGCCTGCAATCAGGCCGGCCGTCTCACCAGTCTCGACGCCCCGGTTCAGGTCTTGGCAGCCAAAGGTGATTTCGGCACGCTCGTTGAAGTTGCCAAGCGTTCGAAAAGCTCAACCCAGTTCAATGCAACGAGGGCCTGCCTCTCCTGGGTTGCACCTTCTGCCCGCAACTACTCCGACCACTTCACGCTAGGCAGCGCCTATGTTGCTCTTGGCGATCATCGGCAAGCGATGGAATCTTTCGATAGGGCCCGAAGCTATCAGGGACTGTCTTCCAATGAGACGGGCGAAGTGCTGTACGCGTTAGGCGAGAGTCAATATGCGTTGGGGTTGCGTGAGGAAGCCAGGACCTCCGCGGTCAACTCCGATTACTTCCGCCCTTCGGCTGCCGCCAAGGACTTGCTGCGAAGGATCGGCACCGGGCGCTACATCCGCCCCTCTTCTCCGCCCGCTGCTGTAACGGTTTCAGTGCCGGCGCCCGTTTCAACTTCTTCCCAAACGCCGAAACCCGGAGTGGCTGAGCAGTTGATCCCAGGAGGGAGGCTGCGAACGACCTCAGTGCACGAAAACGATTTCAATGCCGTTTCTTTGCGCGGTGTGCAGCCGACTATCTTTGTTCGCCATCGCATTGTGAAAGGCAGAGCGTTCACTCCGGGCACCCAGGAAATCGTCATCCCAGATGAATTCAAGAGCGTGAACAGGATCGAGATTGGTCAGCCGATCACGATTCAAGGACGGCAATGGATCCTCGTCGGCGTCGTTCGTTCGAGGAAATGGAATGAAGTGTGGGGTGACTTGGAAGCGGTGAAGAAAGCCTACGGTAGGTAATAACGAACGCTCCTGCAATGCTCAGCGCAAGTGTCCTGCCGCTGAGCCGTCGTCATACCGAACGAGACTTAGGAGCAACGTACTCGGATCTTCCGCATACTCCACGAGGTAGCCGGATTCTAGGCTGGTTTTGGTGGGAAACCACGAGGCGGGTGCAGAATCCGTCCCGGTATGTTCTCACCCCCGGGCGCGATTGACCGCGGTTTTGATGCTCCCGTAAACTAAAAGTTCCCCGCTTATTCCAGGAGGCCATTTGGGTTCGTTGGACTGTTTTCGCCGGCGCCGCCGCGCGGTGACCGCCGCGTCGCTGCTTGCGCTGGCTCTCGTGCTGCCTGCCGCCGCGCAAGACACCTCCAAGATCAGGCTGGATACCAGCGAGACCCTCTTCTCCGCCCTGGCCGCCATCAATATGTGCGGCTACGACCAGGACCTGAACAATTCCGACCCGATGCGGGCTGCGGTCCGCGCCAGGCTGGCCGCGCGGCTGCAGGCATCTTCCGCGGCCGACGCGGCCCGCGAGCAGCTCTGCACTTTCTATCGGAGCAAGCAGCAGCCGGACGGCAGTCGCGACCTGGCACAGTATGTCTCCCTTGTCCTGCACACCGGTCCGGCGCCCGAGTTTGCGCTGACCGGCAAGGAGGCGGACCTCCCCCCGGACGCTTCGAACGTGCTTGGCTTCCTGCCTCTGCTGAAGAAGTTCTATGAAGCGGCAGATCTACGCTCCCTCTGGACGCAGCTGCAGCCCGAATATGAAAGCCGCATCGCGCAGTTGCAGCGCCCGGTCACGGCCCTCATCCTGCAGACCGACCTGTACCTGAAGATGCCGATGAGCGGCTATCAGGGCAGCCGCATGGTGCTCTACCTGGAACCCATGGGCGCCTCCAGCCAGGTGAACGCGCGAAATTACGGAGTGGACTATTTCCTGGTCGCATCGCCCGGCCCCGGCTGGCTCAAGACGGAGCAGATCCGCCACACCTACCTGCACTTTGTGCTGGACCAGCTTGTCCAGCGCCGCGCCAACCAGCTCAAGCGGCTGGATCCGATCTTGGAACTCGTCCGCTCGGCGCCGCTGGAGGAGAGCTACAAGCACGATGCCGGCCTGCTGGTGGTCGAGTCGCTGATCCGGGCGATCGAAGCGCGCACCTTGCCGGTGCCCAAGGACTCTCGCGAGCCCGAGGCCCAAGCGCAGCTGAAAGAATGCGGCCTTGCAGTGCCGGAGAAGCCGCAGAATGTGCAGAATGCGCTTCGCGAGTGCCAGGTTCGGCGTTCGATGCAAGCCGGATATGTCCTGGCGCAGCACTTCTATGACCAGCTGGTGAAGTTCGAGCAGGAACCCACCTCAATGCGTGACGCCTTCGGCGACATGATGGTCCTGATCGACCTCGACAAGGAGAAGAAGCGCATCGCCGGCATCCAGTTCGCCGCACAAGCTGCTCCTGAGGTCGTGGCTGCATCCAAGAAAAGAACACCCCAGCTACTTGACCTGGCTGAAGAGCGGCTCGCGCAGCGGGATGCGCAGGGCGCGCACCGCATCGCCCAGCAGGCCTTGGAGCAGAAGGTGGAAGACCCCGCCCGGGCGATGTTCATTCTGGGCCGGGCCGCGACGCTGAACAAGGACATGGACAATGCCCGCATGCTCTTTGAACGCACGTTGCAGGTAGCGCGGGAGCCCCGCATGGTCGCCTGGTCGCACATCTACCTGGGCCGCATCCTCGACCTGATGTGTAACCGCGCCAATGCAGTCTCGCATTATCGGGCGGCGCTGCAGGCGGGGGATACGTCGCCGGATACCAAGACTGCGGCCGACCGTGGCATCCAGGAATTGCCTCCCGGCTGCAAGGAAGAAGACAAGGACCAGTAGCACACTCAGATCCGTCTAAGGAAGAAGGAGTCACCTCATGAAGAAGTCCATCACCCTCACCGCCGTGTTGCTGCTGGCCTCGCTGGGCCTGGCGCAGAATCCGCCTGCCGGCCAAACGCCCACCGCGCCCGCCGCACCGGCGGCCCCCAAGGTCGCAAAGGCCCCGGAGGCCAAGAGCGCGGAAGAGTTCAAGGCCTACCAGGATGCGGTCGCTGTGGCGGACATCGCCGCCGCCGAGACCGCCGTCGACGAGTTCGCCAAGAAGTATCCGACCAGCGAGTTGCGCGTGAGCGCCTACAGCCGCGTGCTCGAGAAGGCCTACCAGACCGGCGACGCCAACCGCATCATGAGCATCGGCCGCAAGGTGCTGGCGATCGAGCCGGACAATGCGATGACCCAGGTCGTCACGGCCACGGCAATCGCGGAGACCACCCGCGAAGCCGACCTCGACGCCGCTGAGAAGTTCGCCGAGGCCACCAAGCTCGCTGACGCCTCGCTGAAGAACATCGACACCATGCTGCCCCAGCCCAACGTCACACCGGAGCAGTTCGAGGGACTCAAGGCCGCGCTGCGCGCCATGGCGTACTCCACCAAGGGTTACATGGCCATGAAACGCAAGAACTATGCTGCCGGTGAAGAGGCCTACCAGAAGGCCATCGAAGCCAACCCGTCGCAGCAGGATGCGGTCATGTACCTGCGCCTCGCCGTGTGCCAGGATAACCAGCGCAAGTATGCCGCCGGTTACGCCAATGCGGTGAAAGCCCTGCAACTGGCTGAGGGACAGAACAATCCTCAAGTCGCAAACCTGGCCCGCGCCGAGCGGGACCGTCTGCAGACGTTGATGAGCAACGCGCCCAAGGCCGCTGCTCCCGCCCCGCCGAAGAAGTAGCCGTTTCCTTCGATCCTGCGGGCGGGCCACATGGTCCGCCCGTTTTGCCGTAAGCCCGTCATGAAACCTGCCGCCGCTGAACTCGATGCCCTCCAGCAGTCACTGGGACATCGCTTCCAGCGGCCGGAACTTCTCGAACGCGCGCTGACGCACAGCTCGCATGCCAACGAGGCCGTCGCCGCCGGTGCCACGCCCCAGGACAACGAACAGCTCGAGTTCCTGGGCGATGCCATCCTGGGACTTGTCGCCAGCCGCGAGCTCTTTGAGCGCTATCCGCAGTTCTCTGAGGGTCATCTCTCCAAGTTGCGGGCACACCTGGTCAGCGCGCGGCATCTTATTCAAGTGGCTAAAAGCCTGGGACTGGGCGGATATCTGCGCCTGGGCCGCGGTGAGGAGCGCACCGGCGGACGCCAGAAGTCGGCGCTGCTGGTGGATGCGCTCGAGGCGGTCATCGCGGCCATGTACCTGGACGCAGGCTTCGACGTAGCGCAGCGCTTCATCCTGCAGCACATCGTGCAGCCGGAGCTGGCGACTATTGACCGCGACCCGCTGAAGGCCATCGAGATCTCCGACCAGAAATCGGCGTTGCAGGAATGGCTGACTGCAACCGGACTGCCGCAGGCTTCGTATCATGTAGTACAGGAGGAAGGGCCGGACCATCGCAAGCTGTTCACCGTGGAGCTGCGCGTGCCGCTCGGCCCGAGCTCGGCAGATGTGCATGTGAGCCGCGCGCAGGGCCCCACCAAGAAGAAGGCGGAGCAGCTTGCCGCGCAGGATGCCCTCACCCACCTGAAGACCGCGCAGTGATGATGGAAGAGGAAGTCAAAGTCGAAGTCGAGACCGCAGCGCCACAGCCGCAGCCCCAGGCCGCGCCGGCGGCGCCCGCCGCCCCGCGAGAGCCTGTTTCCACCGTGCTGGCAGACACGGTGCAGTTTCTCGCCTCCACCATCGTCATCGCCATTTTTGTCATCGTATTCCTCGCGCAGGCGTTCCAGATCCCGTCGGAATCGATGGAGGAGACGCTGCTGGTGGGCGACTACCTGCTCGTCGACAAGGTGCATTACGGCGAAGGCGGCTTATGGGGCAAGATACTTCCCTATGACAGCGTCCGCCGCGGAGACATCATCGTCTTCAAGTGGCCCATCAAGCCCGGGAACCATTTTGTGAAGCGCGTGATCGGGCTGCCCGGCGACCGGCTGCGCATGCTGCGCGGCCGGGTCTTCGTCAACGGCCAGCCGCTCAACGAGCCTTACGCCGATTTCCGCGCCCGTAATCACGACTTCTACCGCGACGACTTCCCGAACGTCCGCTATCGCAGCCAGCAGGTCAGCGACGCCTGGTGGGACGAGTTCCCGGGCTTCATCCGCAATGGTGAGCTGGTCGTCCCTACCGGGCATTACTTCGTGCTGGGAGACAACCGCGACCAGAGCCTGGACAGCCGCTATTGGGGCTTTGTGCCGCGCGAGAACATCGTGGGCAAGCCCTTCCTCATCTACCTCTCGCTGGAGCCGCCCGCGCCGGAGGCCATGGCCGCGCGCACGAATGATAAGATGGAACGGTTCGGATATGTGCTGGTGAACCTCACCGGGCTCGCGCGCTGGAACCGCATGATGCGCGTGGTGCCGTAGCCGCAGGAAGCAGCCCCGCTTGGCCAAGAAGACCAAAGACAAACAGAAGGAAGGCAAGCCGCAGAAGCCGAAGGAAACGACCGCCGAGTTCATCAGCTCGATGGCCGCCATCTTCGTCACGGGCTTGTTCATCGTGACCTTCAACCTGCAGGCGTTCGAGATCCCATCGTCATCGATGGAGCAGACGCTGCTCATCGGCGACCGGCTCTTCGTCGACCGCACTACCGCGGCGCCGCGCACCAGTTGGATCGATCCGGTGGTTCCCTACTCTGAGGTCCGGCGCAATGACATCGTCGTCTTCCTCTCGCCCAAAGACGCCGGGCTCTACGTAGTAAAACGTATCGTCGGCGTTCCCGGCGACCGGCTTCGCCTGCGCAACGGTGTCTTGTACCGCAACGGCGTCATGGTTGAGGAGCCATACGTGCGCCGCACCGGCAGCTACGATCCCTACCGCGATGAGTTTCCTTCCGTCCCGCCGCCGTTCGACGGCGTGACCTCGGAGTGGCACGTTACATTGAGCAGCTTCGTCCAGGGCGGCGAGTTGCTGGTGCCGGAAGGCCGCTACTTCGCCATGGGCGACAACCGCGACGTGAGCTATGACAGCCGCTACTGGGGCTTCATCCCGCGCGAGAACATCATCGGCCGCCCCATGTTCATCTTCTGGTCGTTCGACGCGCCCCGGAGCATGTACCAGGAGACGGGCATGGCGAACCGCGTGAAAAACTTCCTCTACACCGCTGTGCGCTTCTTCCCGGACACTCGCTGGGGCCGCACTCTTACGCCGGTCCGCTGATGTCGCCGCGACGCGCGCGGCGGCTGGCCGCCGGGATCATCGTGGCCCTCATCGCGGCCACGCTGCTGCCTCCCTTCATCAATGCCAACCGCTTCCGCAACCGCCTGGCAGAGACCATGCGTCTTTCGCTGGGGCGCGACGTGCAGATGGGCAATCTCTACTTCACGCTCCTGCCGCGTCCGGGCTTTGTCATCGAGAACCTGGTCATTGCCGACGACCCAGCATTCAGCGCAGAGCCCGTGCTGCGCGCGGGGTCCGTCACCGCGGCGCTGCGGCTCACCTCGCTCTGGCGCGGACGCCTCGAACTCGCGCAGTTGAGCTTCGACTACCCCAGCCTCAACCTGGTTCGCAACGCGGAGGGCCGCTGGAACCTGGAGTCAGTATTGATGCAGGCGTCGTCGGTGCCCGCCGCGCCCACCGGCACGCCACGGCCGGAGAGCCGCCCACGCTTCCCTTACATCGAAGCCTCGAACGGCCGCATCAACCTGCGGCAGGGCCAGGAGAAACTTCCCCACACGCTGATGGAGGCCGACTTCTCCCTCTGGCTGGAGGCGGAGAACCAGTGGAACATGCGCCTGGAAGGCCGCCCCACGCGCACCGACGCGTACCTCTCTGACACCGGCACCGTGCGCATGGCCGGGCAGTTCCGCCGCGCCGCCACTCCGGGCGCCACACCCATACGCGTCGACATTGAAGTCGAACGCGCGCAACTGGGCCAGGCCACCAGCCTGCTTACCGGGCGCGATCGCGGCTGGCGCGGCAGCACCGACATCACCGCCCGGCTCGACGGCACGGCGCGCGACTTCAACGTGACTGCCACCGCCGAGGTCACGGACTTCCATCGCCATGACATCTCCACCCGCGACTCGCTGAACGCCCGCATCACGTGCCAGGGCAACGTGGCGTTCCAGTCGTCGCGCACCACGTTTGAATGCACGCTTCCCATCGGTAAGGGCGCCGCGACCGTCGAAGGCTTCGTAGCCACGCATAGCTACCCTGATTACGACGTTGCGGTCGCGTTCCGCGAGGCGCCGATGGCGTCCTTCGCGAACTTCATGCGCCGCATCAAGCGCGACGTCCCCGCCGACCTGCGCGCCGAGGGCACGTTCAACGGCAAATATCGCTTGGCGCGGACCGCAGGCGTGAGTGAAGCAACGGGCGCCGGACGCGTCACCGGCCTGATCCTCTCCTCGGAAGCCCGTGGCATCGCGCTCAGCGTCAGCAGCTTCGATGCGGAGTTTCCGCAGCCGAAGAAAGGCGTCCCGCCCCGAATGGAGCTGAACATCGGCTCCGCCGGCATGCGCCTGGGGGGACGCGTGCCGGTCTATGTCGCCGCTCGCGTCACTCCAGCAGAGATCAGCGCGGAGGCCAGGGGCGACGCGGACCTTAAGCAGCTTCTCGCTGCCGCCGGCCTCTTCGGCCTCGCGGACCCGCGATATCAGGTCACCGGCTTTGCGACCTTCCAGCTTGGCGTCACCGGAAAGTTCGAGGGCTTCGCGCCTCCGGTCGTTACGGGGACGGCGCTCGTCCGGGACGTGACCACCACCGTCGACGGAGTGGCCGCTCCCATCGTGATGCAGACTGCGGCCATCGACCTGCGCCCCGAAGCCATCGTCTTCGACAAGGCCGGCGTACGCCTCGAAGGCTCGTCCGCGGTCGTGGCGGGACGCATCGTCATCCCGCGCCATTGCCCTTCGAACGGCTGTGTCTCTACTTTCGACCTGCGTACGCCGGAGCTGAACCTCGACGAAGTGAATCGCGTGCTCAATCCCCGGTATCGCAGCAGCGCCTGGCTCTCGCTCCCCAGCATCTTCGCGGGCAAACCGGTCAAGACGTCGCGCCTGATGACGTTGCAGGCGCGCGGCACCATCAACATCGGCCGCCTGGTCATCAAGGACCTGGTAGCGAACCGCGCCGTCGCGCAGTTGACCTTCGATCGCGGCAAGCTTGAGGTGGCTGACCTCCAGGCGGAGCTGCAGGGCGGCAAGCATAAAGGCACATGGCGCGCCGACCTCACCGGCGACGAGCCGGTCTTCAGCGGCCAAGGCAGCGTGGAAGGACTTCCTCTCACCCAGGTCAATGCACTGCTGCGCAGCCCGCTCGGCACTGGGACCGCGAAGCTGACTTACGAACTTGAGTTGCGCGGCTCTGATGCCGCCACCCTGCGCCGTACCGCGAGCGGTACCGCTGGCTTCCGCTGGACGAACGGCACGTGGCGCACCGGCGGCGCTGCTCCGGCGATGCAGTTCAGCGATTGGACCGGCTCATTGCGCATCCAGGACGAGGTCGCCGACCTGACTTCATCGGTCATGCAGACGCGCGGCGGCCCTTACCAGGTCTCCGGCCGCGCCGGCTTTGATCGCAAATTGAGCCTGCGCCTTTCCGGCCCGCGCGACCAGATCCTGCTCACCGGCACGATGCAGGCTCCGGTGGTAGCGGTCGAGCCCGCGGAAACGCTGCCCGCGCGCGATTCTGCATCTAAACTCCCAGATGCAAGCCTTCGTAAAACGCGCAATTAGCCTGGCGGCACTGCTCTGCCTCGCTGCGCCGCTCGGCGCCGCGCCGGCCAAGAGCCAGAAACAGCTCGCCGACTCCATGGAGAAGAAGATCGCCGCCGTGCGCGAGAACGGCGCGCGCGAGCGCCCGAAGGGGCAGACCACGGTCTTCGCGCAGGACGAGATCAATGCCTACTTTGCCGAACGCCGCCTGCCGATGCCGGAAGGCGTGCGGTCCGTCACCTTCGACCTCACACCCGGCAAGGTCTTCTCCCGGGCGCGCATCGACTTTGACGAGATCACCCGCGAGCGCCGTAACCGCAATCCGCTGATGCACCTCTTCACCGGGACGCACAATGTGGAAGTGGCGGCGCGCGCCACCAGCGCCGGCCCCGGCAGGGTCCGAGTGAATGTGGAGTCGGTCGCGATCGGCGGGGTCACCGTGCCGCGCATGGCGCTGCAGTTCTTCATTGAGCGCTTCGTGAACCCGAAGTATCCGAACGTGCGGCTCGACGGCGAATACACGCTGCCGTCCCGGATGGATTCGGTCACCATCGAGACACGCAAAGGCACGGTCTTACAGAAGTAGCTAGGCGAGCGGCACCTTCTGCATCCACTCCGCCACTTTTACGTTGAGCTTCAAGTCGCGGGTGAAGGCGTCACGCATCTGCGCCGCGGCCGGCGGCTCGCCGTGCACCAGGTAGGTCACGTCTGGCATCTCCTTGAACGTCTGCAGCCACTCGGTGAGCTCCGCCGTGTCGGCGTGGTCGCTGAACTGGTCGATGGCCGCGACCTGCGCGCGGATCGCCACCTCCTGGCTGAAGATGCGCACGCTGGCGGCGCCGCTCTTGATGATGGCGCCCCGCGTCCCCGGCGCCTGGAAGCCGATGAACATCACGGTGTTGCGCGGGTCCGGCAGCCGGTGGATCAGGTGATGCAGCACGCGCCCGCCCGTCACCATGCCGCTGGATGAGATGATGATTGCCGGGAAGTTCGACTCGTTGATCTTCTTCGACTGCTGCTGCGTCTCGTCGAAGAACACGTTCGGCCACTCCAGCGGGCTGCCATAGCGCTCGATCAGGTCGCTGGTCTCGGCGGAAAACTCCTTCGCGTGCTGCAGGAAGATGCGCACCGCCTTGATGGCCATGGGGCTGTCGACGTGGATGGGAACGCGCGGGATGTCGCCCGCCTCCATCATCGCCTTCAGCATGAACAGGAACTTCTGCGTGCGCTCCACTGCGAACGCCGGCACCACCACCGAGCCGCCGCGCTTCACCGTCTCGCGGATGACGGCCGCCACCTCCGGACGCGGGTCCGTCTTCGGATGCTCGCGGTTCCCGTACGTCGACTCCATCACCAGCACGTCGGTGCGCGCGCCGCCCTCCGGCCCGGTGCGCAGGACCTTGCCCGGCGCCACCTTGCTGTCGCGCATGCGGCCGATATCGCCGGTGAACAGCAGCCTGCGCTCCTGACCGGCGAGTTTCACCGTGACCGCGGCCATGGCAGAGCCCAGGATGTGTGCCGCCCGCGTGAACTGGAAGCGGAAGGTGGGGCTGAGCTGCGTCTCCTGGTGGAAGTCCACCGGCACGAAGTGCTTCAGGCACTCCTTCGCGTCTTCGAGCGTATACAGCGGCAGGGCCGGTTCATGTTTCGACGTCTTGTGCCGGTTGTGGAACTCGGCTTCTTCTTCCTGCAGGTGTCCCGAATCGGGCAGCACCACCCCGGCCAGCTCGATGGTCGCGGGCGTCGCGTAGACCTTGCCCTTGTACCCCTCCATGTAAAGCCGCGGGATCCAGCCGCAGTGGTCCAGGTGTGCATGCGTGAGGATGACGGCGTCGATCTCGCGCGCGGGGATGGGTGTGTCGTTCCAGTTGCGCTCGCGCCACTCCTTCTTGCCCTGGAAGAGGCCGCAATCGACCAGCACCTGGATGTCGTCGGTGTGGATGAGGTGTTTGGAGCCCGTGACCGTGCCCGCCGCGCCGAGGAATTGGATATACGCCATGAGGAACAGCCTACACTATGGGGTCAACGGCTTCTCGGGGACGATGAAGGCGTTGTTGTCGGCCTCGAACTCGAGCACGCTGCCATCGTTCACGATGACCTCCAGCGGATATTGCGCCGCCTCGATCCGCACCGACGCTTGTGACTTTCCTTTTACGACGAGCCGCCCGGTCGCCTCGCCGTTCTTCAAGCGGATGCGGATCGGGACCTCCGCCCCGGCGCGACCCAGGTTCTCTACCGTCACCGTAACGATGTACGTGCCGCGCAGCGTCTCCCGCGGATGGACATTCACGATGCGAAAGTCTGGCAGCCCGCGGTCGCGGTAGACCCAGTCATCGAAGAACCACTGCAGGTCCTTCGCGGTAGCGGCTTCCAGCAACGTCTGCACCGCGCTCGGATTTCGATCCGATATCGGATACTCGGCCAGCGCCTTCCGCAGCACCGGCTCAGTGACCATCTCCCGCAGCATCCACCATACCCACATCGCCTTGCTGCGGTAGTAGATCTCGTCGGTGGCGTTGATCAGGCTGTGGCGCGCATCGCCGGGGCCGGACTCCTACGGCGCCACCAGCGCGATCGGCGTTACGTGCTTGGCCAGCAGGTCGAGCGCCGCCTTGCGTCCCCTCTGCTTCTCCAATGCCGCTGCTTGCGCCATGTGCGCCAGCCCTTCGTATATCCACGGCCGGTGGGAGTAGAACGACGCATGCGTCACCAGGTGGGCGAACTGTTGCTGATAGACGTCGTCAGGGAGTCCGGTGAGAGGTGTGAGCAGCGCCGGCCCGTTCTCATGGCTTAGCCAGCCGGTAGGCAGTTCCACGACCACCGCGCGCTGCGCCTTCCCGCTCGCCGCCACAGGCTCAGCCTGCGCCAGCAGCGCACCAACCTTGCGCGCGGCCTCTTCCCTGCCGGGCCGATGATGCACCCGGCCATTGGCGGTGGTCAGCGTCGCAAAGTCGCCCACCACGAAGAACGGCCCTTCCAGCCCCATGCGTTCCAGCTCATAGACGGGCTCGACCTCCGATTTGCGCTCGCCATTCGTGATCAGCATCTTTCCGGAGGCGTCGGTAAAGGTCACGCGGAAGCGCGACCCGGCATGCCGCGCGCGCCACACGCCCAGCGCCCGGAAGACCTTGTTGCCATCGTCGAGGGTCGCCGGCTGCAGCGCCACCGGATACCACACCACGTGGCCCACGCCGCGCACTGCCGTGATGCTGTCACTGATGGTGTCCCAGTCGCTGCGCGCCGCCATCGCTGCCGGCATGCCGATGCGCGTCAAACGGGTCGCGTCAGAGGAGATGGTTCCCGAATATCCGACCTCCAGCTCCACCGTCTGCAATGGTGCGACAGCAGCCGGCAACTCGACGATTGCTTCATTCACCGCGCCGGTGTGGTCAATGTCGTGCGTCACGCGCTCGGAGGTAAACCGCAGCGCGGCATCTTCACTGCGGATCGCGGCCCACTTCAGAGAGGATGAAATCTGCAACGCCGCCCGTGTCTGCGGCTGCGCCGAATCGTTCTGCAGCACGATCACTCCGCGTGCGGCAAAGCCGCCGCGCGCCGGATTCAACGTGACATGGAGTTGATAGCGGACAAAGGTGAACGAGTCGCGGTCCGCCTGCGGGGTCTGCGCCACCGATTGCGGCTTCGCAGTCGACTCCACCGGCTTCGCCTCCTGCGCCACCGCCGCGCATAGCAATAGCGCGGCACACAGCCATCTCATCGGCGGCCGCCGCGCCGCTGCCGCGCCACTTCGTACATCACCACCGCGCCCGCCACGGAGACGTTCAGCGACGGCACCTTGCCCAGCATCGGGATGGACACCAGGAAGTCGCACTTCTTGCGCACCTGCTCATGCAGCCCGTGGCCTTCGGCGCCCAGCACCAGCGCGCAATCCATCTTGTAGTCGATCTCGTCGTAGCTCTTGCCGCCGCGCTCGTCCAGGCCCACCGTCCACACGTTGCGCGCCTTGATCTCTTCCAGCGTGCGCGCCAGGTTCGTGACCTTGGCCACGGGCACGTGCTCGCTGGCGCCCGCCGAGGCCTTCACCACCGTGGCATTCACACCCACCGCGCGGCGCTCCGGGATGACCACGCCGTCCACGCCCGCCGCATCCGCCGTGCGCAGCAGCGCGCCCAGGTTGTGCGGATCTTCCACGCCGTCCAACATCAGCACGAACGCCCACTGCCCACGCCGCGCCTCCAGGACCGACTCGAGGTCGTCATACTTCTTCTGCGCCGCCACCGCGACCACGCCCTGGTGGGTCTGCGTCTTGGCCAGGCGCGTGAGCTGCTCGCGGGGCTCGAAGCGCACCGCCACGCCAGCCTCCCGGCACGCGGCCACGACCGCTTGCAGCTTGGCGTCCTTGCGGTCACGCGCTACTGCCACGTACTCGAAGGCACGCCCGCGCGAGCGCAACGCCTCTTCAACGGCGTGGATGCCGTAGATCACGTCCATGGTGAAAGTGTAATTGAAGCAGCAAAAAGCCGGGGCTGCAAAGCCCCGGCGCTAAAGGCTGATGGCTAAAGGCTAACGGCTACTCTTTCAGCTTCTGCCGCTTGCACGCGGCCACAATGGCGTCTGGATTCACCGCCTCGCGGTCCATCTGCATCTCGATGATCTTTCCCTGCTTGTCGATCAGGAAGGTCACCCGGCGCGCGGCCTTGTACCGCTTGTCGTAGATGCCGTACTTCTGCGTGACCTCACCGCCCCAGTCGCTGAGCAGCGGGAAGGTGACGCCGGCTTTCTCGGCAAACGCTTTGTTGGCGAAGGTGCTATCCATGCTCACACCCAGTACCTGGGTGTCAGAGGCTTCCAGGTCGGCCAGCTTAGCCTGGTAAGCCTTCATTTCGGCTTCTCAACCACCGGTAAAGGCAAAGATGTAGAACGCCAGCACCACGTTCTTCTTGCCGCGGAAGCTGCTGAGCGTCACATCCTGCCGGTTGTGGTCTTTGAGGGTGAAGTCGGGCGCCATGTCGCCGACCTTGTACTTGGGCTCCGGCGCCTCGGCCGCAGCCTGCGCCTGTGCGGGCGCCTTTGCCGGCGCCGCCGGGGCCTGTCCCCAGGCCGACACCAGCAGCAACGGCGCAGCAAGCAAAGTCCTTACGAATCTTCGGGTCATGATCCGTCTCCGGGTGGAAAGGCAACAAGCTTACCCCCTTCAATGGCACGTGGTCAACGAACGGTGCCCACCGGTGGGAACCCCTCCAAGCCGCCCGGATGGGCTGGCATCCCTGATTACTAGATAGTAATCAAAGTCTCTTAGTACCGTTGTAGGGGTGTCCCATGGGCCGTGTTTTAGCCGTTTTGCTGTTATCAGCCTCGTTAACCGCCTTTGCCCAGACCGCGCAGGGCCCGAGCATCACCATTCCCGCCCGCGTGAACCTGGAGCCGGCGCCGGCCGTGGTGAACAGTGCCACGGCGCCCTACAACGTCATGACCAATCCGGTGTCGCCGAACGAGTCGCCGGTCAGCGTGCCGGAGTACCGCGTCGCCACGCCGATGGTTCCTTCCGGACCGCCGCCGTCCGTAGTGACGCCCAACGTCCCGGCGCCGCAGACTGGAGCTACCGCCGGAACGACGCCGACCGCCGCGCAGGCAACCGCCACCGGCTCCATCGGAGCAGGCATGGCTGAAGCCGCGCCCAGCATCACCGTCGCCGAGGCCTCCGCGCAGTACAAGATGAACAAGGCGGGCATGCGTTCGCGCGTGATCGACAACAACAGCCTTGCGGCACTCGATCGCAATCCCTCCGGCTTGGTCACCGCCAACGAAGACACGATGCCGCAATCTGACTCCGGCGACGCCGAGTCGGAGCCGAGCGCCAAGCCCGAGTACGCCGCCGCGGGCGACGTGCTGGATACGCGCGACCTGGCCGCCGTGGAAGCGGCGTTGCGCAAGAGCCGCAACCAGGAGGAGCCAACGGCAGATACCGCTTCGCGCTACGAGACGATGACCAGCGAAGCCGAAGCTGCCGCCGAGGCGGCAGACGCGCTGCCTCAGTCCGATGAGTCCGCCGCGTCCGCAGGGGGAGTGACCGCGCCTGCTGCAACGAAGTCGGAGGCGGTGCAGCAGCAATCTGGTCCGGAGACACCGCAGCCTGAGCGTCTGCCGGATTCCAGCACCGGCCTGCCGCTGCTGGCGTTGTTGGGATTAGTAGGAGTCGCCGGCGGCATCGCCAGCGTGATCCGCTACCGCGGCTGAGCTACAGCCCGAAGAGCTCGCGCAGGCGCTTGGTCTGCGCGCGGCTTACCGGGACTTCCGTCTGCTTCTTGTCGTCCATGCGCAGTTGGTAGCTGCTCTTGAACCACGGCACCACTTCCTTGATGCGGTTGATGTTCACCACGTAGCCGCGGTGCGCGCGCCAGAAGGTGTTAGGGTCGAGCCCTTCGAGCAGCTCCTCCAGCGTCCGGCAGTTGGACTGGCCCTCCATCGTAGAAGTGAAGACGCTGATCACGCCGTCTTCGATCGACGCGAAGCAGATCTCCTTCTGGTCCACCAGCATCAACCGTCCGGCGGAGCGGATCATTACCTTGCTGGTCTTGTGCTGGCCGGGCTTCTGGGCTTCGAGCAGCTTGACCAGCGTCTCGATGCGATCGGCCGGGGCGGTGTCGGCACCCTTCTTGCGGGAGCGCACCTTCTCCACCGCCTGTAGCACGCGCTTCTTGTCGAAGGGCTTGAGCAGGTAGTCGACCGCGTTCACCTCGAAGGCCTTCACGGCGTACTGGTCGAAGGCGGTGGCAAAGACGAACTGCGGCATCGCGACCTTGCGGTCAAGCAGCTTCTTGATCACGCCAAAGCCGTCGAGCCCGGGCATCTGCACGTCGAGGAAGACCAGGTCGGGGGCGTGTTCCTTGATGAGGTTCACCGCCTCCACGCCGTTCTTCCCCTGGGCCACGACTTGGACGTCGTCCAGGTGGCGCAGCAGGAAGCTCAACTCGTCGCGCGCGAGCTGCTCGTCATCCACGATGACCGCGGTCAATGCCATGGGTTGATTATAGAGCTTCCGCGAGGCCGGAAAGCAGCGCTAGCCGCGCAGCTTGGCGAAGCGCTCGGTGATCACCGGCTCCTGCGAATGGCCGCAGTGGGCGCAGAAGTTGTCGCCCTCGCGCACGGTGTGGCGGCACTCCGGGCACGTGGGGTTGAGCTGGAAGTGGCACTGGGGGCAGAAGTTGTAGCCGGCCTCGATGCGCTCGGCGCACTTGGGGCAGCTCAGCACCACGGGCTGGCGCAGCAGGAAGTAGACGATGAACCCGATGCCCGACGCCATGAGCAGGACCATGATGAGCGTCCAGAGGCCGGAGTTCATGCCGCGGCGCTTGGAGTCGCGGTTCACATAGCCGATCATCAGCATGTAGAACGCGAAGAAGAAGCCGACCATCACGCCCCAGAAGATGACCAGCGGGAGCGGCTTGGGACGCGGGTCCAGCGGCACCAGCACCATGTGCACCAGCGCCTGCCAGGCGACGAAGGCGCACAACGCCAGGATGACGGACCACCACGGCACGAGCCGGGTGTCTTCATTCTGCTGGTTGAGGTTGCGTTCGCTCGTCGTCATTAGGGCCGTTGACTTTCTCGGGGGAGTTACGTGGTCTGCGCCTGCTGGCTGCGGGCCAGGGCGATGGTGCCGATTGCGGCGGCCGGCATCAGGCACACCAGCACGAAGCCGGAGACCCACATGGCGTCCGGCAGGTTGCTGTTCTGGCCGAGCCAGCGGAAGCCCTGCCAGAGGAAGGGCATGACCGCGCCCGCCCACAGGAAGGCCAGCATGGCCGCGATCCAGAACGGCAGCATGAACTCGTTCTGCTTCTTCAACTCGCGGGCCCGCGCGCGCACCCGCAACTGGGTGCTGCGCACCAGGCTGGAGCTGGCCGCGATGGACGCGCTCACCGCCTGCACTTCACGCAGGCTGGCTTCAATGGCTTCCATCTGCTGCGCGCAGTCGCCGCAAGCGGCGACGTGCTGATGCAGGAGCTGCTCCTGCTCGGCGGTCCGCGCCCAGCGTTCGGCGCGCGACTGCAGCATGATCTCTCTTACGGCGGCGTGGACGTTCGGCTTCATGCGCCCACCCCCGCAATGCGGTGTTGTTCTTCGCTGAGCACCGGACGCAGCGCCTCCAGCCCGCGGTACAGCCGCGACTTCACGGTGGAGAGCGGCGCGCCGGTGACCTGGGCGATCTCGTCGAGGCTCATGTCCTCCTGGAAGCGCAGCATGACGACTTCGCGCTGCGCGGCCTCCAGGTGGGTGAGCGCGGCGCCGATGCGGCGGCCGGTCTCGCGCCGGTCGAGCGACTCATAGGGCGACGGCCCGTTGCCGGCAAACTCCAGCGGCGTTGAGCCTTCCTGCGGCTCGGTGAGCGCTTCCAAGCTGAGCGTGGTCTTCTTGCGGCTGGCGTCGATGACCAAGTGGCGCGCGATGGCAAAGAGCCAGGTGTCGAAGCGGGAGCGGCCGTTGTACTGATTGCCACGCTCGAGGACGCGCATCCAGGTCTCCTGGAAGAGGTCTTCGGCGAACTCGCGGTTGCCCGTCAGGTAGACGAGGTAGCGCAGCAGCCGGTGCTGATACTGTTCGATCAGCCGGTCCAGCACATCGGGGTCGCGACGCCGCAGTCCGCGGGCGATCGCGGCGGATTCCTGTTCCATCTGCCTTGCGGCGGCAGCCGACAGCGCGGCCGCGCCTCCTCCGGAGACGGACAAGCCCTTGCCCAGCGCCATTCTGAAGGTGCGGAACATAGCGTAATCATATACGCCGTCCGCGCCGGGAAAGTCTCAAATCGGCAGGGGTGTCCTTGGTCAGATAGACGGCCCGGAGCGCGGTAGATTAGCGGCCTGTGGAAAACTGGGAGCAGTTGCCGGCCGCAGCTACCAGCCGCCAGAGAAACTTCTTACCCCCACTTTTTGCAAGCTCGGCGTTTTCAGCGGGTTAGCGATTTTAGGCCAGCAAGCTCGGCATTTTCAATAAGTTACAGCTAAGCTCGGCGTCTGCTATCGCTTAGAGGGCGGACTCAGTGTGGGGCCCTCCACGAAAACATTTTCACCACCCTTTTGCTAGTTACGCAGAAACATTGGGTTTAGCGGATCTGCGTCCGTAGTTAAGCAGAAACAAAGGAGTTACACGTACTTACGCACAAACAAAGGACTTAACGGCAGCTACCGGTCGCCGGCTACCAGTCTCCAGCGGGAAAGCAGCGGGATATAACCGCTAGATATAGTCAACGGGACTATATTACCAACCACAGAGAGAACTGTCAAGAGAAAGGCTGGAGAAAAAGTGCGGCTGGTTCCGAATCGGGAATCATTCATCCCACCCTATCGCGCAAAAACAGCGCGATAAGGGTGGGGCAACCCCCGAGGGTGATCGTGAGGGAAAGGGTGGGCCAGCCCCCGGTAGGTCACACGCCTTTTACTTGCCGTGGATGACAAAAAGTATGCGCCCGTCTCGTTTGGAAATCTTCACGGTAGCTACGCCCCCATCCCAGCCCTCCGGCAGACTTCCTTCGACGATCCACGTGCCCTTTGAGAGCGTCGCCTTAAATGGCCGTTCAGCCTGTATCTTCGCTTCTCCATAAATCGGGCCAAGTACAGCCTCCGCAATCCTGATCGCTGTGCGCGCGTCCGGCACAAAGCCATCTCTTGGAACATAACCTTTTTCTTCAGAAGAGACCGAACTCATTAGGAAAAAACATACTACTGCTAGCTGGAAAAAGCACTTCTTCATGTGGCCTCCTATTTCAGCGGGGTTACATTACCAGTCTTCGGATCAAAGAGTTTGACGGTGCCGGAGGGCGTGGCTAGGATCGATGGTACCCCCTCGCGCCTTGCATTATTCTTGTCCGCACTGGAAAACTCTTCATTCCTATAGCCTGGATCGTTGCTGCCATGCGTATGGTAACGCGCAGCATTGACTGTACCTTCTGGGACCGGCCCGGGATTGGAGGAGTCTCTAGTGCCAGGGAACGGACCGGTTGCGGTGTAAGTCCCGTTTGCGTTTTGAACAGCCCTCCCCGCGTACTCCCGGCCTTCTCTTATAGACCTGGGATTGACTGCCTTGGCTGCCGCCTTGGCCGCAGCGACGGGCGACTTGAACTGCTTCCCAGGAGCATTAAGGTAAGGCACATTCTTAGGTAGCGGCGGCGGCTTCGGAGCAGGTGGCAACTCGACCTTGTCTTTGTTTGCGACTTGATGCCCATCCGCATCGACATTCGTTATCGGCCTGTTTCCCACGTACCCATACAGATTCAGCGTCTGCGGATCGTTGAAGTCGGCGTAGGGGACGGGTGTGGGCGCGGCTGACCAATCCGGCGTCATCCAGCGGCCCATCGTCGAGCCGTAGTACCGTGCCCCGAAGTAGTCGAGCCCGGATTCCCCATCCCGTTCCTTGCCGGTGAACTTGTAGTGGTTGGTGCCGGTGGCGGTCTCGAGCTGCTGGCCGTAGGGCAGGTAGGTGGCTTCGCTGTTGGCGACGACGTTGCCGGAGGCGTCGGTCATCAGCCGCGCCGAGCCGAGATGGTCGCCGTGGTAGTACTCCGTCCCGCTGGTGGAAGCGACGCCGGGCGCTTTGGCCACGCGCTTACCGCCGGCGAAGATGTAGTCGGTCTGTGCCGTGCCGGTGAACTCGGTGAAGACGTCGGCGCTGCCGCCGTAATAGTAGTAGGTGGCCGTGGCCCCGTCGGTCTTCTTGATACGCTTGCCGTCGGCGTCGTAGGTATAGGTAAAGCCGGCGGTGGTGGTGATGCGGTTCTCGCCGTCGTAGGTGTAGTTTTTGATGGAGAGCCCGTCCCAGAAGCTGGTCATATTGCCGGCGGCGTCATAGACGTAGCGCGCGGGATAGGCCGAATCGTACAGCTGGTTTTTAGCGTCGGCGGGGATAACGAAGGGGAAGGTACCAAACTGCTTCAGATTCCCCCAGGCATCGATCTCATAGGTCTGCGACCAGCGACCCACACCGGGCTGACTAAAGGGACCTTCTTTGGCGGCGGTGATGCGGTTCAGCTTGTCATAGGCAAAGTACTGGCTGCGCGAGGTGTCGTGGTAGCCGGGCGTCCAGTCTTCGATATACATCACATTGCCATTGTTCGCGGGCTGGGCGGCGTCAGTGTAGTAATACCACCGGTTCATCCACTGCTGCGTGCCGGAGGCATGAACCTGGCTGACCTGTAAACGATTGTTGAGGCTGATGGTGTTGGTGACACCATTCCCCAGCACCTGATAACGAGTGACCCCGTTGGGATGGTATCCGGGATTCCCAGCCAGGGTATCCGGGACCTGCCAGTAATGGTAGTCCGGATAAGAACCGCCATATTGGTGATACTTCACGTCATTGAGGCGGCCGGCGATGTCATAGCCGAAGTTCAGCACGCGGCCCTGAGGATAGATCATCGAGGCGGGCGTGCCATCCACATTATAGGTGTATTCGAAGACCCGACATCCAGGGGCTCCCGGCGTGCACTCCCAAGTTTTCTTAGGTCGGCCCATCGCATCATAGCTGGCTATGGATCCAATGGTGCCTTGAGCGGCGGTCGCGGCGATGCGACGGCCGACTGGATTCTCGATCGTTACACCCCAGAAGGTTGTGGCGTCATAAATGTACGAAGAGTTTTGCGTCGAGGCGTCGTTAAAGGTCTTGTCCGTCAGGCGGTGCAATGCGTCGTATGCAAAAGTAGTGGTCACCGTCTGCGAGCCGGTCTGGTTCGGCTTCGGAGCTACCTTGGTCGCAACGTTGCCATCATTGTCGTAGGTGTAAGTGATGGTGCCGGATTCGGGGTTTTGAGCGGTGAGAAGCTGGGAGAGCGAGTTGTAGGTGAAGTCGCGCTGGCGGCTGCCGTTCTGAATGACAGTTTTCAAATTGTTGAGCGCGTCATACCAGTAGCCTGTCCCGGGCCCCCAAGCCCCGCTGACAGGATCGGGCTCGTTCACCTGCACAAGGCGACCTAGAGCGTCGTGCATCAACCAACGCGGCTTTCCCGCCTGGTCGATGACCGTCGTCCACTGGCCGTTATAACTGGTCTGCGTGTAATTGTTATCGGGATGGGTCGTGGTCAGCGGACGATCCAGAGAGTCGTAGGTGAAACTATCGCCCACGAGATTAGTGCAGGGAGAGGAATCAAAGCCGCCCGAAGAATGGACGGGGTAAGTTTTCTTGCTGACTCGCCCCATGGAGTCGTAACAGGTTGCGGTAAGGACCCAGTTCCAGGGAGACGGCACCGCGACGGCCTTCTGCGAGATCCGCCCCAGCCCATCAAAGCGGTGCCACGCATCCGTCCAATCCGTGCTGGTGCGCTTGTTCTTTACCTCCACCGTGTTGAGGTCGGGATATATGTAGTCCTTGGCTCCGCCATCGGGATGGCTAATGAGGTCTATCCGATCAAGCAGATCGTAGGCGAAGGTCGTGGTCTGGTTGTTCGGGTCGGTCTTGGTGGCAACCGCTCCGGTGCAGGATTTATAAGAGGTGGTGGTCACATGGCCCAAGTGGTTGGTGACGGATCGGAGGTATGCTTTGGTCTCAGAACCAGCACACGTGGTCTGCTGCCAGTTATCAGAGTAGTTGAACGTCGTTATGTGCCGGTTCACCTCTAGCCCGTCCTTGCCAGGGTCCTTCGTAGTGAGCAGGTTACCCGCGTTGTCGTAGGTGTTATCGGTGGGCAGCCATGCGCCGTCGGTGTTTCGCCAACGCTCGCTCTTGGTCATCAGTGCCGGGTAGGTCGTAGGTATGTGCTTGATAGCGCCCGCAGAAGAGTGAGCCGTGCCGTCGTAGGTATAGCGACTCTGTGCCTTCAACACCCACGCCCCGCCCTCCCAACCGTAGGTGGCATCGGCGGTCTTGCGGTTCATGATGTGCGGAGTGGTGGCGCGATAATTCACCGAGTTGACCGGATTGACGCCGAGGAAGGTGGCCGTAGCTTTGCGGGCGGGAGTGCCATCGAAGTGGTATTCGATGAGTTCGGTGACGTTGTCGAGCAGACGGGTGACATTCTGGGCAGCATACAACTGGCCGTCACCATAATCGGGCACGATCTGAGCTGTATAACTGTCATAGGCCATGGTGCGGCGCGCGAGCTGGCCGGTGTCATTCGTTGTCTTGATCTCAGTGGGTTGGGACCACTGGCGCGGAATCGCGTCAGAATAGATGGTCTCGACTGTCCGTAAAGGCGTACTGCTCCCTGAGGGATAGACTTTTCTCAGTAACTCCTGGGATGCATAACCCTGCACATCCATCGGGCCACTACCCATGGAGAAGTCATAGCGGGTCCAGCGGCCGGGCTCGATCACATCCATGCGCGAGTTGTTGATGCTATTGAAGGTCGGCGTGTAAGTAGTGGTATTGCAGCTACCCGCCGCGACACAGAGCGTGCGTGTAGCAACCTGGCGCGAGTCGCCTAGATCAGGACCATAGTCATAGTCGAGAATCGGCCCGTACGTGTACTGCGTGTATCCGCCGGTGGCGTACGTGATCTTGTTCAACTCGCCGTAGTTCTGTGAATAGCCGTTCGCGTCGAGATTTCCGAGTTCGTATTCGAACGTGTACTTGGGTGTGTAGCCTTGCGTCGTGGTGGGAAACGAGACCTCCTGCAAGGTCTTGAGTGTCATCTGGGGCTTAGACACAACGATACGCGGTTCGCAGCTCTGGTGCAGGCAGCTGATGGGCTTCTGGAACGGCGGTTTGATCTTAGTGTCGGCAAGGGTGAGTGTTATTGCTTTGTCCTCACCGTTCGAGTTCTTGTAGAGGACCTGCATGTTCGAACCGTTGTTCTGGATCGTCACGGTCCGGCCAACGGTGTCGACGATGCTAGCGATGCCACCGGGAATGGGATTCCCGCTGCCATCCACAGGTTGATTGATCTCGATGTAGTTGCCTGCGGCATCGTAGATGCGCTTCGCCATCCCGTCCCAGGTGCCGTTGGGATGCTTCGGGAAGATAAGCTTCGTGCCGCTCTTGTCGGTGACCTCGAGCTGGTGCGGCGTGGTGCTGGTGTTGATCTTCATCCGGGCAGCGGCGCTGTCGTCGGTATCTACCTCGGTCTGCTCATAGCCGGGGCAGCCGAGATGATTGCGAAATAGGTGCTTGCCGCCCGCAGGCATGGTGACCACGGCACTGCCGTAACAAACCTGTTGGCCATTTACAGTCGTGAATCCATTGCTCCAGTTGACAACCAGGTATGGGACGTTCAGCCGCCATCCAAGCGCTACTGAAGGCCAACGCCACTCACGCTTCCAATGGTAGTAGATGACTTCGACCGTATCCACGGTCTGAATGGTCCAGTTCTTGCTGTCGTATTGCAGAGTCAGATTGAGGTCATGGCCGTTCCGACCCGGAAGGTTAAGCAGGGGAATGTTGATGTTCAGATTGCCATTCGATAGGTTGATGTTCTCGCGATTGCCATCATAGGTGGCGTAGGCCTTGAGCCCGGTGTCGTTCTCCTGATGCGGGGCAGAAGTAGTGACGTTCTGGGCAAGAGTAATCAGGTTCAACAGGGCGGCAAAGAGGAGGCTGGATGCGAATCTGCGCATGGCTAGCGACCTCCCTGAGTCAAAGTGAAGTCGCTACTCTGAAGCGGTGGGTTTATTTCGACCGCCGAGACCTCATAGACGATCCGTACGCCCTCATTCGTCTCTTCTTGGCGATGGGGGAAGAGCACTTCTCCGACCTTCCGGAAATCCGAGTACAAACGCCGGCGAACCATGTACGCGCTGAGGTTCGTGGAAGCGTAGTGCTTGTATTCAATCTGTACGGGCAGGAAGGTTGCTGTGTCGATCCAGACCACTATGGCATTTAGCTTGGCCTGAAGCACTTCATTGGCGCTGTTGGGATCGCGAACGACATAGTTGAGACGAATCTGGTAGGTTGCGCGAGAGTTTACAGTGTCCAGCCCGACGTATTCAGACCTTAAATCGCCCCTTTCGACGTTTCCCATTGCTCCATAGAACGGAAAGAAGGCTTTAGCCATCGCCATGACGGCATGCGGAGGCAGGCTCCGTTGCTTAGTGTCCCGTGAGATCGCGTTGCCACTGTCCCCGACAACCAACCGGGCTTTTTTCCCGCTGGACGATGTGTATTCGTGTGCGAACTTGCCGGTGGAAGTTGCCCGTACGCTAAATGGAGACGAGGAACGGTCTTCGGACGACTCAAAAGTGGTGGTGCCAGCGATAGCCAGACTTGATGGGGTGCTGGTGGCATTCCAGCCGGTCGCGGCAGCCATTCTTTGCAGGATCTCTGCCGACGGGTCAGCCTTTAGGGCAATCTGCTGGGCAGAAACGACGACGGCGAGCATTGTGAACAATGAGAAACAGAGGAATCGTCGCACGTGTAACTCCTCGAGTCTGGGAATGTCGTGCAAGATAAACGAGAAGCGAAATTTTGTCGAGATTACGGAGGGGCACCGCCTACGACCCGATGTAGCGGGCGTAGAGGCTACGGGCGAGGGCGGTGTCGGTGGTGCCTTTGATGATGGCGCGGCCGTCGGGGAAGAGGGTGAGCTCGTAGGGGTCGCGCCAGAACTTCAGGACGAAGTCGTTGTGCATGACCTTGCCGTGGGGGCGGAGCTTGAGGGTGAGGTCGGCGAAGGCGATGGGGCGGCTGCGCTCGTGGATCTGGACGGAGTTGCGTCCGCAGAGGGTGATCTGCGGGCGGCCTTCGACGGCCAGGTGCGGGAAGGCGCGCTGTCCGCAGGTGACGCAATCCGGACGCGGGCGGGCGACGTTCATCTCCGAGCGGTCGTTGGTCCACAGATCGTATGACAGCAGAGTCTGGCGCAGTTGGGAGTGCGCGCCGACGAGGAACTTCAGGGCCTCGGTGGCGGCGATGGAGGCGAAGAGGTTCACGGCGGAGTTGAGGATGCCGGCGGTGTCGCAGGTCTCGATGTGGCCGGTGGGCGCGGCAGGAAAGACGCAACTCAGGCACGCGGTCCGGCCGGGGATGATGTTCATGGTGAGGCCGTAGGCGCCGACGGCGGCGGTGTAGATCCAGGGAGTTCCCTGCTCGACGGCGAAGTCGTTGATGAGGTAGCGGGTCTCGAAGTTGTCGGTGCCGTCGAGGATGAGGTCGACGGCGCCGAGAAGCTGTGCGACGTTGGCGGGGACCAGATCCGCGACGACGGGTTCGACCACGATGTGGGAGTTGAAGAGCGCGATCTTGCGCGCGGCGGCGATGGCCTTGGGGAGCGACTGCTCGGCGTCAGACTCATCAAAGAGCGACTGGCGCTGGAGGTTGCTGGGCTCAACGTAGTCGCGGTCGATGATGCGCAGGGTACCGACACCGGCGCGGGCGAGCAGCCCCGCGAGCGAAGAGCCGGTGGCGCCGCAGCCGACGATGACGACCCGGGCGGCGCGCAGCCTGGCCTGGCCGGCCTCGCCGATGCCGGGAAAGAGCACCTGGCGGGAGTAGCGCTCGGCGTCGGATATCTCGGGGGTGTCTTTTGAGGCGCTTTTGGAGTCGCTGGGCTGCATTTCGTGTTTATTATAAGTTGTCTGAAATCAGGGGTTAAGCGGCTGGCGTTTCCAGCGCCAAAGACAACGGCACGAAACGGAAAGACCATCGAACCGAGAGGGTTTGCCGGTCTTTCCACCGAGTCGATCCTAATCGCGAACGGAGAGGAACCCGAGTGTCGCCATCCCCCGGCGTCCAGTCGGTATTGAGAGTGGCGCTCTGCGCTGTGCTGTGGCTGGCTGCGCCGGCTGGGGCACAAGTCCAGACGCCAGCGCCGACCGAGGAAGGCGTAACCGCCTTCCTGGGGGCCAAGGTCGCGCGCATACAGTTCGGGAACCTTATCGACTCGGTGGAAGACACCGAGCGGCTGCGCGACCTGCTGCCCCTGCGCACGGGCGACATCCTGACCCGCGAAAAGCTGCGCAACAGCATCCAGAAACTCTTCTCCACGGGCCGGTTTGCCACCATCACCGCGCAGGCGCAGCGCGAGGCGAGCGGCGAGGTCGTGGTGTCATTCGTGATCGAGCCGAACTACTTCATCGGCGGGATCCAGGTGGTGGGCGAGCCACGCCCGCCGAGCGCCAGCCAGTTGGCCAATGCGACGAAGCTGGAACTGGGCGAGCTGTTCACCGACGAAGGCGTGGAACAGGGCGTGACCCGGATGAAGCGCGTGATGGAGGACAACGGGTACTACGAGTCGACGATCACGCCGGAGTTCGACTTCAATCCGCGGACGCAGCAGGTGCAGTTGCTCTTCAAGGTGGAGCGCGGACCACAGGCGCGGGTGGGCGCGGTGAATGTTACGGGCGACCCGGGGTATCCGGCGGAGGAGATACGCAACGTCGCGAAGATACACACCGGCGACAAGGTGACCTCAGCGCGGGTGACGCGCGCGTTGAGCCGCCTGCGCAAACGCTACCAGAAGAAAGACCGCCTGGAGGCGCAGGTGGCGATCACTGAGCGAACGTACCATCCGGACACGGACCGCCTGGACTACACGTTCGCCATCCAGCGCGGGCCGGTGGTCGACATCAAGGTGGAAGGCGCGCACCTGCGGCGAGGGCTGGTGAAGAAGTACGTCCCCGTCTATGAAGAGAATGCCGTGGATGACGACCTGCTGAACGAAGGGCGGCGGAACATCCGCGACTACTTCCAGACCAAGGGCTTCTTCGACGTGGATGTGGAGTTCACGCACAATCGCGCGGGCGACAAGACGACGGTGATCTTCGACGTGGACACGGGTGAGCGGCACAAGCTCACCGACTTGGAGTTCAGCGGAAACAAAGTCTTCAAAGACTGGGAGCTGCAGGAGCGCATGCTGGTGACGCCGGCGAGCCTGCTGCTCTACCACGGGCGCTTCAGCCAGACGATGCTGGCGCGGGACGTGGAGTCGATCGAACAGCTCTACCGGGGCTTGGGTTACCGCGACGTGAAGGTCACGACGTCAGTCGAGGACGACTACAAGGGCGAGAAGGGCCGCATGCGCGTGCTGGTCAACATCCAGGAAGGCGAGCTGACGCTGGTGAAGAACTTCACCATCGAGGGCAACCAGGCCTTCAGCGAAGATGACCTGCGCGGCGCGGACCTGATGAACACGGCCGCGGGCCAGCCGTACGCGGATTCCACCGTGGCGCAGGACCGCGACTCGGTGGTGAACTTCTACTTCAACCGCGGCTTCCCGGACGTGAAGTTCGAGGCGTTCGCAGAGCCGGACCCGCAGGAAGCAAACCGCATGAACGTGCGGTACAAGATCACCGAGGGCGAGCAGCAGTTCGTGGACCGGGTGATCATCTCCGGCCTGGAGAACACGCGGCGCTACGTGGTGGAGCGCGAGCTGGAGATCCACAACAACGAGCCGATGAGCCAGCAGAACATGCTGGACACGCAGCGCAAGCTTTACGACCTGGGCATCTTCAACAAGGTGGACCTCGCGATCCAGAACCCGCAGGGCGACATCAAGGAAAAGAACGTGGTCCTGCAGGTGGAAGAGGCAAAGCGTTACACGTTCAACTACGGCTTCGGTGTGGAGGTGCAGACCGGAGACGTGCAGGGCGGATGCTCGAACGACCCGACGAGCAGCTCGACGTGCCGTCCGCAGGGACGCACGGGCGTGAGCCCGCGCGTGAGCTTTGACCTGACGCGCATCAACTTCCTGGGACGCGACCACACCATCCTGTTGAAGTCACGCATCGGCCGGCTGCAGCAGCGCGGCCTGGTCAGCTACGAGGCGCCGCGTTGGTTCAACCGCGAGAACATGACGCTGACCTTTACCGCGTTCTTCGACAAGACGCAGGACGTGCGCACCTTCACGGCGGAGCGGCTGGAGGGGTCGGCGCAGGTGCAGCACAAGCTGGATAAGCCGACGACGCTGCTCTACCGGCTGGCGTACCGGCGGGTGCAGGTGGACCCGACGACGCTGCAGGTGAGCGAGCAGGACATCCCGCTGCTGTCGCGGCCGGTGCGCGTGGGGCTGCCGAGCGTGACGTACATCCGGGACACGCGCGATGACCCCATCACGTCGCGACGCGGAATGTACACAACGGCGGATCTGGGGGTGGCGTCGGGAATCTTCGGGTCAGAGAGCAACTTCACGCGGCTGCTGCTGCAGAACTCGACCTACCACACCTTCAAGTGCACCAAGGTGGACCGCTGCTGGGTGTTCGCGCGGGGCACCCGCATCGGAGTGGAAGCTCCGTTCGGCAGCGCGAGCAAGGCGTTCGTGCCGCTGCCGGAGCGGTTCTTCGGGGGCGGGTCGAACTCGCACCGCGGCTTCGCCATCAACCAGGCCGGGCCGCGCGACCTGCAGACCGGCTTCCCGCTGGGCGGCGAGGCGATGTTCATGAACAACCTGGAGCTGCGCACGCCGCCGATCGCGCTGCCGTTCATCGAGGAGAACCTGAGCGCGGTGGTCTTCCACGATGCGGGCAACGTGTTCTCCGCGGTAGACGACATGTTCCAGTCGATGGTGCGGGTCACGCAGAAGCACAAGCGCGACTGCACGAACCTGGTCGCAGCGGGCCTGTGCGACTTCAACTATCTGTCGCACGCGGTGGGCGCGGGGCTGCGATACAAGACGCCGATCGGGCCGGTGCGCGTAGACTTCGGATACAACCTCAACCCGCCGACGTTCTCCGTCCGCAGCCCAGCGACGCAGGCGCGCACGGAGACGCTCAAGCGGTTCAACTTCTACTTCAGCATAGGACAGACATTCTGATGAGACGCATCCTCACACTTGCACTGACGTTGACGATGGCACAAGCGGCCATGGCCCAAGCCACGATCGATCGCGTGGTCGCGGTAGTGAACAAGCGCGTAATCACCCAGAGCGAGTGGGACGAACAGGCGCGCTACGAGGCGCTGGTCAACGGCACGGCGCCGGAGACGGTGCAGTTCACGAAGGAGTCGCTGGAGCGGCTAGTAGACCTGCAACTGATGCGCGAGCAACTGGAGTACGTGCGCTTCGAGGCGCTGACGCCGGAGCAGCAGGCCGAACAGGTGAAGGCCGTGCGGCAGCAGGTGGCTCCGAATGCGAGCGACGAACAGTGGCGCGCGTTGCTGGCCCGGTACAAGCTGTCGGAGGACGAGTTCGCGACGCGCGTAGCGGCGCAGGTGGACGTCATGCGGTTCGTAGACCTGCGCTTCCGGCCGAGTGTCCATGTGGACACCGAGAAGGTGGAGAAGTACTACGCCGAGTCGCTGGTACCGGAGCTGATGAAAAAGGGTTCAGCGAAAGAGCAGGTGCCGCCGCTGAATGAGGTGGAGCCGAAGATCCGGGCCATCCTGAGCGAGCAGCAACTCAATGACATGCTGAAGCAGTGGCTGACCGGGCTGCGGGCGCAGGGACGCATCAAACTGATGGCCACGGCCAAAGCGCCCACCGGCGACTGACCCCTATATAGAAGATGCTGCTGGAAGAGACCAATCCGCCGCAGGACGAGACGCCGAAGCTGCGCTCGCGGCGCCGCGCCATGATCCTGGCAGGGATGTTCCTGCTGATCGTGGTGAGTGGCGCACTCTATCTGCGCAGCGAGAGCTTCCAACTGCTGGTGAGGGACAGGGTCGTCGAGGAGCTGGAGCGCGTGACCGGTGGGCGCGTGGAGCTCAAGACGTTCACGTGGAACCTGGGCGCGCTGGAGTTCGTGGCTGAGGACCTGACGATCCACGGGTTGGAGCCGCCGGGCGAAGTGCCGTACGCCCACATTGACTACCTGAAAGTCCGGCTGAAGATCCTGTCGCTGGTGCAGCGCGAGGTGGGGCTGCGGTATGTAGGAGCCTCGCGGCCGACGGTTCACATCATCGTGAACCCGGACGGCACGACGAACCAGCCGACGCCGAAGATCCGGCGCGAAGAAGGCCGGTCGCCGCTGGATGTGCTGTTCCAGTTGCAGATCGACCGGCTGGAAGTCAGCGAGGGGATGCTGATCTGGAACGACCGCAACATCCCGCTGGACTTCAAGGCAGAAAAGGTCTCCGCCGAGGCGACTTACGACCTGGCGGCGAACCGCTATGACGGTAAGTTCAGCGTAGGCGGTTCCCTGCTGGAGTATGCGAAGTTCCGGCCGCTGGCGTCGAATGCGGAGCTGCAGTTGAGCCTGGTGCGCAATGAGGCGGAGATCAAGTCGTTGAAGTGGGCGTCGCCGGGGTCGCAATTGGAAGCGAGCGGGCGGATCCGCAACCTGGACGATCCGACGATCGACCTGGCGTACAACGCGACGCTGAGCGCGGCGGAGTTGGCGGCGACGGTACGGATCGCGGCGCTGCGCGGCGGAACGCTGAACCTCAAGGGCACGGCAACGGTCTCCGCAAAGGACGGTTACTCGACCAAGGGACAGTTGCAGGCGCAAGGGCTGGCGTGGCGCGATGAGACAGTGAACGTCGCGAACGTGGGCGCGGCGGCGCAGTATGCGCTGAACGAGAAGAAGCTCGAGTTGCAGTCGCTGGTGGTGCAGGCGCTGGGCGGCATCACGCGCGGGCGAATCCAGGTGACGAACTGGGCAGCGGCGGCGGGCGAGACACCGGCGCAACAAGGCGAAGCTTCCCTTACGCTGGCGCGAGTGCAGGTGCGGAGCGTGGCGGCGGCCGTCGCGACCAAGACGCTGCGGCTGGATGAGTTGAAGGCGACGGGTGCGGCGAGCGGCACCATCAAGGCGCGGTGGACGGGGTCGCCGGCGAATGCGGATGCGACGATCGCGCTGGACATCGTGCCGCCGGCGAATCCGGCGGCGGGCGACTTACCGGTGAATGCGCGGGTGCGCGGCGAGTATCGCGGCGGGCGGAAGATATTCGAGGTGGCGGAGCTGAATCTGACGACGCCGGCGTCGCGGGTGGAGGCAACCGGGGTGCTGGGGACGGAGTCCGGCAGCATGCGGTTGCGGGCGGAGTCGACGGACCTGAGCGAGTTCGACCCCGTGCTGTCCAGCGAGACGGCGAAGTTCCCCATCACGCTCGACGGACGGGCGACCTTCGATGGGACGGTCACGGGAAGGTTCGCGTCGCCCATGGTGCGCGGGCGGCTGGAGCTGGCGGGTTTTGAGTCGGAGATCGCGATGCCGGCGGCCGAAGGCGAAGCACCCAAGCCGCCGAAGAAGGTCCGCTGGGATGCTCTGGCGCTGAATGTTGATTACTCGCCCCAGAGCGTGAGCGTGCAGAACGGCGTGCTGCGACGCGGCACGGCGGAGATACGCTTCAATGGCCGATCCACACTGCGGCGGGGCGCCTTCGACAAAGCGACCAGTGTCTTCAGCGCACATGCGGACCTGCGTAATGCGAGCCTTGAGGATGTGCAGAGCATCGCGGGGGTGGCGTATCCCGTAACGGGAACGCTGAATGCGGTGGTCGACGTCTCCGGAACCGTCAGCCAGACGCAAGGCCAGGGACGGGTGCAACTGGCGGCGGGCGAGATCTACGGCGAGAAGTACAAGTCGCTGACGAGCGATGTGCGCTTCCGCGGCCGAGAGGTGCAACTGCGCGACCTGCGCCTGACGCAGAACGGCGCTACCCTCAACGCCAACCTGGACTACAACCTGACGGCGAAGACGTTCCGGTTCGATGCGTCGGCGCAGAATGTGGCGCTGGAGCATATAGAGCGCCTGAAGACCGCGCGCGCCTCACTGGGAGGCACCGCGAGCTTTGACGCAAACGGCTCCGGCACGCTGGAGCAGCCGGTGGTAAATGCCCGGCTCCGCGTACGGGACATGACCATCAATGGCGAGGTCGCCGGTGACCTGGATGCGGAAGCGGTCACGCGCGGGCGCGAGCTGCAGCTCAAGGCACGGTCGAACTTCCAGAATGCCGACCTGACCGCGGATGGCGTGGTGCAATTGCGTGGCGACTTCCCTGCCGACATCCATGCGCAGTTCCGCAACTTCAGTTTCGATCCGCTGATCCGGCCGGCGCTCAAGGGACAGTTCAACGCGAAGACATCCATGGCGGGAACGGTTGACATCGCGGGGCCGCTGAAGATGCCCCGGCAACTCCGCGTGGAAGCCAAGGTCGACCAGCTCTTCGCCGAGGTCGAGACCATCAAGCTGGCGAACTCCGGCCCGCTCGAGTTCCTGATGGAGAACGAGACGGTCAACATCCGGCGGTTCCACATCACCGGCGAAGGTACGGACCTGACAGCGCGAGGGACGGCGCAGTTAGCCGGCGCACAGGCGCTCAACCTGCAGGCGAACGGCGTGGCCAACCTGCGGCTCTTCCAGGGGCTGAGCCCGGGGTTGATGTCGTACGGCGTGACGACACTGGACATGACGGTGGGCGGCACGATGCAGAAGCCGGCGATGACGGGCCAGGTCGCGATCAAAGACGCGGGCTTCTCGTTCATCGACCTGCCGAACGGGCTGAGCGGCATCAACGGGACGCTGATATTCAACCAGGACCGGCTGCAGATCCAGACGCTGACGGCGAAGACCGGCGGCGGACAGTTGGATATCGGTGGCTTCATCGCCTACCGTAACGGGCTTTTCTTCAACGTGACGGCGACGGGCCAGGAGGTACGGCTGCGCTATCCGCCGGGCATCAGCACGTCAGTGAATGCGGACCTGCGGTACATCGGTACACCTGCGAGCTCGGTGCTGAGCGGCGACATCCTGGTGACGCGCTTCGGCGTGAATCCGCGCTTCGACTTTGCGCTCTACCTTGCGCGCAGCAAGCAGCCGCCGACGGCGCCCAAGCAGAATCCCCTGCTCGACAACCTGCGGCTGGACATCCATGTGACCTCCACGCCGGAGCTGCGGGTGGAGACGTCGCTGGCGAAGATATCGGGCGATGCGGACCTGCGCATCCGCGGAACGGCCTCGCGCCCGGCGGTGCTGGGACGCGTGAACGTGGCCGAAGGCGAGATCTTCTTCAGCGGCACGAAGTACAAGCTGGAGCGCGGCGACGTGACGTTCACCAACCCGGTGAAGATCGCGCCCATCCTGAACATGGAGGCCAGCGCGCGGGTGCGCGAGTACGACATCACACTCGGCTTCCACGGCGACCCGAGCGAAGACAAGCTGAACGTGACGTACCGTTCCGAGCCGCCGCTGCCGAGCGCCGACATCATCGCGCTGCTGGCGCTGGGGCGGACGCGCGAAGAGTCCGTGCTGACGCAGCAGCAGACGCAGCAGCAGAGCTTTACGGAGACGGCGTCGAACGCCATCCTGGGGCAGGCGCTGAACGCGGCGGTGAGCAGCCGGGTGGAGAAGCTGTTCGGCGTGAGCCGGATCAAGATCGACCCCCAGGTAGGCGGGCCGGAGAACGCGAACGCGCGCGTGACCATCGAACAACAGGTAAGTAACAATGTGACGCTGACCTACATCACCAACCTGTCGCAATCGGCGCAGCAGGTCATCCAGGTGGAGTTCAACGTCACGCGCGACGTCTCCATAGTGGGCGTGCGCGACCAGAACGGCGTGCTGGGATTCGACATCCGGGTGCGCCAGCGGAAGAAATGATCTTTTAGCCGCTGATGAACGCTGGTAAACGCTGATAACACTGGGCCTGTTATGAATGCCGCTTTGAATCCGGACCCATTTGCCGGCGCCCGCCGGCAGATGGTGGAGAAGCAGCTCCGGGCGCGGGGCGTCCGCGATGAGCGGGTGCTGGCGGCGATGGAGCGGGTGCCGCGGCATGAGTTCGTCCCCTCTTACAACGCGAACGAGGCTTACGAAGACCATCCCATCGTCATCGGCGAAAGCCAGACCATCTCGCAGCCGTACATGGTGGCGTCGATGCTGGAGCACGCCGCGATCCAGCCGGCGGATGTAGTGCTGGAAGTCGGCACGGGTTCTGGGTATCAGACGGCGCTGCTGGCAGAGCTGGCGGCGGAGGTCTTCAGCATCGAGCGGTTTGCGTCGCTGGCCGAGTCGGCGCAGCGCGTGCTGGCGCACCTGAACTACGCGAACGTGGTCATCGTGACGGGCGACGGGTCGCTGGGACTGCCGAGCGCTGCGCCGTTCGATGCGATCATCGTGGCCGCGGCTTCGCCGGCCATTCCGCCGCCGCTGGTGGAGCAACTGCGGGAGGGCGGGCGCCTGGTGGTGCCGATCGGCGGCGCAGAAGAACAGACCCTGTACGTGGTCCGCAAAGTGAATGGACAGGCGCAGCCGCAACGGCTCTACGGATGCAAGTTTGTGCCGTTGATCGGGGCGCACGGGCAGAAAAGCACTGTCTGACTGCGGCTAGGAGCGGTTTTGAAGGGTTAGTGGGACTTCTTCTTGTCGCGCGGCTCTTTGGAGTCCTTCGCGTCGGATTGGATGACGGAGACGGGGCGGCGGAAGGGGACCAGAGCGGCCTTGTGCTGGGGGTCTTGTGCCCTCTGCATGACTTCCTGCTGGATGTAGCTGACGAATTCCTGCATCTGCGCCTGCATGTTCTCGATGCGCTCGCGCATCTGGAGGATGATGGCGATGCCGGAGATGTTCACGCCAAGGTCGCGGGCCAGGTTGAGGATGAACTCCAGGCGCTTGAGGTCTTCCTCGGTGTAGAGGCGCGTGTTCCCTTCCGTGCGCGAGGGCTTGAGCAGGCCTTCACGCTCGTAGAGCCGGAGCGTCTGCGGATGGATGTCGTACATCTCCGCAACGACCGAGATCATGTAAGCGCCTTTGGTCTTGCGTTTGGCCATAGTGGGTTTCCCGTTTCCGGTTTCCCGTTTCCCGAAATCTGCCGCCCGCTAAAGCGGGCTGGTCTCTCCTCGTGCTGCTGACCTAGGCCTTACGGCCTAGGCTATTCTCTGTCGGCGCTGCGCGCCTTGCATCAGCGGCTAAAGCGCGGTTTCAATCCGGCCGGTCTACGGCACTCCGAGACTGCAACTCAGATCTTGCTCCACATATCGGCGCGGGGGTCGTCTGGGTTCAGTTGCGCGAGCTCGCGCAGGATCTCCTTGGAGCGCTCGTCGCGGACGTGCGGCGAGACGATGCGGACCTCCACGATCTCGTCGCCGATGACGCCCGGCTTCACCACGGACGGAACACCTTTCTCGCGCATGCGCAGTTTCTGTCCGCTCTGGGTGCCGGGCGGGATCTTCAGTTGCGCGCGGCCGGCGATGGTCGGCACCTCGATCTTGGCGCCGAGCGCTGCCTCGGTGACGGTGATGGGGACGGTGATGTGTATGTCGTCGCCCTCGCGGCGGAAGACGGGATGCTCACCGATGCGCACGATGAGATACAGATCGCCGGCCGGGCCACCGCGCGAGCCGGGACTTCCCTTGCCCTGCAGGCGGATGCGCTGCCCGTCGCGGGTGCCGGGCTTGATGCGGAACTCTACGGGCTCGGTGTGCATGTGGCCCGCGGCGTCCGCGCGCTGCAGGCTGATCTTGACCGTGCCGCCCTTGATGGCCTGCCAGAAGCCGACGTTCACGGTGTACTCAACGTCCTGACCGGGCATGGGGCCGGAGGGTTCGGCGCCGAAGCCGCCCATGCTTCCGAACATGGACGAGAAGATGTCGCGGAAGCCGCCACTGCCACGGCCGGCCTGGCCGGCGGCGGACTCAAAATCAAAATTGCTGAAGTCGAAGGGCGCGCCCTGGCTGTGCGACGTGCGGCCCGAGCCCGGGAATCCGCCGAAGCCGCCAGCGCCAAAGCCGCCACCGCGCGCGTAAGCTTCCGCGGCGGCGGGGTCGATGTTGTCTGAGTAGTAGCCGAGCTGATCGTAGATCTTGCGCTTCTTCGGGTCGCTGAGGACGTCGTTGGCTTCGGAGATCTCCTTGAACTTCTCCTCGGCGGCCTTGTTCTTGGGATTGACGTCCGGGTGATATTTGCGCGCGAGCTTGCGGAAGGCCTTGCGGATCTCATCGTCCGAGGCGGTCTTCTTGATGCCGAGGATTCCGTAATAGTCTTTGGTCTGGGTGGGCATCGTTGTAAGCCGTCAGCCTTCAGCCGTCAGCAAGACCCTCCTACTTTTTTTCCGGTTCAGCAACGCGCGTGGCTTGCCAATTTATCACCTGCCACTTGCCGTTGCGCTTAGCGAAGGTGCCCGAGTTGCGGAAGTAGTTCGTCTTGCCGTCGGCCGCATTCTGCACCAGCTTGAAATTCAGCACAGCGAGGTCGCCATAGGCACGCACCGTGATGTCTTCGGCGGTGTAGGTGTCTTTCTTAGCGTCCTTCGGATCAGCGGTTGCCATTTTGGCAGATTCCCGCATGTTCTTGAGGATGTCGGCCTTGGAGCGGACCACGCCTGCTCCGCTGGTGTAGATGAGGTCTTCGGCCCAGAAGCGGTCATGCATCTCCACCTTGTCGACGTTGGCGAGGAACTCCTTGAGCAGCGTGGTGATCTCGTGCTCGGTCTGCCTGGCTGCGGGGGACTTCGTCGCCTGGGCAGCGGCGTCCGAGCCGGCGAGGGCCGAGATGAGCAGGATCATGGAGATGGCCTGCGGGATGCGTTTGTTGAACATGGCTGCGCGGTTTCCAGTTTCCTGTTTCCGGTTTCCCGGAAAACAAATGTGGCCGCCGCCAGATACTGACGGCGGCCGGTTCAGTCGTCCCTAACGGGACTTGCTCGGTTCGGTCACGCTACCCGGCACTTCGTGCCGGGCTATTCTCAGTCGCCCTTCGGGCTGAGCCTCATCATGCCCGGGGCTTACTTCTTGTCCTCGACGTCCACGTACTCGGCGTCGATGACACCTTCATCTTTCTTCTTGTCTTCCGACGAAGGCGCTCCGCTTCCTGTTGCAGAAGAAGCCCCGGCGCCGTCGCCGGAGGGCTGGGCGGCCTTGTACATGGCTTCAGCCAGCTTGTGCGACGCGGCGGTCAGCTTCTCGCGGGCGGAGTTCATCTCCGCGGCTTCGTTGCGGTCGAGGGCCTGCTTGGCTTCGCCCAGCGCGGTCTCGACGGCCGACTTGTCGTCCGCCGCAATCTTGTCGCCGTGCTCCTTCAACATCTTCTCGATGTTGTAGATGGTCGAATCAAGCTGGTTGTGCGCCTCGATCTTCTCGCGCTGCTCCTTGTCCTCGGCGGCGTGGGCTTCGGCTTCCTTCGCCATACGCTCGACCTCTTCCTTGCTCAGGCCGGAGGAAGACGTGATGGTGATCTTCTGGTCCTTGCCCGTGGCGCGGTCCTTGGCGGTCACGTTGAGGATGCCGTTAGCGTCGATGTCAAAGGTGACCTCGATCTGCGGCACGCCGCGTGGCGCCGGCGGAATGCCGGTGAGGTGGAACTTGCCCAGCGTGCGGTTGTCCTTCGACATCGGACGCTCGCCCTGGAGGATGTGGATCTCGACCGAGGGCTGCGAGTCCGCCGCCGTGGAGAAGACTTCCGTCTTCTTGGTCGGGATGGTGGTGTTGCGCGGGATCATCGGCGTGGCGACGCCGCCCAGGGTCTCAATGGCGAGCGTGAGCGGGGTGACGTCGAGCAGGAGCAGGTCCTTGACCTCTCCGCCGAGGACACCGGCTTGGATGGCGGCGCCGATGGCGACGACCTCGTCCGGGTTGACGCCCTTGTGCGGCTCCTTGCCGAAGAGCTCCTTGACCAGCGCCTGGATCCGCGGCATGCGCGTCTGGCCGCCGACGAGCACGACCTCGTCGATCTTGCCGGCGTCGACGCCCGCGTCCTTCATGGCCTGCTTGCAGGGGGCCACGGAGCGCTGGATGATGTCTTCCACGAGCTGCTCGAGGCGAGCCCGGCTCAGCTTCTTCACCAGGTGCTTGGGGCCGCTGGCATCAGCGGTGATAAAGGGCAGGTTGATCTCGGTCTCCATGGTGGTGGAGAGCTCGATCTTGGCCTTCTCCGCCGCGTCGCGCAGGCGCTGCAGCGCCATCTCATTGCCCTTGGCGCGCAGGTCGAGGCCTTCTTCCTTCTTGAACTCGTCGACGAGCCACTCCACGATGCGGTTGTCGATGTTGTCGCCGCCGAGGTGGGTGTCGCCGTTGGTGGACTTCACCTCGATGACGCCTTCGCCCACTTCGAGGATGGAGATGTCGAAGGTGCCGCCGCCGAAGTCGTACACGGCGATGGTCTCGTCCTTCTTCTTGTCGAGCCCATAGGCCATGGCGGCCGCAGTGGGCTCGTTGACGATGCGCTTCACGTCGAGACCGGCGATCTTGCCGGCGTCCTTGGTGGCCTGGCGCTGCGCGTCGTTGAAGTACGCGGGGACGGTGATGACGGCTTCCGTGACGGCGCTGCCGAGATGGTCTTCCGCCGCCTTCTTCAGCTTCTGCAGGATGAGAGCGGAGATCTGCGGGGGCGTGTACTCCTTGCCCTGTGCGACGACGGCCACGTGGTCGCCCGACTTCTGCACTTTGTAGGGGACCATCTTGGACTCTTCGCTGACTTCGTCGTAGCGACGGCCCATGAACCGCTTGATGGAGTAAATGGTGTTCTCCGGATTGGTGATGGCCTGGCGCTTGGCGACCTGACCGACCAGCCGCTCGCCGGACTTGGTGAATGCAACGACGGAGGGCGTGGTCCGGCCTCCCTCTTCGTTCGCAATGACCTTAGGCTCGCCGCCTTCCATGACGGCAACCACCGAGTTGGTGGTTCCAAGGTCGATTCCGATGATCTTTCCCATAACGTCCTCCCGGGGAGTCTGCAAATGATGGCAACAAGTAGACTTACAGCCCTCATTATCAGACTTGAGTGACTTATTGTCAAGTTCTTAGATATCGTTCTGAATCAGCAGGTTGCAGATTGTTTTTGGCGCCCTGAGGTTGAGCCGCGGGGACTAAGGGGGGCCAGCGAAAGTCTTCGGATGAGCCGGTTGGTCTGAGGACGATAGTTTTGATACTATGCCGCGGATGCTGACCCGCGGCCAGAAGGCGTTCCTGATCTTCAGCGCCGTGCTGTTTGCGTTCGTGTTGACCTGTCCGGCGACGGACACCCCGACCGCGGTCTACAAAGCGCCGGTCATCTTCATGGTCATTCCGGTCGTGCTGTTCACCTTCCGGCTGCCGGAGCTGGAGTTCCTGCACTTTCTGCCGGCCTGCCTGCGCGACGAGCGCGAACAGGAAGACATACTGGCGCTGACCTGCGTTCGCCTCTGTTAGTTCCCCTCATCTGAAGACCACACTTTGATCGTCCTGCCGTGAGTCGCGGCAGGTCCATTCGTTCATGCATCGAGTGAGGACCGAGATGAGCATCATTCATATCGCAAATACGATGTCGCGCCTGCACAAGCAGAGCGAGCGGGAATGTCCGCAGTGCCACAAGAAGGCCAGGTTCACCGTCGCAAACAAGCCGGTAGTGTGTCCGGCGTGCGGAGCCAAGATCCCGGCCCAGGGGAAGGCGTCATGATCCAGCGGGGGAACCTTAACTAACGTATGCACGAAGCCGGCGTCGTCATCCCTATCGCTATCGCCATCATCATGGCGACCTTGTTCGCGTTCCTGGCCAAGCTGCTGAAGCAGCCGCTGGTGCTGGGCTACATGCTGGCGGGCGTGCTCATCGGCAAGACGCAAGGGCTGGGCTGGGTATCGACGCACGACATCGAATCGATCTCCGAGCTGGGGCTGATCCTGCTGCTGTTCATGATCGGCCTGGAGATCGACCTGAAGAAGTTGAAGCAGGCCGGGACGCCGGTGATCGTGGCGGGCGTGACGCAGTTCCTGTTGTGCGTGGGGCTGGGCCTGCTGTTCTTCCCGCTGATCGGGTACGCGTGGAAGGAGGGCGACTACGCGGCTCTTTACATGGCCGTGGCGGCGGCGCTGAGCAGCACCATGATCGTGGTGAAGCTGCTCTACGACAAGTTCGAGCTGGACACGCTGCCGGGCCGCATCACGCTGGGCGTGCTGGTCTTCCAGGACATCTGGGCCATCCTGTTCCTGGGCATGCAGCCCAACCTGAAGAACCCGGCGCCGCTCATCCTGCTGGGGTCGATCGGCAAAGCGGTGCTGCTCATCGCGTTCGCGATGGCGGTGAGCCGCTACATCCTGCCGTGGTTGTTCAAGTCGATCGCGAAGCTGCCGGAGCTGATGATGATCGGGGCGCTGGCGTGGTGCTTCGGCATCGCGATGCTGGCGCAATGGCTGGGACTCTCGCGCGAGATGGGCGCTCTGATCGCGGGCGTGTCGATCTCGACCTTCCCGTACAACCTGGACGTGATCGCGAAGGTCATCAGCCTGCGCGACTTCTTCGTGACGCTGTTCTTCGTGAGCCTGGGGACCAAGATCCCCGCGCCGACCAAGGACATCGTGCTGCTGGCGCTGGCGGCCAGCGGCTTCCTGGTGCTCTCGCGCTTCGTGACCGTCTTCCCCGTGCTGCGGGCGCTGAAGAACGGCAACCGCGCCAGCCTGATCCCGGCGCTGAACCTGGCGCAGATCAGCGAGTTCTCGCTGGTGATCGGCGCAATCGGCGTCACGCTGGGGCACATCGATCAATCGGTGCTGTCGACGATGGTGATGGTGCTGGTCATCACGTCGGTGACGTCGACATACATGATCCTGTTCAACCACCAGCTCTTCGACTACCTGAACCCAGTGCTGCGCGCGATCGGCATCAAGGACCTGGGCGACCATGTGGATGAAGAGAACAAGGTGGTCAACAAGCCGCTGGTGTTCCTCGGCTTCTCGCACGACGCCAGTTCCCTGCTGCACGAGATCGAGCGCAAAAACCCGGAGTACCTGGAGCTGCTGGCGGTGGTGGACTTCAATCCGGAGGTGAAGCACGAGCTGGACCATCGCGGCATCACCTCGATCTACGGGGACATCTCGCACTCGGACACGCTGCACCACGCCAACATCCACGCCGCGAAGGTGCTGGTGGCGACCATCCCGGACGCGCTGCTGAAGGGCACGTCAAACCTGCGGCTGCTGCGGCAGTTGCGCCACCTGGCGCCGCAGGCGCAGGTCATCGTGACGGCGCAGCGGCTGGCCGACGCGCAGATGCTGTACACCGCCGGCGCGTCGTATGTATACGTGCCGCGCATCATGAGCGTGAAGGACCTGCACATGGTAGTAGCGGCAGCGATGGCAGGCCCGCTCGATGAGCAGCGCCGCGAGGCGATGATGGAGTTGCAGGAACGGGCGGAAGTGCTGCCGTAGTCTTTCCATTTTCCATTTCTAAACAAGCATAGAATCTCGGCTGAGGCCACATGGGCGGACAAGGATCGCTGTTCTTCACCGACCTGGCATTGATCTTCGTCGCGGCGGTGATCGGGGGGCTGGCGGCACGCCAGTTCAAGCAGCCGCTCATCCTGGGATATGTGGCCGGCGGAATCCTGATCAGCCCGTTCACGCCGGGACCGGCGGTCTCCAACCTGCACAACCTGGAGTTGTTCGCCGAAGTCGGCGTGATCCTGCTGATGTTCTCCATCGGCCTGGAGTTCTCGCTGCGCGACCTGATGCGGGTGAAGTGGGTGGCGCTGGTCGGCGGGCCGATGAGCATCGCGGCTTCGATGGGGTTGGGAGCGCTGATCGCGCCGCTGATGGGCTGGGATACGCGCACCGGGCTGGTGATCGGAAGTATCACATCGATCGCGAGCACGATGGTGCTGGCCCGTCTGCTGATGGACCGCGGCGAACTCCGCTCCGAGCACGGCCGGGTAATGATCGGGATCGTGTTGGTCGAGGACCTGGCGGTGGTGGTGCTCACCGTGGCCTTGCCGGCGCTGGGCGCCGACGCCGGCGGCTTCAGCGTGGTGTGGCAGACGCTGGGCCAGGCCTCACTGGTGCTTATACCCCTTGGAATCGTAGCGACGCTGCTGGTGCCGCGCTTCCTGAACCGCATCGCGCAGTTGCACAGCCCGGAGCTGTTCCTGATCGTGATCGTGGCGCTATGCATGGGAACGGCAGCCGTCTCGCAGGCGGTGGGTCTGTCCCTGGCGCTGGGCGCGTTCATGGCGGGCATCGTGATCAGCGGTTCGGAATATGCGCGCGAAGCGCTGGGTCACCTGCTCCCGTTGCGCGACGCCTTCGTAGCTCTCTTCTTCGTGGTGATCGGGATGTTGATCGATCCGGGCGTGCTGCTGGGCAACGTGCCATTGCTGCTGGCGATGATCGGCCTGACAGTGGTGGGGAAATTCGTGATCGGCCTGGGCGTAGTCCGTGCGTTCGGCTACTCGATATGGACCGCAGCGCTGGTGGCGATGGGGCGGACCCAGATCGGCGAGTTCTCATTCGTGCTGGCGCAGGTAGCGCGGAAGGCAAATCTGATAGGCCCGGATGTATACAACGCGACGCTGGCCACGTCACTGATCACCATCCTGATCAACGCCGCTCTCTTCAAGCAAGGCGCCAAGTGGCTGGGAGGCCGACGGCTGAAGCGGGAGTCCGCCCGGCCGGAGGAAGATTCTTCCGAATGGGACCAGCACATCGTGGTGTGTGGCTTCGGCCGGATGGGCGGGCCGGCGGGCACAGCGTTCGAGACCTTCGGGCTGCCTTATGTCGTCATAGACATCGACCCCGAGGTCGTGCGCAAGGCACGCGAGAAGGACATTCACTGTCTCTATGGCGATCCGGCTCACCTCCCGGTGTTGGAGGGGGCGCATGCGGAGAGGGCGCGGCTGGTGCTCATCACGCTCCCGGAGGCCGACCGGGCGTACCTGACGGTGCGCAACATCCGGCAGATCAATCCGACGGTGCCGATCATCGCGCGGGCGCATCGGCGGGCAGATTTCGAAGCGCTGCTAGAGGCCGGCGCGACCAGCGTGGTGCAGCCGGAGGTAGAGGCCGCGGCGACGATGATCAGCGATGCGCTGCACCTGACGGGCGTGACGCCGGAGCGCATCGACGTTTACATGCACCAGTACCGCGAGGCGATGAAGCTGGCGCAGAGTTCGCGTTTCCAGGTTCCCGGAGCCATGCCGGAGCTGCACACGGTAAGCGCCGAGTCGCTGAACGCAGAAGGCAAGAGCTTGCGGGATGCGGACATCCGGCACCGGTTCGGGCTGACCGTGATCGCGGTGCGCAAGCAGAACGGGGAAAGCCTGTTCAACCCGCCGGCAGGCACGGTGCTGCATGCCGGGGACCAACTGCAAGTACTGGGGCTGGAAAAGGACCTCGAGGAGGTCGAATCCAAGGAGGGTGGTCAGTCGTAACGCTCGAAGACGATCTGCTTCTTGTCCCAGCCATAGTCGGCGAGCAGCTTGCGATTCGCTGAGACCATCAGGTTGAGGCCGCAGATGTAGGCGTCCATCGAGTCTTTGCCCTTGTCGGGGCGGGCGTCGAGGATCTTCTGGACCTGGTCCTGGACATAGCCGCGGGCGCCGGTCCAATCCTCCGGAGGCCGGCTGAGCGTGGTGACGTAGTGGAAGTCAGGGTATTGCTGCGCGACGGCATCGAAGAAATCGCGATAGTAGAGCTCAGTGGGGTAACGCGTGCCGTAGACGAGGTAGATCTGGCGGCCGTCGTGGCGCGGCGGACGGCCATCAAGCGGAAAAAGCCATTCCAAAAAGCCGCGCATGGGGGCGATGCCGGTGCCGGTGGCGATGAAGATGGAGTCGCGCAACGGGTTGCGCAGCACGAAGTGTCCGTGAGGGCCGTGGAAATGCACGATGTTGCCGTGTTCCATGTCGCACAAGTAGTTGGAGAAGAAGCCGCCCTCCACGCGATTGAGGCAGAGGTCGAAGTGCAGGTCGCCGCGTGGGCCGCTGGCGATGGAGTAGGCGCGGGTCATCTGCTTCTCGCCGTTCTTGGCGAGCAGGGAGAGGAACTGGCCGGGGGCGAAGTCGAACTTCTCCATGCCCGGGTGCTCGACCTCAAACTCAAAGTGCTTGCACTGGTTCTTTTCCGAGAGGACGACCGTCTTTCTCAGTCGAGCTGTATAGATCTCACGCGCCACGCGTTCTCCTTTCCTTTCGATTCTATACAAAGGCTGCCGCCGCTACGGGTGGTCCCAGCGCTGAGACGTAGCAAGCTACGTCTCTACCCGCCGCGGCTAAAGCCGCAGTTGAGGGCCGGGCTCATTCACCCCGCTGAAGCGGGGTGCTTCCACCCGGTCGCTACCGGCTTCAAGATCCAGGTAGCACGTCGATGACGGTGATCTCGGGGCGGGCGAGGAAGCGGACGCGCGGCGCGCTCTTGGTCATGCCGATGCCGCGGTTCACGTACAACCAGGTGTTTTTCACGCGGTAGAGGCCGGCTTCGTACTCCTTGTCGTAGCTGGAGTTGGTGGTGAGTGCGCCGTAGAAGGGGAGGGCGACCTGGCCGCCGTGGGTATGGCCGGCGCAGTAAAGATCGAAGCGCTGGCCCGCCGCGTCGCCGATGCCGTCGGGAAAGTGGAAGAGGAAGATGCTGAAGTCGGTCTTCGGGATCCCGCGGGTCGAGGGCCAGACCTGGTCGTCGTGCCACTGGCTGATGCCGGCGACCCAGACGGGCGTGCCGCGAACGTCCTGTTTAAGGTTGGTGCCCTGCAGGAAGTTGACGGTGGTGTCCTGGTAAAGGTGGCCGAGCATCTCGGTGGCGAGGTCCCAGTTGCCGGCGGTGGCATAGACGGGCGCGATGGCGGTCAACTGCTTCATCAGGCCGCGGAAGACGGGCAGGCCGCCGGAGTCGTTGACCGAGTCGCCGGTGTAGACGATGAGGTCGGGCTTCTCGGCGGCGATTATGCCGGGCAGGCGCGGCTCGAGGCCGGCGCGCGCGATGCTATGCATGTCCGAGATATGGACGATGCGCACCTTGCCGGTCTCTTTCCGTACCTTAGGCGAGCGCAACTCGACGCGAGTGACCTCCGGCCAGTACGGCTCGATGTAGCGTCCGTAAAGGACGCAGAGGAAGCCGACGAAGGCGATGCCCAGGATCAGCCACTCGGAGAAGACGGCGCTGCGACTGCGGGCGGGGCGGCCACCGCGGATGCGGTAGTAGATCCGCGCGAACAAGAAGTTCAGCGCGGTGATGAAAATATACGCGATGCAGAAGACGAACAGCAGGACGCGAAGATCGGGCTGCACGCGTTAAGGGTCCTTATTCGACGGTCACTGACTTGGCTAGGTTGCGCGGCTGATCGACGTCGCACCCGCGCCGCACCGCGATGTGATACGCCAGCAACTGGAGCGGAACGACTTCGAGGATCGGCAGCAGCAGTTCCGGCGCCGCGGGGACATAGAGCACGTGGTCCGCGGTGGACTTGATGTCTTCGTCGCCTTCGGTAGCGAGGGCGATGACCTTGCCGGAGCGCGCGGTGACCTCCTGCATGTTCGACATCGTCTTCTCATAGCGCAGGACGGAGTTGGGGTCAGAACGGTCGCAGGTAGCGATGACGACGACGGGCAGGTTCTCGTCGATGAGCGCGTTGGGCCCGTGCTTCATCTCGCCGGCGGGGTAGCCTTCGGCGTGGATGTAAGAGATCTCCTTGAGCTTGAGGGCGCCTTCGAGGGCGATGGGATAGTGGATACCGCGCCCGAGGAAGAGGAAATCCTGGGCCTTGTAGTAGCGCTTGGCGAGCTCGTCGCATTCCTTGTCGATGGCGAGCAATGCCTCCAGCTTGCCGGGAATCTTGGTCAGCTCGGCGATCAGGGTCTTGGCCTCTTCGGCGGCAACGGCGCCACGGACGCGCGCGACGTAAAGCGCAAACAGGAAGAGCGCGGTAAGCTGGGCGGTGAAGGCCTTGGTAGAGGCCACGCCGATCTCCGGCCCGGCGTGGGTGTAGATGGTTCCGGCCGATTCGCGCGCGATCATGGAGCCGACGACGTTGCAGATGGCCAGCGTCTTGGAACCCTTGGCCTTGGCTTCGCGCTGGGCGGCGATGGTGTCGGCGGTCTCGCCGGACTGGGTGATGAGGAGAGTGATCTCGTCGGGCGAGGTGATGGGATCGCGATAGCGCCACTCGCTGGCGTAGTCGACCTCCACCGGGATGCGCGCAAGGCGCTCGATCATGAACTTGCCGGCTTGTCCGGCATGCCAACTGGTGCCGCAGGCGGCGATGTTGATCTTGCGCGCGCGGCGGAAGTCGTCTTCGGTGATCTCCATCTCCTCAAGGAAGACGTTGCCGGAATCGAGCGAGTAGCGGCTGAGGGTGGTGTCGCGGACGGCGCGCGGCTGCTCGTAGATCTCCTTGAGCATGAAGTGCTTGAAGCCGCCCTTCTCCGCCATGATGGGGTCCCAGGTGATGCGTTGCGGCTTGCGCTCGAGCGGCTTGGCGTCGAAGTCAGTGACCTTCACGCCGTCGGCGGTGACGATGGCGAGGTCGCCGTCGGCGAGGAAGAAGAGGTCGCGGGTGTGTTCGAGGATGGCGGGAACGTCTGACGCGACGAAATATTCGTTGTTGCCCAAGCCAATGACGGCGGGCGGGCCGTTGCGCGCAGCGACGATCTTGTTGGGCTCGTCCACGGAGATGACGACGAGAGCAAAGACGCCGGTGAGCTGCTTCACACTGGCGCGGACGGCGTCTTCGAGCGACTTGCCCTTCCCATTCTTCTCGATGAGGTGGGCGACGATCTCGGTGTCCGTCTCGGTGACGAACTTGTGGCCTTCGGCGATGAGCTGCTTCTTGAGTTGCAGGTAATTCTCGACGATGCCGTTGTGGACGACGACGATCTTGCCGGTGCAGTCGCGATGGGGATGGGCGTTCTCTTCCGTGGGGCGTCCGTGAGTGGCCCAGCGGGTGTGACCGATGCCGTAGGTGCCTTCGAGGGGCTTCAGCTTGATGACGTCTTCGAGGTTGCGCAGCTTGCCGGAGGCGCGGCGGATCTGCAGGCCGTTGCCATTGCCGCCGACGGCGATGCCGGCGGAGTCATAGCCGCGATACTCGAGCCGACGCAGGCCCTCGATGATGACAGGGACGACTTCCTTCTTCCCGACGTATCCGACGATGCCGCACATAGGGTGTGTTGTCCTTGATGATCGCCCCGGGGGATGGGCCGCAAATCTATTCGTGCAACGAGTACGTGAACTCTTCGATGACCGGGTTGGTGAGCACTTCGCGGGCGATGCGCTCGACCTCCGCCTGGGCGGATTGCTTGTCCAGGCCGGAATCGAGGGTGAGTTCGAAATACTTGCCCTGGCGCACGTCACCTACGCCCTTGTAGCCCATCTTGCGCAGCGCGCCGTGGATGGTCTTGCCCTGCGGGTCGAGAACGGTCCGCTTCAGTGACACATAGACGTGAGCTTTCATGGGTTCCCCGATTATAACGCCTGCGGTCGGCGGCCGCGGTGCAGCTTGCGCGGCGGGAAATGCGTTTCTGGTATCTTTTCCCTGCCCAGACCGCGTCCCGTATGGGCACTGCGAGCGTCCTGAATGGCTGAAGTCACCCGTCCCGCCCCGCCCCGGTTGTACCGCTGGATCGTCCTGGTCTCCATCAGCCTGGCGATGTTCGGCAACTACTACCTGTATGACAGCGTAGCGCCGATAGCCGACCTGCTGAAGTCGCAACTGAATTACTCCGACGCCGACATCGGCCTGCTCTACACCATCTACAGCGTGGCGGCGTTCCTGGTGCTGCTGGTGGGCGGGGTGATCATCGACCGCATCGGGACAGCGAAGTCCACTTTCATCTTCGGCGTGATCTGCCTGGTGGCGGGCGTGCTTACGTTCGTCTCCGCCAACATCTGGGTGATGGCGAGCGGGCGCTTCCTTCTGGGCGTGGGCGCAGAGCCGCTCATCGTGGCCGTCACCACGGCGCTGGCGAAGTGGTTCAAGGGCAAAGAGCTGAGCCTGGCGTTCGGCATCAACCTGACGATTGCGCGGCTGGGCTCTTACGCGGCGGACAATTCCCCGAGTTGGGCCGGGGAAGCCTACGCGGGATGGCAGGCGCCGCTCCAGATCGCGGCGGCGATCGGCGCCATGTGCGTGGTGGGCGCGGTCATTTACTGGATCCTGGAAGCGAGCGCGGAGAAGCGCTACCAGATCGGCGAGCCGCCACCGACAGAGAAGCTGGTGCTGCGCGAAGTGTTCCGCTTCGACAGCTCGTTCTGGTACATCGTGGGGCTGTGCGTAGTCTTTTATTCGGTGGTCTTCCCCTTCCGGGCGTTTGCCATCAAGTTCTTCCAGGAAGCCCACGGCATGACGCGGGAAGCCGGCGGCGCGCTGAACAGCATGCTGCCGATGGCGGCGATGATCGCAACACCTCTTTTCGGACTGCTGGTAGACCGGGTGGGTAAGAGGTCCATGTTCATGGCGGCAGGGTCGGCGGTGCTGCTGCCGTTGTTCCTGATCGTGGCGTACGCGCCGGCGGGACCGGCATTGTCATTCTGGCTGCCCGGGGTGGGAAGTGTGACAGCGCCGCTGACGATGGTGATAGTGATGGCGGTGCTGGGCGTGATCTTCTCGCTGATACCGGCGGTGATGTGGCCGTCGGTGGCGTACCTCATCGAGGAGCACCGGCTGGGGTCGGCGTACTCAGCGATGACTTTTTGCCAGCAGCTCGGCATGGCGGCGGTTCCGTGGATGATCGGGAAGACGAATGACATATTCCAGGCCGGGGCGCAGAATCCGGCTGGGTACAACCCAGGGTTGTGGATCTTCACGGCGCTGTCCGCGATGGGGCTGGTGTTCTCGTACCTGCTGTGGCGGGTGGAGCGTGGTCCGAACGCCCACGGGCTGGAGACGATAACCGCCAAGGGGTAGCTGTGTAAGAAATGCACGCCTTAGGCAACCAAAGTCTGCCCAAAGACGCTCTTACAGCCTGTTCCAAAGTTGCAGGCAGTTCCAGTAGTAGCGCCGGCGGCGAGCCGGCGCGGGTAAGCGATTCATCCAACGGTAGTTAAGGCCCCAAAATACAACGAATATGCTGAATGGCCGCATCCTATTGACCAAGCGGCCTGAAAAGGCACATTGACCCAAGCCAAAAAAACACTTGTACCCGGGCTGACCGAAGCGGAGGCGATCGAGCGCGCGAAGGCCGGAGACGCCGCGTCGTTCGAAGCGTTGTACGCGCTGCATAAACGGCGGGTGTACTCGCTGTGCCTGCGGATGGTCGGCAATACGGCGGAAGCCGAGGACCTGGCGCAGGAGGCTTTCCTGCAACTGTTCCGGAAAATCGGGACATTCCGCGGGGAGTCAGCGTTCTCGACGTGGTTGCACCGGCTGAGCGTGAACGTGGTGCTGATGCACCTGCGCAAGAAGGGGCTGAACGAGGTCTCGCTGGACGAGATGATGGAGCCCCAGCAGGAAGACGGCCCGAAGAAGGACATCGGGGCGCGGGACAACGTGCTGGCGGGATCGATCGACCGCGTGAACCTGGAGCGGTGCATCGAGAGCCTGCCGCCGGGGTACCGGATCATCTTCGTGCTGCACGACATTGAAGGATACGAGCACAACGAGATCGCGGAGATGATGGGGTGCTCGATCGGAAACAGCAAGAGCCAGTTGCACAAGGCCCGGATGAAGCTGCGCGACCTGTTGCGGTTAAGCAAGGCGGAGAAAGCTTCCCGGAAGTAAGAGAGAAGGAGCTACTTCGATGAACGAAGTAGGAGAGAACAAAGAGAGCATGAACTGCGCAGAGTTCCACAAGGAACTGCCATACCTGATCGGAGAGGGCGACAAGCTGGAGCATTCGGCGCACCTGCAAGGGTGCGCGAACTGCCGCGAGCTGGTGGCCGACCTGCAGTACATCGCCGACCAGGCGAAGCTGCTGCTGCCGATGCACGACCCGAACCCGCGGGTGTGGAACAACATCCAGACAAGCCTGGAACGAGAAGGAGTGATAGCCGGGGGGCGCTCCCCGCGGCTGGGCCTGACGCCATCGCGGCCCAGCCGGTGGAACCCGATGGTGTGGGCGGGCGGACTGGCCGCAGCGCTGCTGCTGGCCATCACCCTGATGCAGACCAACCAATCCCCGCCGCCGGCCGCACCCGAAAGCAACACCGCTGAAGCCGCCGTGGACCCGAACGACCAGCAACTGCTGGCCGCAGTGGAACAGCGGTCGCCGGCGCTGAAGCAGGTCTATGCGGCCAATCTCCGGAGTGTGAACGCCTACATCGCGGACGCCAAACGCACGCTGGAGCAGGACCCCGGCGACGATGGAGCCCGCGAACACCTGCGCGAAGCCTATGCGCAGAAAGCCATGCTCTACGAAGTGGCAACGAACCGGTCGCTGGAATAAAGTGCGGAGCGCAGGAGCGATGATGAGCGAGAAAGCAAGGACAGCATGGGCCGGGCGGCTGGTCGCGATCGCGCTGCTGGCGGCGCCCGTCTTCAGCCACGCGCAGAAAAAGGAATTCAAGTACACGGTCACGCCGGGAGCGACGGTCACCATCGTGAACCAGCGCGGCAATGTGACGGTCCGGGCCGCGGCGGGCCGGCAGGTGGTCATCCAGGCGTCGCCCGCAAGCGACCGCGTGGAAGTGGATGCCGCGCAGACCGGCAATCGCATCACGGCACGCAGCCACATGCTGCAGAAGGCTACCGGGGACGAAGTACGGGTTGACTACGACGTGCAGCTTCCAGCGGACGCAAACATCAGCGTGGATTCGGGCAGCGGCGAAGTCCGGATCGAGAACATGCGCGGCAGCGTGACGGTGGTCTCTGAAGAAGGCCAAGTGCACGTGACCGGCGCGGCGGGCGGGTTCGTCCAGGTACAGAGCGTCAATAGCGGCATCGCGCTGAACAATGTGCAGAAGAGCCGGGTGCAGGCGACGAGCACTGGCGGCGCCATCATCCTGAACGCAGTGGCCGGGCCGAGCGTGACCGCGAAGACCACGAGCGGCGCCATCACCTTCACCGGCGACTTCGCCGGCGGCGGCAACTACACGTTCTCCAACCACTCCGGCGACATCAATGTGACCATGCCTACCAGCGCGTCAGTGGACCTGACGGCGCGCTCGGTCAATGGCACGGTGGAGAACGACTTCCCGCTGCAGAAGGCCGCACATGCAGCGTTCCAGATGAAGGAAGGCAAGAGCCTGGCCGGGGTCTCCAACTCCGGCGCTTCTTCGGTGGAACTGAAGTCGTTCAGTGGTAGAATCCGCGTCAAGAAGCAGTAAAAGACAGCGGAAACCATTCATTGACCCATCCGACAGCAGAGGCGGAGGCTCATCCAGCAGCCGTGGGGCCGCGCGCATCTGTTCTACTCGTTTGCCTGACCGGCTTCATGGGCGCGGGCAAGACCTCCGTAGGGCGCGAAGTCGCGCGCCGGCTTTCCTCAAAGTTCATCGACCTGGACGCCGTGATCGAAGCGCGGACAGGCAGAAGTGTGAGCGATATCTTCTCCACCAACGGCGAAACAGCGTTCCGGCGGCTGGAACAAGAAGCATTGCGTGAGACGCTCGCACGCGAAAGTGAAGCGTACGTGCTAGCTATTGGCGGCGGGGCGTTCGTGCAGCCCGAGATCGCCGAGACTCTGGCAAAAACGCCGACGGTATTCCTGGAGGCTCCAGCCGAGGAGCTATACCGGCGCTGTGTTGACTCTCTGGATGCGGGCATCCGCCCGCTGTTGCAAGACCTGACATCATTTAAGAAGCTCTACGCTGAACGCGTGCCGCTCTACCGGCGGGCGCGCTGGACGGTGAATACTTCCGGGCGGACGGTGGAAGAGGTGGCGGCGGAGATCGCCGGCCTCATTCAACCGGCTGACTGATCTGTAATAAGGACGTGACCATGAAGCTGCGCAAGTTTGTTCTGTTGGGGACGGTATGCCTCCTTGCGACCGCGATCGCCGCTGACGATAAGGGCAAGCCGGTCGTGGTCGATTCAGGAAGCTTCGGCATCATGGTGAAGGGGTCGCGCGTGGCGACGGAGACGTTCAGAGTCGAGCAGCGCGGGACGTCGAGCGTTGTAGTCTCCGAGCTGCGGACGGAAGACGCTTCCAAGGCGACGCAGACGGCGGAGCTGGAGATGGCGGCCAACGGCGGGCTGAAGCGGTACACGTGGAAGGAGACCAAGCCGGGCGACGCAACCATCCTGGTGGAGCCGCAGGACGAGCAGTTCCTGAGCCTGCGCTGGAGCGAGGGCGGAACGGCCGCGCCGAAGAACACGACCATGGCGCTGACCCCGGCGACTTCCATCGTGGACGACAACTTCTTCTCGCAGATGCAGGTGCTGGTGTGGAAGTACATGGCGATGGGCTGCCGGCCTACGCCGGACGGGCAGAACGAATGCGTCTGGATCCCGCGCAAGCTGCCTACGCTGAACCCGCACCAGCAGGAGCCGATGCTCATCAACATCGAGTACGGCCAGCAGCAGCGCTTCAAGCTGAAGGGCGTGGAGCATAGCTACAAGATCTTCCGGCTGAAGGGCGAGAGCACGGAGTGGACGCTGTACTTCAGCGACGACAACAAGCTGGTCCGGGTGCTCATCCCGGCGGAACACGCTGAAGTGGTGCGCGACTGACCCCGATGAAGAACCACCGCTCTGACATCATCTTCTTCTTCATGATGGCGATCGGCCTGTACGTGGCCTACCGCGTGCGCAATGTGCTGATGCTCATCTACCTGGGCATCCTGTTTGCGGTGGTGCTGGCGCCGGCCATTGACGCCGTGCGGCGGCTGGAGATCGGCAAGTACCGCCCGGGGCGCGGCATGGCGGTGGTGATCCTGCTGGTAGGGCTGCTGACGGTCATCACGCTGTTCTTCGTCTTTGCGCTGCCGCCGATCTTCCGCGACCTGCAAGGCCTGGCGCAGAACTGGCCGGCCAAGATGGCGAGCATCACCGAGCGCGTGCGCACGGTCCCGTTTTTGGAAGAAATCGATACGTCCCGCGTGCAAGGCTGGGTGGCCGGGCTCATGGGCGGGGCGCTGGGCGTGCTGCAGGGACTGGCCGGCGGCGTCTTCGGCATCTTCACCTGGATCATCATCACGGCGTATTTCATCCTGGACGGAGAGCGGGCGTACCACTGGGGGCTCTCGATGTTCCCCAAGGAGAAGCGCGAGCGCCTGGACCGGACGCTGATCAAGGCGGAGAAGCGCATGCGGCACTGGCTGGTGGGCCAGTTGGCGCTGATGGCGATCCTGGGGCTGTACACCTTGATCGTTTTCGGTGTACTGCAACTGAAGTATTTCTATGCGCTGGCGGCGTTCTGCGGGCTGGCGAACATCGTGCCGATCATCGGGCCGGTGATATCGGTGACGCTGGCGGCGATCGTGGCGCTGGTGGACGCGCCGTGGAAGGTGCTGGGCGTGGTCGGCGCGTATCTGGTGTACCAGCAGATCGAAACGGCGTTCCTCACACCGAAGATCATGAAGGCATCGGTAGACCTGCCGCCGCTGGCGGTGATCATCGCCCTGAGCATGGGCGGCGCTCTGGCGGGAGTCATCGGCGCGCTGGTGGCGGTGCCGACGGCGGCGCTGTGCGCGGTCCTAATCGACGAATACCTGGTGCACAAAAACGGCGCCAAGACGTAGCGCACTTCCCTTTTTTCCCTTCCCCGTAACGGCCGGAAGGCCGAAGGCAGACGTGTAAAATCAATACTTCTGCCGTTATGACCAGCAAAATCCCCGTAGGCATCCTGGGCGCGACTGGAACGGTCGGGCAGCGCTTCATCCAGCTTCTGGAGGACCACCCGTGGTTCGAAGTAGCGTGGGTGGCGGCGTCAGAGCGGTCGGCGGGACTTCCCTACCAGGACGCCGCAAAGTGGAAGCTGACCACGCCGATCCCGGAGCGCGTGCGCGGAATGAAAGTCTCGGCGGCCTCGCCGGACGGCGCACCCAAGGTCATCTTCGCGGCGCTGGACGCCGCGCTGGCCCAGGAGTTGGAGCCCCAGTTCGCTGCGAGCGGCCGCGTGGTGATCACCAACTCCAGCGCGTTCCGGATGCATCCGGACGTGCCGCTGGTGATCCCCGAGATCAACGACGACCAGCTCGCGCTCATCGAGCGCCAGGAGTGGCGGAAGGCGAAGGGCGGCTTCATAGTCACGAATTCCAATTGCTCCATCATGGGGCTGGCCATTGCGCTGGCTCCGCTGGCGGAAGGGTTCGGGATCGAGTCCGTATTCGCGGTGACGATGCAGGCGATCAGCGGCGCGGGATACCCCGGGGTGGCTTCGCTCGACATCCTGGGCAACGTGATCCCCTACATCGCAAAAGAAGAAGAGAAGATGGAGGCCGAGGCGAAGAAGCTGCTCGGCCGCATGCAGGGCGGCGAGCTGCAGATGGCGGACTTCGCGCTGAGCGCGCAATGCAATCGCGTAGCGGTGGAGGACGGGCATACCGAGTCGGTCTCAGTGAAGCTCAATCAGAAGGCCGTGCCGGAGGAGATCATTGCGGCGTGGCGCGGATACAAGAGCAAGGTCGCGGAGCTGAAGCTGCCGAGCGCGCCGGCGGAGTTCATCCACTACAACGAGCGCATCGACCGGCCGCAGCCGCGGCTGGACATCCATCGCGGCCAGGGGATGACGACGTCTATCGGGCGGCTGCGTCCGTGCAGCGTACTCGACTGGAAGTTTACGGTGCTCTCACACAACACGGTGCGCGGCGCGGCGGGAGCAGCGGTGCTGAACGCTGAACTGCTCAAGGTGCGAGGCTACCTCTCGTGAGCGACCGGCCCAAGCGCGGAGGCTGCCGATGATCGTCATGAAGTTCGGCGGCACGTCGGTGGAGGACTCCAAGGCCATCGACCGCGTGGTGGAGATCGTGCGGGCGCGGCTCGAGCAGAAGCCGGTGGTCGTCGTGAGCGCCATGGCGAAGGTCACCGACAAGCTGCTGGCGACGGCGCGCGACGCCGGCAGCGGCAGCCGCGACACGGCGCTGGACCTGGCGCGCGGGCTGCGCGAGAGGCACTACGCCGCGGCGGGCGAGCTGCTGGGCAGCGGCCTGTTCACCCAGTTCCATGGCCAACTGGAGGCTGACTTCGACGCGCTGGACGAGCTGTTGCGCGGCATCAGCGCGGTGGGCGAGCTGACGCCGCGGACGATGGATAATGTGGTCTCGTTCGGCGAACGCATCTCCAGCAAGATGGTGGCGGAGGCATTCTCCGCGCGTGGATTGAACGCCTCGCATGTGGACTCGCGCGAGTGCATCATCACTGACGCTTCGTTCTCCCGGGCGCTGCCGCTCTTCGACGAGATCAACCCGCGGCTGGCGCAGGTGGTGAAGCCGCTGCTCGACCACGGGCGCCTGCCGGTGATGGGCGGCTTCATAGGCGCGACGAAAGAGGGCGTCACGACGACGATCGGGCGCGGCGGGTCAGACTTTACGGCGGCGATCGTGGGCGCCGGGCTCGGCGCCGAGCGCATCGAGATATGGACGGACGTCGACGGCATGATGACCACCGACCCGAACCTCTGCCCGGACGCGCGACGGATCAAGGCCATCAGCTTCGACGAAGCGGCCGAACTGGCTTACTTCGGCGCCAAAGTGCTGCACCCCGCGACGCTGCTGCCCGCCATCCAGAAGAACATTCCGGTCTACGTGCTGAACTCGCGTAATCCGAAGAACGAAGGCACGCGCATCACGGCGCGGGCGCCGAAGAGCCGCAACATCTTCAAGGCCATCGCTGCGAAGAAGCGCATCACCATCGTGGACGTGGTGGCGACGCGCATGCTGATGGCGCACGGCTACCTGAAGTCCATCTTCGAGGTCTTCGACCGCCACAAGTGCGCGGTGGACATGGTGTCGACATCAGAGGTCAGCGTGTCGCTGACGGTGGATTCGAACGAAGCGCTGCCGGCGATCGCGGCCGACCTGCAGAAGATCGCGGACGTGAAGTATGAAGGCCGCAAGGCGATCGTCTGCCTAGTGGGTGAGAACATCCGCGGCACGCCGGGAATCGCGGCGCGGGTCTTCGGCGCCATCCCGGACATGAACGTGCGGATGATCTCGCAGGGCGCGTCGGAAATCAACATCAGCTTTGTCATCGCGGAAGACGACGTGCCGGAGGCGATCACCAAGCTGCACAAGGCGTTCTTCGCCGAACCCGACCCGGAGATCTTCGGGGAGCGACTGCACGCGGAAGGAGCGCGCCGATGAACATCCTGGTGCTGGGCCGCGGCAAGACGGGAACGCTGGTGGCGGAGGTCGCCGAACAGCGCGGACACAAGGTGACGGCGTGGGGCGCGGCGGAAAACCCGGCGGGCGCGGCGCTGACGCAGGAGCGGCTGGCGGAGTTCGACGTGGTCATCGACTTCACGACGCCGACCGCGGTGCTGGAGAATATCGGCGCCGTGGCGCGCGCGGGCAAGAACATGGTGGTGGGCACCACGGGCTGGCAGACAGAGCTGGAGTGGGCGCATCACCTGGCTGACTCCAACGGCATCGGGTTCCTGTATGGGTCGAACTTCTCTGTCGGGGTGAACCTGTTCTTTGAGATCGCGGAGACGGCCGCCTCGGCGCAGCGGCTGGGCTACACCGCGGCCATCACCGAGCGCCATCACACGCAGAAGAAGGACGCGCCATCGGGCACGGCGGTGACGATCCAGAAAGTACTTGGCGGCGGCGACGGCAACCTGCCGGAGATCACGTCGATCCGCGAAGGGGACACGGTCGGGACGCACGTGATATTCCTCGATTCGCCCTATGACTCGATGATGCTGGTGCATGATGCGAAGTCGCGACTGGGATTCGCCGAGGGCGCGGTGCGCGGCGCCGAGTGGCTGCAGGGCAAGAGGGGCTTCTACGAGTTCAAAGATATCTTCCGGGAGCTGAAGTGATGGAACTGCGAGGATGCGGCACCGCGCTGGTGACTCCATTCAAGGCCGATGGCGCCATCGACGAAGCCCGGCTGCGCACGCTGGTGGAGTGGCAGATCGAGAGCAAGATCGACTTCCTGGTGCCGTGCGGCACCACCGGCGAAACGCCGGCGTTGGCGAATGAGGAATGGCTGCGCGTCATCGACGTAGTCATCGAGACGGCGAAGGGCCGAGTGCCGATCTGCGCGGGCGCGACTTCAAACAACACGCGCGAGGCGGTGGAGAAGGCGAAAGCCGTAAGCGAGCGCAAGGGCGTGGATCACATCCTGAGCGCCTCTCCTTATTACAACAAGCCGACGCAGGAAGGACAGTTCCAGCACTTTTCGGCGATCGCTGCGGCCGTGACCAAGCCAATCATCCTCTACAACGTGCCGGGGCGCACGGCGGCGAACCTGGAGCCGGCGACGCTGGCGCGGCTGGCGAAGGTGAAGAACATCCGCGGCGTGAAAGAGGCGAGCGGGAACATCTCGCAGATCGCGGATGTGTGCAACGCGGTGCCGGCGGACTTCCTGGTCTTCTCCGGCGACGACGCCATCACGCTGCCGGTGATGTCGCTGGGGGGCGTGGGGGTAATCAGCGTGGCGTCAAATGAGATCCCGCGGGAGATGGCGGAGCTTTGCCGCCATGCGGCCGCGAACGACTGGGACAAGGCGCGGGCCATCCATCGCAAGTACCTGGCGCTGATGCAGGCAAACTTCATCGAGTCCAACCCGATGCCGGTGAAGGCCGTGCTGGCGATGATGGGCAAGATCGAGGAGAACTACCGCCTGCCGATGGTCAAGATGAAGCCGGAGACCCGGGCAAAGCTGGAGGCCGTGGCGCGGGAGGCCGGGCTGGTGCGCTAGTTCTTGGTACGAAGGAATCGACGGGATATACTTTCGCTTCCGTTCCATGCATCCCCTACAGCAAGCGATTGAACGATTGTTCGCCGACGGTGCGCCGCCGGCCGACCTGACCGAGGCGAAGCGCACCTTTGTGGAGTTCCGCAAGGCGCTCACCCATGGCGAGATCCGGGCGGCCGAGAAGCGCGAGGGCGAGTGGCACGCGAACGCGTGGGTGAAGCAAGGCATCCTGCTGGGCTTCCGGCTGGGCGAACTGGCCGAGATGGGCGACCCGAAGACGCTCTCGTTCGTAGACAAGGACACTTTCCCGGCGCGGCGCATGCGCCTGCAGGACCGGATACGCGTGGTGCCGGGCGGGTCGGCGATGCGGCTGGGGGCATATGTGGCCCCCGGTGTGGTGTGCATGCCGCCTATGTACATTAATGTGGGCGCCTATGTGGACGAAGGCACCATGGTGGATTCGCATGCACTGGTGGGATCGTGCGCGCAGATCGGCAAGCGCGTGCACCTGAGCGCGGCAGCCCAGATCGGCGGCGTGCTGGAGCCGGTGAACGCGTCGCCGGTGGTGATCGAAGACGAGGTTCTGGTGGGCGGCAACTGCGGCGTGTATGAAGGCACGCAGGTGCGGGCGCGGGCGGTGCTGGCGGCGGGGACGATCCTAACGCGCGGCACACCGCTATACGACCTGGTGCGCGGTGAGGTGTATAAGGCGTCGGCCGAGCGGCCGTTGGTCGTGCCGGAGGGCGCGGTGGTGGTGCCGGGTTCGCGCGCGGTGGCGAAGGGCAAAGGCGCGGAGTGGAACATCAACGTTTACACGCCGGTGATCGTGAAGTATCGGGATGAGAAGACGGAGACATCAGTAGAGTTAGAAGACTTGCTTCGATAGGGGACGCATGGCGCCAAAACGCAACTCGCAGATACTGGTCGTGGGCATCACGCTGTTCGCCATCTCCGGCGCCATGTCGCTGGCGGTGCGCGAGGGCTGGGCCGCGATCCCTGAGATGGTGATGTTCGCGCTGCGCTGGGCGGCGATCGCGGTGCTCACCGTGTTCACGTGGAACCGCAAATCGCTGACCACGTGGATCCTGTTTAGCATGGTGGTGGGCGCGGAAGTCGGCAACGACTTTCCGGACTTCGCGGTGAAGCTGCAACTGCTGAGCAAGATCTTCCTGAAGCTGATCAAGACGATCATCGCGCCGCTGCTGTTCGGCACGCTGGTGGTGGGGATCGCGGGCCACTCGAACCTGAAGCAGGTGGGGCGGATGGGCATCAAGTCGCTCATCTATTTCGAGGTGGTCACGACGCTCGCGCTGTTCATCGGCCTGGGAGCGATCAACCTGACGCAGGCGGGCGCGGGCGTGACGCCGCCGCCCGACACCGGCGAGACGCTGCCGACGGCGCAGAAGCAAACGTTCAATGACGTCGTGCTGCACGTCTTCCCGGAGAACATCGCAAAGTCGGTGGCCGAAGGCCAGGTCCTGCAAGTGGTGGTGTTCAGCATCATCTTCGGCATCTCGCTGGCGCTGCTGGACGAGAAGCGCAGACGGCCGATGCTGACGTTCGCGGAAAGCCTGTCCGAGACGATGTTCAAGTTCACGAACATCGTGATGTACTTTGCGCCCGTCGGCGTGGGGGCGGCGATGGCTTATGCGGTGGGCCACATGGGGCTGGGCATCCTGAAGAACCTGTTCATGCTGCTCGGCACGCTGTATGCGGCGCTGCTGTTCTTCATGCTGACGGTGCTGCTGCCGGTGGCGCTGTTCTTCCGCGTACCGATCATCAAGTTCGGGCGGGCGATCGCTGAGCCGGTGTCGATCGCGTTCGCGACGACCAGTTCCGAGGCCGCACTGCCGCGCGCTATGGAGCAGATGGAAGCGTTCGGGGTGCCGCGGCAGATCGTGGCTTTCGTGATGCCGACCGGCTATAGCTTCAACCTGGACGGCAGCACGCTTTACCTGTCGCTGGCCACGATGTTCGTGGCGCAGGCCGCAGGCATACACCTCAGCTTCGGGCAGCAGATGGTGATCGTGTTCACGCTGATGCTTACGAGCAAGGGCGTGGCGGGCGTGCCGCGCGCGACGCTGGTCATCCTGCTGGGCACGGCGGCATCGTTCAACCTGCCGGTGTGGCCGATCTTCCTGATCGTCGGCATCGACGAGCTGATGGACATGGCGCGGACTTCGGTGAACGTCATCGGCAACTGCCTGGCGACGGTGGTCATTGCAAAATGGGAAGGCGAGTTTGGCAAGGAGAAGCCTTCCCCAGCGGTGCTGGAAGCGGCGCCGCAACACGAGGGATAGATGGAAGGAATGTCGAAGACCAACCGGCTGGTGGACCGGCACTTCCGCTGGCGCGGCGGGGAGATGACGCGCATAGAGGCGTTCTCCGATGCGGTGTTCGCCTTTGCCCTGACGCTGCTGGTGGTGGCGCTGGAGGTGCCGCACACCTTTGAGCAGCTGGCGGACACGATGAAAGGCTTTGTGGCGTTCGCCATCTGCTTCGCGATGCTGGTCATGGTGTGGCATGTGCACGTGAAGTTCTTCCGCCGCTACGGGCTGGAGACGCTGTGGGTCTCGACGCTGAACTCCGTCCTGCTGTTCGTGCTGCTCTTCTATGTGTACCCGCTGAAGTTCCTCTTCACGTTCCTGGTCGGGATGTTCTCCCGCGGCGTCCTCAGCTCGCACCAATCCGCGCCGGTGATGGGCTCGGTGGAGAACGTGCGCACCCTGATGGTCGTCTATGGCCTGGGCTTTGCGGCGGTGTTCCTCATCCTGTTCCTGATGTACCGGCACGCTTGGAACCTGCGGCGCGAGCTGGAGTTGAGCCCCATGGAGGAGCACCTGACGCAGTACGAGATGATGAACCAGTTCGCGATGATGAGCTTCGGGCTGGTCTCGGCGATCCTGGCAACGGTGCTGCCCGCGCGAATGGCAGGAGTGGCGGGATATCTCTACGGCGGGATCGGCGTGTATCACTTCTTCGCCGGGTGGATCATGAGCAACCGCGCCGAGAAGATCCAAGCAGCCGAGAAGGCAGCATCTGAGCCGACACCAGCACCACCGACGCGGACGCCGGCGTCCCCGGTCGCGGCCAAAGCTCCCACGAGCACAAAATCGTAGCCGCAATCTGAAACTCACGGGCGTGGTAGCATCAAAGTTTCTGATATGCCCCCAGGCAAGCTCCAGCTAATCCCGCTCGGCGGTCTCGGCGAGTTCGGCATGAACTGCATGGCCGTCCGTTGGGGCGACAACATCATCGTCATCGACTGCGGGCTGATGTTTCCGGAGTCAGAGCTGCTGGGCGTCGATATCGTTGTTCCGGACATCGCCTACCTGCTCGAGCACCGCCAGATGGTCAAGGCGGTCATCCTCACCCATGGACACGAGGACCACATCGGCGGGCTGCCGTGGCTACTTACCGACCTCAACGTGCCGGTTTACGCCACCGAGTTCACGCTGGCGATGGTGGAGAACAAGCTCGACGAGCACGCGCTGCTGGACGATGCCGAACTGATCGAAATCCGGCCCAACGAGCCCTTCACCCTGGGACCGTTCACCATTCGGCCCATCCGCGTGACGCACAGCCTGGTGGACTGCGTGGCGCTGGCCATACACACGCCCCTGGGCGTGATCATCCACACCGGCGACTTCAAGGTCGATCCCACTCCTACCGACAACCACCTGTTCGACCTGCACGCCTTTGCCGAGTACGGCAAGGAGGGCGTGCTGGCCCTGCTGCAAGACTCGACCAACGTGGAGCGGCCAGGCTACACGCCGAGCGAGCGGGCGGTGCATCCGAAGTTCGAGGAGATATTCGAGCGCGCGAAGCGACGGTTGTTCATTGCTTGTTTCTCCTCGTCGGTGCACCGGGTGAAGCTGGCGCTGGATCTGGCCTTCGAGCACAAGCGCAAGGTCGCGCTAGTGGGGCGCTCGATGAACGACACCACGGAGATCGCGCTAGACCTTGGATACCTCGACGTTCCCGACGGCTTGCTCATCCACCCGGGGCAGATACGCGACTTCCCGCCGGAAAAGGTCTGCGTGATGATCAGCGGCACGCAGGGTGAGCCCATGTCCGCGCTGTCGCGCGCGGCGGTGGACAACCACAAGCACGCGAAGATCGATCCGGGCGATACGGTGGTGCTGTCGTCGCGCATCATCCCCGGCAATGAGAAGGCCATTTACCGAGTCGTAGACCACCTCTTCCGGCGCGAGGCCAATGTGATCTACGAAGACGGGTCGTGGCCGCCGGTGCATGTGAGCGGACACGCCAGCCAGGAAGAGTTGCGGCTGATCATCAACCTCGTGCGGCCCAAGTACTTCATCCCGGTGCACGGCGAGTACCGGCAACTGCGACGGCACGCCGAAATGGCGAAGTCCATGCACGGCGCAGTGGGCCAGGTGCTGATGATCGAGAGCGGCGACATCCTGGAGATCGACGAGTTGGGCGCGCGCAAGACGGGCAAGGTCACCGTGGGGCGCGTCTGCATCGACTCCGGCTCGCTGGGTGACGTGGTGGAAGACCTGGTCATCCGCGACCGCCGACACTTGAGCGAGGACGGCATCGTGCTGCCCATCATCGCCATCAACAAGCTGACGGGCCGGGTGGAGTCGGCGGAGATCGTGACCCGCGGCTTTGCCTCCGCCGCCACCGAGGTCGAGCTTTCCTCGCAGGCGCGAGATATCGTGGCCAAGACGCTGGACTCCTCGAGCGCTGAAGAAAAGGCCGATTACGGCGTGATAAAAGAAAAGATCCGCCAGGACCTGAAGCGGTTCATCGTGAAAAGCACGGCGCGCCGGCCGCTGATCCTGCCGGTCATCCTCGAGATCTGAGCCAATTTGCCCCGGCGCAGGTACAATCCTGCGCTGATGGCTTCCCCGAAAAAACAGTGGTGGCTGCGCGGGAGCGTGGCCGTGCTGGCGTTGCTGGCCATGGTGGCGTTGGCTTCGTCCAACTACGTGGTCTCGGCCGGGCTGCTGCTGCGGCTGATGCAGCCGCAGTCGTCGAACCTGCTGGCGCGCGCGGTCCGGCATGAGGTCGTCGAAAGGCGCTACTCCCTGCAGACGCCGAATGGCGAAGTGCCAGCGCGGCTGTTCGCCCCGGCAAACGACGAAAAGGCGCCGGCCGTCGTGCTGGTGCACGGGATACAGCATCTGGGCATCGAAGAGCCGCGGCTCATCAACTTTGCGCGGGCGATCGCAGAGAGCGGCGTGGCGGTGATGACGCCGCAGCTGCCGGGCATCGAGAACTACGAAATCTCGGAGGGCTCGATCCAGACCATCGGCGACGCTGTGCGCGCCTTCAGCGAGCAGCGCGGCGGGCGCAAGGTGGGCGTCATCGGGATGAGCTTCTCCGGCGGGCTGGCGCTCATTGCCGCGGCGCGCGACAGCGTGATACCCCATGTGGCATTCGTGGTGGCCGTCGGCGCGCACCACGACCTTTCGCGGGTGGCGTGGTTCTATGCCACTGGCGCTATCCGGAGGCCGGACGGGAGTCTCCTCCACGGCCCGCCGCATGAGTATGGCCCACTGGTCATCGTTTTCGGCAGCCTGGGAGACTTCTTCAGCGAGAAAGACATTCCCGTGGCGCGAGAGACGATGCGCCTGCTGCTGTATGAAGATGTGGCGGCGTCGCGCAAGAAGGCGGAGGAATTGAGTCCAGAAGGACGCAAGCTGATGGAAGATCTGTTTGCGCATGAGCAGAGCAGCCTGCAACCGGCGCTGCTGCGCAACATCCAGCGGAACAGCCTGCGGCTGGCGGTGCTCTCGCCCGCAAACCAGATCGATGGGCTGCGCGTCCCGGTGCTCCTGCTGCACGGCAAGGGTGACAACATCATTCCCTATACGGAGTCGCTGTGGCTGGAGCACGAGATCCCGCCCGGGCTGCTGAAGCAATCGCTTGTCACGCCGCTGCTCTCGCACGTTGACCTGCAGGAGGTCTCCATCCGGGACCACGTGGCGGTCGTCCATTTCATGGCGGTGCTGCTGCAGATGGCGGATGAGACGTAGCCGCGGCACGATTGGGTATACTTTCCAGCGAGGACCAACGCCATCGTCACTCTCAACGACATCCAGAAGGCGCAGGAGCGCATCAAGGGCGTCGCGCTGCGCACGCCGCTGTTGCCGCACCCGCAGCCCACGGCGGGGCAGCAACTGTTCCTGAAGTGCGAGAACTTCCAGCCGATCGGTTCATTCAAGCTGCGTGGCGCGTACAACAAGATCGCATCACTGACGGCGGCGGAGAAGAAGCGCGGCGTCATCGCGCACTCCAGCGGTAATCATGCGCAGGGCGTGGCCTACGCCGCGCGCGCGCTCGGCGTGAAGGCGACGATCGTGCTGCCGAGCAACGCGCCCAAGATCAAAGTCGATGCCACCCGCGCGCTGGGGGCGGAGATCGTGATCAGCGGCCCGACGAGCCCGGAGCGCATCGCGCTGTCCGAGGAACTGGCGAAGAAGCACAACTACGTGATGGTCGCGCCGTACAACGATGAGGTCATCATCGCGGGCCAGGGCACGATGGGCCTGGAGATCATGGAAGACCTGCCGGACGTGAAGCTGGTGCTGGTGCCGGTGAGCGGCGGCGGCATCATCAGCGGCGTGGCGACCGCGATCAAGTCGCTGAAGCCGAATGTGAAGGTCATCGGCGTGGAGCCGGAGCTGGCCGCCGACGCGCGCGCCAGCCTCAAGGCGGGCAAGCGCATCACGTTCGATCCCGCGGAGGTGGCCAAGACCATCGCGGACGGCCTGCGCACCACGCCGGTGGGCGAGATCCCCTTCCAACACATCTACAAATACGTGGACGACATCGTGACGGTGACCGAGGACGAGATCCGCGCAGCCATCCGCAAGCTGGCGCTGGAGTCACGGCTGGTGGCCGAGCCCAGCGGCGCAGTGACCTCGGCGGCGTGGTTCTTCCACCGCGACAAGCTCCCGCCGGCGAAGAAGACGGTAGCGGTGGTGAGCGGCGGGAACATCGACCCGGCGCTGTTGCGGGAGGTTTTGCAGTGAAGAAGCTGGTGCTGTTCTTTTTCCTCGCGGTCTCGTTGGCGGCCGCTCAGGCCGAGCGCGGCGCGATGCAGCGCGAAGCTTACATCTACGTGGCGCCGGACGTGAAGTCACAGCGGCTGGGCAAGATGCTGCGCGGACGCGAAGTAGTGGTCATTGAGACGAGCCGCGGCTTCATCAAGGTGCTGGGCGAGCTGGACAACGACCGCAACGTCAGTGGCTGGATCCTGGACAAAGGCATCGTGCGCGCCAACACGCCCAACGGCGACAAGGTCCTGTTCGGCGAGGCGGTGGATTCGGAGAATGAAGCCTCGCGGAGGGGTGGGCGGCGGGGCGCCGACCGGGATGCGCTGCGGCTCTACTATCGCGTCTACGAACTGTTCCCGAAGTCGGAGCTGGCGGGCGAGGCGCTGTGGCGCGCCGCGGACATCCGCTGGCAACTGGAGAAGGTGGATGTGATGTCGCGCAAGTCCGCCAAGGAGATGGACGCGCGCCTGCGGCAGGAGATCACCGACGACTGGATGAAGGAAGTCCAGAAGAAGTTCCCGGGCACGAAGTGGGCGGACCTGGCGGCGTACGCGAGGCTGGACAACAAGGTCTGCGGCGAGTGGCAGGGGCTGCCGAAGTGTCCGGAGAACGAATCTGAGATGTACGAGAAGTACGTGAAGGAGCATCCGAACTCCCCGAAGGCCGCCGAGGCACTCTACAACGCGGCGTGGCGGCAGGCGGCGCTGGTGGAGATCTATCGGGAGCGCGGCGACACCGGGAAGTCCGAAGCGGCCAAGAGCAAGGCCCGCGCGCTGGCGCAGCAGATCATCGGTCTGGCCATGGGAGCCAAAGAGGGTGACTGGGCCTACCGCGCGCAGCGCCTCATCTACATGCTGGAGCAGGGTATCCCCACCTACGGACCCGCGCTCGAATGAACGATTACCTTCTCTCGATCATCCTGGGGATCATCGAAGGGCTGACGGAGTTCCTGCCGGTCAGTTCCACGGCGCACCTGCGCATCACGCAGGCGCTCTTCGGTGTGGACCTGACGAGCGGCTACTGGAAGATGTACTCGGTGGTCATACAGTTGGGCGCCATCCTGACCCTGCCCATCTATTTTCGCGCGCGCATCGCGCGCTTCCTGGCGACTTTCCCCAAGGGCGAGAGCGGCACGGGCACGGTGTGGAGCCATCCCCTGACGCTGACGATGGTCGCGTTCGTCTTTACGGCGATACCCTCTTTCCTACTGTCCAAACTGATCGGCGAGCAGCTTGAGAGCCTGCTGGTGATGGGCGCGTCGCTGGTGGTGGGCGGCATCATCATGTGGCTGGTGGACATCGCCTACGGCGCGCCGGGCAAGGCGCCGGCCCTTCCCTTCGCGGCTGCGGCGACCGACGGCGGCTATCCCACGCCACGCATGGACGGCATGACGCTGGCGCAGGCGATATGGATCGGCGCCTGCCAGGTGCTGGCGGCGGTATTCCCCGGTGCGTCGCGCTCGATGACGACCATTGCCGCGGGGCAGCTTGCGGGGATGTCGCGCCCGGCGGCGCTGGAGTTCTCGTTCTTCATCTCCATGCCCACGATGGCGGCGGCCACGCTCTACGACCTGTTCAAGTCTCTCCGCTCGACGCCCGAGAACCCGAGCCCGCTGGGGTCGCTCACCATGGACGCGCATAGCTGGACGGTGCTGGGTATCGGCTTTGTTGTGTCATTCCTGGTGGCCTATGCGGTGGTTGCGTGGTTCATGAAGTGGGTCCAGCACCGGGGATTCGTGCCTTTTGCCGTGTATCGCATCGTGGTGGGGGCCGGGGTGTTGTGGTGGGCGCTGGCGGGGTAACCAGCAAGTCCTTATTTTTTAGTTGTTTCCGGCTGGGAATTTGGCATAATCAGAACTGCTCTGGCGTGATCGCCACCCTTGAACGAGGCTTCCAAGCCTATGGGTGGATTGCGCCTCTATGAAGTACTTCAATCTGGTCTTTACCCCGACGAAGAACCGCCGGCTGAATGAGCTGGTGGGGTTCCTTCTCTGCGTCTTCGCAGTCCTCCTTTTCCTCGCCCTAGCTTCGTATTCTCCCGCGGACCCGTCATTCAACACGGCTGCGCCCGGACCTTCCGCCAAAGCTCCACAGAACTGGATCGGCATGGTGGGCGCGCTGAGCAGCGACCTGCTGCTGCAACTGGTGGGCATCAGCGTCTTCGGCGTGCCGGTGATGCTGGCGATGCTGGCGGCGCGCTGGTGGAAGTCGCGCGAAATCGCCTCCCCGGTAGCAAAGTGCATCGGCGCGGTCACGCTGATGGTCTTCACGCCGGCGCTGCTCTCGCTGCTGCCGTGGCACTGGCGGTGGCTGGGTGCGGTCCCCATCGAGGGGCTGACGGGGCGCATCGTCGGAGACTTCCTCGTCCATTATTTCAACCTGGCGGGCGCGTACATCCTGTCGCTGACGGTGATCGCCATCGCCCTGTATCTCTCGACTGCATTCAGCTTTGGCGCGCTCCAGCTCTGGTTCGAGACACGCTTTGCATTCTTCTACGCGCTGCATGACCGCTGGCAGGACTGGCGCGAAGCCCGCGCCAAGATCCGGGCCGCCAAGGAGCTGGAAAAGCGCAAGGCGCAGAAGCCCGTGGTCACGTCGCAACTGGTGCCGGGACGCAAGCCCGCGCCGCAGGCGCAGACCATCTACATGCCGCCGGAGCCGCCGGCGAAGCCGGCGACGCTGGCCGCGGCCGCTCCGAAGAGCGGCATCGAGCGCGCGACCGAGGACGTGGACCACAGCCTGCCTTCCATCGAAGAGAAGGGGCCGGAGGTGGGCGTGCGCGCGGACGTGGACCGCAAGCACAAGACGGTGATGCCGAAGGCGGCGGGAGGCTACAAGCTGCCTTCCAGCGCCTTGCTGCACCGTCCGGACGCGCAGGAAAGCGTGGATGAAGAGGAATTGAAGTCGCTCGCAGTGGTGCTGACGGAAAAATGCGCGGAGTTTGACGTGCATGGCCAGGTGACGCATATCAACCCTGGCCCCGTCGTCACCACGTACGAGTTCAAGCCGGAAGCGGGCATCAAGTACAACCGCGTGACCGCGCTATCCGAGGACCTGTGCCTGGCGCTGAAGGCGGAGAGCATCCTCATCGAGCGCATGCCGGGCAAGGCGACGGTTGGCATCCAGGTGCCGAACCACAAGCGCGAGACCATCTGGCTGCGCGAGGTCATCGAGACCGGCGACTTCACGGACGTGAAGTCGAAGCTCACGCTGGCCATGGGCAAGGACATCAACGGCAACATCATCACCGCGGACCTGACTACGATGCCGCACCTGCTGATCGCGGGCTCCACCGGCGCGGGCAAGAGCGTGGCCATCAACGCGATGATCATGTCCATGCTGTTCAAGGCGACTCCGGACCAGGTGCGCCTCATCCTGGTGGACCCGAAGCGGCTCGAGCTTGGCAACTATGAAGGCGTGCCGCACCTGTACACGCCTATCATCACCGAGCCGAAGCTGGCTTCCTACGCGCTACGCAACGCAGTGAAGGAGATGGAGCGCAGGCTGAAGGCGCTGGCAGAGAAGGGCGTCCGCAACATCAGCCAATACAACGCGCTCTTCGAAGGCACCACACCGAGCCTGTTTGAAGAGGACAGCGCGCACCGGCCGCTGCCCTACATCGTCATCATCATCGACGAGCTGGCCGACCTGATGATGCTGGACGGCAAGAACGTGGAAGAGTCCATCACGCGGCTGGCGCAGATGGCGCGCGCGGTAGGCATTCACCTGGTGCTGGCGACGCAGCGGCCGTCGGTGGACGTCATCACAGGCCTCATCAAGGCGAACTTCCCGGCGCGCATGAGCTTCCGCGTGGCGACCAAGGTCGACTCGCGGACCATCCTGGACGCCAACGGCGCCGAGTCGCTGCTGGGCCGCGGCGACATGCTGTACCTGCCTTCGGGCTCGTCGCGCGTGGTGCGCGTGCACGCGCCGTTCGTGACGGAGAAGGAGATCGCGTCAGTCGTGGAGTTCTGGAAGCAGCAGGCCACGGCGCAGTACGACGAGAAGTTCCTGGCGGCGCCCAAGGACGAGACCGGCAAGGCCGAAGGCGGCAGCGAGATGGACGGCGACGAGAACGACGAACTCTTCCAGGACGCGGTGCGCCTGGTGCTGGAGTTCGGCAAGGCGTCCACTTCCCTGCTGCAGCGGCGGCTGCGCATCGGGTACGGGCGCGCGGCACACCTCATCGACCTGATGGAGAAGGACGGCATCGTGGGCCCGGCCGACGGCCCGAAACCGCGCGAGATCCTGAAGCGTCCGGACTGGTTGAGCGAGGTAGAAGAGGCGCTGCGCTAACTAGTTCTTGAAGCCCTTGAGCGCCCATGCGCCCAGCAGGCCCACGGCAAGGATCATCGCAACCCACATCAGCTCCGGATAGCGCTCGGTGAACGGGCGGTCGTCAGGCCGCTCGGCGAAGTTCGGATTGCGCATCTCCGCCTTCAACTCGGCTTGGACCATCTGGCCGGCATCGGCGGGCTCGAAGAACTTGGCGTAGTCGTAGATGGGCGCGCCGGCCTTCTCGTCTCCGTAGTAGAGCTTGAAAGCAGTCTCGCCCTTGGGTTCGAAGTAGAGGCGGCGCTCGAGCATCAGCGGCTTTACGGAGAGGATGCGCAGGGGCGGATTGTCGCCGTTGAAGATGTCCAGCCGGTAGCTCTTGCACTGGAGGCCGTAGGGCTCGATGGCCAGCGATTCGGATTCGATCTGGCGGCCCTTGCGGACGAGCTTGACGCGGCTGAGGTCGGTATCGGTCACCCGGCGCTCATCGCAGAACAGCGTGGCGTCGCGGCTGAAGTTGACGTCCGCGGGATCGACCTCGACGGCGATGCGCTCCACCGGGATCTTCTCCGAGGTCTCCCACTTCACCTCCGTATGGTTGCCGCGCTGGCCGATGCGCGCCGGCGCCGAAAGCGCCACATAGCGCGCCTTGTCTTCCTGGAAGTTGGCGATGTTGGCGGCGTGGACGTCGTCCGGCGTGACGCCGCCGGAGATGGTGATTCGCAGATAGCGATAGCGGGCCGGCGCCTTCAGGCGGATATTGTCGTTGCCGCCCAGCTTCTCCTTGGAAAAGTCGTACAGCGAATGGCTGCCGAGGTTGTTCCACTCCTTCGCGGCGGGGTCGTCGGCGCCTTCAACGGTCGCGCGGGCGACGAAGTCCTTCGTGGCAAGGTCGAGGTCGATGCAATCGTACTCAGGCACACTCACGTCGAGGGTGAACCGGGTCTCACCGTTCACCGTGCCCTTGTTGAGCACCCGGGCCGGAGCCCAATTGCTGTAGCGCACGGCCCGCTGGGTGCGCAGGACGTAGGGGACCTCGCGGCCGGAGTCGGTGTAGAGGCGGATGTCGCCGAGATCAGCCCGCGCGCGGGTGAATATGGTCTCGTCGAGAACGATGTAGCTCTGCCGGGCCGGGTCAGTGACGGTCGCCGGGCGGACGTGATGGAAGTGGGTCTGCGCCGCGGCGGTCGCAGCGAACAGCAGAGCTATGAACAGAGTCCTCATTCCCCTTCGTCACTCCCCTTGAGCCAGCCCTTCTGATACATGAACGAGATGGCCATGAGCAGCACGCCCAAACCAATGAAGCTGAGTACGCGCAGAGCGCCGCTGAGGTTGCTGAGGTCGTAAAGGAAGACCTTGCCGATGGTGATGGCGATGAGCGCCAGCGCCTGCCAGCGCAAGAAGGCCAGCCGCTTCCAGAAGCCGATCACCAGGGCCACGGCGCCATAGATCATCCACAGGGCGGAGTAGGCGAAGTCGCGGGCACGGGTGGTCGCGCCCCAGTCCTGGCCAGTGTAGTCGTAGGTGCCGCGGGCGGAGATGTCCAGGTACTGACGACGGTAGTGGTCCTGGATCTCCAGCGTAAGGCCGAGCAGCGCCAGCAGGTTGATGCATAGGATGGCAACAGCAAAGACCTTGTGCTTCGTGCCATGCTCCTCCTGCAACTTCCACGCGATGGCGCCGAAGACCGCGATGGCGACCAGGTAGGTGGCAAAACGGGCGTTGAAGAGGACTCGCTGGGTGTAGAAGTTGTCGACGAAGATGAGGCGCACCAGCCCTAACGCCAGCGCGGCGACCGCGGCATTCTTCAGGAAGGCATTCTCAAAGCGGCTGCCGACACCGAGCAAGACCCCGGCCTCAATGAACCAGCCGATGGTGATCCAGTGAGACTCGAGGCGCAGCGGGATGGCGATGGTGAGGAATCCCACGCCGACCGCGAGATGCAACCATCGCTCGAACTGCTGGTTCTCCGGCAGCGCGGCGAGGTCGTCCTGCAGCTTCCGGCTGAGACCGATATAGGCCGCGGCCAGGCCGACCGCCACCCACGCGAGCGTCTGCGGGTGGTCGTCATACAGCGCGTACAACTGGAAGAAGTAAATGATCGGATTGAAGAGCGCGATGGCGACAAGCGTCTTGCTGCGCACGTGCGCGATATCCCTGGCTTCTTCGGAGATCGGAAGCTGGATGCGCCGGATGAGCGGGAGACTGGCGAAAACAACGAAGAAGGCTGTGGCGAAGGCAAGCGCGAGCACGCGCTGCTCGTTGCGATAGTACTGCGCGTACCAGCCGACGTAATAGACGGTGGTCATCGCGAAGGCGCCGAGCAGCAGGCGCCGCCACGGGCGCACCGTCACCAGGATGACGGCGAAGATGTCCAGCAGCAGGAGATACGAAAACAGCTCCACGGGGCGGTTCTGGCCGGTAGATAGCAGGATGGGCGTTGAAAACCCGCCGGCCAGCGCGACCGCGGCGAGGATCTGCGCCTCCATGCGGATGGCAAGCGCGGCCGCCGAGGCCGTCACCATGATCATGGCGACGAAGGCCGCCGACGCCGGCAGCAGGTTGTAACGCTGGAAGGCGGCCCAGAGCGAGAGGTACATGATGCCGATGCCGACCGACGTAAGCGAGTAGGCGAAGTACTTGTATCCCCTGGCATGGAGCCGCGTGCTCCAGAAGACCAGGGCAATGCCCGCGAGCATCCCGATGGCGACGCGGCCCGTGGGGCCGATCCAGTTGTTGTCGACGGCAAGCTTGAAGAAAGTGGCTACGCCGATCAGCAGGGCCACGATCCCGATGCGGTTCAGCCACTGCGAGCCGATGACGTTTTCCAAATTCCGCGGCGGTGGCGGAGGCGGGGGTGCGATCCTGGGCGCAGCGGCCGGCACTGCACCAGCGGAAGCAGCGGCCCCCATCGGCGAAGCGGGTGGTGGTGGAGGTGGTGGTGCGGCCGCGGCCGGTTGTGCGGGCTCCGGTCGCGCCATGCCCGCAGCCGTCTCCAGCCGGTAGACGCGCTGGGTCAGCTCCGCTACCCGGCGCTGCAGCTCTTCGAACTCGCGTTGCAGGTCAGCCATCCTTGAACCCCGCCAAAAACTCTACATCGGGCAACGACTTACGGGAAATGGTTTTTTGGGCGGGGGCGACGGAAACCTCCGGGCGGCTTCTCTCGTATCATTATGGAAGGTGAATCCCGGTTTTTAGGGGAGGAATCTAATAGGAAAATGAACAACCAGATCAAGACCATCTTTCTGTTGGGCGCGCTGTCAGCGCTGCTGATCGCTCTGGGCGGCTACATGGGTGAGCAGTATCTCTACCTGTTCGCCGGGCTGGCGCTGGTAATGAACTTTGTCTCGTATTTCTGGTCAGACAAGATCGTGCTGGCCATGAACCGGGCGCAGGAGGTGCGTCCTGACCAGGCGCCGCGGCTCCATGCCATGGTGGAAGAGCTGGCGGCGCGGGCGGAGATCCCCAAGCCGCGCGTGTATGTGATCCCGGAGATGCAGGCCAATGCCTTCGCCACGGGCCGCAACCCGGAAAAAGGGGTGGTCGCAGTGACCGAGGGCATCATGCAACTACTCTCGGAGCGCGAGTTGCGCGGGGTGCTGGCGCATGAGATCGCGCACATCAAGAACCGCGACATCCTGATCTCGTCGGTGGCGGCGACGATCGCGTCGGCCATCACCTTCATCGCCAGCGCGGTGCGCTGGGGCGCGATGTTCGGCGGCTACGGCCGCGGCGACGATGACCGAGGTGGCGGCTCGCCCCTGGGGCTGCTGGCGATGGCCATCGTGGCGCCGATCGCGGCGGTGCTCATCCAGCTCGGCATCTCGCGCTCGCGCGAGTATGTGGCGGACGCTACGGGCGCGCGCATCTCGGGCGACCCCGAGGCGCTGGCGAGGGCGCTCGAGCGGCTGCACCAGGGCGCGCAGGCGATCCCCGCCGACGTGGCCCCGGCGACGGCGAGCATGTACATTGTGAACCCGTTCGCGGGCGCAAGCCTGATGAACCTGTTCTCCACGCACCCGCCGGTGCAGGAGCGCGTGGCGCGGCTGCGCAACTTCAGCCTGGCTGAAGCTTCGTAAGGACGGAAAATAAGACCGACGCCCTGCCTTGAAAGGCAGGGCGTCTTGTTTTGGCGTCTATCTCTCCACGCGGCTCGAAGGCAGGTTGAGTTCGCGTACCGGCATGTCGACTTCACCCGGCCGCGCCGGCGCTTCCAAGCCATCCGTCAGCAGATAGCCTTGCAGCGCAATGCTGCTGGCACGCAAGGTGCGCAACGCATCGATGTACTCCCTCTGCAACTCATACAAGTTACGCTGGGCGGAAAGCACCTGGGGATACGACGTCCCCATCTGCCCCCAGGCCTTCAGGTTCATCTCGTAAACCTGGCGGGCTTTGGGAAGGACCTGCTTCTGATACGTTTCGACGGTGGCACGGGCGTCGCTGTAGTCCTGCACCACCGAGGCGGCGCGTTCGCGCAGAACGAGACCCACGCGGACCTGATCCGCGCGGGCGCGGTCGAGCTCTGCCAAGCCGGACTGCACGTTGCCCTGGTTGCGATTGAAGATGGGCAGAGTGATGCCGATCTCGGCGAAGCCCTGAAGTCCAGCGCGCTGGCTTGGTCCCGGGCCGACGATCTCGCGGTTCTGTTGCAGCCCCGCGCGCACGGAGAGGTCAGGCACGTACTCCTTGCGCGCGCGGGCGAGCAGCGCCTGCGAGCGGGCAACGTTCGCCTCCGCGATGCGGATGGCCGGGCTGGAACGCACCAGCGACTCCACCAGTTCCTCCACATTGAGCGGCGGCAACTCCTGGTCAAGCTGCCCGGCGAGGGTACGGCGCTCCAGTGCAGGTTCGCCGACGACTGACGCGAGCAGCTTCCACTGCCGGCGCAGCCTGTGTTCCTGCATCATCAGGCTGAGCTGCGCGCGGTTGACCTGAATCTCGGCCTGGAGGACCTCGGAGGCGTCCGCCATGCCGATGTTGCGCAGGCGTTGCGCCGTCTTGTGCATCTCCTCGGCGATGGCGACGCCGCTGCGCTCGAGCGCGAGCTGTTCCTGGTCGGCCAAGACCTCGAAGTAGACGCGGCGCACGGAGTTCTGCACGCGCAGCTTCTGCTCTTCGACCTCGATCTCGGCCATGGTGATCTCCTGCTGCGCGGCGTTGCGCGCCAGGCCTAGCTTGCCGCCGAGAACGAAGGTCTGCTCGATGAAGCCGCCATGCTGACCGCCGCCGAACGAGCCCCCGCGGATCTCCTCGCCGGTGTAGCCGACGGTGGGATTCGGCAGCAGGCCGGCCTGGGTGCGGCGTCCCTTGGCGGCGCGGACTTCTGCTTCCGCCTGGATGAGCGTGGGGTTCTTCTCCAGCGCCAGCTTCTCTAATTGCTCCAGTGTGTATGCGGGAGCGCTTGCGTCCGTGGGACGCCCTAGCGGCGGCACCAGTTGGCTGGGCGACTCCTGGATCAGTTGCTCCAGCGGCTTCTGCGGCATCTGGTGCTGCGAATGGTCAGCCTGCGCGGGCTTCTGCGGCGCCGCGTCGTGCTGGTGCTGCGCGGCAAGCGTGAGAGGAATCGCGAGCAGGACGAGTAGTCGCTTCATGCGCGGCCTCCCTTCTTGGCGTCGCGCTCGGCGACCAGGTGCATGATGTGGTCGTACTTGTCGGGCGGCAACACCCGCACCAGGGTCATCATGCCCATCATCCCGGCGCTCCAGTTCTTGGCCAGGCCGTAGTTCTCGGGCTTGTCGACACCTTCATCCATCGGCATCTCCATGTAGGCGTCCTGCGGGAAGCCGGGGACGCGGTTCGGGTCCGCGGCGGTCTGCGCGTGGGCGCCGTGTGACATCGGGATACCCGTGGCCGTCATGAGCTGCATCTGCTCCCCGGCCTGGGTGGGGGTGAGCGCGGAGGTCGTGATCATGCGCTCGCCCATCAGGTCCATCATGCTGTTCATCATGTGGTGCGGGAGGTGGCAGTGGAGCATCCAGTCGCCGGGATTGTCGGCGACGAATTCGACGTCGCGCGCCTGCGCCACGCCCACGAGCACCGTGTTCCCTGTTCCCCACAGCGCTTGCGGCTGGCGTCCGGCCTCGGTGCCGGTGACCGAGAAGGTGTGGCCATGAAGGTGGATGGGGTGGTGGTCCATGCCCAGGTTCACCAGGCGTATGCGCACGCGGCTGCCGTGCCGGACGAGCAGCGGCGTGGTCGCCGGGCCGGCCTTGCCGTTGAGCGTGAGCCAGTTGAACTCCATGCCGGCCGTGTTGGGAACGTCGCTGTTCGGCAGCAGCGCCCAGCCCTGCAGGGTGATGCCGAAGTCGTGGTCCACCCTCGGAGCGTAGGGCTTGGCGGGATGCATGATGAACATGCCGATCATGCCCATCATCTCCTGCATGGCGCCGTGCGCATGGTAGAAGTACGTCCCTTCCTGGCGCAGCGTGAACTCATAGACGAAGCGGCCGCCAGGTGGGATGGGCTTCTGGCTGATGTACGGCATGCCGTCCATGGCCAGAGGGATCTCAAAGCCGTGCCAGTGCATCGTTGTTGGCTCGGGCAGATGGTTGTCCAGGATGACGCGCACGCGGTCGCCCTGGTTGACCTGGATGGTCGGCCCCGGGCAGGAGCCGTTGTAGCCCCAGACCTTCATCTTGCGTCCTGGAATCAGCTCCCGCTCTACGACTTCAGCGGTGAGATGGAACTCCTTCACGCCGTTGTCGAGGCGATACGGCAGGTTGGGGACGTCCGGCGTCTGCACCAGCGGGGCGGAAGCGGCGGCCGGAGCGCGGGTCCCTCGCTGCGGCCGGGGTGTAGCCGGCACATCATGGTGCTGGTGTTGCGCAAACAGTCGGGGCGCGGCGAGTAGGCCGCCGCCCAGGGCGATGGCGCGTTGCAGGAAAGTACGTCTATTACTCATCGTTCTAGCTCCAAAGAGGATCAGCGGAAATGGGAAAAACCGCGGCAAGACACACACCGGCGGCGGCTAAGTGCGGAGGATGTTCCTAGATACGGAGAGCGAAGAGGGCGGGAGGACTTGCGTCCGGGGGACTGGCGGTAAGGCTCAGGGAGGCCAGAACACGCGGCACGCGAACCGGCGGCGCGGACATCCTTACGGCGAGAGCTGCGAGGATGCGAAGGTCTTTGGCATTCGCGGGAGCGGCAGCGTCAAGCGCCGGGACGGAACACTTGGCGGGATCGGCCGCTCTCAGGGCAACATCCGAAGTCGCTACCGCCGCTTCATGATGCGCGTGGTGCGCCTCGAGAGGCGGCGCGGAGGTGTGATGTCCGGCGGAACCAGAGGTGCACGCCGCGTCGCAAAGCGCACGGACGGCGGGCGTCGCGAGCAGGAATGCGACCAATGCAACGGTCAGGCTGGCTTTCCGGGCTGACATTCGCTTCATGATAGCCATGAGGTCGCCCCGGCGCAAATGGGCGATGTACTACTGATGAGTTGTGCCCGGGTCGGGATTCAGGCAGAATGTGGCCGCTTTTTGGGAGGTGGGTATGAGGAAGCTGATGGCGGTGCTGGTCGCCCTGGCGCTGACCGGCTCCCTGGCAGCGCAGCAGGAAGAGGAGAAGCGCATCCAAGAGGCCGGCGTTGTGCTGAAGGAGATCCTCGACATCCCGGACAACATGCCGCAGGACCTGCTGGAGAAGGCCGAGTGCGTCATGGTGCTGCCTTCGGTGAAGAAGTTCGCCATCGGCATCGGCGGGAGCGCCGGCAAGGGCATACTGACCTGCCGCGAAGGCGATAAGTTCACCGGCAAGTGGAGCGCTCCGGCCATGTTCCGCCTGGAAGGGCTGAACGTGGGGTTGCAGCTCGGGGGGCAGGCCACTGACTTCGTGCTCCTGGTGATGAACACCAAAGGCGGCGATGCGCTGCTAGGCAGCAAGGTGAAGCTGGGCGCCGATGCCGCCGCAGCAGCCGGCCCCAAGGGCCGCACCGCGACGGCCGCCACGGACGCGCAACTGAAGGCAGAGATCCTTTCTTACTCGCGGTCGAAGGGGCTGTTCGGCGGCGTGTCGCTGGAAGGTTCCACGCTGCGGCAGGACAACGGCGCCAACAAGAAGCTCTACGGCCGGGAGATCACCGCGCGGGAGATCGTGCGGGAGAGCAAAGGTCCCGCACCGGCGGCCGCCCAGCAGATACTGGCCACGCTGAACGCCAGGGCGACGCCGAAGCGTCCGGCGGCGGCGCCAACGAAGGCCGCGCCGAAGACGCCGAAGAAGTAGGGACTATTCGTAGCGCAGGGCGTCGACGGGGTCGAGCCGCGCGGCTTTGACGGCCGGATAGATGCCGAAGAAGAGTCCCACGCTCATCGCCGTGCCGACGCCTGCGGCGATGGCCCACGCGGGCACGACCGAGGGCAGCGACGGCGCCAATAGATTGATTAGCAGGCTGATGCCGATGCCCAGCAGCACGCCGATGAGTCCCCCGGCGCCGGTCAGCGTCATGGCTTCCGTGAGGAACTGCCAGACGATGTCTTTCTTGCGCGCGCCCAGCGCCTTGCGCACGCCGATCTCGCGGGTGCGCTCGGTGACCGACATCAGCATGATGTTCATCACGCCTACCCCGCCCACCAGCAGGCCGATGGAGCTGATGGCAACGGTGAGGAGCGCGATGGACGCGGTGATCTGGCGGAACTGGTCGGCGATCTGCTCCGCGCTGGAGATGCCGAAGCTGTCCGGCGCGTTGAAGGCCACCTTGCGCCGCTGCCGCAGGAGCGCCCGGATCTGGTCTTCCGCCTGCGCCTTCATGCCGGGACGGGCCAGCGCCGCGATGAAGTGCTCATCGTGCTGCGGATAGTGCTTGCGATAGGCGCGATACGGCACCAGCGCCTGCTTGTCAGAGTTGTCGCCCGAAAGGAAGCTTCCCTTGCGCTTCTGCAGCACGCCGACGACGGTATAGGAGACGCCGTCGACCTGTATCGCTTTGCCGATGCCGTCTTCATTGGGAAAGAGCGCGCGGTCGGCGTCGTAACCCAGAACAATGACGTCTGACCGGTGGAGGTCTTCGGCCTCATTGAAGAATCGGCCCTTGGCGATCTGGACGTTCTGCACCGCCTCATAGGCGGGCAGCGTGCCGTTGTAATTCACGTCCACCTCGCGGCCCTGGTAGCGCGCCACCGGCGGCTGGCGGCGCGTGCCGATGCGGGGAAAAACGTCCGTAGAAACTTCTTCCACTGCGGGGCAGGACTCCTTGATGGCGTGGACGTCCTCGAGCGTGAGCGGCTTGCGCATGCGCTCTTCGGTGGTGCGGCGGCCAAAGCTGATGCCCGGCTGGAACTTGAAGATGAAGAGCGTATTGGAGCCGAACTCATTCAGGCTGGACTGCACGTCGCGGTCGAGGCCCACCAGGATGGACGACACGGCAATGACCGTGGTGATGCCGATGACCACGCCGAGCACCGTGAGCAGCGAGCGCAGCTTGTTGGTGCGCACGGTCTCAAAGGCCATCAGCGCGTTCTCGCGGACCTGCCACTGCATCAGGCTGCCTCCCTAGAGTTCATGACGGATGGCCTCGATGGGGTCCAGCCGCGCCGCCTTGCGCGCGGGATAGATACCGAAGAAAAGGCCGACGACAGCGGAGATGCTGATGGCCATCACCACGGCGTATAACGGCACGGACATGGGCAGCGGAGTGGTCTTATCGACGATGACTGAGAGCGTGCTGGCGAAGATGACGCCGATAAGCCCGCCGACTGCCGACATCATCGCCGATTCCAGCAGGAACTGCAGCATGATGTCACTGCGCCGCGCCCCCAGCGACTTGCGGATGCCGATCTCGCGGGTACGTTCGGTCACGCTGGTCAGCATCACGTTCATGATGACGACACCGCCAATGACCATGAACACCGAGACGATGCCCACCATGCTCGCCGCCAGCGCGCCGGTCAGGTTCTTCCATAGGTCCATCAGCGTGGAAGCGCCGAGGATGCCAAAATTGTCGAGTTCGCCCGGGCGGAGGTGGCGTCGTGAGCGCATCAGCGCGCGAGCTTCTTCCTGCGTGCGGTCCATCCAGTCGCCGCCGTGCGCCTGCACGTTGATGGACATGCCCTGGCGGTTGGAGCCGTAGATCTTCAGGAAGGTGCGCACCGGCATATAGACGAAGTTGTCCTGGGGCTGGCCCATGACCGAACCGATGGGTGTCGCCACGCCGACGATCTCAAAGTCGTGGCCGTCGATGGAGATGCTCTTGCCGATGGGATCGAGCCCCGGATATAGCTTGTTGGCGATGTCGGCGCCGATGAGCGTCACGGAGACGCGCCGCAAGTCATCGGCATCGCTGATATAGCGGCCCTGCGCCGGCTCCTGCACGTCCATGTCGCCGATGCTGGAGGTAACGCCGCGGATGCTGACATCCTCGATGTTCTGTGCGCCGTACTTGACCTTGCCGATCCTACGCGCCTCAAGGCCCACCTTTTTGGCGAGTTCCATAGTGTCGCGCAGATATTCGTAGTCTTCGTAAGTGATGGGCCGGTTGCGGCGGGAAGCTTCCACGAACTCCTTGCGGCTGGTGATGATGCCGAATTGGTTCACCAGGAAGACGTTCGAGCCCAGGTTGGCAACGCGGTCGGCGATGTATGTGTTCGTGCCTTCGATGAGCGAGATGACGAAGATGAGGGTCGAGACGGAAAGGATGATGCCCAGCAGGGTCAGGAACGTCCGCAGCTTGTGCGACCGCATGGAGTCAAAGGCGATCCCGGCGGGCTCGCGGATGAATCCCAGCTTGTTGATAAGAAGACGCACCATCCCGCCTGAATATACGTCCGGATGACGGAAAAGGTTTCCCTGCTATTACGAAATAGTGACGAATCAGCGGTTTAGGTGGAGTAATCCGCGTTGATGTGGACGTACTCGGCCGTGAGGTCGCAGGTGACGAACCGGCCTGCTGACTTCCCCCGCCCCAGCCGCACGGATATCTCATAGGAAGGTAAAGACATATATTGATGCACCGCGGACTCGGTGAACGGATGCGCCATGCCATTCCGGCAGACCTGGTGCTTGCCGATGAAGATGTTCACGCGCCCGGGGTCGAGGGGCACGCCGCTGCGCCCGATGGCGGCCAGGATGCGTCCCCAGTTGGGGTCGGCGCCGGCCCAAGCGGTCTTGACCAGCAAGGAGTGCGCGATGACGCGCGCGATCTGTCGCGCTTCGGCGATGTTGCGCGCCTGCTCGATCTTCAGGGTGACTACGTGGCGCACGCCTTCCCCATCACTGACGATCTGCTCTGACAACGAGCGGCAGACTTTCTCCAGGGCTTCGGCGAAGTCGCGCGCCGCCTTCCCTTTTGCCACCGCCACGCCGCTGGCGCCGCTGGCGCAGAGCAGCACGGTGTCGTTGGTGGAAGTGTCGCCATCGACCGAGATGCAGTTGAAGGTTTCGTCGGTGGTCGCCGCCAGGACATCGCGCAGCACCCCGGCCGAGGCCACGGCGTCAGTGAAGATGTAGACCAGCATCGTCGCCAGGTTGGGATGGATCATGCCCGAGCCCTTCGCGATGCCCATGACGGTCACATCTTCGCCGTCGGCGCGGAAGCGGGCTGAGGCCCACTTGGGACGCGTGTCGGTAGTAAGGATGGCCTGGGCAAAAGCGCGGGCGGCATCCTGCGTCGGCTGGGTGGCGCGCAGCGCTTCCGATAGATGATTCGTGATCTTCTCCACCGGCAGCGGCACGCCGATGATCCCGGTGGACGAAGGAAACACCTGCGACGCCGGCGCATTCAGCAGCTTGCCGGCCGCACGGCAGACCTCTTCCGCGGCCCGCAGACCCAGCTTGCCGGTGGCGCAGTTGGCATTGCCGGCATTGATGACGATGGCGCGGAGACGTCCGCCCGATGCCTTCAGGTTGTTGCGGCCTACGATCACCGGCGCGGCGACGACTCGGTTGGTTGTGAACAGCGCCGCGGCGTTTGCGCCCAGCGGCGCTTCGACCACCGCAAGGTCCGGGCGGCCGCTCGCCTTGATGCCCGCGGCCAGCGCGGAAAAGCAAAACCCTTCGGGGAGAAGCAGTTCGCCGGCGCGGTGGTCTGTCATTGGTGGCGGAAGTTTACCAGACCCTCTTTAAAGCCCTGCTCCAAGATGGCGAACTTCGGCAGCTCGCCGCGCACCATGGCGATCTCGTCGCAGGCATGCAGCTTGGGGCAGTTCACGCAGTCCTTGTAGATCTTGTCCGGCAGCTCTTCGCGCCGGGCCACCCGAAAGCCAAAGTGGGCAAAGAACTCCGGGATGCGCGTGAACAGGCAGACGCAGCTCACGTGATGATGCTCAGCCTCCTGGAGCAGCCCTTCCACCAGCAGGCGACCTGCGCCCTTGCCTTTGTATTCCGGCAGCACCGCGATGGAGCGGATCTCCGTGAGGTGGCGTCCGTACAGGTGCAGCGCGCCACAGCCGACGATGCGGCCTTCATCTTCCACGACGATGAAGTCGCGGACGTTCTCGCACAGCTCCGCCAGGCTCCGCGGCAGCAGCGTGCCGACCTCCGAGTAACCGTGGATGATGTGGTGCAACTGCTCGACGTCCGGCAGGATGGCCCTACGCGTATGCATGGAGCCCTCCCTTCAACACGGCGACGCGATTCTTCATCGCGAACAGCGCATCTTTGACCCGCGCCACGGCGGTGCCGCCGACCACGTCATGGCAGTCGAGGACCGCGCGCAGGCGCACGGCTTCGTAAAAGTCCGGCGCAAACTCCGGCGCAATCGCGATAAGGTCTTCGAGCTTGAGGTCCTGCAGTTCACAGCCCCGCTCGAGCCCCAGGCGCACCGCGTTGGCCACGTGCTCATGCGCGCGGCGGAACGGGACGCCTTTCTTCACCAGATAGCTGGCGGCGGCCAGTGCGTTCATGTAGCCGGTGGCGGCGGCGGCCTCCATCTCGGCAAAGTCGAACTCTACCGACGTCACAAAGCCGGCGAGCGTCTTGAGCATCTCCAGCGACTGCTCGCCCGCGTCGAAGATGGGCTGTTGCGTCTCCTGGAAGTCCTTGTTGTACGCCAGCGGCGTGCCCTTCAGCGTGATGAGCAACGTGGACGCCGCGCTGATGACGCGGGCGGCCTTGCCACGGACCAGTTCCATCGCGTCCGGGTTCTTCTTCTGCGGCATGGCGCTGCTGCCGGTGGAGTAGGCCTCCGGCAGTTGTACGAAGCCAAACTCCTGCGAGGCGAAGATTATCATCTCCTCGGCAAAGCGGCTCATGTGGACGGCGAGCAGGGCGAGCGCCTGCACGAACTCGACGGCGAAGTCACGGTCGCTGGTCGCGTCCAGGCTGTTGCCGGTGGGCGCCTCGAAGTCGAGCGCATGCGCCATCGCCTGGCGGTCGAGCGGCAGCGTGGCGCCGGCGAGCGCGCCGGAGCCCAGCGGACAGAAGTTCAGCCGCTTGCGGCAGTCGGTAAGGCGCTCGACGTCGCGGACGAACATCTCCGCGTAAGCCAGCAGCCAGTGCGCGACGAGCACAGGCTCC